>Ga0070706_100000105_pt1 | contig 103297 bp, 110 predicted proteins | sample KBSK5501metaG_FD_65476 | JGI IMG/M metagenome (GOLD analysis project Ga0070706, IMG submission 65476) | Corn, switchgrass and miscanthus rhizosphere microbial communities from Kellogg Biological Station, Michigan, USA - KBS K5-50-1 metaG | ecosystem: Host-associated > Plants > Roots >...
CTCCCACTGGGTTAACCAGGTAAGACCCCAGCGAGACTAGCTGGTTGATAGGCCGCAGGTGTAAGACGGGCAACCGTTTCAGCTGAGCGGTACTAATAGGTCGAGGGCTTGACCATCTATTACACTCCTCAACGCGTCCGGCCAACTCGGCTGGAATCAGCGCAGGAGGTCGATCGCGTGAACTGCGCGGTCCCTAAAGCACTTCTTCGCAGCGATCGAAGGAAAAAGACTTCGGTGACCATAGCGACGGGGAAACACCTGTTCCCATCCCGAACACAGCAGTTAAGCCCGTCAGCGCCGATGGTACTGGGCTGGCAACGGTCTGGGAGAGTAGGTCATCGCCGAGGTCTTTTTCTTTTGCCTACTGGCGGATCATTTCGCGGCGCACGGTGAGCCGCTCGACCAGCTCGACCTTGACCCGCACCCCAATCCCCCAGCGGGTGGGGACGGCGATCGTCCCGCCCTTCTGGAGCACGAAGGCCGGCTCCACGATGTCTTCCGCCCAGTAACGGTCACTGGCCGAGATATCGCCGGGCAGGCGGAAATTCGGCAGAGTCGCCAGCGCGACGTTGCAGGCGCGACCGATGCCGGTCTCCAGCATGCCGCCGCACCAGACCGGCACGCCGGCGTTCGCGGCGATGTCGTGGATCCGGCGCGACTCGGCGAAGCCGCCCACCCGGCCCGGCTTGATATTGATCACCCGACAGGCACCGAGCTGCAAGGCCTGCCGTGCGTCGCGGGCTGACTCGATGCTCTCATCCAGACAGATCGGCGTGTGAATCTGGCGCTGCAGTGCGGCGTGATCGACCAGGTCGCCAGGCGCCAGCGGCTGCTCCAGCATCAACAACCCGAAGCGGTCCAGCTGCGCAAGGTGGGTGGCATCGTCGAGTGTATAGGCGGAGTTGGCATCCGCCATCAGGGTGATCTCGGGATAGCGCTCGCGGACGGCGCCGATCGCCATCACGTCCCAGCCCGGCTCGATCTTCAGCTTGATCCGCCGGTAGCCCTGACTGAGGTGAGCGTCGATCGCCTCCAGTAGCTCGTCGACAGTGGCCTGGATGCCGATGCTGACGCCGGTTTCCACCCGGTCCTTGACTCCCCCCAGGTATTTCGAGAGGGGCTTGCGCGCGCGCTCCGCGAGGGCGGCGGTCAAGGCCATCTCGATGCAGGCCTTTGCCATGTGATGTCCTCGCACCGGCGCGAAAAGGGTTTCCAGAGCCGCCACGTCCGCGAGGTCCTGTCCAATAACTGCCGGCAGCAGGTAGCCCTTGAGGATCGCCCAGGCGGTTTCGATCGTCTCGGACGAGTACCAGGGTCCTTCCCCGGCCACGCATTCACCCCAGTGCGAGCGACCGTCGATCTCCAGCCGTACCAGCAGCGGGTAGCGATCCTGCTGAACACCGAAGCTCGTCCGAAACGGCTTCAGCAACCGCATCTTGAGCACCCGCAGCTCGACGCCCTCGATCTTCATGCGGCCGGTGCCATCACATAGGCGCCCGGGCGCTGGAAATCGACGGCGACCAGGCCAGCGCCCAGCGCCAGTTCGAACGCGGCGCGGCTTTCCATCCGCCAGCGCGTGGCGAGTTCGAGGCTCTTTCGCTTGATCGCCTGGAAATCCGACGGAACACCGATCAGGGCCGGCTGCCGACCCGAAACCGGCGGGTCGTCCCTCACCGGGCTGCCATCGGTCCCGACCCGCAGCAGGACGACGGGGTCATTCAGGATGATCGCTGGCTTGTTTCGCCGTAGCCACCACTCGGCCTCGAGTCGATCCGAGGGTAATCCTCGGTTCAGCTCGTCTTCCATCTCCCCATAGTGGTTCCGATCGTACAGGCGAGCGATGCAGCCAAGCCGATGGAGGTTGATGTAGGCGTTGCGCGCCTCCAGTGGATCGAAGGTCCAGGTCACGAGCTCATAACCGAGTCGGATCGCATCGGCGCGCTGCGCCTGTTTCAAGGCAACCCCGATCCCGGCACCGCGGAACTCGGGCAAGACGCCGAGCTGGTGCGAGCACAAGCGGAGCTGGCCTTCCCGCCGTCCGAGAAAGGCAAAGCAGAAGCCGACCAGCTGGCCGTCGGGTCGAAAGGCGCCATGCACCAGGCCGCCGTTGAGCTGCATCGTCAACAGCAGCTCACGCGGGACGACGTTGCGCTCTGCCGCTCCCCAGACGTCGCGACTCATCGCCTCGCAGGCGGCGTACTCCTCGTGCGAGCGGACCAGCCGGATCTCGACACGCGGGAAATCCCGCGACCCTGACTCGCGCGGGAAATCCCGCGACTTGGACTCATCAGGCACGCGCAAAATCCTAGCGCGCGCCCGAGCCGCTAAACGGCTACTTGCAGGTCCAGGCGCTTTGCCGGCCGGCGTTGTAGAACACCAATGCCGCACGCGCCTGGGCGTAAGGATCCCAGATGTTCTGACCGGGGAAATTGGCATTCCAGGTTGAGGGCATGAACTGGAAGAGTCCGCTGGCGCCGCTGGAGCGGTTGACGGCCAGCGGGTTGTAGTGACTCTCACAGTTTGCGACCCGCAACGCCCAGCTCAGGCCGGGGCTGTTTCCGAAGACCGCGTAGATCGCGGCCAGACCGTCACCGCCCGAGCCGGGTGGCGGCGTGAAGACGGCTGGCGGTGACACCGAACGGCGAACCGCAGCAGGCGCGGGGTCGGGAGCTGGTGGCGCGGGGCGGTCTTCGAGGGTGGAGGCCTTGGTGATCTCCCGGATCTGGGCAGCATTACGAGGCTGGGTCGAGCTCGTCCAGAGGACGTAGCCGGAGTACTCGGCCAGGACAGTCCGTGCTGCGATGGATCGTCCGGTGACCACCGGGACCACCAGGACGAAACCCAGGGCCAGCACCAGGGCGTGCCCGACCAGAGTGCTGGATGGCCGCGTTCGGTAGCGTCGAACGGCACGTAGCGCCTGCCTCCCGCGCCGCTGGAGGCGCCAGTAGCGTAGGACAACGCGCGCCGCGTAATCCGAAACCACCAGATCGTGGAGTCGTGGGCTGATCAACCGCAAGATCTGGGCTCGAGCCCGGGACACGATAGCAATAACCGCTGTAACGCGCAAGGGGCCTTCCCTCCGTCACTAACCGACGTGAACCCTTTTGGGCCCGTAGCGAAAACGGGAGGAAGGCGATGACTACGACGGGGCGTAACGGGCCGTCGTCCACCCTACCACAAGGAGTAGGCGAGTCGTCGAGCGCCTATAGCGCCTCGATGAGCAGCTGGAGCAGCTGGGTTCGTCGCAGCCAGCTGTCGACCAGCAGGTGCTCTGCGTCTGCGTGCGCCCCACCGCCGTCGGGACCGAGACCGTCCAGGGTCGGTACGCCCAGCGCTGCCGTGTAGTTGCCGTCGCTGCCACCACCGGTACTTGTTTCGGTCAGTGCAAAGCCGAGATCGCCCGCCAGCCGCTGCGCCAGCTGCGCGAGGCGCACGACGCCCGAAGTCCGTTCCATCGGTGGGCGGTCGACGCCGCCGCTGATCCGCAGCCTTGCGCCGTCGAGCTTCGGTCGCAGACCGCGAATGGCCGTGACGACCCGCTCGGCCTCCGCGGCGCGTGAGAAGCGCACGTCGATCTCAGCCCTGGCATGGGCGGCCACCACATTGGGTCGGGTGCCGCCTTCGACCACCCCGATATTGATCGTCGTGCCGCCGGCCGGGTCCGCCAGTCCCTTGAGCGCGAGCACCTGGTGCGCCAATTCCTCCACGGCGCTGATGCCCTTCTCGGGTTCGACGCCGGCGTGCGCCGCTCGACCATCGATCTCGAGGACGAAATCCGCGATGCCCTTTCGGGCGGTCTTGATCGCGCCGCCGCTGGCTGCCGGCTCCAGGACCAGTACAGCGACCGCGCCCCGCGCAGTCTCCTCAATCAGGGCGCGAGAACTCGTGCTCCCAATTTCTTCGTCGGAGGTGGACAGCACGATCACCGGCCGGCGCGGCCTGGCGCCGGCGAGCGCAAACGCTGTCTCCACGATACCGGCCTTCATGTCATAGCCGCCCGGTCCCATCACGCGATCGCCATCGATCCGGTAGGGCAGTCGGGCCAGTGTGCCGGGTGGCCAGACGGTGTCGTGGTGACAGAGCAGGACGATCGGATCGGCGCCGGTTCCAAGCCGAATCTCGAGATGATCCCCGCGATCTGGGCGCCGGTGACGAACGGCCTGGACGCCGGTCCGCTGCAGGAAGAGCTCGCTGACCTCATCAGCGCAAGCGTCGCAGCGTGCCTTGTCGAGTGACGGTGACTCAGCGACGACCAGCCGTTCGAGGGCGGCGAGCATGGCGGCCCGGTCGGGATTTTGCATCAGCTTCGGATACATGCTATATGCGGGAATTCCCGCAGCCCTGACATACTCTAGGGACACAGGAGGGAGAAGCCTATGAGTATTCAAGCGCCCGAGACGGCGACCAGGATCCAGCTCGACGAGCGAGAGATGCCGACCCGCTGGTACAACATCCAGGCGGACCTTCCGTTTCCGGGGAGCCCTCCGCTTCACCCTGCAACCAAGCAGCCGGTCGGCCCACAAGACCTGGCACCCCTGTTTCCGATGGAGCTAATCAAGCAGGAGGTCTCCCAGGAGCGCTACATCGACATCCCGGCGCCGGTCCAGGACGCGTTGCGACTGTGGCGTCCGACGCCGCTGATGCGCGCGGTCCGGTTGGAACAGGCCCTGAAGACGACGGCGAAGATCTACTACAAGTACGAGGGTGGCAGCCCGCCCGGGTCGCACAAGCCGAACACGGCGGTGGCGCAGGCCTTCTACAACAAGGCGGAGGGCACCCGGCGATTGACAACCGAGACCGGTGCCGGCCAGTGGGGAAGCGCGCTCGCGTTTGCCACGAAGATCTTCGACCTCGAGTGCATGGTCTACATGGTGCGCATCAGCTACGAGCAGAAGCCGTATCGCAAGAGCATGATGCACGTCTGGGGCGCCGAGGTCGTGCCGAGCCCGTCAGATCGGACGCAAGCCGGTCAGCGCATCCGGGCGGAAAATCCGGAATCGACGGGCAGCCTGGGGATCGCCATCTCAGAGGCGATCGAAGATGCTGCGAGCAAAGACGACACGAAGTACTCGTTGGGCAGCGTCCTCAACCACGTGCTGATGCACCAGACGATCATCGGCCAGGAAGCGCTGATGCAGATGGAGCGGGCCGGTGCGATGCCCGACCTGGTCGTCGGCTGCGTCGGGGGCGGCAGCAACTTTTCCGGCCTGGCGTTTCCCTTCCTGCGCGAGCGGCTGACCGGGCGCAGCAAGACCCGGTTCCTCGCCGTCGAGCCGGCGGCGTGTCCGACGATGACGCGGGGCAAGTTCGCCTACGACTTCGGCGACACCGTGGGGATGACGCCGCTGCTGGAGATGTACACACTCGGGCACGGGTTCGTTCCAGACGGGATTCACGCCGGTGGCCTGCGCTACCACGGCATGGCGCCGCTCGTGTCCGCGCTGGCCAAGCACGGGTTCATCGAGCCAGTTGCCTACCCGCAGCGGGCGGTGTTCGATGCCGCCGTGCAGTTCGCCCGAACCGAAGGCACGATCCCCGCGCCGGAGACGGCCCACGCGATTCGCGCCGTGATCGATGAGGCCGTCAAGGCGCGCGAGCGGGGCGAGTCGCCCGTGATCCTGTTCAACTTCAGCGGCCACGGTCTGCTCGACCTGGGGGCGTACGACAGCTACTTCGCCGGCACGATGTCGGATGTCACGCTTTCGGAGACACGCATCCAGGAGCTAGTCGCAGCGCTTTAGAGCCGGAGGGAGGAAACCCAACCGGTTTCCTCCCTTACGCCTCAGAGGCTCGCATACACGAATGCACTGCTCGTGTGGGCCGGCGGGCCCGGCAGCGGCGGTCAACGGAGCTGAGCCTTCGGCCTAGTCCCCGCTCAACCTTCCTTCTGGCGCCAGAAGTCCAGTTAGTCGACTAGTGTTTGCCGCCTTCCCGACCGATGGCGGCCATCCGGTTGCGGTCCTGGCTGGAGGCCTCGCCGCCCTTGCGGCCGGCGGCGCGCGCCTCCTCGGAAGAGAACTCGTGCGCCGAGCCCTTCTCGTGAGCCGCTTTGCCACCCTTGCTGCCGGCCTCGCGGGCCTCCTCGGGGCTGAACTCATGCGCTGACCCCTTCGCGTGCGCCGCCTGACCGCCCTTGCTGGCGATCTGGCGTTGCTTTGTCTCATCCATGGAACCGAAGCCCCGCTTGCCGCTTGCTGGCATTTGTTCGCCTCCTTTCAGCTGGGCGCTCTACGAGGATCTGCAGCAAGGAACCCGCCGAGAGCCACGTATTGCCAACGCCGCTATCAATTTAGCTGACACGGTCAGGCGGCTGTCAAGGAGGCGTGCTGCGCGGGGGGTACATCCCAGGAGGGTAAGACGTCAAGCGGCATATTGAGTAAGGTTGGCGGTCCAGGCGCGCTGCTCGTCGTAGAGCGTGTGGTCGCGCAGGCAGGCATGCAGCATGCCCACCAGCCGGTTGGCGATCACCCGGGTGGCCATATTGTGGGTCTGCCCTCGGCGCCGCAGCCGCTGATAGAGCTGGCGCGCCCCTGGCGAATGGCGCGCCGCCGATTCCGCCCAGCCGAAGGTGGCGTTCGCCAGCCGCCGATTCCGCGCCACCCGGCGGGTGACCTCTTTCTTCTTGCCCGAGGCCCGGGTCACCGGCGGGGTGCCGCTGTAGGTGCGTCGTGCGCTAGCATCCGCGTAGCGAGTCGGGTCATCCCCCGACTCTCCCAACACCCGGGCGCCGAGGATGTCAGCCAGCCCTGTGAAGCTGAGGAAGATCTTGACGTCCGGGTGTGCGCTAAAAGCCTGGCGCAACTGGGCCTCCAGACCGGCCAGTTCCCGCCGAACCTGGAGCAGGAGGCGCGTCAGCGAGCTGACTTCATCCGCGTACGCCGAGATCAGGTGCGGCGGCTGCAAGTCCAACTGCGGAGCGCGCAGCAGCGTCTGAATTTCCGCCGCTCGGTTCGCGACCTGGCGCTGCCGGCCGTGCCGACGCAGGGTCGCTTCTAGCTTGCTCAGTGACAGCCGGCGGCTCATCGCCGGCGAGTGCGCGACCGTCAGCACGGCCAGCGCATCGCGAAGCTCGTCCGCGGCGACCAGTGGCAACACCGCCGGATAAAACTCCAAGAGCCGGCTGCGCAGCTGGTTGCGTAGCTGGGTCTGCAGCTGGACGGCGCGCAGGTGGGCCCGAGCTCGGGCGCGGATCTCGAGCGCCGGCTCACTGTCACCCCGCAGCGGCCGGAGTTGATGCCGATCCGTCCGCACGACGTTCGCCAGCATCACCGCGTCCCGTCGATCGGATTTGTTCCCGGCCAAGGACTGCCGATCCCGATAGCGGGCCGCCGTCAGCGGGTTGATGGGATAGACGGCATAGCCGCTGGCCACCAGGGCATTCACCAGCAGCCCGTGGTCGGACTCCACCCCCACCACGACCTGGCGGGGTCGCTGGCAACCTCGGCGATCGTGGCCTGCAGTTTGGTCAGGCCCTCCACCCCGTGCGCGACGCGCAGGCTGCGCAAGCGCTGGCCCGACTCCGCCATCACCTCCACCTCGTGCGGCTCCTCCGACCAGTCGATGCCGACAAAGACCACACGTCACCTCCTTTGCTCCGGGCTGCCGCGCCGAACCAGGAGAAGCTTGGACGCCTCAATACGGAGTGCTCTCGGCACGACATCCTCAGCAGGCCTTTTCCTCCCCTCGCTAGAGGCGGAGGCACGGTTCCCCCCGAAGCGCCTGCATGGCGCGAGGGTTAGTCAGTGCTCACCCACCTCCGGCTCGGCTAGCCCATTATGGTTGGGGCTTAGGCACGTATTGAGGGTCGGTGTTGGCGAACCGGCCGCTAGTAGCCGGCCGGTTCGCGTCCGCCGAAGAAGGCGCGCACCCGCTCGCCGAAGGTCCGCCGCGCCCGATACAGGGGGGCGATGCGCGGACGATCTCCGGCCGTCGACTCGGCGACCGTGCCTCGGTCGGCTGCGGGCACGCCGCGATCCATGCCGCTGAGCTCGCTGCGAAGCCGAGCGTTCTCCTCGCGCAGCCGCTGATTCTCATGGCTCAGGTCATCGAGCGCCGAATCGCGGGTCGTCACGCGACGGCGCATCGAGCCGACGCGGACCCCGTGGACGACGCCCGAGTAGAGCATGTACAGCAAGAAGAGGCCGGCAATGACGGCGGCCGTCAGAACGACGGGAACCCAGTCCGGGACGGCGGACCAGTGCCACTGCCATAGCGTGACGTCGTGCGTCGCAGTGTTCTGGCCCGCGTACAGCGCGACGATGGCTCCAGCGACGATCAGCAGCAGCAGGAACAGGATCATGGCCAATCCCTCCAGAGTGTTATCGACAATGTGGATATCACGTTACCTGACAGCCGCTTTCGGCGTCAAGGCGGGGAGTTGGGCGATGCTCGCTAGCGGAGCGGGTCCCGCAGATCGCGCACGGCGGCGGTGGCGAGAAAGCCGGCGGCGAGGGCCAGGGTCGCTAGCCGGACCCAGGCCAGCCACCAATCTCCGGCGACGGTCAGGCTCAGCGCCAGGGCGGCGCAGAGGGAGGTACAGAGGCCCGAGATCAGCCACATCGGCCATCGCCGTCGTCCCGGCCAGGCGAGCAGGATGCACAATAGGAAAGCGACCAGGATGAAACCCCCCACCATCCTGGTCGCCATCGGAGCACCCCCCAGGTCGATCGGCGCCCCCACTGACGAAAGCCTACGGTGGATCGACGGCCCGCGGTATCCCCCAGGGTGATGAAAAATGACCCTGGCGCGGTTCCAATTGGGGGACCCCGAATGGGGGAGAGGGATCCCTCTCTAGATCAGATTCTGGCGGGACGCGGCGGCGACCGCCTCCGCGCGGTTGCGGGCGTTGAACCGGCTGAGGAGATTCTCGACGTAGGTCTTTACCGTGTTTTCGCTCAGATGCAGATGACCGGCGATCATCGTATTGGAGTAGCCTTCGGCGACCAGCCGGAGGACTTCCTGCTCGCGACGCGAAAGGCGGACGGCGGGCCCGGCGTTCCCGCTGGTGACGGCAGTGACCGTCGTCGCACCTGACCCGTCAGGGCTGGCGGTCCGGCTGGTCGCGGCGGCCCCCACCACGATCCGGTCGTAGGCGGCGAGGATCGCCCCCGCGACGACCATGATCAGGCTCCAGAGCAAGACGTCACGGGCGTTGAACGGGAGCCCGAAGAAGGCCAGCAGCGCGGCATGCAGGAGGATCATGCCGAGCACGAAGATGGCGACCGCTAGCATGGCGCCTTCGGCGCCGTCGTAGGCGACCAGCCAGACGATCAGCAGGATATAGGCCGCGTAAATGCTGGTACTGGCCCCCACCCCGCCGAACACGAACAGCACCGCGAAGTAGCTGATCGTGTCCAGCAGCGTCAGCGCTCGTCCGATCCGAAGAACGGATCCCTCGTCGGCCCGCGGGACGTTGACCATCGCCCAGGCGTTATACACCGCCACCCACGCCAGGATCAGCGCCAGGCCAAGCGGGAGTTTTGGGGGAACCATCAGGGACAGAATGGCGGCGAACACCAGTCCGGGCCAGCGGCCGACGATATTGACGACGGCCAAGCGGCGGATCGTGGCGGGGCTGAGCCGCGGTCGTTCCATCGAGTCCAAACCGAGGAACGAGAGCGCCCGCATTTTTTCCCCGCCTCCACCCTGCCCCCCTCAGGGTGGCCCCATTCTACTGGCGTCCCGGCTGGCCGTCCAGCGCGCGACAATGCTGCCGTTGGCGCTGGCTATGCTCAAAGCGCGATGTCGGGTCAACGGGTCTTGATCATTGATGGCGACGACACCCTCTGGGAGAACAACGTCTATTTCGAGCAGTCGATCGAGGACTTCATCGACTTTCTCGGTCATTCCGCCCTCAGCCGCGAGCAGGTCCGCGCCAGGCTGGATGAGATCGAGCGGCTCAACAGCCGGGTTCACGGCTACGGCTCCGCGGCCTTCGCGCGTAACCTCCGCGAAACCTACGAAAGCCTCGCGGAGCGGGATCTCCACCCGGACGACCTCGATCACGTCATTCGCCTCGGCCGACGGATCCTGGACGTGGAGCTCGAGCTGCTGCCCGGAGTGGCCGAGACGCTGGCCTACCTCAAGCCGCGACACCGCCTCCTGCTGTTCACCAAGGGCGAGTTGGAGGAGCAGCAGCTCAAGGTCCGGCGATCCGGGCTGGAGGATCACTTCGAACGGGTGGTGGTCACTAACGAAAAGGACGTTGCGGGCTACCGCGACCTGATCCGCGCTCATGACGTCGACGCCAGGCAGGCGTGGATGGTCGGCAATTCGCCGAGGTCCGACATCAATCCCGCGCTCGAGGCCGGACTTCGCGCCGTCTACATTCCACACGCGCACACCTGGCGGCTCGAGGAGGCAGACGTTCCGGTGCACGACGGCCGGCTTCTCGTGTTGCAATCCTTCCGTCAGCTCAAGGACCATTTCTGAGCGGGCCGTATCCGCCGATCAGCGTTCGGACCTCTCCGCTCTGCCAGTCCGCGAGCGCGATGCGGTGGTTGTTTGTATCGGCGATGTAGAGACCCGCACGTCCAGCACAGACCCCACCAGGCTCTCGAAACGACGCGGCGGCGCCGGTTCCGTCGGCCTGCCCGGCCGCCCCGCCCCCGAGCCAGGTCCGCACGGCACGGCGTCCCGGATCGAGTCGCTTGATCTTGTTGTTGTAGCTGTCGGCGACATAGACGGTCCCGTCCCGGGCGGTGATGCCGAGCGGATGTTGCAGGCGCACCACATCGCCCTCCCCATCCTGATCGCCAAAGACGAACAGGTCTTCACCGACCAGGGTGCACACCTGGCTGGCACGCAGGTCGACGTCCCGCACCGCGCTGACCTCGGAATCGGCGACATACAGGTGACCGTCCGCCAGTGCCAGGCCGCTCGACTGGGCAAACCATGCTTGATCGAGCGCGCCGTCGAGAAGGCCCTCGCGGCCGGTGCCGGCGAAGGGCGCCAGCGTCCCCGCATCGAGACGCAGTGACCAGATCTGGTGGGTGCCGGCCATGGCGATGTAGAGGACCGGGCCGGCCAGGGCCAGGTCCCAGGGCGAGCTCAGCGGCGTCGACCTGCCGGGCCCAGCCGCACCGCCTTGCCGCGCCTGCTCGCCGCTCCCGGCGAGGGTTGTGACCATGCCGCTCTCCAGGTCGATGGAACGAATCGCGTGATTCTCGGTGTCGGCGACATACAGCGTCGAACCAGCTCGAGCCATTCCCTGCGGCTGCTGAAACCCAGCCTGCGAAGCCGGGCCGTCGATCAATGCCGGCTCGCCGCTGCCGAAGGTCCGCTGGATCGATCCGTCCAGGCCGGCAACGACCACTCGGTGGTGGTTCGTGTCGGCGATGTAGAGGGCGTCGTCCGTGGCCAGGACCTTGCCGGGAAAGCTCAGGGTGCGCGCCGGCTCGCGGATCCCCTCGAGCGCAATCCCTGAGGCCGCCGGGTTGAGGAGGCCGCGTGCCTCGAACTCTTTCAGCATGCCGCCCACCAGCGGGTCAAATTGTTCGAAGGGAAGCTCGCCCTCGTGCTTGCCGATCACCCGGCCCTCCGGGTCGATGAACATCAGGGTCGGCCAGGCGCGGCCCCCGAATCGCCGCCAGACCGCGAAATCACGATCGTTGACCACCGGGTGCTCGATTCGATAGCGCAGCACTGCCTCCCGCAGGTTGGCGGTCTCGCGCTCTGCCGGGAACTTGGGCGAATGCACACCGACGACGATCACCCTGTCCCCGTATTTCCGCTCGATCTTCCGCAACTGCGGAAAGGTGTGCATGCAGTTGATTCAACAGAACGTCCAGAGGTCGATGATCGCCAGGCGGCCCCCCAGATCGCCGATGTGCAGCGGCCGGGTGACGTTCAGCCAGTCCAGCCCATCCGGAAAATCGGGCGCACGCACCGTGCCGGCGTACGAGCGAACCGCCATACGGCAATGGTACGGGCGCGGCCGCGGACCGCCGAGAAATCTTACAATTGGACTTACACTATGTCTGCCAGTATTACTGGTGCATCCGTCTGGCACGGCAGACCCTGGCGGCCGATCTGGCCGTCCTGGCGTGCCGTGCTGGTGGCGGTCGTGGTCGTCGGGCTTGCGCTCGGCAGCCGTGGGACCAGTGGGACCGCGCTGCCAGACGGCTTGGTGGGAGCCGCCCCTCTTCACCGGTCAGGCAGCGAACGCGCGATCGGGTTGGCCGCATTCCAAGCGGACGCCGATCGGCTCGCGGCGCAGTATGCAGGCAGCCCAGCAACCCTTCGCCGGATGGGCCGTACCGCGCTGGCGGAGGGCCGTAATGACGCCACCGTTGCCGACTTCCTCAAACTTCGCTGGGTTGGGCGGCTCGACGCGGAGCTGGAACGATACGGCGCGGCGCTCGCCTCGACCAGGCCAGGGGATCTCGCCTTCGCGGTCGCCGGGGTTCAACACTACAGCGCAGAGATTCACAACGGTCTGCTGCACGACGGCCCTGGCCGGCTGATCACGGTCTCGATCCAGGCGCAGCAGCTGATCGCCTACGACAATGGACAGCCGATCCTCGCTACCCCCGTGACCACCGGTCGGCCGTCGCTCCCGACCGATATCGGCGCGATGCGGGTGTTGCGCAAGGACGCTCCCTGGACGATGCAATCGCCCTGGTCGAAGGGATCGCCCGAATGGTATCCCGATACGCCAGTCCAGATGGTGCTCTGGTTCACGACGAACGGCGAAGGCCTCCACGACGCGAGCTGGCAGCCGGACCCAACGTTGGGTCCCGGGTCACAGAACGGCCCATTCGCCAGCCACGGTTGCATCCACGTGCCGCTGCCGGCCGTGCGCACGCTGTTCGACTGGGCGCCGCTCGGCACGCTGGTCGTCGTCTATCCTGGCGACGGCTCGCCACTGGCTGCCCACGAAGCTCAGCAGTCGGTCGATGCAGCGGGAAACCCCATCTCCGGTGAGCGAGGCGCCTGAGGCCTGGAACCTTTTGGGGTCGCCGGCGTCCTATCTCCAGGGCCGCATGATGAAACGGTTGATCGCGTCGATCGCGATCGGGCTGGCGGTTGCCGCCTGTGGCACGCCGGCGGTACGGCCTGGGACCGGTATCCAGGGCACCGTGCTGGTCGGCCCCACCTGCCCGGTGGAGCGGATCAACTCTCCGTGTCCACCACACCCGATCGCCGCGACGATCGTCGTGACTGATGCGAACGGCACCGAGGTCACCCGTTTCCATTCCGGCGCCGATGGCCGGTTCAAGGTCGACCTGGCGCCAGCGACCTACACGCTGGTTGGTCTGACGGTCGGTTCCAGCTTCTTGCCGAGGCCGATCCCGACGTCGGTCATCGTGACACAGGGCGCGTACACAGCGGTGACCGTCCAGTACGACAGCGGCATCCGCTGATCGGCCCTACTCGCCGATGTGAACCGCCGGAATGGTGCCCATCCGCCCGCGACGGTAATCGTCGAAGGCCTGGGCGAGCTCTTCGTGCGTGTTCATCACGAACGGTCCGTACCAGGCGACCGGCTCGCCAATCGGTTCACCACCGAGCACCAGCAGCTCCAGGTTCGGTGACCGGCTTTCTTGCGCGAGATCGGCCGTCACGCTGATCACGTCACCCGCGCCGAAGGCAGCCAGCTGTCCGGTGCGAATCGGGGCACCCGTAGGCCCAACCGTTCCGCGTCCCGCCAACGCGTAGACCAGGCCATTGAAGTCGCGCCGCCAGGGGAGGCGTAGCTCCGCCCCGGGGTTGACCGTGACGTGCAACAGGGTGATCGGGGTGTGGGTAACGCCTGGTCCGGCGTGACCGGCCATCTCGCCGGCGATCACGCGCACCAGGGCCCCACCGTCTGGGGACGACAGCAGGGTGACCCGGCCGGCCCCGATGTCCTGGTAGCGCGGCGCGGTCCACTTTTCCTCAGCCGGCAGGTTGACCCAGAGCTGGATGCCGTGGAACAGGCCGCCACTCGCGATCAAGGCTTCCGGCGGCCGCTCGATGTGCAGAATCCCGGCTCCCGCCGTCATCCACTGCGTCGCGCCGTTGGTGATGAGGCCGCCACCGCCCGTCGAATCCTGGTGCTGAAACGTGCCGTCGATCATGTAGGTCACCGTCTCAAAGCCACGGTGGGGATGCCAGGCGGTCCCTTTCGGCTCGCCCGGGCCATACTCGACCTCGCCCATCTGATCCATGTGAATGAACGGATCGAGATACTGCTGGTCGATGCCGTAGAAGGCCCGGCGCACGGGAAAGCCCTCACCTTCAATCCCTTTCGCCGCCGTCGTGATGGCGAGCACCGGACGACCGACGGACACTGCCCGGTCGGGATCCGGTATCCGGGGGAGCGTCAGGATGTTCTCGACGGTGACGGCAGGCATGACATCAACGGAAACCGTCGAGCGCGGCCGGCTATTCCGTCGGCCTTGCCGGTGGTCTTAGCCGCGAACCGTCGCGGGCGCCGGCGTGCTGAAGATCCGCCCGCCGCCGCCCATGCGGATCGCCTGTATCAGGGTCCCGAGCGCGCCCAGCACCAGCACCAGACCACCAGTAAGAACTGGATGATGAGCATCCCGAGCGCGAACCCGAGCGTGCGGCGAAAGGCATCCGTTAAGGTCAACAGCCATGCGGATCGGGGTGATGATCGAAGGGCAGGAGGGCCTGACCTGGGAGCGATGGCTTCGCATCGCCGAACGCGTCGAGTCGCTCGGTCTCGATTCGCTCTGGCGCTCGGATCATTTTTTCAGCCTGATGGGAAATCCCGAGCGGCCAGCGCTGGAGTGCTGGACATCGCTGACCGCGCTGGCGCTGCGGACGCAACGGATCCGGTTCGGCCCGCTGGTGAGCCCGATGACCTTTCGTCATCCGGCCCTGCTGGCCCGGATGGCGGCAGCGGTCGATGGGCTGTCGGATGGACGCCTGGTGCTCGGGGTGGGCGCGGGCTGGAACGAAGCCGAGCACGCGGCCTACGGGATCGCGCTGCCTCCGCTCAAGGAGCGATTCGATCGGCTCGAGGAGGGGATCGCCGTCATCAAGGCGCTCTGGACTGGCGGACCGGTCGACCTCGACGGCCGCTACTATCCGCTGCGCGGCGCCAGCGCGTTTCCGCGTCCCGTCCAGCAGCCGGCGCCGCCGCTGCTGATCGGCGGTGACGGCGAGGTCCGGCTGTTGCGGATCGTGGCCGAGCACGCCGATGAGTGGAACAGCCACGCCCCGGGACCGGAGGGGTACCGCGCGAAGCGGGCCCGCCTGGAAGAACACTGCCGTGAGGTCGGTCGGGATCCGAATTCGATCCATCGCTCCTGGATGGGCGGCATCCTGATTGCCCGCGACCCGAGCGAAGTCGCCGAGAAAGGACGCTGGTTCCACTCGTTTATCGGGTCGCTGGCCGGCGTGTCGCCGAGCGCGGTGCCCGAGATGCTCCGGCAACGCCACTGGCTAGTAGGCACGCCGGATCAGGTCGACGCGCAACTGGCCGACTGGTCGGCAGCTGGTGTGGAGCGGGTGATGCTGCAGTGGTACCACCTGGACGACCTCGACGGGTTGTCCCTGCTGGCACAACTGGACCCGCGTTGACCTGACTCAACCTGAGGGCGGCGGACTGAAAGTCCCCGCGTGGCGACGGAAATTCAAACCGCCCGGGCGGGAGGGGAAAAACTGACGTTGAAGATGGTGGCCACTGATCCACGGATCGACTTGCTGCTCCGGGAATACCCGGGCCATCCGTACAAGAAGTGGCAGGGCGCCCATTGGCGGCTCATCAGCCTGGTTGAGCTAGGCGTTGCCTCGGCAGATCCTCGAACCTTCCGAGCGGTCGATCAGGTTCTTAGCTGGCTGCTCAACCCACGCCGGCGGCCTCCCGAGGTAGCGGGCCGTTATCGTCAGTGCGCCTCGAAAGATGGAAACGCTCTGCTTGTGTGCTGCCGGCTCGGCATGCAAGCAGACCATCGCGTCGACGCGTTGGCGGCGCGGCTCGTGGCGTGGCAGTGGCCGGACGGCGGGTGGAACTGTGATGCGCGCCCGGATGTGACACATTCCTCCTTTCATGAGTCCGTGGCACCGTTGCGGGGCCTGGCTGCCCACAGAGGTTTTCCTCAGGCTGTGGTCCGTGCCGCCGACTTTTTCCTCCGGCACCGGATGTGCCGCTCGGAATCGACCGGCACCGTGATCAACGCCGAGTGGCTCGATCTTCATTGGCCAGCCTACTGGCATTACGACAACCTTCAGGGATTGCGCGCCATCACCGAGGCTGGGCTGATCGGCGACGAGCGCGCAAGCGACGCGTTGGATCATCTTCAGGTGCAACATGGGCCCGACGGCAAGTGGCGGGCAGGAGGCCGGCGCTACTGGCGACTGAACGGCGACTCGAACGTCGAGGTCGTCGATTGGGGCGATGCCGCTGACGTGCTGACTGACCAAAGCAATCAGGTGCTTCGCGCGGCGACCCGATATAGCTAGGGGCTCGCAGTCGTGCTTGCCGACGCACTCGGGGTGCTGGTCGCGCTTGGTGCCAGCGTGGCGGTCGGCGTCGGCGTGGGGGTCGACGTTGGAGCCGTCGCTGGCAGCTTCTTTTGCGTGATGCTTCCGATCGTGGGTAGGTCAGCCTGCCCCGATGGCGGGCGCTCCAACGGGGCGCTGAGCAGTCCATATGCGAGGACCACGGCGACCACCAGCGCGAGCGCGCCAGGTATGATGCCGGCCCGACTCGGCCGTTCCGGGCGCTCGCCGGTGTTTTGCGCCGAGCGCCCGTAGATCCGCCGGTACGGCGTAAGGTGGATGCCCTCGGCCGCGAAGCTCGCCCAGGGAGCGCTGCCAAAGACCCAGGCCTCGAAGAGCAACATCATTGCGAGAACGGCGGTCGCAATCGCCGGCGCGGCGATCAGCATCACTCCGGCACCCGCGACCGCCAGGATGGCGAGCAAGGACTCGATCGCAGAAGATCGAATCGCGGGCCAGACCCGATTGCCGCCTTCTTTCTGTTTGGGGGTGCGCAGGAAGGCCGCCTGCCCGCTCAGCAGTCCCCGCACGACGGCCAGGGTATCGACCCAGCTTAGCGCGAACCAGATGCCGAGCGCCCGGATCGCATCACCCCAGCTGCACCGTTCCGCCCGGCGCAACGCCCAGAGTCCACGCAGCACCCCGGTGACGAGGAAGGCAAGCGGGACGATCAGCACCGGGCCGGTGAGCTCGCGGATTGGCAGGCGGTGATGAATGGCGGAGGCGACGGCCGTCAAGAGCAGCAGGATGGTGAAACCGACGGTCAGCAGATCGCCGAACCAGTGCGCACTCCCCAACAAGTAGTGGAAACGCTGCCCCCAGCTGAGCCGGAGACGATGCCGGGCAAAGGGGAGCAGCTCGCGCCATTGCCGGCGCAGGATCTGGATGCCGCCGAGCGCCCACCGAAATCGTTGCTTCTTGAGACCATCGAAGCTCAGCGGCATCAGCCCTTCGCCCCAGACGGTCGGCTCATAGACGCCGATGGTCCCGAGTCCGAGCATCCGCAGACTCGCCTCGGCGTCTTCGGTGATGACGCTCTCGTCCCAACCGCCGATGCGCTCGAACGCCGAGCGGCGGATCAACCCCATGGTGCCGGCGAAAATAATCGCGTTCCGGTTGGCGCGGGCCGGCATCGTGATGTCGAAGAAATACCGGTAACTGTAGAAGAGGCCCCGCAGATAGCCGCTGTCCCTCCAGTCACGATAGTTCTGTGGCGTCTGAACGAACGCCACGCGCTCATCGGCGAAATGACCGACCATCGCCTTCAAGAACTGGGGCTTGACGATGTAGTCGGCATCGACGATCCCCAGGATGCTCACATCCGCGGGCAATCGCCGGGTGGCCTCATTGAGGGCACCCGCTTTGTAGCCGGGCCACGGCTCGAGATGGATGAACTGAAACCGTTCGCCCAGCTCCTTGCACAATGCCTCGAGCGCACGCCAGATCTGTGGGTCCTTGGTGTTGTTATCGACCACCTGAACGATCACGGCCGGATAGTCGAGATGGGCGAGGGCGGTCAGCGTCTCGCGGACGACTTCGATGGGCTCGTTGTAGCAAGGGACCTGGATCGCCACCGCCGGCCGGTACGCAGGTTCGGCGCGATGGGCGATGCGCGTCCGCCGGCTGAAGACGTCGAGGATCTCGAACAGGTAATACACGCTCAGCGCGAGCGCCGCGGCCTCGAGCAGCAGGAGCAGGAACGACGCGACAATTCCGAGCAGACCGAGCCCGTCGACAAAGGGCTGCGCCGCCGCATAGATCAGGTAGACGCTCGATGCCACCAGTAGCGTGGCGAGCATCTGGGCCGCGAGCATGCTCCACTGCGGCAGGTGGCGCCGGGTCTCGATCACCGCGCCGATCCCGAAGAGGGGCAGGATGGTGGCGGCGACCGCATCGTTGGTAATCAGCCCGGTCAGCCAGCCCGCTCCAGCGAGGATCACGAGGCCGACGGGGATGCTGAGCCACGCCCGCGCCCGGACCAGTCCCGGGACCATCACCGCGACCGTTGTGAGCGCCGAGGCGAGCGTGAAGAAGAGGACGAGCTCGAGCAGCATCCTCGACTACGCTGCCACAGAGCTGTCCTGCGGCGCTACTGTTCGCTTCGCAAGAGGCGGGCCAGCAGCTGGGCCTGCTGCATCAGCAGTCGCTGCGCCAGGAACTCCCGCCGAACTCGCGCCTTCGCGGTGGCGCCGAGTTGCTCGGCATCGGCGGGGTGGTCGAGCAAGTCGACGATGGCGGCGCCGAACGAGGCCAGGTCGCGCGGATCATCGATCAGGACACCGCTCGTTGCGTTCTCGATCTGGTCCTGAATTCCGCCCACCCGGCTGGCGACCACCGGCCGTGCCTTCCACATCGCCTCGGCCACGGTCAACCCGAAGCCTTCGCCGATGCTCTTCTGAACGACGACCTGCGCCCGCCGCTGCAGCGCGTTGACGATCGCCGCGTTCTCGTCCTGGTCGTCCATCGGAAGCCGAGCGAGATGAATCCGTTCGCGCACGGCCGGTGAGAGGCGGTTCCAGCCCTCCTGGACCTCGCGCAGGACGGCGGGCTCTTCGGGATCGTCGGCGACCGCGCTGACGCCCGGACCTGCCAGGATCAGATGGGCGTCTACCTTCGGCGCGACAAACGCCGCAAAGCCGTCCATCACGCCGAGCGGGTCCTTGAGCCGATCCCAGCGCGAGACCTGGACCACGAGACGCGCGTCCGCCGGTGGCCTGGTCTTCGGAAAGAGTTCGGTGGCGCGTTCAACCCGCGCTGGCGAGCCGTCCCTCCGGCGAAAGGACGCCCCCGCGCCAATGGCGTTTTCCATCAGGATGCCGGTGGCCTGGAGGATGGCCCTGACGGTGTCCCCATCCATCTCTTGATTTTTCGGCGTGAACGCATCGATCGCGGGCGGAATGATCGCCACCTTCGTCGTGTCCAGTCCATCCCAGACGTAGGCCCGCCGCGAGAACACCGTGGCCTGGGCGGCGCCGACTGCCGGCAGGAGAAACTGCCAGGCGTTCCGGGCGACCTGGTTGGGCTGATCGACGCCGATATGGCAGCGCCACACGACGCAGCATCCATGGCGAACCAGGTGGGGGATGAGGCCGGCGGTTTGCGGGTCATGCAGGATCACAACGTCACGCGATCGCACCCGACCGGTCAGCGCCTCAATGTTCCGTGCCAGCGTCTGCTCGTATTCGGTCCGCTCCGCGGGGCTGATCGTCGATCCGTCAGCGGCGATGCCATGCAGTAACGCGTGCAGGCGCTTGGTGAAGGTGAAGAACCGGGTATCACCCTGGATGACGAGCCAGCGGGTGTCCATCCCGATCCCGCGCTCGTACGGAATTTCCCAGGCGAGCATCTCGGCAACTCCGCCGCCATGCGCGGTCGAGTTGATGTTCCAGATGGTGCGTTCGCGCAACTGCGCGGCGACCCCGCGCATGATGTCGAGGAAGGTGTCCCATTCATCGGGCTCGAGCAATTCACGGAGCGGCTCGATCGAGGCCGAGCTCAGGGGAACGATACTCAGCTCGAGCGGCATTGGCGAGCGTCAGCCGAAGTTGATCATGACGTTCTTGACCTGGGTGTAGTTCGCCAGTGCCTCAACGCCCTGCTCGCGACCAAAACCGCTGCGTTTGTAGCCGCCGAACGGCAGGCCGATGCTTCCCTCGACGCTATACGCGTTCACGCGAACCTGACCCGACTTGACCGCCGTGGCGACCAGCAGCGCCTTGCCCAGGTCTTTCGTCCAGATCCCGGTCACCAGGCCGTAGGGTGTGCCGTTCGCAATCGCGATCGCATCGTCGACGGAGTCGAACGTGGTCACGGTGAGCACGGGGCCGAAGATCTCTTCCTGCTCGAGCACGGAGCCGCGCGCTACCCCGTCGAGCAAGGTGGGCTCGATGAAATAGCCGCGGGCGAGCTCCGGGATCGTGGAGCGGCCGCCCCCGGTAACGGCCGTCGCCCCGTCTTTGATGCCGCCTTCGAGGAAGCCGAGCACGCGCCGCATCTGCCGCTCACTCACGACCGGACCCATGTCGGGGTTGTCGAGACCGCGGCCCAGACGAATCGAGCGGATGCGCTGGGCCAGCAGGTCCACGAAGCGGTCGTGCGCCGCGCTCTCGAGCAGGAGCCGGGTCGGGGCGGTGCACGTCTGCGCCGAGTTCTGCGCCAGCGTGGTGGCTGAGGAGGCGGCGGCGCGCTCCAGGTCGGCATCGGCGAAGACGATATTGGGCGACTTCCCACCCAGCTCGAGGGTGACCGGCACGACGTTGTCGGCGGCCGCCTTCATGATCGCGATCCCGGTCGGAACCGAACCGGTGAACGTGATGTGGTTGATGCCCGGATGGGCGGCGAGCGCGGCCCCGGTCTCGCGTCCGCCGGTGACGACGTTGAAGACGCCCGGCGGAAGTCCGGCTTCGGTGGCGAGCTCGGCCAGTCGCACAATGCTCAACCCCGCCTCCGCGGCCGGTTTGGCGACCACGGCATTGCCGCAGGCGAGCGCCGGGGCGATTCCCCGCGAGGCGAGGCGCAACGGGTAGTTCCACGGCACGATCTGGGCAGAGACGCCGAGCGGTTCTCGCAGGGTGAAGTCCACGAAGCCCGTTCCGAGCGGGATGCTCGAGCCGAAAACTTTATCGGCCACCCCGGCAAAGAACTCGAAGTAGCCGGCGGCGGCCGCGACGTCGTCTTCGGCCTGGCGGAGCGGCTTCCCCACGTCGAGGCTTTCAAGCTGGGCGATTTCCACGGCACGGTCCCGCAGCAGGGCCCCCAGTCGGTTCAGGATTCGAACCCGGCGGACCGGCTGGAGGCCGGCCCATCCGGCTTCGACCGCGGTCCGGGCCGCCGTGACGGCAGCGTCGACGTCACGGTTGTCGGCCAGGGCGACGCTGGTGAAAAGCTCTCCGGTGGCTGGATCGATGGCATCGAAGGTTGACCCGGAGCTGGCCCAGCTGCGCTGACCGTTGACGAACATCCGCCCGTCGATGGCTGTCGTCGGCACGCCTTAAGCGTACGTGCCCGTTGCGGCTGGCGGAAAACCGGGTATGAATAGCATGCTGAAGGGAAGCATGCTGCTGCACCGCATCGGGCGCTACCTGACCAGCCGCAAGCACCTGGCGGGCACCGGGCTGGCTCTGGTCGGAGCCGGCCTGGCCATTGCCGACCCGGTCGGACCGGCCGGCGCCCTTCTCGTCGTCGGCTTCTACCTGCTCGGAGCCGCCGCCGTCCCAACGAACCCCGCGCTTCGGCGCTACGGCTACGATCCGCACGACGTCCTCAAGGCGTTGCGGCTCGAGATCAGCGCCGTCAGCGGGCGCGTACCGCCTGAGGTCATCCATCGGATTCAGCGGATCGAGCTCACCATCCGATCGGAGATTCTGCCCCGGCTCGACTACCTGCCGCCGGGTTCGCAGGAGCTGTACCTGATCGAGCGGACCGCTCGCGATTACCTGCCGACGGCGGTCGACACCTACCTCCGCCTCCCGCCCGGCTACGTGTCATCGCGACCCACGAGCTACGGCTGGACGCCGCTGCAGGTACTGCTCGACGAGCTCGATCTGCTCGACACGCAGATGAGACGAGTGGCCGACGTCGTGCACCACACCGACATGGACCGGCTGCTGGCGCATCGACGCTTTCTCAACGATCGGTTCAGCCGGGTGGACGCGTCACGCTAAGCTTTGAGCTGTGAGCCGCCCCATCGACCTTTCGCCGCTGCAACGCGAGCTGGATAACCTGCGGCTGCAGCTCTGTCACTGCAACAATGCCGGCACCTGCCTGGGATGCCAGGGCGTGGAGATGCTCCGCCAGCAGGCGCAGATGATCGTCTCGGCGGCGACCCAGCCGGTGCTGCTCCAGGTCGCCCAGGAGACGCAGGCGAAGGAGCTGGTCAAGCAGGTGCAAGAGATGCAGGAACGGCTGCTCCGGGATCCGGAAGCCGCCAGGGCGCTCGAGGAGTTACTCAAATACTTCCAGGCGCCGCCCGAAGACGAGGCAACGAACCACTAGGTCGTCGCGGGGGCGGCCGTCACCACCACGCGACGGGTGTCGACCCAGTTGGGCCAGCACGTGAAAAGGGTCAGTCGGACGTCGTTTGTCGGCTGGAGGATCTGGACGGCGGTCGGCCCCACGATCGTCCGGCCGGTGACGCGATAGGCGACCGGGGATTCGCCGGCGACCGCGACGTCGATCTCGTCGCCGACCTGGAGGTCTTTCAAGCGGCCGAACACGCTCCCCTCGATGTCGTCATGTCCGTAGAGGACCGCGTTGCCGCTGCCGAACGGGGAGGAATTGCTGTAATGGGTCACGGAATAGCCTTTGGCGATCAGCATGTTGCCGCTCCCGTCGACGCCTCGGTCGAAGATCGGCGCATTCTTGATGCCCAGCTTCGGAATCGACAGGTAGGCCACGATCTGGCTGGGACCGGCGCCGGTGCTGCCGGTGCCGGGAAGGAACTTCGGGTGCTGGTGGGGCGGGGAGAGGGGATCGCCGAGAGCCGGGATGGTCTGGGTGGCAGCGTCCGAGGAGCCCAGGTGGAGCAGGCCCATGGCCGGTAGGGCGGAGGCCATCAGCACCAGGCCGATGGCAATCAGCAATCCCGCTATCAGGTTTCGACGCACCCTCCCCATCATAGTCAGGGGAATTCGGAACTCTGTCAAGACACGGTCTGGGAGTCGCGCCGGGGCGCCGCCGGCTTAATCGGCTGCGGCGCCCCGAACGGCCGCGGGTGGTGCTTTAGGCGGCCTTGCGGAACTGCCGGCCGTAGACTTCGCGCACCGCCTTGGGGAACGACCAGCGTGGCTTGCGCGACGCCGGCCGGGCCTTCAGCATGATCGGCTCGCCGGTGAAAGGATTGGTGCCTTTACCGGCCTTACGGGCCTTGACCTCGCGCCAGGCGAGGGCTCCGATTTGGGGGAAGCGCACTCGCTGGCCGCGGGCACCGGCCGCGACCGCTTCCTCAAACGTATCCTGGACGGCCCAATTGAGGTCCGACTTCTTGACCTTGTAGCCCCTCTTGACCAGGTTCTCGTGCACGGTGCTCACGAACGTCGATGCGGTCCACTTTTGCGTTTTCGCCATCGTGTCCTCCGTTGAGTATTGAGCCAGCTCGCGGCCCTGTCGTCCGGTGCAAACGCCCTTGCCTCGAAAAACGTGCGATTTCCCGAGAACTTGGGCCATATCGGACGGGCCGAGGTCCGAAAGCGGCTCAGGCGGCAGCGTCGAGGTGCCGCACCGCGAAGGCGATCCGATCGTCCAGCAGCCATTCCTCTTCGAGGGCGAGGATGGTCAGGAGCAGGTCTTCGTGGATGTCTTCCAGGTCCTGGCGCCGCCGGACACCATCCGCGTCGAGCGGTTGGGGAACGAGCGCTGCGAACTGCCCCGAAGCATCCATTCCAGTGTCACATCCTGCTTGCCCCCGTTGTAGCGCGAGAGTATTAAGGACCAGTTAGAGGTCCGCCGATCTTGCCATCTGACGCCACACTGTGCCCCGCCCGTCACCCGTTCGTGTTATCCGTCAGGGTTGCGGGATTCCCGCATGTCTTATTCGGATGGCTGGGCGGTCACCGGTGCCTGGATGGCCCGTTCGCGGATCACCTTCTTGTCGAACTTTCCCACGCTGGTTTTCGGGATCTCATCGATGAAGCGCACCGCGTCGGGTAGCCACCATTTGGCCACGAGGGGCTTGAGGAAGTCGATGATCTCCTCCTGGCTGACCTCGCCCTTGAATTCCGGCTTCGGCACGACGTACGCTACCGGACGCTCCTGCCATTTGGGGTGCGGTACCCCGATGACCGCCGCCTCCATCACTTTTGGATGGCCCATGATCGCGGACTCCAACTCCACCGACGAGATCCACTCGCCGCCCGACTTGATCAGGTCCTTGGTCCGGTCGACGATTTGTGCGTAGCCCTCTGGATCAACGTTCGCCACGTCGCCGGTGCGGAGCCAGCCGTCGGCCGTGAAGCGATCGGGATCGACGCCGCGGAAGTAGCTCGCGGTGACCCACGGGCCGCGAACCTGGATCTCACCCACACTCTTGCCGTCCCAGGGGACGGGGTCGCCCGTCTCGACGTTGGCGAGCCGCAGCTCCACGCCGGCGAGGGGCAGGCCCTGCTTGAGACGGATGTTTCGCTTGTCGTCCGGCTTCATGTAGCTCTTCATCGTGGCGCAGGCGGCGACCGGGGATGTTTCGGTCATTCCCCAGCCCTGGGTGACATCGATCCCGTGTTTCGTGAGCCCGTCGTAGAGCGCCGGCGGCATCGCCGAGCCGCCGATGAACATGCGAAAGCCATCGAGGTTCGTCTCCGTCTTGTCGAGGTACTGCAGCAGAGGAATCCAGACGCTTGGGACACCGGCGCTGAAGGTCACGTGCTCTTCACGGATGAGCTCGGTGAGGCTCACCGGGTCGAGGAACCGGTCAGGAAAGATCTGTGTTGCCCCGACCATGGTCGCGGCGAAGGGATGACCCCAGGCGTTGGCGTGGAACATGGGCACTACCGGCAGGACCGTGTCCGACTCGGTGGGGGCGACGCCCCCAGCGACGACACCCAGCGAATGAAGCACGGCGGAGCGATGGCTGTAGACGACCCCTTTCGGCTTACCGGTCGTGCCGGAGGTGTAGCACATCGCCGCCGCGTCCCGTTCATCGAGTTCCGGCCACGGAAAGATCGTCGGACGGCCCGCGATCAGCTCCTCATAGGATGCCATTGGTTGCAGCTCACCGTCCGGTGATGGGCCATCGGTCATGACGACGAAGTTCTTGACCGTTTTCAGGTTAGCCGCCACCCGCTGCAGCGCGGGCAGGAGGGAGGCGTCAACGAAGATGACCGTATCTTCGGCGTCGTTGATGACGTACGCCAGGTGCTGCGGAGCCAGCCGCGGGTTAAGCGTGTGCAGGACGGCGCCGGCGCAGGGAACGGCGAAATAGAGCTCGAGGTGACGGTAGTTATTCCAGGCCAGGGTGCCGACCCGGTCGCCCGGGCCGACGGCCAGGTCGTGGAGCGAGTTCGCCAGCTGCCCGACTCGGCGGCCGAAGTCGGCATAGGTATAGCGATGACGCCCACGTTCGCGGCGGGTCACGATCTCCTTCCGGGGGAACAGCGTGGTCGACCGCCAGAGGAAATGCTGGAGTGTCAGTGAGAAGTCGGGCATCGTGCTCCGCATCGACGTCACCTCTCCTTCGGGCGCCCAGGGCGCCAGTTTTGGCCGTCGCAATAGCACCCATGATATGCTTGAGGGCGGGCGCGGTCAGCCCGGTCATGGCACGCCCGGAATACGCAGGTCGACCGGGGATAACTTTGCGAAGGAGCTAGCGACAGACGTGGCGCAGAACGGTACGATCAAGCGACTCGTGATGGATCGCGGATTCGGATTCTTGAGCGGGGAGGACGGCAAGGAATATTTCTTCCATCGGTCGTCCGTCGAAGGCTCGTTCGAGGGGTTGCAGGAGGGGCAGAAGGTCAGCTTCGACGTCGAAGCATCAGCACCCAAGGGACCGCGGGCCTCGCGGGTGCGCGTCGCCTAACGACTCACTAACCCAGAATCCGAAAGGCCCGGGCGTTTGCCCGGGCCTTTTTGTTTACACGCCGGAAATCCGGCGACCCTGACGACGGCAGGATCACTCAGGGTCTTCTGGCGCGGATGTAGGCGCTCGCGATCTTTCCCGTCCCGGCCGGCAACCCGGCCTCACCGGGCCCAAACGTATTGGTGACCTCGATCTCGAGGTCGGTGAACCCGGCGGCGGCGACCGCGTTCCGGTACTCCTCTACCGGAATGGTGCCCGCCACGCAGCCGGCCCAGGCATCGAGCGCCCCCTTCACGTTCGGTGGCAGGGGCTCGATCTCGACCATGTCCGAGACGGCGAGGCGCCCACCCGGCTTCAGCACCCGGAAGGCCTCTTGCAGCACCGCCCGCTTGTCCGGCGCCAGGTTGATGACGCAGTTCGAGATCACGACGTCAACCGACGCGGGCGGGAGGGGAATGGCTTCGATCGTGCCCTTCAGGAAGGTCGCGTTCTCGACGCCCGCCCCGGCCTTGTTGTCGTTCGCTAGCGCCAGCATCTCGTCGGTCATGTCGACGCCGTAGGCGTGGCCGCCGGGGGCGACGCGACGCGCGGAAAGGAGCACATCCAGGCCGGCGCCGCTGCCCAGGTCGAGGACGACCTCACCGGGATGGAGTCGTGCCAGCGCCGTCGGATTACCGCAGCCGAGGCTGGCGCCCAGGGAAAGGCCGAGGTCAGCGACGTCCGCGCTCGAGTACTCGTCCTGGCCGATCGGACCGCTGGCGGCATCCGACCCGCCGCAGCAGCTCGCATCGCAACAGCTTCCGCCGTCTCGCAGCTTGATCGCCGTTTCCGCATACTTCGCCCGAACCGACTCTCGAATGGTCTCCATGCCAAACCCCTTGCTCAAGAGATCGACGTTTGTCGATGGAATGCTATCAGATGCATAGACAGATGTCAATGGAACTGCTAGACTGCGAGCGTGAAGACGACTGTGCCCGAACGCGTCAAAGGCGTGTGCTGCCCGCCGTCGATCCCGTTTCCCCTGACGAAGGTCGATGCGTCGGTCGAGGTGCTCAAGGCGCTGGCCGATCCCACCCGGTTGCAGATGATCGGCGTGCTGAAGCGCTCGGTGCAGCCGGTCTGCATCTGCGACTTCACGGCCGCCTTCGACCTGAGTCAGCCCACCATCTCGCACCATATGGCGAAGCTGCGCGAAGCGGGTCTGGTCGAGGCGACGAAGGATGGGATCTGGGCGTATTACCGGCTGAACCGTCACCTCGAATCGAAGACCCGCGCCTTGCTCGACGTGCTCGTCTAGGTTGCGATGGCCCGGGTGCTGTTCGTCTGCCATCAGAACGCCGGCCGGTCGCAAATGAGCGAGGCGTTTTTCCAGCAACTGGCGAATGGGCGGCACGAGGCACGGTCTGCCGGGACGCGGCCGGCCGACCGGGTGCATCCGATCGTGGCGGAGGCGATGCGCGAGGTCGGGATCGACCTCGCCGGGAACCATCCGCAGAAGCTGACGGATGATCTGGCGCAATGGGCCGATGTGGTCGTGACGATGGGTTGCGGTGACGAATGCCCGTTCATTTCCGGGAAGCGATACATCGACTGGGACCTCCCGGACCCCGCCGGTCAGCCTCTGGACCAGGTGCGCCTGGTTCGGGACGACATCGCGGCTCGGGTCCGCGACCTGAGCCGGATGCTCGACTCGCCCTGAGCCCGACCCGCGCACGATTTACGACCTGACCGGGGGTTCGGCAGCAAGATCGGGGGGCCCCACTCATTGCTCTGCAGGATGGTCCGGCCCGACGCCCGCGCGGCAGGTGCCCGGCGGGTAGGTCCCTTCCAGCTCCCTCTGGATTGGTCGCTCGTCGCCATCTGGAGCGTGGCCGCCGCCGCCCTGATCGCACTCGTCATCTTCGACCTCTCGCCCCCGCTGGCATTCAATGACGACTGGATGTACGCCTGGTCGGTACAGCAGCTGGTCGCCGGCCACGTCCTGCAGGCCTTCCCCGAGAGCTCGGCGCTGGCCCTGGTGCAGGTGCTGTGGGGGGCGGTCTTCAGCCTCGGCCATCCCGACCCGCGGTTGCTCCGGCTGAGCATGGTGCCGGTCGTCGCCCTGATCGCCTGGTGCAGCTACGGGTTGGCGCGGCGACTCGGCGCGGATCGGTTCTGGGCGGCAGTCGCCGCCACGACACTGCTCGGCATGCCGCTCTTCATGGGGAACGCGACCACGTTCATGAGCGACACCCTGTACGTCGGCCTGGTGATGGCCGTCGCCGCGGCGAGCGTCGTCTGGGTCACGCAAGGACGGTGGCGCTGGCTCTGCGTGGCGCTAGTCGTGCTGTTGCCGCTCCAGCGGCAACTCGGCCTGACCCTGATTCCCGCGCTGACGCTCGCCCTGGTCGTTTTTCGGCGACGATCGTGGACCCGGGCCGATACCATCGCGCTGGCGCTGCTCTGGACCATTCCCGCCGCCGCCCTCTTTGCCGCCGATCGGTTGATGGTCAACCAGCCCCTCTACGCGACGGTGAGCCTGTCGCAGATCGACATCGGGCACGCCATCTTTCCGCTGCCAGCCATGCTCGGCCTCGGCTTGATCCCGTACCTGGCGGCGCTCGCGCTCCGCCCGTCGCAGCCAGGTCACGAGAGTGGCTGGTCGCTCGCCTGGGCGGGGTTCGGCGTGGTCGGCGCGATCGGATGCCTGGTCGACCTGGCGCGGTTCGGCATGATCTTCCCGGGCAATGTCTTTTCGACGCTGGGGTTCACCGCCATCCTGCCCGGCGCCAAGCCACCGGTCTTTCCCGGCCCGGTCTTTCAGACCGTCGAGATCGCGGCCATCGTGACCTTCGTCAGCTTGATCATCCTTCGTCGACGCTGGTGGACCACGCGGCTGCGGCCCGACGCCGTCGTTCTTGCGCTGGTCAGTGCTGCGCAGTTCGTTCCCCTGCTCGCGGTCAACTGGTTTATCTACGATCGCTACTTCCTGCCGGTGATCGCGCCCCTGGTTCCGGTGGTCGCCGCGGTGGCGACGGCCGCGCTACGGCAGCGGGTCGCCAGGACCTGGGCAGCGGCCGCGCTGGCCGGCGGGTTAGTCATGTACATCGTCGGCGAGCAGGACTACCTGGCCTGGCAAGCGGCGCGCGAGCAGGCCGCACGGCTCGCCTACCAGACCGTTCCCCGCGACCAGGTCCAGGCCGGGTTCGAGGCCAACGCCGTCTATGTCGAGCTGCCGCGGTACGAGCGATCGAGGCGGGCCGACCTGTTTGCCATCCTCGGCCCGGCGCAACCGGAGGTCACCTTGCGCTTCGCGCCCCGCTCCGATCCGCGCCCGGGAGTGTCGTATGGATCGCTCGCGTCGGGAAAGATCGTGCTCGACCGCTAGGGGAGCCAGATCTCGCTGGCGGACTGAACATCCGTGATCCACCAGCGGCCGTCGATGTCGACCAGGGTGTAGTGGTAGTAGCCGAGGAATCGATGCGTCGTCCGGCGGCCGAGTCCAACGCCCTTTTCGGCGTCGGGGACCAGCCGATAGATCCATTCTTCCTTCGTCGTCACATTCACGTTTTGTGGGCTCGCCTCGAGGCCGTACGCTGAGAGCTCGACCTTGCCGATTTGGAGGTAGGCGGTATAGGAAACGTCGAGCACCTCGCAGGTGATGTCCAGGCGGGCGGCGGGGAAGGACTCGAAGTCACCGGACAGGTCGTGTGCCACCTGGGACAGCATCGGCTCCAGATAGACCTCACGCAGTACATCGGCGTCGCGGTTGTTGTAGGCCTGCTGATTCAGCTTGATCGATCGAAGGACCGTGTCCTTGATCGCCGATACGTTGAAGGCGGTCTCCCGCTGCACGTGTAGAGAGTAGCAAAGGGCCGATTCGCACCCATCGGGTCCGGGACGGGCGACGGTCCAGTAAAGCTTTGTAAAGCGCGGTCCGGGACGCGGGGCCGACGGAACCGATCTGCGAAGCAATGCCCGCGATCCGCGTCAAATCTGTGCGCGCACTGTGGGCAAGAAGGAGTTTGTGACGCGACCGCGTCCAGTTTCTGGCGGCCGGAACCGCTTCAACTGGCGGCTGTGGTTCGTGCTCGGCACCCTGACCGAGCTCTTTTTGATTTACGTCGCCCGCTGGTGGGCGCCGTCCCCGGTGACCTACTTCCTCGCAGTTCTCTTCCTGCCGGTGATGGTGCTGACCGGCTTCTGGAGCTTCAAGTATTTCCGGCTGGTCCAGGAAAACCTCGAGCTCTCACGACGCGCCGACCAGAATCTCCAGGAGCTCAGCCACTTCTTCGAGACGGCCACCGCGGTGTCCAACCTCACCAAGCTGGGTGAGGATCTGGGCAGCCTGACGACCAAGCTCGCCGAGCTGCTCGACGTCGAGTTGTGCGGCTTCTTTCTCTACCAGGAAGGTCTCGAGGCGCTGATCGCGCCGGCCGCTCCGTCGGGCATGCGGGAGAGCCGGCTCTTCAACCAGATGCGCCTCAACCAGCTGCGCTTCGGGGCCAACGCTTCCACCTTGATCGGTCGGGTGTTCGTTACCCAGCAGCCGACCATCGTCGAGGACTGCCTGCACGATATCGAGGCCGGGCAGCTGCTTCCGCAGACCTTCGGCTACCGCGACCTGCTGCTCGTCCCCCTGGGATCGGGCGGCCGCCCGGTGGGCGTGCTGATGCTCGCCAACAAACGGCACGGCACCTTCAGCGGCAATTACGACGTCAAGCTGGCGGCCTCATTGGGCGCCGAAGTCGCGGTCTCGCTCGAGAACACCTTCCTGTTCGAGCAGACCCGCCAGCAAGCGCTCCGGCTCGACACCTCGATGGAGATGCTCCGCCAGGTGTCGCAGGCCCTGACCGCAACGACGGTGGGACCGGCGGCGCTCTTGCAGGGCGTGGCGCGCGCCGTCATCGGCGTCTCCGGCGCCGCGTCCTGTCTGATCACGCTCACCCAGGGCAGCGGCGCCCCGGAGCAGGTGATCGAGGTGGGGGAGGGGGTGGATCCGAGCGTCCACGGCACACCGCTCACGCACGCTTCGCCGGGGCTGGTGACGCAGGTCGTGATCGAGGAGCGCCCGGTCTTCTCCGAGGACATCCAGCTCGACGGCCGCTTCCCGCTCGATCCGCTGGCCCAGCGCCACGGTTGGCGGGCGGCGCTGGGGCTGCCGATGTTTCTCGAGCGCGAGTTCGTCGGCACCGTGTCGGTCTATTTTCGCGACGTCCGCCCCTTCGACGCCACCCTGATGCAGGTGCTCCAGATCCTGGCCAACCAGGCCGCGGTCGCCCTCGACAACGCCCGGCGATTCCAGCGCGAACGGCAGACGATCGAGATGCTGCAGCGCGCCAACCTCGAGTTGCAGGAAGCCGACCGGATGAAGTCGGAATTTCTCACCAACATGTCGCACGAGCTCCGGACGCCGCTGAACGCGATCATCGGATTCTCAGAGATCATTCGCACCACACCGGAGCTGTCGGAGGCCGAACGCGGCGAGTTTGCGGAGACCATCCACACCAGCGGTCGGCGGCTGTTGAAGCTGATCAACGACATCCTTGAGCTGACCCACATCCAGGCGGGACGCCTCGAGCTGCACCCGGCGCCCTGTCTGTTGGCCGAGGCGGTCGATGCCGCCCTCTCGGAGAACGCCGCCGCTGCGACGCAGAAGGAGCTGGCGGTCACCTCGCGGGTCGACCGCGCGATGCAGGTGGTCTTCGATCCACGCAGTCTTCGGCACGTGGTCCACAACCTGGTCAACAACGCGATCAAATTCACTCCCGATCACGGCAGCGTCGTCATCAGTGCGATGGAGACACAGCCCGGCACCGTCGTCGAGGTCCGCGACACCGGGATCGGCATCAGGCCGGAGGACCAGCCGCGCCTGTTCGAGGAGTTCCGCCAGGTGGACGGCTCGACTTCGCGCGGTTACGAGGGTGTCGGGCTGGGACTGGCGCTGTCGCGCCGGCTGGTCGAACTGCAGGGCGGCCAGATCTGGGTGGAGAGCGTGCCAGGCAAGGGGAGCGCCTTCCGCTTCCTGATCCCCCGACTGCCGATGCTGGCCCACGCGCCGGGGAGGGCGGCATGACCGAACAGGGCGCCACCCGGCGCATCCTGATCGCAGACGACGATCCTGAACGGCTCAAGGCCGTAGCCGAGCGGCTGCAACGCGAGGGGTTTCACGTGCTCACGGCGCAGGACGGCCTCGAGGCCCTGGACCGAACCCGTGAGGAATTACCGGACGCCATCGTCCTGAACCTGCTGCTGCGACGAATCGACGGCCTTCGCGTCTGCGAGATCCTCAAGAGCAACCCGGCCACGACGAACATCCCGGTGCTGTTGACGGCAGGCGTCCACGTCGACGCCGATGAAGGCAAACGCGCCCTGGCCGCGGGCGCCGATCGGTTCCTCAACGACCTCGGTCCGCTGTCCACCGGGTCGGGCCGCGAGATTGGCGCCGGCCAGGACCTGATCCAGGCCATTCGGACCCTGCTGGGTGCCGAACCGGAGCTGGAACAGCGGCCGATTCTGCTGGCCATCGACGACGACCCGGACAATCGCGCCTTTCTCACGAAGGCCGTCTCGAAGCAGGGCTTCGAGGTCGTCACCGCCCCGAACGCGACACAGGCACGGCGCCAGCTCGACGGACGCCGGCCGGCGCTCATCTTCCTCGACGTCCAGATGCCGGAGGAAAGCGGGCTCGCCCTGCTGCCGCAGATGCTCCGCGACTTCCCCGACGCGGTGGTCGTGATGATGACCGCCTACGGCTCCGAGCAGGTGGCGGCCGAGGCGTTGCGCGGTGGCGCCGACGACTACATTGCGAAGCCGATCGACCTGCAACGTCTGCGCGAGATGCTCGAACGCAACCTCGAGAAGCAGCGGTTGCGGGCGGAACGGCAGAGCCTGGTCGCGCGGCTAAAGGATTCCAACCGCTACCTGATGCGCCAGCACGCGGCCCTGCGCCGCGCCGACGAGGAAATCCTGCAGGTGAATCGCCAGCTGGAGCAGTCGAACCGCTACAAATCGGAGTTCCTGGCCAACATGTCGCACGAGTTGCGCACCCCGCTGAATGCCATTCTCGGATTCAGCGAGATTCTGCTCGACGTCACCATGAACCTGACCGTTGGTGAGCGAACCGAATTCCTGCGCAACATTCACAGCAGCGGCCAGCACTTGCTGGGACTGATCAACGACATCCTCGACCTGGCCAAGATCGAAGCCGGGAAGATGGAGTTGAAAGCCGAGGAGATGCGAGTCGCCGAGGCGCTCCAGGAGGTCACGGCGATTCTCGAGCCGATGGCCCGCCAGCAGGGTCTCCAGCTGACGACGATCGGGGCGGTGGAAGCGAGCGTGATCAAGGCGGATCGCAGCAAGTTCAAACAGGTGCTCTACAACCTGCTCTCGAACGCGGTGAAGTTCACGCCGCCCCCCGGTCAGATCACGATCACCGTGAAAGACGCCTCCGACCAGCTCACCATTTCCGTCCAGGACACTGGCATCGGGATGAAGGGGGAAGACCTGCCAAAGCTGTTCCGGGAGTTCGAGCAGATCGACGGCTCCTACACGCGCCGCTATCAGGGGACCGGCCTGGGGCTTGCCCTGTGCCGCCGGTTCGTGCAGATGCACGGCGGGCGGATCTGGGCGGAGAGCAAATTCGGCAAGGGGTCGACCTTCACCTTCACCATTCCGCGCGAACCCCGACTCGCCTTGGAGGCCCCGACCGATGACGCCGCCCAGACGGTGGAGAGCATGGATCTGCCGCTGGCGCTGGTGGTGGAGGACGATCCGGCGAGCAGCCAGCGGATGACGGCCGAGATCCAGGGCGTCGGCTTTCGGGTGGCGCATGCGCGGGACGGCGATGAGGCCGTCCGCAAAGCGATGGAAATCCTGCCCGACCTGCTCGTGATGGAAACCGTGCTGCCGGTCAAGGACGGCTGGCAGGTTTTGCAGGAACTGCGGGTGCGAGCGGCGACCGCGGACGTCCCGGTGCTGGTGTGCTCCGTAACCCGGAACGAGCCCCTGATGGCCGAGTTCGGGGTGGTCGGCTACGTCGCGAAACCGTGGGCGACCACAACGATGCAAGACGAACTCCGCCGTGTCGGCCAGGGCATCAAGCGGCGCCGGGACCGAGTCCGGGTGCTGCTCGTCCACCGCGAGCGCAAAGCGCTGGCGCCGCTGGCGGCAGACCTCGTCGAGGAGGGGTTCGAGGTCTTCCGCGCCCCTGGCCTCCGGGAGGCCCTGGAAAAGGCCCGGGCGGCGGCTCCGGACGTGGTCGTCCTGGCCCCTCCCGAGCCCGAATGGGTGCTGGGATTGCGCGGTCTGCCCGGCCAACCGGCGCTGGTGGCCCTGGGCGAAGTTTCACCCAGGGTGCCAGCGACGGCTTGGAGCGCCGTTATACCCTCTGGCCTCTCCCAGCCAGATGCCGTATTGCACGCCATCAAGGAGCTGGACATCGTTCAGAGGCGAAGGAGGACAGGCCGTGACCGCCGGCAGGGTCTTGATCGTCGAAGATAACCCGGTCAATCTGCGCCTGGCCCAATTCCTCCTGGAAAAGAAGGGCTTTTCCGTGCGCAAGGCGGGCAGCGGCGCGGAGTGCCTGGCCGAGATGACCCGCGAATTGCCCGACATCGTCCTGATGGACATCCAGCTTCCGGGGGAGGACGGGCTGGCGATCACCCGCAAGATCCGCTCCGACGCGCGGATGGCCGGGGTGGTCGTGGTCGCGCTGACCGCCCATGCCATGGCGGGCGACCGGGAGAAGATCCTGGGCGCCGGCTGCGACGGCTATATCCCCAAGCCGGTCGACCCTCAGGGGCTCGCCGCGGAAGTTGCTCGCTACCTGCAGCAAGGACGGCTGAAAACCGCCTGATGAGCGAACAGCCGTCGAAGCCCAGCCCGAGGGGGGAGTCAGCGCCGAAGTCCAGTCGTCCCTATAGCGAGATCCTGCAGCTCAACCAGGAGCTGGTCGCCGGTCTGCAGGGCCTGGTCGACGAGCACGAGGCTCGCAAGAAGGAACTCGATGAGCTCAAGTTCTCCCACGACCAGGCCCAGGCCGAGATCGCCCGCCTCCAGGAAGAGTTGCGGCATGCCAACCAGCGTGACACCGAACGGCACGAACAGCTCCGCCAGCTCGAGCAGGAGCGGGTCGACCAGCTGGGCGCGATGAGCGCCCACCTCGACGCCCTCCGGTCGGCCGTCGAGCGCTATCTCCAGCAGGGCCGGAAGGCAGCCTGATGGCAGCGGACGCGCCCAGGGCGAAGTCCTTCGCCGACATCCTGCAGCAGAATCAGGAGTTCATCACTCATCTCCAGTCGCTGCAGGAAGACATCGGCGGCCAGCTCGACGAGAAGGAGAGAGAGCTCGCCCTGACCAAACGCCAGCTGACCGAGAAACAGCAAGAGCTGGACGAACTGCAAAACGCGCAGCTGCAATGGGCAATGGACCGGCAAGCGTTGCTCGACCAGCACGACGCCCTGAAGCAGGGGCACCAGGACCTGCAGCAGCGCCACGATCAGAGCCAGGTCGAGCTCGGCCGGCTGAAGGATGATGTTGCCCGCGCCAAGGCCCGCGACGAGGAGCGTCGCGGCCAGCTGCGCCAGCTCGAGCAGGAACGGATGCAGCTGGCGCAAAAATTTGAGAATGACCACAAGAAAATCGGGGCTGACCTCAAGCTCGCCCAGGACGACCTGGATAGCCTCCAGTCGGCGCAGCTCCAGTGGGCGATCGACCGCGAGAGCCTGCTCAAGGACCGCGACACCGCCGTGGCGAAGCAGGCTCAGCTGGAACAGGATTGGCAGAAGGCGCGCGCCGAGCTCACCCAGGAGAAGGCGCGACTCACCGACCTGAACGCGCGGCTGCAGCAACAGCTCAAAGCGGCCCAGGTGGAGATCGAGCCGCTCAAGGCGGCTCGTGACAAGTGGCAGGCCGAGCGGCAGCGGCTGATGGCCGACGTCGCCCGCCTCGAGCAGGGGGCGCAGGCGTCGGACGCCCAGTTCCGGGCGGACCGCAAGCTGCTCCAGGGGCAGCTTGACGAGGCGCGCCGAAAGGCCGCCGACCTGGACAAGGCCGAGGCCGAGTTCCAGCGGCTGAGCGACGAGCGGTCGGCACTGCTGACCAAGGTCAAGGCGCTGGAGAAGGATTGGCAGAGCCGGGAAGCCTCCGTCGCCGAGGAGAAAGCCGGCCTCAAAAAGCAAGTGCAGGACGCGGCAGCGAAACTGGCGGCCATGCAGCAGGACTACGAGAAGATCAAGGCCCTGCACGCGGACCTCGCCGGTGAAACCGGCCGGAAGGCTGAGCAGTGGACGGCGCGGGAGCAGCGCCTGACTTCCGAGAAGAACCAGCTCAAGGTGGATCTGGAGCGGGTCCAGGGGCAGCTCTCGGACATGATGTCGGAGACCAACGAGCTCCACAGCCGGCGCGCCAACGAGGCCAAGGAGCTGGAACAAGCGTGGCAGCGGGAGAAGGCCTCGCTCAAGCTCCAGCTCGACGAGGCGCGCAAGGCGGGCGGCAGCGGCCCGCCGACCAGCCAGGTGCTGGCGCGCTACGAAGCCGAGAAACGGGCGATGCAGGCCCAGCTCGACGGGCTCAAGACCGAGCTGGCCGCGAGCGGAAGAAACAAGGATGCGGCACCGGCGCTCACCCAGGCGAAGCGCGACTTCGAGGCGAAGTTCCGGGTCATCTACGACCAGAGCCACGACCTGAATTCCCCGCTCAATGCGATCATCGGATTCTCCGAGATCCTGCTCGACGAGAAAGCCAACAAGACGACCCCGGAGGAACGTCGGGAATTCGTGGCTCACATCAACGAGAGTGGGAAGCGGCTCGTCGAGCACATCCGCGAGCTGATCGAGTTCGCCAAGCAGGAAGCCGGAATCCAGGAACGGCCGATCCAGATGGTCCCGCCCGTCGGAGGCGGCAGCAAGCCGCCCGTCATCCTGGTGGCGGACAACGACCCGGCGGTGAAGGAACGGATCGAGCCCTTCCTCAGCCACGCGGGTTATGAGGTCGTGATCGCCGCCAGCGCCCAGGAGGCGCTCCGCAAGGCGGTACAGCTGCAACCGCTCGCCGTGCTGATCGACACCCAGCTGCCGCCCAATGGTGGCAGCGGGCTGGTCTACGATCTGCGTCGCGAGTCGAAGACCAAGGACATCCCGATCGTGCTCACCTCGAAGGTCAACAAAGAATCGCTGCCGTTCGACATCGGCCAGGCGGACTTCTTGACCAAGCCGATCGACCGGCAGCAGCTGCTCCAGATGATGGTGAAGTTCGACCTGCTCGCCGACGGGAAGCGGGGGAAGAAAACCCCGTCATCCATCTTGATCGTCGACGACGACCCGCAGAACATCCGGCTGATCAAGGCGATGCTCAAGCCCTTCAACATGGAAGTCATGGTCGCCGACGGGGGGAAGGCCGGTCTCGAGCTGGCGTTGAAGAAGAAGCCCGACCTCATCATTCTCGACCTGATGATGCCCGACGTCGACGGCTTCGAGGTGGTGTCCAAGCTTCGGGAAGACCCGGCCGCGAGCCAGATCCCGATCCTTATCTATACGGCGAAAAACATCACCAGTGAGGACCGCGAGCGCCTGCAGGGCAACATCCAGTCGATCATCCAGAAAGGGGATTTCGGAAAGGACCGCTTCCTCGAGATGATCAACAACCTTCAAACCAGCCAGGCCGCCTAGCCTACGAGGGCTCGGGTGACTGCCCTCGACCGCCAGTTCGTCAGGCTCCGCTTCGCGGCGATCGCCATTCCGATTGGTCTGCTGCTCTGGCTTCCGTCTGCATCGGTACCGGTCACGGGCGTGCTGGCCGGACTCCTGGTCGCGTACAACGGGGTGGCCGCGCTGGCCATCCGCAGGAAGGCGATCCCTCGCTTTGGCCGGCCAATGGCGGTGCTGTTGCTCGTGCTCGATCACCTGGTGGTGAGCGGCTGGATCCTGTTGTTCGCGACCCCCTCGTCGAGCATCCTCTACTTGCTGTATGCCCTGGTGGCGGCCGAGGCGATCTTCCGCTTCGACCTCTGGGGTGGGATCGGCACGAGCCTGTTCTTGACCAGCGGCATCATCCTTTTCCAGACCAGCGACCTGGGGCTGGCGATCTCGGTGCGCGACGCGATCCTCCGCGCGATTCCCACGGTCGCGGTGATCACGGGGCTGGGCGCCGCGGTGCGCGCCGTGAATACCGAGATCCGCGGGACCCGGCGGCGCCTCGACCAGACCGAGCAGCTGCGCACCGTCCTCGGTGAGCTGGTCGGTCAGCTCGACGTTGCCCACATGCTGAATACCGTCATCCGCTGCGGCATGGAGCTGCTGCAAATGGACTCCGGCGCAGTCGTGCTGCTGGACGAAGATCGGGGCGTCTTTACCCTGCAGGCGGCGGTCCACCTGCCAGAGGCCATCGAAGGGACCGCGATCTCTGCCGCTGAGGGAATCATTGGCCGAGTGGTGCGGGAGCGTCGCTTTACGATGCTGACCAAGCCGCCGCTGTTCGACGGGCCGGCATTGAACACGGCGCGGTACGCGAGGGTGTTCGGGACGCCCGTGATCCTGGAAGGCAAAGTCTTCGGGGTGTTGCACCTGCAGACCCGCGATGATCAACGACGGCTGACCCGCTGGGAAGAGGAGGCGCTCGAGGTGCTGGCGCAGCAGCTGGGGGTCGCCTTGCGAAATGTCCGTCTCTTCGAGGAGACCGAGAAGCGCGCCCGCCGGCTGGAGCTGCTCAATCAATCGATTGACCAGATGAACCAGAAGCTGTTCGAGCCCGAGCTGCTCGACGTCGTCGCCACGGCGCTCACCGGCAATCTCGGCTTTGCCGCGGCCCAGGTGTGGCTGTTGGAGGCCAGCGACGGGGCGCTCTGGCGGCGGGCCGGCCATCACACGACCAGCAGTGCGCCGCCGGTTCCGAATCGGGTGGAACGGGGCATGAGCGAGGTCGGCCAGGTGGCGGAGCTTCGGGTGCCGATCGTCACCAACGACCCGGCGAACCACCGTCAGGTCGGGCTCAGCCCCTGGATGGCAGAGGAAAGCATCCAGGCGTTCGCCGGGTTCCCGCTGGTGGTGGGCGACCAGCTGCTCGGGGTGCTCGCCGTCTACCACCGACGCCCGCTGGACCGCAACACGATCGAGCTCCTGACGTTGTTTGCACAGCATGCGGCGACCGCCATCCAGGAGGCGCACCTGTTCCACCTGGCGACCGAGCAGACCGCCCGCCTGGGCGCGGTCAACGCCGAGCTCCACCGCGCGAATCAGCACAAATCGGAATTTCTCGCGAACATGAGCCACGAACTGCGCACGCCGTTGAACTCGATTCTTGGGTTCTCGCAGCTGTTGCTCGAAGGCGACGGCGGGGTCCTCACCCGCGATCAGCGGCAGGATGTCGACATCATTGTCCAGAACGGCCAGCACCTGCTCGCGCTGATCAATGACCTGCTCGACATCTCGAAGCTCGAGGCCGGGAAGGCACAGCTCCATCGCGGCGAAGTGGAGATCAAACCCCTGATCTCGGAGTGCGTCGAAAGCGTCAGCTCCCTGGCGAAGACAAAGCGGTTGGAGCTGAGTGCCAGCGTCTCAGCCGACGTCGGACCCATTTTTGCGGATGGCCCGAAACTCAAACAGGTGCTGCTGAACCTGCTCGGCAACGCCATCAAGTTCACCGAATCCGGCAGTGTCCGGGTGACCGCGGAACGGCAGGGCGCGGAGCTGCGCGTCAGCGTTCGAGACACCGGCATCGGGGTGCCGCTGGAGGATGGGGAGCGGATCTTCGAGAGCTTTCAACAGGGAAAGAGTGGCATCAGCGGCAAATACCAGGGCACCGGCCTGGGGCTCGCCATTTCGCGCCAGCTGGTCGAGATGCACGGCGGGCGGATCTGGATGAAGAGCTCGCCAGGCCAGGGCAGCACGTTTACGTTCACGATCCCTCAGCGGGCGATCCTTGAGGCGATCGACCTGTCGACCGCTGCCTGAGAATAGACCGGCCATCGGCCCGCCGACCTTTCCTGGGAATGTTGGCGCGGCTCGCGTTGGCTGGTGATCGCCGGCATGGTGTTGCGGTGGACCGCTATCCAGACAATCGGTCGATCGTTCACCGTCGATGTCGCGACGCAATCCGGACAACAGGTGATCGATCGCGGTCCCTACCGCTAGGTGCGCCATCCGTCGTACAGCGGCAGCCGTTGACCGTTGTCGGCGTGCTGCTGGCCGGTGCCAATCCGCTGGCTTTTATTGCGCTGGTCCCCGTGCTGATCGCGCACACCTTTCGCATCCATGTGGAAGAGCAGGGGCTCAGCACGGATCTCGGCGAGGCCTACCGGGCGTACATGCGACGCACGCGGCGGCTGATTCCGTTTCTGCTCTAGCCGAGGATGCCACTGATCAACGCGATCGCGGCGAGGACCATCACGCCGGCCGCAGTGAACTGCAGGGGGCGCTGCGGGATCAGGGCGCCCAGCCGATTCCCGAGGACCACCGCGATGGCCGCCACCGCCCAGAGCGCTACCGTTGCGGCCGTGAAGACCGTCAGCGCGTCCCGGTAGCGCGCCTGCAGCGCCGCCGTGGCGAGCTGGGTGAGGTCGCCCCATTCCGCGACGAACACCAGCAGGAACGCGGTCGCGAACGGTCGTCGATGCTTCTGGGTCTCCCGTTCGATCGCACGCGCTTCCTCGACTTCTTGCTTCTTCAGGTTCTGCCGGACGATCACCGCCGCCATCACGAGAAAGAGGATGCCGGCGCCGATGCGAATCGGTTCTCGAGGCAGCAGGCTCAGCAGCGAGCCAGCCGCCACCGCCACGGCGCTCTGGATCACAAAGGCGGCCGCGGCTCCGACAAAGATCGGGAGCGGGCGATGCCGGGTTGCCAGCAGCAGGGTGGCGAGCGCCGTCTTGTCCGGCAGCTCGAGCAGAAAGATGATCGTGAAGACGGTGAAGCCAAGTCCGAGCACGTGCGTCACGGGGAGGAGTCTAGTGTCTAGTTCCAGCGCCATGAGTCGAGCAAGGCCTGCAGCGAGCCGTCGCGCAGTTGGTCGAACTGGCTCGACGCGCCGGTGAAGGCGATCGTGTCGGTGTGGTTTCCGTGGTTGACCGTGATGAACTGGACGCTCACAGTCGGCGTCCGGCACTCGGTGACGAGCGCCCTGGACCCCGCGACCGTGGTCGGCGTCATCGGGCTGAACCGACCGACCGCGCCTGAGAAATGGCAGGTCGCCTGATCGAGGCCGGCCGTCCAGGTCCGGTCGAGCTGACCGAGCTCAACGAACCCGGCCTGATGGTGATAGATGAACCGGTGCGCCTGAATCCCAGCCGCTCGGAACCTGGACGCTGAATGCGCCATCGGCCGACACCGCCCGCGCCGACCGCTGCAGGACCAGGAGGAGGGCGACGGCGCCCACCACCACCGCAGCGGCGGCGATAACCACCAGCAGCCACCTCCGACGGGCGGCCGACGTCGTCGGCTTTGTCGCGGCCCGCGGCGCAGCTGGGGCGACAGCCGGCTGGCCCGGTTGCGGGGCGATGGGACGAGCGGGCGGGGTAGCGAGGTCCGCCGTCCCCGACGCGTTGCCGGATTGTGGAGCCCCACACCGAGGGCATACGGTTGCGCCGCTGCCGTGCCAGGTCCAGCACTTCCGGCAAACGGCGCGGCCCATATGGCCTAGTGCAGGAAGAGCGGCAAAGAGAGGATGAACACCACGAGGCCGAGCACGACGGTGCGGAGGTTCATCCGGCCAGCGCCATGGGCTCTTGCCCGGCGGGATAGTTGACCTTGGCGCCGAAGCGATAGCCCACCCCGCGCTTGGTCTGGATGTAGACGGGCTTGCTCGGATTCGGCTCGACCTTGCTGCGCAGTCGGGAGATGTGCACCCGCAGGCCTTCCTCGTAGGCTTCCTCATCGCCGGCCCAGGCCTTGGCCAGCAGCGTTTCGTTCGTGACGACCCGGCCAGCGTTGCGCACCAGGAGGAAGAGGAGCTTGGACTCCGTCGGCGTGAGGGTGACTTGCTGGCCCTTCACGCGAGCCCAGTGCTGGACGAAGTTGATCTGTAAATCCTCGTCGATGACCACTTCTGGCTGTTCGACGCCCGCCGACTCGCCGTATCGGCGCAGCACGCGCTGCACGCGGGCGACCAGCTCCTCCTTCTCGAACGGCTTGACGATGTAGTCCTCGGCGTACATCTGCAATCCCTCGACCTTGCTCTCGACCGCGGCGACCGCGCTCAAGATCACGATCGGGACATCGAGGTGGCTCTTGATCCGGCGGCAGAGCTCGAAGCCGTCCATCTCCGGCATCATCAGGTCGACGACGACGAGGTGCGGGATGCCTTCGTGCAGTTTGCGCAGGGCCTCCGGACCGCTGCCAGCAGTCATGACCTCGTAGCCGGCGTGCTCGAGAATCCGCTTGAGGATCTCGCGCGCCATGGCGTCGTCGTCGACGATCAGAATCCGGTAGCGGTTGACGATGTTTAACCCCTCTCTTCCGGCTGCCATCGCGCGTCGCGCTGCCGACCGGCCACCATGGATTTGGACCTGTTGCTGCTGGCTCAGGTCCGATTGGACAGCCGGTGAAGGTATATGGCTGCGGTCCTGCATTTCCTTACGATTCCTCTTTACGATGTGATGACTCTTGTCGCGTCAGGGTCACATCAGCTGGCCACCGGCCAAGCTCGTTCCAACACTAAAGAGGCAGGCTTACGGCCGTTGTTACAGGTTCGTGGATGGAAGGGAAAGAGGCGCGAGCGGTGCCCCTCGCGCCCCTATGCGGTCACCCTACTGCGGGCGCGGCGCTGCGGAATCGGTCGCTCGGCCCATCCAGACGGGCTGACTGGCAGGCCCCACCGCGGGACGCGGTAAAATCTCAGACGCCCTCGCCCGGGTGGTGGAATTGGTAGACACGCAGCTTTGAGGGGGCTGTGAGCGCAAGCTTGTAAGGGTTCAAATCCCTTCCCGGGCAGAGCTCCACCAGTGAGCCTCAGCACCCTGTACCTGCGCCTGCGCTACCGCCGCCATCGCTTCGGTCCGGGGTTCCAGGGGCCGGCACGGCTGCGCATCCGCGGGCCGGGTCGGGTGATCTTCGGGCGAGACGTGTGGGTGCGCAATACTTCTGGCCGGACGGCCTTGCTCACCTTTGGCCATGACGCCCGCATCGAGATCGGCGACCGGGTGGAAATCGATGGCGCCGGGCTGATGTCCGCCAGCACCATCATCGTCGGCGACGATGCCATCCTCGGTCCCTGCTTGCTGGTCGATACGGATTTTCATGCTGTCGGGGCGGCTCGTCGCCGCGCCGGCGAAGCCGTGATGCGCCGGCCGATCCGCATCGGTCGCAATGCATGGATTCAGGGAAAGGCGACGATTCTCAAGGGGGTCTTGGTGGGGGAGGGAGCGGTGGTTCGCTGGGGTGCGCTCGTGGCCGGTGATGTGCCGGCCGGCCGGGTCGTCATAGGAAACCCGGCGGTGGAGGTGGAAGGGAGCAGTCGTTAAGCGCTGACGACGGCGCCTTCGATGTTGCAGTAGGTGTTGCGCACCTGGTTGCCCAACACGATCAGCGTGATCAGCACCACGATGACGATCAGGCACATGATCAGCGAGTACTCGATGAGGGCCTGACCGCGTTCGCTGTCAGACCAGCCGAGCAGCATCCGAATGCGCGTCGCCACTATGGTGATCATGGTTCTCATCACGGCGACTCAACGCCGTGGCTCGAGTATGAGCCGTATAACGCGCCCCATGCCCCTTTCAGACGGGTCGTGGCGCAGTCGTGGCTGGTTTGTGACGGTGTCTAGCGCGCGCTCGATCGCTGCACGAGATAGGTGACGACGGCCAGATATTCCTCTGAATCGGCCGATCCCACCCAGCGGGTATCGTCCGTGGTTCGCCCGAAGAGGGCGAAAAGCTCGCTGAGGGTCAGTTTCTCGGACATCTCTAAACCTGATACCAGCCTAACACTTAACCTAACATAGATACTATCATAAACGCGGTGGCCTCAAGGCGCTTCAGCGGGCGTTGTTTCGCTGTACCAGATAAAGGACAACGGCCAGGTATTCTTGCGAATCTGCCGACGCCACCCAGCGGGTGTCCTCGGCGTGGCGGCCAAAGAGGCTGAAGACGTCCGACATGGTGAGTCGCTGAGGCTCTTCCAGCATGGTCGTCTCTGATGAGGATGAAACGACTCCCTTTCGGGGAACCTTTCACACTGGGTGACGAGCCAGCCACGAGTCGGCAGAAGGGTGTCGACGAAGGGCGGCGGTTGAGGCCGCCGGCCGTGGGTAGAATTCGGGCAGGTCAATGTTCTTCTTCGGCTGGGGCTACCTCCTCTACGTCGCGCTCCCAATCATGGTGCTCAGCTTCCTGGCGAGCAGCTGGGTGAAGCGCACCTACCAGCGCTACTCGCAGGTCCGCAACTCGAGCGGTCTTACCGGGGTCGATGTCGCCCGCCGGATCCTCAGCGGCGCCGGATTGAACGACGTCACGATCCAGGTGATCGATGGTGAGCTCAGCGACAACTACGATCCCAAGACCAAGACCCTCAACCTCTCGAAGGAGGTCGCGATGGGGACCTCCGTCGCTTCGGAGGCAGTGGTCGCCCATGAGATCGGCCACGCCCAGCAGGACCGGCAGGGCTATTTCGCGATGCGCTGGCGGTCCGACCTTGTCCCCGCGGCGAACCTGGGGTCGCAAGCTGGCCCGCTGATCGTGATCGCGGGACTCTTCCTTTCGATTTTCACGCGTAGCAATTTCGGGTTCTATGTCGCCCTGGCGGGCCTTCTGCTGTTCGCCGCCGTCGTCGTTTTCCAACTGATCACGACGCCGGTCGAGCTGAACGCCAGCCGCCGCGCGCTCCGCCTCCTCTCCGAAAATGGCGCGATCTTCCCCGAGGAGCAAGAGGGCGCGCGTCGCATGTTGCGGGCGGCGGCCTTCACCTACTGGGTCGCCCTCTTCGGCGCCATGCTGACCCTCCTGTATTACGCCTCGCTCGTCTTCGGAAATCGTCGCAACGACTGAGTCGGCGCCGTTCGCGACCACGGATCCGCAACAGCTGCGGTCGTTAATGGCGACCGCGGGCGAGGCGCCGTATCGAGCCGACCAGGCCCAGCAGTGGTTCTGGCAGCGGCTCGCGCCGTCGTTTGGCGCGATGCGAACGCTGCCAGCGTCTGTTCGCGGGCTGCTGGAGGCGTCCTACACGTTCAGCAGCGTGACGCCTCATGTGAAACGGGTAGCCGATCGAGGCCAGACCGCCAAGTACCTGTTCAAGCTGCAGGATGGAAAGACGATTGAGACCGTCGTGATGCATTACGACGCCAACGAGCGGTCGCGGGCGCGCACCACCATCTGCGTCAGCTCGCAGGTCGGCTGCCCAATCGGCTGCAGCTTCTGCGCGACGGGACAGTCGGGCTTCGACCGGAATCTCAGCGAAGCGGAGATCGTCGACCAGTTCCTCATGGCCAGCCGGGACCTCGGCGAGGGCCAGCGATCCCTCACGAACGTGGTGTTCATGGGGATGGGCGAGCCGATGAACAATTACGGGGCGGTGGTCGGCGCGATCCGCCGCTGGGCGCGAGCGGACGCGCTCAACTTCAGCCCCCGGCGCGTCACGGTGTCGACCATCGGACTGGTTCCCTTTATCGAACGGCTCACGGCCGAGGGGCTGCCGGTCAACCTGGCGGTCTCGCTCCACGCGCCGGACGATGAGCTGCGCAGCCGCATGATTCCGGTGAACCGCAAATACCCCATCGCCGCGATCACCGGTGCCGCGCGGGCCCACGCGGAGCACACCGGCCGGCGGATCAGTTATGAGTACGTCTTGCTCCATGGTGTGAATGACAGCATCGAGCAGGCGGAGCGGCTGGCGAAAGTGGTCAACCATCGCCTCAGTCATGTCAACCTGATTCCAATGAACCCGATTGAGGGCAGCCCGCTCTCCCCGCCGTCGAAATCGCGCACCCAGGCATTTCAGTCGGTGCTGAAGGCGGCCGGAATCTCGACGACCATCCGGGCGACCCGGGGGCTCGATATCGATGCCGCGTGCGGCCAGCTCCGGGCACGGCAGTTGCAGACGATCCCGTCGCCCGCCTGATGCCGGCCCGCCTGTTGGGCGTCTTCTTCGACGCCGGCAACACGCTGGTGGTGGAAGAGCCGGGAAAACACCTCTGGGAGATGACAATTACACCGATCCCCGGCGCCCTTGAGCTGTTGTCGACCTTACGAGCGCGCTACCGGCTGGGGGTGATTTCTAACACGGTCGGGTCCGGCGATGCCGAGCTGGCGGACGCCCTGGAACAGGCCGGCCTCCGAGCCTTGATCGATGCGCTCGTAACCTCGCGAGATTTCGGAAAGGCCAAACCGGATCCGGCGATTTATGCGGAGGGGGCGCGGCGCCTCGGCGTGCCGCTGGCGGCGACCTGCATGGTGGGCGATCGGCTCGACACCGACGTGGCGGGCGCGCTGAAGGCGGGTATTCCAGCGGTCTGGCTGAAACATCCGGGCGCCATCGAGATCGCCGGCATCGCGCCGACGCACGTCATCACGCGACTTGCCGACTTGCCCTCATGGCTGGATGGCGGGGACCAGCGGCCTGTTTCCCCCTCGTAGCCGGCTCGTTGTGGGCGCCGAAGGGATTGGCCCGACCCGGCCGATATACTCAGGAAGTCCGGTGAAACGAATCCTCGCGAGCCTGCTCACCGTCGTGGCCCTGACGGCGTGCGCCTCGCCGCTGGCGAAACCGGAAACGCCCCAGCAGGCGCTCTCCGCCGCCGCCCAACGCGCCAGCCAGCTGAAGTCGGCCAAGTTCGACCTCCAGGGCCACGTCACGATGACCTTCCCGCCGCAGATGTCCCAGGCGTTCGGGCAGACCGGCGCGACCGCGGGCATGCTGGCGGTGGACCTGAGCGGAAACGGCGAGGCCCAATTCCCGGATCGCTACCACATGGTGGTGAACGCCAAAATGGCGGGCTTTTCGATCGCGACCGAGGTGATCGTGGCCAACGGGAAGGCCTATGTGAAGAACCCGCTCAGCGGGAAATGGGAAGTGTCGGCGCAATCGAACAGCCTCACCAATCAGCTGGGTCAGCCCGATCCACTCTCCTACGACCAGTACCTGAAGAACGTCAAGTCGATCAAAGATTTGGGTGATACCTCGCTGGGCGGGACGACCGTCCATCATTACCAGCTGACGCCGGACAAGGACAAGCTGATCGCCAGCCTTGCCAAGCTTCCCTCCAAGAATCCGCAGGCGCTCGCCGCGGTGAAGCAGGTCCTGGACAGCGGCACCATGACGATCGACGTCTGGTTCGGCAAAGATGACCACCTGGTCCGCCGGGTCAGCGTCAACGCCGACTACAGCGTGGACCTCAGCCAATTGATGGGCTCGCTGGGCGCCGCGGCCGGTGCCTCCGGTGGCCGGCTGCCGGCCGGCGCCACGATCCATGCGATCGCGACGGTGGTCATCAACTACCACGACTTCGACGCGCCGGTGACGATCAGCATCCCGACCCTCTCTTAGTGCTGGTCGCGCCTTCTCTGCTGTCCGCCGACTTCAGCCGGCTGGGAGAGGAAGTGGCCGCCCTCGAACAGGCGGGCGCCGATTGGGTGCACTTCGACGTGATGGACGGGCACTTCGTCCCGCCGATCACGATCGGGCCGCGCACGGTCGAGCACTGCCGGCGCTACGCGAAGCTCCCTTTTGATGTCCACCTGATGATCGAAAATCCGGAGCGCAGCATCGAAGCCTTCCGCGACGCGGGCGCCACCACCGTGTCCGTCCATGTGGAGGCAACTCGCCACATCCACCGGGTCCTGGACAGCATCCGCAAAGCCGGCCTCCGCCCCGGCGTCTGTCTGAATCCCGGCAGTCCCCTTGTGCTTGTCGAACCCGTCCTCAAGGACGCCGACCTGCTGGTGATGATGTGCGTCAATCCCGGCTGGGGCGGCCAGAAATTCATCGACGGCAGCCTGCCGCGGATCAAGGCCGCGCGCGCGCTGCGCGATGGCCTCAACCCCGGCCTCGAGATCGAGGTCGATGGCGGCGTCACCGCGGAGACCGGCCGGCAGTCGGTCGAGAACGGCGCCACGGTCCTGGTCGCGGGCAGCTTCGTCTACAGCCACCCACAGGGCAAGAAGGCCGCAATCAAGGAACTGCGGTAAGGACCGGCTACTCGCTGGTCGGCAGATGCAGGTACATTGACTGGATGCCGACCCGGCCCGGACCGGTGAATCGATTCCAGATCATGTTGCCGCCGCCGCCAAACATGCCGGTCTTGAGCCCGAACATCTGGACCTCCATCCGGACGCTCTCGTCTCGATAAACCCAACCGCCCGGCTCGATGTCGATTTGCTCGTTCGGCGCCAGCTGTTTCTCGAAGACATTGCCGTAGCCGTGCAGCCAGAGTACGCCCTCCTGGTGCGCGGCGCTGAAGCGATCGACGAAGAACCCGGTCGAGCCAAAGAGCATGTTGCTCACGCCCTTCACCCGGTTGAAGGTGTAGTCCAGATTTCCGGTTGCCGCCAGAAACTGGTGCTCTCGCACGAGTACCGCGGTCCCCGGCGTCAGGTGGAGGGGAAAGAGATGACCGGCGCCGTCCCGGGAGAAGGCGATCTCGCCCGGCCCTTGCGCCTCGGTGAGAAAGATCGGCATCCCGGCGACCATGCGCTTGAACGCGCCCTTCATCGCCCGAATCCCGATGTTGAGCGGTCGATCCTTCCAGAGCACGACGTGGTGCTCGAAAAACACCGGTACCGTCCCGTCGAGCCAGGTGTGCAGCACCGGGACCAGCTCGCCATCGATGCGATAACGGATTCCGGGAGCCTGGCCATCTTCGAGCTTTGTGGGTAAGAGCTGCGGTGGCTTTTGCATTTCGGTCTCCTCTGTGGCGGTGAAGCGCGGTGCCGTAATTCAGTCGGGCAGCAAGTTACACGGTCGTGACGCTGACTGCAACGCCGTCGACGCTCAAACCTCGCATCTTGACTCGGCCCGAGATTCGGGTCGGTCAGGTTGCCGTGACCCTGCTGTTGACCGTCGGAATGGTCGTGGGGGCCACGAGGCTGGGCCCATTGGTCGCCGCCGGGGCCGACTTCGGGGATCCAACCCAGCGCAGCTACGCCGTCAACATCTGGCAGGAGACCCAGACCAGCCTGGCCCTGCTGGCCATCTTTTTGCCCTGGCTCGTCTACGGGCTGCTCTTCAACGGTTCTCGGTGGGGGGGCCTCATCCTGCTCGCGGCCGCGGCCGCGGGTACCGTCGGCGGCACCTGGCTGACCCTCGTCAGTCTCGAGAGCTATGCCGCGCTGCCCCGGCTCGTCACCGGGGTCGTCGCAAAGGTCGACGGGCGCCAGCTATCGCTGGCCGGAGGAAGGGGTGTGTACCTCGTTATCTCCTATGCGGAGCTCGCCGACGATGGCCCCTGGTTGAAAGCTGGCGTGCCAGTGACCCTGTGGGTATCGCCGCGCGGCCACGCCGGCTACCTCGGCCGCGCCACGAGCTTGGACTAGGCCGACTTGGCCTGGGTCCGCAGACAGCGGGTACACACCAGCGCGGTCTGGGAACGTCCGTTGATCATGACGCGCGCCTTGTGCAGGTTGGGCATGAAGCGACGCTTCGTGCGCACTTTCGAGTGACTCACGTTGTGCCCGTATTGGGGCCCCTTTCCGCAGATCGCGCAACGTTGTGCCATGGTGTTGGGTACCTTCAGCGCCCCAGGAGTCATCGCGTATGATTGGGGCGAAATCAGCGTCACATAGTAGCACACGACACGCGGGAATCCCGCGACCCTAACCAATATGGACTCAAAGACGAAGGCCAACCCGCTGCGCACCGGGAAGCCGCCGAGGACGCTGATCCAGGCCAGAGACCTCGGGCGGATCGAGGTGTCGCGCCATGTCGTCGCGACCATCGCCGGCCACGCCGCCGCCGGCTGCTACGGGGTGGTCGCCATGGCTGCCCGCGGCCTCCGCGACGGCCTGGCGGAGCGGTTGCACCGCGACAAGCTCCACCGCGGGGTCGAGGTCGAGGTGCGCGAGGACGGGATCGCGGTCTCGCTCTACGTCATCGTCGAGTACGGCACCCGCGTCTCTGAAGTGGCCAACAACCTTTCTAATGCGGTCCGTTATTCCGTCGAGCGGACGCTCGGTCTGCCGGTGATTGAGGTCGACGTGAATGTGCAGGGCATTCACGTCAGCGGTGGCAGCGGCTGAGACGCCCCCGTTAGCCGGCGCCCCGTCCATGCCCATCACTCAGTGCGATGGACGCCTGTTCAAAGAGGCGTTGCTCGGCTCGCTGGCCTGGCTCACGCTCAACCGTGACGAGGTGGATGCGCTCAATGTCTTTCCAGTGCCCGACGGAGATACCGGGACCAATATGCTGCTGACCCTCCAATCTGCCGTGGAAGACATCCGCGAGGTCGATGATGCCGATCTCTCCGTCATGGCCAGGCGGGCCTCCCACGGCGCCTTGATGGGGGCCCGCGGCAACTCGGGCGTCATCCTCTCGCAGATTCTCCGCGGTTTCTGCACGGGCATCGGCTCGCATCGCGCGGTGGACGCAACGGGTTTGGCTGGAGCGTTCCGCCAAGGCGCGGAGGTCGCCTACCGAGCCGTGATCAAGCCGACCGAGGGAACCATGCTGACGGTGGCACGCGAGGCGGCCGCCGGGGCCGAGGCGAAAGCCGCACACTCCAGCGACCTGACCGAAGTCGTCCGCGCGGCATGCGACGCCGCGGCGAGCGCGGTGGAGCGGACGCCGGAGCAGTTGCCGATTCTGAAACAGGCGGGCGTGATCGACGCCGGCGGATTCGGCTTGCAGTTAATCCTCGAGGGGTTCCTCAGGCGGATGCGTGGGGAGGCGGTGGCGACCTTCGAGCGCCCCACCACGCAGCACGCGCGGCCGAGGACGGTGGAGGCGCCGTCGGTCGGCTGGGGCTATTGCACCGAGTTCGTCATCAACGGCGAGCTCCTGCCGGTTGACGAGGTGCGCAACGAAATCCAACGCCATGGTGAATCGGCACTGGTCGTCGGTGATGACGCGGCCATCAAAGTCCATGTGCACACCCACGAACCAGCGGTGGTCATCAGCTACGCCAGCGGCGTCGGCCGGCTGACCCGGCTCAAGGTCGACGATATGTCCTCGCAGCACCATCGGCTGCAGGGCGAGAGCGTGCGCCGCCCGGCGAGCTCCAAGCACCTGGCTCTGGTGGCGGTCGCCAGCGGTGATGGCTTTCGCCGGATCCTGGAGAGCCTCGGGGTCGACTCGGTTGTCGGCGGCGGCCAGACGGTGAACCCTTCGACCGAGGACATCCTGGCGGCTGTGGAATCGGTTCCCTCGAACGACGTCCTGCTGCTTCCCAACAACGGCAACGTGATCATGACCGCCCAGCAGGTGGCGGAGCTGAGCAAGAAGCGGGTGCGGGTCGTGCCCTCGCGCAGCCTGCCGCAGGGGATTGCCGCGCTGTTCGCTTTCGACTTCAGCTCGAATCTCGAAGCCAACGCGAACGCGATGTCGCACGCGCTGAGCCAGGTCCAGACCATCGAGGTCACCCGCGCCGTCCGCGCCACCGACATCGATGGGCTGAAGATCGCCGAAAACGACGTCATCGGGCTGCTCAACGACCGCATTGTGGAGGCCGGCGGAACGCCAGGCAACGTCGTGCAGGCGGTGCTGAAGCGGATCGACACCGCGAAGGTCGGCACCATCACGATCTACGCCGGCGCCGATGCGCTCGAAGCCGAGCGAGAAGCCCTCGTCAGCGCGATCGCGCAGCAGTTCCCGAAGGCCTCGGTCGAGCTGCAGGCCGGCGAACAGGCGCTCTACCCGTACATCGTTGCGGTCGAGTAAGACGGGCCTACAGCAGCTGCAGGAGGTTGGCGATGACGGCGGCCGCGCTCAGCCAGGCTCCCACCCGGTAGGCATGCCACACCCACGGTTTGCGGCGGTACAGCAGCATCAGGATGGCGAGCAGGACCGCCACCGCCGTGCCCTTGACGGCATACGCCGAGAGCTCGCCGTGGGTCGCGATCAGCGGCGCCATCAGTCGATTGAGCTCTTCGTGTTGGAGCGACAACCCGAGGTGGGTCGTCAGGGAATCCAATACCTGGAAGCCGAGGAACCCCGTGAGAATGAGTGCCTGGCTGAGGCGCGAGTTCAGGCTGCCTGGGAGCACCACAGCAGCTATAGCTTTATCCACCTTTAGCGTCCGGAACCTAACGCCATGCAGCCGTTGCGCGCTCGTGATCAGTCTGAATTGCTGGATATACTCGCGGGGTGGTTCGGATCGTTACGGATTCGACGGCGGACCTTGCCGACGATCAGCAGCGGGCCGCCGGGATCACGGTTGTGCCGCTCAACGTTCGCTTCGGTGACCAGGTCTTCAGGGATCACGTCGACCTCTCAAGCGACGATTTCTTCGCCAGGTTGAAGACGTCGCCCCAACTCCCCAAGACCTCGCAGCCGGCGGTCGGCGCGTTCGAGGAAGTCTTCCGACGATACCGCGACGCCGGCGACGATGTGGTCGCGGTCCTGATTTCGAGCAAGGTTTCGGGAACGGTCGGGGCGGCCTCGACGGCGGCGAAGGCCGTCGACGGGGAGCACATCGACGTGATCGACTCCTTCACCACCTCGATGGCCCTGGGCTTTCTGGCGCTGGAGGCGGCCAAGCTCGCAAAGAGCGGCGCCGACCGCACGGCCGTCGTGGAACGCGTGCAAGCGCTCGTCCCAAAAGCTCGGGTGTTGGCCGCGATCGACACGCTGACCTACCTGGAAAAGGGCGGCCGGATCGGGAGAGCCCGGGCGCTGCTCGGCTCGCTGCTGAACTTCAAACCGCTGATCACCCTCCAGGATGGGGAAGTCGCACCGCTGGGACGGGCGCGCGGCCGGTTGCAGGCGATCGATCGGTTGGTCGAGCTTCTGCAGCGCGATGGAAAGCTCAGTAATCTGGCCGTGCTCCACGGCGGCGCGCTTGTCGAGGCGGAGCGACTCCGGGAGCGGGTGGCGGGGAACTATCCGGGGCTCGAGATTCCGCTGGCTGAGACCGGAGCGGTGATCGGTACCTACACCGGACCCGGGGTGATCGGTTTCACCTACCTGATCGCCTGACCGTGCCCCGGCTCTCCCTGGACGATCCGGTGACCGCCATCACCGGGATCAGTACCGCGTACGGCAGCAGGCTCGAACACCTTGGGGTGAGAACCGTCCGCGATCTGTTGCTGTACTTCCCTCGCCGGCACCAGGATTTCGGAAGTGTGACGCCCATCGCCTGGATCCGGCCAGGCATGCGGACCACCGTCCGGGGACGCGTCTACCAGGTCGAGCGCGCGTTCACTCCGCGGAAGCACATGCGGATCGCCAGGGCGACCATCTCCGATGACTCCGGGCAATTGAGCCTGGTCTGGTTCAACCAACCGTATATCGCGAACTACCTTCATAAGGGCGATCAGATCTTCGTCGCCGGCGAGGTCGACCTCAACGGTGGCCTGGTGATGAAGAACCCCGAGTATGAGAAGGTCTCGAGCGACCCGAGCCACGCGGCTCGCATCATCCCCATCTACCCGGAAACCAAAGGGCTGACGTCGCGATGGCTCCGGCCCAAGATCCGGCCGCTGCTCTGGCTGGCCGACCAGCTAGAGGAAGTGCTCCCGGCCGAGCTCGTGCAGCGCCGTGGCTTCATGGCTCGGCCCGACGCCGTCAGGCAGGTCCATTTTCCCGATTCCCTGGAAAACCTCGATCAGGCCCGCGACCGCTTCGGATTCGAGGAGATGTTCCTCAACCAGGTGGCCGTCCAGCAAGCCAAACGCGCTCGCAAGGCCCATGCCGCGCACCCGATTCCATTCGACGAGCCCACCGCACGGGCCTTCGTCGCGGCGCTGCCGTTCAAGCTGACCAATGCCCAGCGCGCCGCCGCCTGGCAGATCCTCAAAGACATTGCTCGGCCAGAGCCGATGAACCGTTTGCTGGAGGGGGACGTCGGCTCCGGCAAGACGGTGGTCGCCGCCATGGCCATGCATCACGTGGCGCACGCCGAGTTTCAATCGATGCTGCTGGCGCCGACGGAAATCCTCGCCCGGCAGCACGCCGAGGTGGTGGAGTCGCTGCTGCGGCCGTTCGGCATCATCGTCGGCATGTTGCTGGGGAGCACGCCGGCCGCAGCGCGCCGCGCCCTCCTGGCTTCGGTCGCCGACGGTTCGGTCGACCTGCTGGTCGGCACACACGCGCTGATCGAGGAGGATGTCCGATTCAAGCATCTGGCGCTCGCCGTCGTCGACGAGCAGCATCGCTTCGGCGTGGGTCAGCGCTTATCGGTCCGCCAGGGGGAGCGCTGGCCACATTTCCTCTCGATGACCGCCACTCCCATCCCACGGACGCTCGGCCTGACGCTCTTCGGTGACCTCGACATCTCGGTGCTGACCGAGATGCCACCGGGGCGGCTGCCGGTGTCCACGAGGCTGGTTCCACCCGATGAGCGGCCGGCCGCCTATGACTTCATCCGCCAGCAGGTGGTCGCCGGACGACAGGTCTTTGTCATCTGTCCGCTGATCCAGGAGTCCGACAAGCTTGGCGTCCGGTCGGCGACCCAGGAGGCCGAGAAATTGCAGCGCGAGGTCTTTCCTGAGCTGGCTTCCCGGATCGCCCTGCTCCACGGACGGATGAAGACCGCGGAGAAAGGGGACGTGATGGCGAAGTTCCAGCGCGGGGAGGTGGCGATCCTGGTGTCGACCTCCGTGGTCGAGGTGGGCATCGATATCCCGAATGCGAGCGTGATGATGATCGAGGGGGCGGAACGGTTCGGGTTAGCCCAGCTGCACCAGTTTCGTGGGCGCATCGGCCGCGGCGTGCACGAATCCTGTTGCCTGCTCTTTACCGACATGGATGATCCCGAGACAATGCGGCGCTTGAATGCGGTGGTCGCGCATCACAGCGGCTTCGACCTGGCCGAAATCGATCTCCAACTTCGGGGAATGGGCGAGCTACACGGCTTCCGGCAGCATGGCAACGAATTCAAGATGGCGAGCTTGCTCGATGCGGCGCTGATCAGCGACGCCCAGACCGAGGCCGTCCGCCTCTTGGACCGCGATCCGACCCTGGCCGGCGAGCCGGCCCTCCGCCGCCAGCTTTCGGCCTATCGTCGGGTGTTCGCGTTGGATTGACGGGTGCTGTCGGGGCGGACGGTGTTACCCGCCACACCCGACTCAGCAACCAGCCGACGGTGAGGCCCGCGGCGATGGGGAGGAGGAGCACGAGGATGATGCCGAGCACCGCTTCGACGACGACTATGCTGCGGCTCCTTTGCTGGGGGCGCCCATCGAGGCGGGCGCGCCTGATTTACTCATCGCATGCCAGGACCGGCCACGCGTGTCACCGCCGGCGCGAGTCGGGGACGGCTGTTGAAGACGCCACCCGGTCGGGCAACGCGCCCCACCAGCTCGCTCGTCCGCGAAGCGTTGTTCAACATCATCGGCGACAGCATACGCGGTGCGCGGGTGCTGGACCTGTTCGCTGGAGCCGGCACGCTCGGGATTGAGGCGCTCTCCCGCGGCGCGGCGTCGGCAACATTCGTGGAACGCGACCGAGCCTGTGCTAACATCGTCGCCGAGAATTTGGCCGCAACCGGCTTCGCCCAGCAGGGCGACGTTGCAAGTGCCGATGCCATCGACTGGCTGAGGGCGCACGCCGGCGACCTCGCCACCTACAACCTTCTGCTGCTCGACCCGCCGTACCGTGACGGCGGCGCCGTTATCGGAACACTGCAAGCTCTCGACCAGGCCGCGCTGCGCGAGGAAGCGCTGGTCGTTGTCGAACATCATCGCGACCAACCACTGCCATCGCTATTGCATCTGGCGCACGTGCGGGACCGGGGCTATGGAACCACCCGGCTCACGTTTTTCAGGTACGTGTGATCACCGCGGTCTACCCGGGCAGCTTCGATCCGCTGACCCACGGCCATCTCGACGTCGTCGACCGCGCCGCGCGAATCTTCGATCGGGTGGTGATTGCCGTCCTGGAAAATCCGAGCAAGCGTCCCCTCTTCTCTACGGGGGAGCGGGTGACCATGATCCGGGAGAGCCTGGGCGAGCGCCCAGGCGTCGACGTCAGCACGTTCAACGGGCTGACCATCGATTTTGCCCGACAGGTCGGGGCGAAAGTGATCGTTCGGGGACTGCGCGCTGTGTCAGACTTCGAGAGCGAGTTCCAGATGGCGTTGATGAATCGCCGGCTAGAACCCGAGGTCACGACCGTCTTCATCCCGACCAGCCTGCGCCACCTGTTTCTCAGCTCCAGCCTGATCAAGGAACTCGCCGAGTTCGGCGGAGACATCTCGGAATTCGTCCCACCCAACGTCGTCGGACCGCTCAAGCAACGTCTCACAGGCGGGAATCCCGCAGCCCTGAAGGAGCAGCAGCAATGAATATCCACGAAGCCGTCGACCGCCTCGAGTACCTGATCGCCCACAGCCGCCAGATCCCGCTGACCCGAACCGTGGTCATTGACCAGGAAGAAGCGCTGGCCTGCATCGACGACCTGCGCCTCAGCCTCCCCGATGAAATCAAACAGGCACGGTGGACGCTGCAGGAGCAGCAGCGCCTTCTCTCCGAGGCGCAGGCGGAGGCCGCTCGGACCGTCAGCAGGGCGAGCGAGCGGGCCCAGACGATGATCGGGCAGCATGAACTGGTGAAGCGAGCCGAAAAGCAGGCTGAGGCCATGCTCAAAGAGGCCGCGGCGAAAGCCGACGAGACCCGCCGGGCCGCGGACCGATACGCCTCGGACGTGATGCAGTCGCTCGAAGCCCAGCTGCTGCGGACCGTGTCCACGGTCAAGAAGGGCGTCGAGGCGCTCCGGGCCTCGCCGGTCAAAGCCGGAGGAGAGGTCGAGGTCGTCAGCGGACGGTAGCGCCTTATAATGGCTTGCTCATGGCCCTTCCAAAGACTCGCTACGCCCATGCCCGCCAGGGTGAGCGCCGCGCCCATCTGGCGATGAAGCGCCCGCAGCTCGTCGAATGCTCGCAGTGTCACCAGCCGAAGCGGCCGCACGCGATCTGCCGCAACTGCGGCTACTACGACGGGCGCGAAGTCATCAAGACCGAGTAGGCCGACCCCGATCCGCCTCGCCTTCCTGTTTCCAGGCCAGGGCGCTCAGTTCGTGGGGATGGCCCGCGACCTGCTGGAACGGGACGGAGGCTCGCAGGCACTGCTCCGCCAGGCTGAGGAGCGCCTCCAGATGCCGCTCGGCCGGCTGATGCTCGAGGGACCAGAGCCCGAGCTCCAATCGACGGAGAACGCCCAGCCAGCCATCGTCTTTCATAGCCTGGCCTTGTTGCGGCTAGTGGCCGCCCGCGGCCTCGAGCCGGTCGCGGTCGCCGGCCACAGCCTCGGCGAGTTCGCCGGACTGGTTGCGGTACAGGCGCTCGACCCGTTGGACGCCTTGAGCGCCGTGCAAGCTCGGGGTGAGGCAATGTCGGTCGCCGCCCCGTCCGGCACCGGCATGGTGGCCGTTCTTGGTCTGGCCGACGAGATGGTTGAACGGCTCTGCGCCGAGGGGTCGAGCGTGGTGGTCGCGAACTACAACGCACCGGGCCAGGTCGTTATCTCCGGCACCGATGCGGGGCTGGACGCGATCCGTCCGAAGCTGGAGGCCGCCGGAGCCCGCCGCCTGGTCCGGCTGTCAGTGAGCGGCGCCTTCCACTCACCGCTGATGGCGCAAGCGGCGCGGTCGTTTGCCGCCGCGTTGGCGAAGATCCCGCTTCGTGGGCTGCATCGCCCCCAGGTCTTCAATGCCGATGCGCAGGTTCACCAGGAGGCCGCTGAAGCGCGCCGTCTGGTGGTCGGCCAGCTGACCGGGCCCGTGCTGTGGACGCAGTCGGTGCAGCGCCTGCAGCAGCTGGGCATCGATGCCTACGTTGAGATCGGGCCGCGCCGGACGCTCACCGGCCTGGTCAAGAAGATTCTCCCGGCTGCGGTGGTCCACAATATCGAAGACCTTGTCAGCATGAAGACGGTGTTTGAAACCATCCATGTGGGCTGACGGCTTCGCGGATCAGGTGGTGCTGGTCACCGGCGGCAGCCGTGGCATCGGGCGGGCCGCCGCGGCGCTCTTCGGCCAGGCGGGCGCCACGGTCGCCATCACGTACAAGAGCCGAAAGGCAGAGGCTGATTCCCTGGTCGAAGAGCTGTCGCACCAGGGAAGAGAGGTGATGGCGGTCCAGGCCGACTTTGCCGACAGCGCCGCCCCCGGGATTGCCGTCGAAGCCGTGGTCAAGCGGTGGGGGCGTCTCGACGTGCTGGTGAACAACGCTGGGCTGACCCGCGACACACTGGTCATGCGGATGAGCGAGGCCGATTGGGACATCGTGCTCCAGACGAATCTTCGGGCCGCCTTCCTGGCGAGCAAGGCGGCGCTGCGACCCATGCTCAAGCAGAAGTACGGCCGGATCGTCAATGTCTCCTCGCTCGCGGGGGTCGTGGGGAATGCCGGGCAGGCGAACTACAGCGCGTCCAAAGCCGGCTTGATCGGCCTGACCAAGTCGCTGGCCAAGGAGGTCGGTTCGCGAAACATCACCGTCAACGCTGTCGCTCCCGGCTTCATCGAGACCGAGCTGACCAGCGGGTTACCGGCCGAGCTGCTGGAACGGGCCCGGCTGGCGGCCGCTATCCCCCGGATCGGCATACCGGCGGACGTGGCCCCGGCGATCGTCTTCCTGGCTTCCCGGGCGGCCGCCTACATCACCGGCCAGGTTTTGGGCATTGACGGCGGGCTGCCAATTTAGGACGATTTGCGGGAGCTTCGACTAGAATTTGACCGCACTCGCAAAAGGTAAAAGGGGAGTCGGATGGACGGGAGTAATTACGAGAAGTTCAAGGGCATCATCGCCGAACAGCTCGGAGTGGAGCCCGAGCAAGTCACGCCCGACGCCTCGTTCGTCGACGACCTGAATGCGGATTCCCTCGACCTGGTCGAACTGATCATGGCGTTCGAGGAAGAATACGGGATGGAGATACCAGACGAAGACGCCGAAAAGATTCAGACCGTCGGAGCCGCCTGGGACTACGTCCAGGAGAAGCTCGGCATCACTACCTGAGCCGAAGCTAGCTCAAGCCGACGAGCCGTTACAGAAACTCCAGCGGACGCTTCGCGTTCGGTTTCACGACGTCGCCCTGCTACTGCAGGCGCTGACCCATCGCTCGTATAACAACGAGCATCCCGAGACCGGGGCGGCGGATAACGAGCGGCTCGAGTATCTGGGAGATGCGGTGCTCGAGCTGATCGCCGCCGAACACCTCTTCCATACCTACCAGACGTCGGACGAGGGGGAGCTGACAAGGCTGCGGGCCTCGGTCGTCAACACCAAAAGCCTGGCCCGCCTGGCCTCACGGCTCAGCCTCGGGGATTACCTCCTGCTGGGCAAGGGTGCCCACAAGACGGGGGCCCGCTCGTTGCAGTCGATCCTGGCGAACACCTTCGAGGCGGTGATCGGGGCGATCTTCCTCGACCAGGGCTATCGGGCCGCCTACCGGCTGTTCAGCCGCAGCCTGATCGACGTCCAGGCGTGGCCGGACGACAACTATAAGGGGCGCCTTCAGGAAGTCACGCAGGAGCGGTTTCTCACCACGCCACAGTACGAGATCGTTGGCGCCTCCGGGCCCGGACATCGTCGCGAGTACACCGCTCTGGTGACGTTCGGCGACGGCGTCAGGGGAACCGGCAGCGGCCGGACGAAACGCGCCGCCGAGCAGATGGCGGCTCGCGAGGCATTGTCGGCTCTGGGGGCGCTCGATCACCCGCCCGCTCAGGACGAAGTCCTCGAAGCGGTCGCGGCGCACGAATCCGGTCGCGCGCCAGCGAACTAAACCCGGGGAGCCGACTCTCTCAGTATCTCGGAATTCCCAGTATTTCATCATGGAAACACCGCAAATGCTAGAGTTTGTAGAGCACCAGGATGGCCGCCTACAAGATCGGCGAGGTCGCGGAACTCCTCGGCGTCAGCGTCGATAGCGTTCGCCGCCTGGCGGACAGCGGTCGGCTCGCCACCATCAGGACGTCCGGCGGACAGCGGATGGTCGATGGACGACAGCTGGCGCGCTACATGGCCGCGTCGCCGCCCGAGCCCAAACAGGAAACCATCTCCGCACGTTCAGCCCGCAATCATTTCCCCGGCATCGTGACCAGGGTGATCAAAGATCGGGTTGCCGCGCAGGTCGAGATCCAGGCCGGTCCACATCGCCTCGTTTCCCTCATCACCCGGGAAGCCGTCGATGAACTTGGATTGGTGCCAGGCGTGCGCGCCGTGGCGGTCGTCAAGGCGACGAACGTGATCGTCGAGCTACCGACCGGCTAGGCGGCGATGCAGCCAAAGCCCCTGGGCGCATTCACGGCAACCGCACTGCTGCTCGCCGCTTGCGGCAATGCGAGCCAACCCGCTTCGCCAACGGGCGTAGGGTTGAGCGGGTCAATCACCGTGTTCGCGGCCTCGTCGCTGACGGCCGCGTTCACCACGATCGGCACGGACTTCCAGAAGGCCCATCCGGGCACGATGATCCACTTCGCGTTCGCCGGCTCCTCGACACTCGTGGCACAGGTCCAGCAGGGCGCGATCGGCGACGTCTTCGCATCGGCGGACGAGTCGAACATACAAAAGCTGGTGAATGCCGGCCTGACCGCGGGCTCGCCGTCGATCTTCGCCCGCAACAAGCTGCAGATCGTGGTCCAAGCCGGCAACCCCAAGCACGTGACGGGGCTCGCCGATCTGAGCCGCTCCGGGCTCGTCGTGGTCCTGTGCGCTCCAGCTGTGCCCTGCGGGCGTTATGCGGGGCAAGCGCTGCAGAAGGCAAACGTAATTGTGACGCCCGCGAGCGAAGAGGCTGACGTGAAGTCGGTCGTTACCAAGGTCGTCCTCGGGGAAGCCGATGCCGGCATCGTGTACGTGACCGACGTCAAGGCCGCCGGCGCGCAGGTGCAGGGCGTCGATATCCCGGATCCCCTCAACGTGATCGCGGACTATCCGATCGTCGTTCTCAAGGACAGCCAGAACGTGGCGCTGGCCAAGGCCTTCATCGGTTACATCCACGCGAATGGGCCGCGGACGCTGGCTCGCTATGGCTTCCTCCCGCCCTAGACTGCGGGGGTTGTCGGCGCCACCCCTGTTCATCCTTCTGGCCGGAGTGGGAGCCGCCTTCTTCGTGCTTCCGCTGGCCGGTCTGCTGGTTCGGACACCATGGGGGTCGGCCTGGCAATTGCTGACATCAACGGAGGCCATCACCGCGCTCCGCCTGTCGCTGCTGGCATCGCTTTCCGCGACCGCGATCGCGATTGTCTTCGGAGTGCCCCTGGCCTGGATTTTTGCGCGACTCGCCTTTCCCGGCCGCAATATCCTTCGAGCCCTGACGGTGCTGCCCATGGTGTTGCCGCCGGTCGTCGGCGGCGTCGCCTTACTGGCGGCGTTCGGACGGCGCGGGCTCCTGGGAGGCTGGCTGGAACAAGCCGTCGGGATTCATCTTCCATTCACGACGGCGGGCGCCATCCTGGCCGAGACATTTGTCGCCATGCCCTTTCTCGTCATCACCGTGGAGGCGGGCCTCCGCGGGATGGACCTGCGATTCGAAGACGCCGCCCGGACCCTGGGCGCGCGGCGCTGGACGGTGTTGTGGCGAGTCACGCTCCCGCTGGTGCGGCCCTCGCTGGTCGCCGGCGCCGTCCTGTGCTGGGCCCGGGCGCTCGGTGAGTTCGGCGCCACCATCACCTTTGCCGGCAACTTCCCGGGGCGCACCCAGACGATGCCGCTGGCCGTCTACCTGGCGCTGGAGACCAACCCGGAGGCGGCGATCGTGCTCAGCCTGGTGCTGCTCGCTGTCTCGCTCGTTGTCCTGATCGGGCTGCATGACCGCTGGCTCGGCGCATCGTGAGCCTCGAGGCGCAAATCCAGGCGAACATCAGCGGCTTCGAGCTCGATCTGTGGCTCACCGTCGCCTCGGGCGAACTGGTCGCGGTGCTGGGGCCGAATGGTGCGGGCAAGACCTCGGTCCTCCGCGTCCTCGCCGGGCTCACGCCGCTCGACTCCGGGCGGGTGAGGCTCGACGGCGTCGTGCTGGAAGACCCGGCTGCCGGGGTACGGGTGGTGCCGGAGCGACGACCAATCAGCATGGTCTTCCAGGACTATCTGCTGTTTCCTCATCTGTCGGTGCTGGAGAACGTGGCCTTTGGGCTGCGGTCCCGCCGGACGCCACGAGCCGTAGCGCTCGAGGTGGCGCACCTCTGGTTGGAGCGGGTCGGACTCCAGGCCTACGCCAATCGGAAGCCGCGTTCGCTCTCAGGGGGTCAGGCCCAACGGGTCGCGCTCGCGCGCGCGCTGGCCACCCGCCCGGCGCTGCTGCTCATGGATGAGCCGATGGCGGCGCTAGATGCCAGCACCAGGGTCGAGCTTCGCCGCGAGCTGCGACACCAACTCGAATCGTTCGACGGCGTGCGCTTGGTGGTGACCCACGATCCAGTGGAAGCGATGGCGATGGCGGATCGCCTCGTCATCCTCGAGCATGGACGGATGCTCCAAATCGGAAGTCCGGCAGAGGTCGCGCAACGACCGCGCTCGCGCTATGTCGCGGACCTGGTCGGGGTGAACCTGTATCGGGGCCGGGCGCACGACAAGGTCATTGCGCTGAATGGCGGCGGCTCGCTGACCGTGGCCGAGGGTGCCGACGGCGACGTCTTCGCCGTGGTGCATCCGCGGACTGTGGCCCTCTACCGAACCCGCCCGGATGGCACGCCGCGCAACGTCTGGGAGGGGCGAGCCTCGAATCTCGACCCTCAGGGAGATCGCGTTCGCGTCCGGCTCGAAGGCTCGCCATCGATCGTTGCCGAGGTCACACCCGCAGCGGTGCGCGACCTCGGGCTCGACCGCGGCGACCCAGTCTGGATCAGCGTGAAAGCGACGGAAGTTGTTGTATACGCCGCGTAGTATTTGCGGCGCTTTCACGCTGTAGTCAGCGAGCCCACAGGGCGAGCCGCGCTTTCGCGCGCATCGCGCCGGCGCCGCATGCCGCTCGAGCGAGCAGACGAGCCCACATTCTTAAGGGCGAGTGCGCCGCGAGCAGCTGGACGGCGCACCGGCGCGTCTTGAGGTCTTTGTGTAGCCGAACTGGGGGCGTCAGCTTGATTGCCTACACAATGCGGACCATGGTCTAATACACGGGTGACCCGCGCCGTGGTCCATGCTTTCGTCTTTGATGGGCGCGAGAGCCCAGCCATGACCTGTTCCTGTCGCCTGTGCATCTGAAGTCGCTGCGGCTGCAAGGCTTCAAAACCTTTGCTCGCCGCACTGAGCTTCCCTTCAGCTGCGGCATCACGGCCATCGTCGGCCCCAATGGCAGCGGCAAGTCCAACCTTGTCGATGCCGTTCGCTGGGCACTGGGTGAGCGCAACGCCCGCGGCTTGCGCGGTCACCGAATGGAGGACGTCATCTACTCCGGTGGACCCGGCAAGTCGGCGGTCGGCATGGCGGAGGTGACCCTCACCATCGACAATGCCGACCAGCGGCTCAACGTCGAGTTCAACGAAATCGAAGTTGCCCGCCGCCTGTTCCGATCCGGCGAAAGCGAATACCTGGTCAATGGCGCGCGCGCCCGGCTGAAAGATATCGACGCGCTGCTGGCGAGCACCGGCTTGCGGCAGGACGGGTATGCGGTCACCGCGCAGAACGATATCGACTTCGTGATCCAGGCGGCACCAGACCTTCGTCGCGAGCTGATCGAAGAGGCCGCGGGCGTCCGGCGGCTGCGGGATCAGCGTCAAGAGGCCGTGAACCGGCTGACTGAGGCCGACCGGGATATGCGCCGGGCCCGCGACATTTTGAACGAACTGAGTCCGCGTGCCGATGAACTGCGGGTGCAGGCGGCGGCCGCGGAGGAATACCAGAAGGTGGCCGATGCGCTGAAGACGTTGCAAGGGAGCCTCGTCCGGGACGCCTGGCGCAAGGCGATGATGCAGCTGCGGCGCGCGTTGGCGCGAGTCCAAGCGACGGAACACAAGCGAGCCGGCGCCGCCCAGGTGCTGGCCGACTTCGAGCCCCGGTATGCCGACCATCGCACGGCGTTGCTGGAGGCCCGCGAAGCGCGCTGGCGCCACCAGGAAGCGATCGCTGACGTGCGCCTGCGCCTGGCCGAGACCCAGCACCAGGCGCGTATCGCCCAGGAGCGCAACGCCGCCGCCGTTGCGGCCCTGGAATCGCTGCAACGCGAGCTCGAACACCTGCGGGCGTCAGAACGCGCCGGGAGCCGGGTGGTCGATGAACTCGCAAAAGCGCTCCAGGCCGCGCAGGTCGAGCTCGAGACCGCCAGGGCCGCGCTGCAGTCCGCCGCGGACGCTGAGCGCGCGGCCCGCGAGGCCGTCGCCGCTCTCGAGGCGGATCGCGCCGGCAGGCAGCAGGCGCGCCAGGACCTTCAACGGGACCGCCTGGCGATCGAGGCGGAGCTCCGGCAGTTGGAGGGTCGCCTGCAATTTCTCGCTGAGCAGGCGCAACAGGCACGCAGCCAGCTGGAGGCATGGTCGCTTCGGCAGGGCAGCCTCACCAACGAGCTCGAGCGCCGCCGGCACCATGCGGAATTGGCCGAGCGCGAACGCCAGCGTGTCGCCGCGGCCGCATCGACGATCGAGCAAGGGCTTGATGAGGCTGAGGCCGCCCTCGAGGCGACGCGCAAGACGGTCATCGAGCACGAGGCCGGACTCAAGGCGCTCGAGGCGGAACTCGGCGCGCTTCGGACGCTGCTCGACCGGGCTCAGCGCCGCGGTCCGCTCCGGGACCGTGGCGACAGCTGGCAACGGCTCCTGGAATTGATCGAGGTCGAACCCGCCAACCGCGCGGCCGTCGAGGCGGCGCTCGAGGGCTGGTTGCACGCGTGGGTGGCCAGGGATCGAGAACGCTTCGACACGGCGGCCGTGGCCCTGGCCGGAGGGGAGGATACGCGCGAGACGCTGCTGCGGACTCCGGATGGGGCGGTCGTGGCCGATGTCCCCGCCGGGTGCACCCCAATCACGACGTTGGTGCAGGCTCCCGCCTCCATTGCACCGCTCATTGCATATCTCCTCTCCGAAGTGGTCCTGGTCGGGGACCGGTCGGAAGGGACGCGCATCGTCAACGAGCATCCCCGGTTGCGCGCGGTGACCCCGGCCGGCGAAATCATGACGGCGGTCTCGTATCGGGGAGGCAAAGCTGCCGACCCATTGCTGGCGATCCATGCCAGGATTCGCGAGGCGGAGGATGCGCTCGAACGCCAACGCCAGGCCGCCCTGGACGCGGCGAGTGCGGTGGAACGCTGTGCCGCCGAACGCGCATCGCTCATCGACGAACGCGATGCCATGGTGGCCCTGGTTGACGAGCTCCGCCGCACAGCCGCCCAGGCCGCCGGGACTCTGGCGGCCGCCGGAGAAAGCGTCCAGCGCGAAACGCACCAGGAGTTCCAGGTCCGGCAACAGCTGGATCGAGTCGGCACCCTATCGGCCCAGGCCGAGCAGTTGCAAGACGAGGCGCTCGCCCGCGAGCGCGCGATTGCCGAGCGGGACGGTGCCCTCACCGTCCGGCTGACCGAGCTCGAGCAACGGATGCACGAGGCAGGAACGACGCTATCCGAGCGGTTGAAGTGGCGCCAGGAGACCGAACTGCGAGCGGCGCTCGCGCGCCAGCGAGCCGGCGACCTGGGCCGGCAGCTGGAGCGAGCGCAACAGGTGCACCGGTCGCATGGCGATGAGCTGATGCAGCGCCGCGCCGCCGAGGAAGAGCTGGCGGTCCAGCCCGCCCTGATCAACGAAGAGCGCCGCCGGTGGCTCGAGCAGTCCGACACGCTTGTCGCCGAGCTCACCGACCTCGATTCGGCAGAGCTCCCCGATGACGGTGCGCTGGCCGCGCTGGAGGCACAACTGCGCGAGGACGAGCAGCGCAACGTCACCCTCCAGGTGGAGCTCGCCCATGCCGACGACGCCTGCGCGGCGGCGGCCGCGGAGCGCGACGCCGCACAGGGCGAGGTCGAACGCTGCGCCGCCGGCCTTCGCGACGGCGACCACCCGGTCGAGGAGGAGGGGGACCCGACCGAAGAAGTGGACTGGCAGAAAACGGAGAGGGAGGTTTCTCGATTGCAGCGACGCCTCGATGGGATGGGTGCCGTCAACTTGCTGGCGCCGGAGGAGTACGCGCAGGTGCGCGATCGCTGCCAGAGTCTCGGCGCCCAGCTCGCCGATCTCGAGCAGGCGGCGGCGCAACTCACCGAGCTGCGGCAGCGGTTGGAGGAGGAGATCGATCGTCGATTCCGGACGGTCTTTCAATCGGTCGCGGTGAACTTCCAGGAATTCTTCGGTGAGCTGTTCGAGGGCGGACGCGCGACCCTGCGGCTCGAGGCTCAGCCCGAAGGCAACCCGCTGGACGATGGGGTGGAAATCCTCGCGCAGACGCCGGGGAAACGGTTGCAGCCGCTAACGCTGCTCTCCGGCGGTGAGCGGGCGCTGACGGCCCTCGCCTTCCTGTTCGCCCTGCAGGCGGTGAATCCGAGCCCGTTCTATGTGCTCGATGAGGTCGACGCGGCGCTCGATGACGCCAACGTCGTTCGGTTCAACCGGGTACTCAAACGGCTGGCGGCCGACCAGCAGTTCCTGATCGTGACGCATAACCACTCCACCATGGCGCAGGCCGAAGTCCTGTACGGCGTCACGCTGGGGGAGCACGGCATCTCGCGCATCGTCTCGGTGCGGTTGCAACACGACGCCCTGATTCCGGTTGGTGAGCGCTCGGCGTAGGCTTCACGCTTATGCCGGCTGAGCCGGAAACCACCGACCGACCGGGCTTCTGGAAACGCTTTTCGAAGACCCTTGACGCCGGCCGGCAGGCCTACGTCGCCGACCTCAAGGAAGTCTTCGGGCGCCCCGCGCTCGATGACGCCTTCTGGGGTGACCTCGAAACCTCGTTGATCGCCGCCGACGTCGGCGTTCCCACCACGGAGCGCGTGGTCGCCGACCTGCGGCGCCAGGCCGCGGGCGCACACCTGCGGTCGCCCGCACAAGCGTTGACCTATCTCAAAGCGGAGCTTGGCCGCGAGATGGCGTCGCGGCCACGCGTGCTGAACCTCGAGGGGTCGCCAGCTGCGTTGCTCATCGTCGGCGTGAACGGTTCGGGCAAGACGACGACAATCGGTAAGCTCGCCCATCTGCTGAAAGGCGAGGGACGGCGGCCGTTACTGGCAGCCGCCGACACCTACCGCGCCGCCGCCATCGAGCAGCTGCGGCTCTGGGCCAACCGGGCGCAGGTCGACCTGGTCGCCAATCAGCCCGGGTCGGATCCCGGGGCGGTAGCGTTCGATGCGGTGCAGGCGGCGCGGGCTCGCGGCGCGGACATCGTGATCATCGATACCGCGGGCAGGCTGCACACTCGCACTGACCTGATGGAGGAGCTGCGCAAAGTTCGGCGCGTCCTGCAGCGGCTTGACGAGCAGGCACCGCAGGAGATTCTGGCTGTACTGGACGCGCACGTTGGCCAGAATTCGGCGCAGCAGGTTAAGGTGTTCCAGGAGGCGATCGGTCTGAGCGGCCTCGCCGTGACCAAAATGGACGGCAGCGCGAAAGCCGGCGTAGTGCTTAGTATCGAAGCGGAGCTTTCGGTCCCGGTCAAGCTCGTCGGCATCGGCGAGGGCCTCGACGATCTGAATCGATTCGACCCCGAGCAGTACCTGGATGCGTTGTTGCGGATGGAGGAGAGCTGATGACGCAGGAACCAGTGACGCAAAAGCGGGATCCGAGCGCGTTCGTGAAACTGGTCACAGCCAACGGCTTGCCCGAGGCCGATCTCTGGAAGGCGGTGCTCGAGTCTTCGGGCATCGAGGTGTACTTTCGGAACGAAGCGGTCGCGGCGGTCATCCCCGAGACCACCGGCGAGCTTTCCGCGGTGGACCTCTGGGTGCCGCGCGATCAGGCGGCCGCGGCACTCGAAATTCTGCAGGACGAGCGCGTCGAGCCCACCGACGAGGACGAGCCCAGCTGAGCCTTCTCATCCTCGGGTTCTTTTTAGGACTTCTTGGGCTGCTGGCGCTCGGTGCCGCCGTCGTCGGCATCATGTGGCTCATCCAGTTCGTGGTGGGCAACGAGGAGAGACGAGTCCGGGATCGCTGACGGTATACTGTCAAGGCTAAATGCTTGACAGTGCCCGCAGGCGCCAGCGTCAGCTGCGCCTGCTCGACCTCTACGGTGCCCTGCTGACCGAGCACCAGCGCCGCATCCTCCACCTGGCCTGGGAGCTGGACTGGTCCTACGGCGAAATCGCCCAGCGGGAGCGCGTCTCCCGCACCGCCGTCTATGACGTGATCCGGCGAACCGCGACCAACCTCGACGACTACGAGCGGAAACTCGGCCTGGAGCGAGCCCAGCGTGTTTGATTCCCTAACGGAGCGGCTCGATCAGGCGCTCAAGAAGCTGACCGGCCGCGGCAAGCTGAGCGAAGCCGACGTCGACGCCGGACTACGGGAAGTGCGGCTCGCGCTACTGGAGGCCGACGTCAACTACAAAGTCGTCAAGGACTTCATCGCGAGCATTCGGGCGCGCGCCATCCGCGCCGAGGTGACGGAGAGCCTCAACCCGGGGCAGCAGCTGGTGAAGATCGTCGACGAGGAGATGGTTCGGCTGCTAGGCGATCGGCTGCCCATGACCTACGCACCGACTCCACCAACGGTGATCGTGCTGGCCGGCCTGCAGGGGTCGGGCAAGACCACGACCGCTGGCAAGCTGGCGCTCTTTACCCGCCGCGAAAGCCACCGGCCGTTGCTCGTGTCGACCGATGTCCGCCGGCCCGCTGCGATGGAGCAGCTCGAGGTCCTGGCCAAAAGTATCAATGCGCCGGCGTTCGCGCCCCGCGATACGGACCCGGTGAGGATCGCGAAGGCTTCGCTGGCTGAGGCGAGGCGGGTCAATGCCGACGTGGTGATCATCGATACGGCGGGTCGCCTGCAAGTCGATCAAGATCTCCTTGAGGAGCTCAAGCGGATCACCGAGGCAGTGCCCGCCCAGCATCGCTTACTGGTGCTCGACGCCATGACCGGGCAGCAAGCGGTGAACGTCACGGAGGCCTTTCAGAAAACGATCTCCCTGACCGGCGCGATCCTCACCAAGCTCGATGGTGACGCGCGAGGCGGCGCGGCCCTGTCGCTGCGGGCAGTGACCCAGTGCCCGATCCAGTTTGTCGGCGTCGGCGAGAAACTGACCGACCTGGAAGTCTTCTATCCCGATCGGATGGCCTCACGCATCCTCGGCATGGGCGACGTCCTGACCCTGATCGAAAAGGCGCAGGAGCACGTCGACGAATCGCAGGCCAGGGAGGTGGAGAAGAAGCTTCGCGCCGGCCGGCTCACGCTGACCGACTTCATGGAGCAGCTAAAGCAGGTGAAGAAGATGGGCCCGCTCGAAGGCATCATTGGGCTGCTACCCGGCGCCGGGAAGATCAAGAACCTGGCCGGGGCACTCCCGAGTGACGATCAACTCCAGGAGATGGAGGCGATCATCCTGTCGATGACCCGAGCTGAGCGAGAGCGGCCGGAGACGATTGACGGAAGCCGGCGGCGGCGGATCGCCCGCGGATCGGGGACCGACATCGCAGCCGTCAACCGGCTACTGAAAGGCTTCCAACAGATGCAGCAGATGATGAAGCAGATGGGGAAGGGGAAGCGCATCAAGGGATTGCCCATCGATCCCGCCCAACTCTTGAAAGGTTAAAGGAGGTTTCGCTTGTCCGTAAAGATTCGACTGCGGCGCATCGGCGCGAAGAAGCACCCGTTTTACCGGCTGGTGGTGGCCGATAGCCGGTCGCCTCGCGACGGCAAGTTCATCGAGATCCTTGGCACCTACGACCCGATGAGCGAGCCCGTAAAGCTCAACCTCGACCAGGAGAAGGTCAAAGCCTGGCTGCAAAAGGGGGCGCGGCCGTCGGATACCGCGCGCGCCTTCCTGATCGACCAGGGGTTGCTGCCGAAGGAATCCGCGAAGAAGCGGCCGACGAAGCCGCCGAAAGCCGCTGCGGCGGTAGCTCCGGCCACCAAGGAGGCATAGCGATGCAGGACTACACCGACCTGGTGAGCTACATCATCAAGGCTATGGTGTCGAAGCCGGAGGAAGTGCGCGTCGCGATGGTCGAAGGCGAGCGCACGAACAGGGTCGAGGTTGCGCTGGCGACCGAGGACGTAGGGAAAGTGATCGGCCGGGGCGGCCGAAATATCGACGCGATCCGCGCGGTGGTGCGAGCGGCGGCGTTGAAAAACCACGACCGGGTCATGGTCGAGATCGTGTGACCGCAGCGGAGCCCGCGCTGCGGATCGGCCGCGTCCTGAAAGCCCATGGGGTCAAAGGGGCGCTGCGGATCGAGCTGCTGACCGATTTTCCCGACCGGTTTGCTCCTGGCCGCGAGGTGCAGGTCGCCGGCCGCCGGCTCACCGTCGCGCGGACCGAGGAGCAAGAGGGTGGGCTGCTGGTCACCTTCAACGGCATCGAGGATCGCAGCGCCGCGGAGCCGCTCACTGGGGCCTACTGCACCCTGCCGCTGACGGAGGCGCGCCGGCTGCCGGCTGACCGCTTCTACCACTTCCAACTCGTCGGCCTGACCGTATTCGACGCGCGGTACGGCCGGGAGATCGGCCGGGTCGCCGAGGTCTTGACCTACGAGGCGAACGACGTCCTGCGGGTCACTGGCGGCGACCGCGAAATCCTGATCCCGATGGTTCGCAGCGTCGTCCGGTCGATCACTCCGGCGGACGGCGTTATCACCGTTGACCTGCCAGAGGAGACCGAGGGTTGATCGTCGAGGTCCTGACCCTCTTTCCGGAGCTCTTCCCCGGCCCGTTGAGCTCGGGCGTGACCGGACGCGCGTTGGCCGGCGGCGTGATCACGTTGCGCGTTCACCATCTGCGCGATTACACCCATGATCGTCATCGGCAGGTGGACGACGTCCCCTATGGGGGTGGCGCCGGGATGGTGCTCAAGCCGGAGCCGATCTTCGAGGCCGTTCGGGCACGAACCGGCCAGGGCCCGGTCATCCTGCTCAGTCCGCAGGGTGAGCGGCTCACCCAGCAACTGGTCAGGGAGCTGGCGGCGAACGATGAGCTTTATCTGATCTGCGGGCGCTACGAAGGCGTGGACGAGCGTGTCGCCGCGCATCTTGTCGACCGGGAGGTCTCGATCGGTGACTACATCCTGACTGGCGGCGAGCTTCCGGCGATGGTGCTGATCGACGCGGTCAGCCGCCTCGTCACGGGCGTGCTCGGATCAGAGGAATCACCCAAAGACGAATCGTTCGCGGAACATCTGCTCGAGTATCCGCACTACACGCGGCCGGCGGTTTTCGAAGGTCACGCCGTCCCCGATATATTGCTCTCCGGCCACCATGCCGAGATCGAGCGCTGGCGGCGCACGCAGGCATCCGAACGAACCCGCCGACGCCGTCCCGACCTGCTCCGGGACCGCGAGGGCTAGGGCGAACGGCCGGGCCAATGGTATCCTTGTACGCCGTGTCTAACGTCATCGATCTCCTGCAAGCCGAGTCCAGGCGGGACAAGGTTCCGACCCTGACCCCCGGCGACAGCGTGAAGGTGCATGCCAGGGTGGTTGAGGGCAACCGCGAGCGGGTGCAAATCTTCGAAGGGATCGTGATCGGCTGCCGCGGCAGCGGCACCAAGGAAGCCTTCACCGTCCGCCGCATCGCTCACGGGGTTGGCGTCGAGCGCAGTTTCCTGCTGCATTCCCCGCGGATCGACCGGATCGATGTCGTGCGGCATGGCAAGGTGCGCCGGGCCAAGCTGTACTACCTGCGAGGGAAAGTTGGGAAGAGTGCCCGTATCCGGGAGAAGCGTCAAGCCGTTGCCACCGCCGTCCCCGCCGACCGAGAAGCCGCAAGCGAAGAGACGCCCGAAACCGCCGAAAGCTGACCGGGACCTCTGGGTCTTCGAGCGGCAGGCGTTCGGGCTGGGCTACGCGACGGTCGCGGGCGTCGACGAGGCCGGCCGCGGGCCCTGGGCTGGGCCGGTGGTGGCTGGCGCCGCCATCATGCGGCCGTACTTTCACTGCGATGGAATCGACGACTCCAAACTGCTGACCGCGGAGCAACGCGACCACTATTACGACTGCATCCTCGAGGGCGCCGAAGCCTGGGGCGTCGGCATCATCGAGGTCGACGAGATCGACCGGGTCGGCGTTTCGCGGGCGAATCGCTGGGCCATGGGTATTGCGCTCCAGCAGCTCGGCCGTTCGATCGACTACCTGCTGATCGACGGGTTCTTGCTACCCGAGGCGCTGACGCCGCAGCTGCCGATCGTCAAGGGCGACCGCCGCTCGATCTCGATCATGTGTGGCGGCATTCTGGCGAAGGTGACTCGCGACCGGCTGATGATGCGGCTGGCCGAGAAGTTCCCGGGGTACGGCTTCGATGTGCACAAGGGCTACCCGACGCCCGACCATCTCGCGGCCATGGACCGGCGTGGTCTGAGCCCATTGCACCGGCGTTCGTTCATCTCGATCCGCACGCGCGCAGAGCTGGAAGCCGCCGCCTTTGCCAGTCAATCCGTTGCCAGTCAATCCATTAGGGATTAGCGGCGAGGCGCTTGCCGAGGACCACCTGCGTGGCCTCGGCTACGAGATCGTCGGCCGGGATGTCCGCACGCCGCTCGGCCAGTTGGACCTGGTGGCGAAGGACGGCCACACGCTGGTCTTCGCCGAGGTCAAAACCCGGACAGGCCACGGGTTTGGCCTCCCACAGGAAGCGGTGGACGCCCGCAAGATCCGAAAACTGCGCCAGCTCGGGCTGTACTACTTAAAGATGCGCCCGCATCGCGGGCCCGTCCGCTTCGACGTCGTCGGCCTGACGATTAGCCAGGGCCGCGTGATCCGCGTCGATCACATCAAGAACGCGATCGACTAATCGACCGGTCGTTCCTTTCGGGCGAAGCGGTCGGTGGCCGCCACGACGGCCGCCGCGATGCCCGGCTCGCTGCTGCCGTGACCAGCCTCGTCAACCAAGACCAGCTGGCTACCCCGCCAGTTCTGGGCGAGTTGCCAGGGGATGTCCACCGGAGAGCTCAGGTCGATGCGCCCGTGGACCAGCACCGCCGGAATGCCGGCTAGTAGGTGAGCGTCACGCAGCAGACTCCCATCCTCGAGCCAGGCCGCATGATGCCAGTAATGGGTGACGAGCCGCGCGAACGCCATGCGAAATCTCGTGTCCTCGTAGCGGGGGCTGGGCCTGGAGTTGGCATGGACGGCGACATGCGCATCCTCCCAACGACACCAGTCTTCCGCCGCCTTCTCCCTGACCGCCGGGTCGGGGTCGCGCAGCAGGCGGACGTACCCCGTAACCAGATCGCCATCTCGTTCCCCCTCGGGTAGGCCCTCGCGAAAACGCGTCCAGTCCTGCGGGAAATACCGCGCCACATCGCGAGTGAGCCACTGGACCTCTCGATCGGTCGTGGTGACCACGCTCGCCAGCACCATCTCCGAGACCCGCTCCGGGAAACGCTCGGCATACGCCAGAGCGAGCGTCGAACCCCAGGAGACGCCGAACACCAGCCAGCGCTCGATCGAGAGATGCTGCCGAAGCCGCTCGATGTCTTGAACCAAATGATGGGTCGTGTTGGCTGCCAGGTCCACCGTCGGGTCGCTCGCGTGGGGAATGCTCCGACCGCATCCGCGCTGGTCGAAGAGGACGATCCGGTAGGCGGTGGGATCGAAATATCGCCGCATCCCGGGCACGCATCCCGACCCCGGCCCGCCATGCAGCACCACCGCCGGCTTTCCCAGCGGGTTGCCACAGACTTCCCAATAAATCAGGTTGCCATCGCCGACGTCGAGCATTCCGTGGTCGTACGGCTCGATCTCCGGGTAGGGCATCACAAGCTGAATTTCGTCTGCGCAGCCGCGTATCGTCCTTCCTTTCGGAAGCTGTCCGCGTCGACGCCCTGGTGGCGAGATGCCTCCAAGGCGAGGCACTGGAGAGGGATGACGTTGACGATCGGAGCCAGCAGCTCGTCGATCACCGGCGTCTCCAGCCGAGAGGTGGTGGCGGTCAAGCGGGCCGCGGCAGGACCGACCGCAAGTGTGGGTGTTCCGATCTCGTGGAGCGCCGCCGTCAGCTCCGCCGTCCGCTCCAGGGTCGCGCCGGGTTGCGCCATCACTACAGCCGAATCCTCGGCGTTGACGCTGATGAGCGGCCCGTGCAGGATGTTTTCCAGCTCGTGAGCCTCGGTACTCAGGTAGGCTGCCTCCCGTAGTTTCAGCGCCCCCTCGAGGGCGGTGGCGTAGGCGGGCCCGCCACCGACGAAGTGGACGACCCGTCCGAGATGCAGCCGATCCATCGCCTGGATCAGCTGCGGGCGCAGGGCGAGCGCTGCTCGGATGGCCCCGGGCAACCGGGAAAGCCCATCCGTCCAGGGGGGCGAACCCAGGGCGACTGCCAGCTGTGCCACCCGGACCATCGCCCCGGTGTGGCTGGCCGTGTGTACCGGCGACCGCTCCTGCGCCACGGTGGTGATGACGCCCGGGCCCTGCAGCGGCGAACCCTCGCCGACGATCGCCACCCAGTGGTCCTGGTTATCGAAGGCTTCGAGCGCCGCCTGGCTGAAGCGTTTGGTGCCTCGATGGCTCAATAGCAGCAGCCCGTCGTCGGCCTTGATGCGGGGTGGGTAGTTGACGAACTCGAAGGCCGGGATCGCCCACGCCTCGACGCCCGCGCTTCGAAGCAAATACTGACCAACCAGCGCGCCGTGGTAACTGGTCCCGGTGCCGACCAGAAAGATGCGTGAACGTCCGGATAGCCGGGACAGGGCGGGTGGGGGAGGGGGATCCCGCAGCAGTCTCTCGATCGCGTCCGGTTGTGCCTGAAGGGTCTCGTCGAGAAACGCGCCGAGTGTCTTCAGGCGGCTTCTTCCCAGGCCTTCAGGAACTGGTAGACGATCCGGCCGGTGGCGCCCCAGATGACGTCGTCGCCGACCGTGTAGTAGTGGATCCGATACTGCTGCTCCCCGACAGTCCGGGTCTCGGTCGTGTGCACCTGCGCGTCGAGCAAACGGTCCACCGCGACGATGAGCAAGCTTCGGACCTCATCCGGCGCCGGCCGTAACTCATCGATGTCGCCCTCGACCAGGCCGACGACCGGGGTGATCACGAAGCTGCTGACCGCGGTAAAGACGTCGTCCAGCTCGCCCAACACGGTGACACGCGATGGTTCGAGCCCGATCTCCTCGTAGCTCTCCCGCAGGGCGGTTTCAACGGTCTCCGTGTCGGCATCCTCCCGCTGCCCGCCCGGAAAGGAGATCTGGCCTTTATGGGTTAGCACGGTGTCCGTCCGTCGAGTGAAGAGCAGCTCCACGCCCTGGCCGCGCCACAAGAGCGGAATGAGGACGCCGGCGCGCAGCAGCGGAGGGCCGGCGTCGATGTCGCGGCGGACACGCTCGCGCAGCACCTGCTGGAGCCGTTGGAGTCGGTTGGCGGTGGCGGCGGCCGCTGGCGACTCGGGACGAGCGCTCAGGTCCACGCTTCGAACGAGACCGGGACCTGGTGGCCGCAACGGGTGCATACCCAGACCTGTCCTCGGCGCACGACCTGCCGGCCGTCCTCGAGGCGCACGGACCGATCCGGGCCATCGATGCGCTCCCAGCGTGGCATGTGCTTGCACTGGTCACAAATGGTCGGCGGCGGATTGGCCTTCACTGGCTCGATTATCCCCGCTGACTGCCAAATCAAGCGGTCGAAGCACCCGGGCCGGGTTCCCGCCGACGATCACACCGGCTGGCATGTCGTCGAAGACCACCGCGTGAATTCCAACCACCGAGTCACGCCCAATCCGTACCCCTGGCAGGATCGAGACCTGGCCGCCGATCCAGACGTTGGCTTCGATGATCACCGGTCGGGGGATGCCTGGCCGCCGGCGTTCGCCCGGCGATTCGGAGTAGGGGAGATGGTCACGCACCTCGCAGGAACCCAGCACACAATCCGGCCCCACCTCGACGCGCTCTGCGGCGACGATGGTACAGCCGTTTAGCCGGGCATTGCGGCCGATGTGAATCAGCGCCTGGGGTCGGGTGGTGATCAAGTGGTTGACTTCGGCGTGCGACCAGGCATTGACATCCGCATCGAGCTCCACCCGCCCTGGCCCACTGATGCGGAGCCGTCCATTGCCGAGGAGTCCGGGGCCAATGTGGACGCGAGCTCGGGTGCGGTACGGCACGGTGGTGAGCCAGCCGAGGCCGCGGGCTGCGCTCTGTTTCCAGTCCATCGCACTGATCATCTGGCAGCGTACGACGAACTCGGCCTCCCGGCCGCTGGTTTCGTGAATACAGATAGACAAAATAGTGTAATATCGGCTGCGGTGCTGGCCAGAGCGCTGTGTGGGACGGTGTTCGGCCTCGATGGGGTTCGGGTCGAGGTGGAAGCCGATATCGCCGATGGACTGCCGGGATTTCACATCGTCGGATTGGGTGACCGCGCCCTCCAGGAGGCGCGTGAACGCGTCAAGATCGCCATCAACAACAGCGGCTTTGAATTCCCGGGCCGGCGGGTCACCGTGAACCTCGCACCTGCACAGCTGCCGAAGGAGGGCACGGGCTTCGACCTGGCGATCGCGGCGGCGGTGGTCAATGCCGCCGGCGACCGGCCGCTCCCAAGTGACGCGGCCTGGCTGGGAGAGCTCGCCCTCGATGGGGCCGTGCGTCCGATCCGCGGCACCCTGGCGATCACCGCGCACCTCGACCGGTTGGGCGTGCGGCGCTTCTACGTGCCGTCGGCGAACGTCGCGGAAGCCCGGATCGCCACGGCGGCGCCGGTGCACGGCGTCGGTCATCTGCGCGACCTGAAAGCGCACTGGGAAGCCGGGGCGCCCCTTACCGGGGCTCCGGGCCTGCGGCGCGACGTGGTCTCGGGCGCTCCGCCTCCGGTCGACCTCGCCGATATTCGCGGCCAGCCGCACGCGAAGCGCGCGCTCGAGGTCGCCGCCGCTGGAGCGCATCATCTTTTATTGGTGGGTCCGCCGGGAGCGGGCAAGACGTTGTTGGCCCGGGCCCTGCCCGGCATCCTGCCGGCCCTGCCGCACCAGGAAGCGGTCGAGGTGACATCGATCGCCTCCTGCGTCGGCATGCTGCCGCCGGGGGCCGGCCTGCTCGAGGTTCCACCGTTTCGCGCCCCCCACCACACGATCTCGCCGGCCGCCCTGGTGGGCGGCGGCGGTGCTACCCCGAGGCCCGGCGAGGTCACCAGGGCCCACCGCGGCGTCCTGTTCATGGATGAGATCACCGAATTCCGCCGGGACGCGCTCGAATCGCTCCGCCAGCCGCTGGAAGAAGGAAAGCTCGCGGTGGCACGGACCCGCGGACACGCCGTGCTGCCCGGCCGTTTCATCCTGGTCGCCGCGGCAAATCCCTGCCCCTGCGGTTTTGCCGGCGACCCAAAACGGTTCTGCGAATGCACGCCGCTCGAGCGGCAGCGATATCGGGCGCGGCTTTCCGGACCGATTCGCGATCGGATCGACCTGCAGGTCACGGTGCCGCGCCAGGCCGCCGGCGAGTTGTTGCGGGCCGAGGTCGTCGTCGAAGCCAGCGCCACGGTGCGGGAGCGCGTCATCCAGGCCCGTGAGCACCAGCGCCGCCGCCGGCCGCAGGGCCCGCTCAACGGGGCGCTGACCGGGACGCAGCTGCGCAAAGATGCGGTGCTCGACGCCACCTGCCAGGTGTTGCTCGAGACCGCCGCGGATCGCCTGCAGTTGAGCGGTCGCGCGGTTCACCGCGTGTTGCGGGTGGCCCGCACCATCGCGGACCTGGACGACCGCTTGCAAATCGACGAGAGCCACATCGCCGAGGCGCTGCAGTACCGCGAGAGCGGGTGAGAGACCCCCTCCGTGACGCCTCAAACGCTCGCATCGCACCAAAGCGCGGCGCGCGTGGGCCGGCGGGCCCGGACCCTTCCCGCAAGGGGGATGGAGACCACCGAAGGGAGAGAGAAACGACGATCGTTTGGCTGACGGACCCGGCCTACCCGTGGCTCCTCAAGCAGATCCACGATCCGCCGCCGCGGCTCTACGTCAGTGGTCGCCTACCCTCTGAGCCAATGATCGCGATCGTCGGCTCGCGTCGCGCGACGCCATACGGCTGCCGGGCGGCGCATCGACTGGCGCGCGACCTTTCTGGCGCCGGCGTCGTGGTCGTGAGCGGATTGGCCCGCGGCATCGACGCCGCCGCGCATCGTGGCGCGTTAGAGGGCAACACGCCGACGGTGGCGGTGATGGCCACCGGGCTGGATCGGATCTATCCGCCCGAGCACCTCGCGCTGGCGACGGCGATCGCCGCATCCGGCGCGCTCATCACCGAGGCCGAGGAAGGCACGTTACCGCTGCCCGGTCGCTTTCCCGTGCGCAACCGGATCATCAGCGGCCTGAGCCTTGGCGTGGTCGTCGTCGAGGCGGCCGAGCGCAGCGGCGCGCTGATCACGGCACGGATGGCCGCGGAACAGGGTCGCGAGGTGTTTTGCGTGCCCGGCAGTATCGAGAATCCGCTCGCCATCGGGGGCCACCGGCTGATCAAGGACGGCGCCAAACTGGTGCAGACGGTTGAGGACGTGCTCGATGAATTTCCTGAGCTCGCGCGCGCACGTGCGCGCACGCACGCGCATACCCACGCGCGCACGCGCACGCGTACGCGCGCGGATTCAGGACCGCAAGACCCAGAGCTTTTTGCCGTTTGGGAATTGCTTGACTGGGTAGAACCGCGCCATCATGATGACCTGGCGGTCGTTATGAACCTTGATAGCAAAGAAGTGAGTCGGCGCTTGACGTTGTTAGAAATGAGCGGCTATATAATCGGCGACTGCGGTGCGGTCACCCGCCGCGCTTGAGACTGAAATGGCAAATCCGCTGATCATCGTTGAATCCCCGGCGAAGGCCAAGACGCTTGGCCGGTTTCTTGGTGCCAAGTACGAGATTCGTGCCTCCATGGGTCACGTTCGCGACCTGCCGAAGAGCACGCTTGGGATCGACATCGAGCACGCGTTCAAGCCCGAGTACGTCACCATCCCGGGCAAGGAATCGACCATCAAGGAGTTGAAGGCCGCGGCCAAGGGAGCCTCCGAGATCCTGCTGGCTTCGGATCCGGATCGAGAGGGTGAGGCGATCGCCTGGCACCTGGCGCACGTCCTGCACCTGAAAGATCCGCGTCGTATCGAGCTGCACGAGATTACGCCGGCCGCCGTCGAGAAGGCGCTGAATGCCCTGCGGCCGATGAACCAGGACCTGGTGGACGCGCAGCAGGCTCGCCGGGTGATCGACCGCCTGGTTGGCTACAAATTAAGCCCGCTGCTGTGGAAAAAGATCCGCAAGGGGCTGAGCGCCGGACGGGTCCAATCGGTGGCGGTCCGGCTCGTCTGCGAACGCGAAGAGGAAATCGAGCACTTCGTTCCGGTCGAGTCATGGACGCTCGACGCGATGCTGTCGAAGCTCGATCTCCCGGCACGGGTGTTTACCGCCCGGCTGTTCAGCAAGCAGGGCAGCGAGGAGAAGCTCGAGCTCAAAGAAGAAGCCCAGGTGCGCGACATCGTGGCGCAACTCGAAGGTGCCAACTACAAGGTGCGGTCCATCGAAACCAAGGACAGTACCCGGAATGCGCCGCCGCCGTACAAGACGAGCACGCTGCAGCAGGATGCCTCGAACCGGTTGCGACTGAAGCCGAACCGAACGATGAGCCTGGCGCAGCAGCTGTATGAAGGCGTCGAGCTGGGCAGCCAGGGACCGGTTGGATTGATCACGTATATGCGCACCGATTCCTTCCGGATTTCGGACGAGGCATCGAGCGCGGCACGCCGTTTCATTACCGACCGCTACGGCCCGACCTACGCGCGCCGCGATAAGGTGGAGTTCAAGGCCAAGGGTCCGGTCCAGGATGCCCATGAAGCCATCCGCCCAACGGACGTCGAGCGCACGCCCGATTCGGTTCGCGCGTTTCTGACCCCGGACCAGCTCAAGCTTTATCGATTGATCTGGCAGCGCTTCACCGCCAGCCAGATGACCGCCGCGCGATTCGCGCAAACCCGGGTCGATATCGGCGCGGCCCATTATGTGTTCCGGGCGAATGGATCCGTCCTCGTGTTCGACGGCTTCTATCGAGTCTGGGATCGGGATACCGACAACGACGAGGAGAAGGAGCTGCCGCTGCTGGCCCTCGATGAGCCGCTCAACCTGCAGGAGCTCAAGCCGGAACAGCACTTCACCCAGCCGCCGCCTCGCTACACAGAGGCGTCGCTGATCAAGGCGCTGGAGGAGCTCGGGGTGGGCCGGCCGAGTACCTTTGCGCCGACGGTGGAAGTGATCCAGACACGCCACTACGTCAGGCAGGAAGAGCGCCGGCTGTTCCCCACCGAGCTGGGCAAGACCGTGAACGCCTGGTTGGTCGAGCACTTCCCGGAGATCGTCGACGTCAGCTTCACCGCCGGCATGGAGGAGGAGCTGGACGATGTCGAGGAAGGCCGTCGCAAGTGGGTGCCGATCGTGCGCGAGTTCTACAAGCCGTTTTCCAAGACGCTGACGAAGGCTGAAGCCACCGCGCGCGTCAAGGTGCCGATGCGCGAGACCGGCGAAGACTGTCCAAAGTGCAAGGAGGAAGGGCGCAGTGGCCGGCTCGTCTATCGGATGAGCCGCCTGGGCGAGTTCATCGGTTGCTCGCTGTATCCCGAGTGCGATTACATCAAGGGCCGCGAGGGACAGGAAAAGGCCCCGCCGCCGGAGCCAACCGGCGAGATGTGCCCGCGCTGTGGCAAACCGCTCGTCAAGCGGACCGGAAAGCGTGGTCCCTTCGTCGCCTGCTCCGGCTATCCCAAGTGCCGCTACGTCAAACGGGAGATCGATCCCGCGGACATCGTTGCGGACCGCGTCTGCCCCAAATGCGGCAAGCCGCTGCTCAACCGCAAGGGGCGGTTCGGCAGCTTCATTGGCTGTAGCGGTTATCCCGACTGCCGCTATATCGAGGGCGGCAAGCGGACCGTGACCCCGCCGGCGCCGAGCGAGCTGCTGATGGACGACCCGTGTCCCCGCTGCGGCAAACCGCAGGTCATGCGCCAGGGCCGCTACGGCGAATTCAAGAGCTGCTCCGACTACCCGACCTGCAAGCCGGAGCGGGCTGCCCGGACGACGGCTCGTCCCCGTGGCACCCGGGCCAGGAAGCCCACCGTTCCCGCCGCCTAGAGCCGAGTTTCAATCGCGGCTTCAGCGGCTATACTTTCCCGAGCATCAAGCACGTCTCCTGACGGCAGGTCGGGTTGCCTGAGCACAGGTCCGATCGCCGGAGGACGGAGGCGGAAGTAGAAACAGGAGGTCGTTCGTATGCCACTCGTCACGCTCAAGCAACTGCTCGAGGCTGGGGTCCACTTCGGTCATCAGACCAGTCGCTGGAATCCCAAGATGAAGCGGTACATCTTCACCGCCCGTAATGGGATCCACATCATCGACTTGCAGCAAACCGTCAAGCTGCTGGACGACGCCTCGAACTGGGTCAAGGAGGTCGTCGGCGGCGGCCGGATGGTGCTGTTCATTGGTACCAAGAAGCAAGCCCAGGAATCGATCGAGCTGGAAGCCCGCCGCTCCGGCATGCCATTCGTGAATCACCGCTGGATGGGCGGCATGCTGACGAATTTCACGGTCATGCGCCGCCAGATCGAGCGGCTGAACAGCCTGCGGGCGATCCGCAACAACGGCGGCTTCACCGGCAGCAAGAAGGCGATCACCCAGCTCGAGGAGGAGTACCAGCGACTGGAACGCTTCTTCGGTGGCATGGCGGAGATGAAGCGGCTGCCGGGGGCGGTCTACATCGTCGACCCGCGCAAGGAGCACATCGCCGTCACCGAAGCCCGCAAGCTCAGCATCCCGATCGTCGCGATCACCGACTCCAACTGCGATCCGGACGAAATCGATCACGTCATTCCCGGGAATGACGACGCGATCCGCGCCGTCAAGCTGATCACCTCGAAGATCGCGGACGCGGCCCTCGAGGCGCGCCAGCTGATCAGTCCCGAGGAGCTCGTGGCCGCGCCCGAGGTCCCCGCGACCGAGTTCGAGTTTGGCGCGGAAGAGGAAGAAGAAGAGGAAGAGAAGGGCTTCGCCGGGATGCCGACCATCGACGAGGCCGAGTTCTATGAGGACGAAGCCCTGGACGACGAGAAATGAGCGTGGCGATCAAAGCTCAGGACGTCAAGGCCCTGCTCGAACTGACCGGCACGGGCATGATGGACTCGAAGCGCGCGCGGAGGAGCACTGACCATGGCGATTTCGGCTGATCAAGTCAAGGCGCTTCGGGATGCGACCGGGGCCGGGATGATGGATTCGAAGCGTGCGCTCGAGGCGACCAATGGCGACATCGAGAAAGCCAAGGACTGGCTGCGCCAGAAAGGGATGGCGAAGGCTGGCACCAAGGCCGCCCGCTCCGCCCGGGAAGGCATCATCGCGACCTACGTCCACCACAACCACCAATTGGGCGTGCTGCTTGAGCTCAACAGCGAGAGCGACTTCGTGGCGCGCAACGATGAGTTTCGGCACCTGGCCCATGAGATCGCCGTCCACATCGCGGCCGCCGAGCCGCGGTATCTGAGGCGGGAGGACGTTCCGAAGGACGTGGTCGACCGCGAGCGCGCCATCTTCGAGGCCCAGGCCGCGGACCAGAAGAAGCCACCCCAGGTGATCGAGAAGATCGTCCAGGGCAAGCTCAATGACTTCTACAAGCGCGAGGTCCTCCTCGACCAAGCGTGGGCGAAGGACGACAAGCGGACGGTGGACCAGATGCTGAAAGAAGCGATTGCGAAGCTTGGCGAGAACATAACCATTTCCCGGTTCGCCCGTTTCAAGGTCGGAGAAGCCAGCTAGTCCAATCCATTCATGCTGTGATCAAACCGTCGGCGCTGCCGCGCTACAAACGGGTGCTCCTCAAGCTGGGAGGCGAGGGCCTCGCTGGTAAAGCCGCCTTTGGGATCGACCCCGACGTCGTCAACGACATCGCCAGCGACATCGTGCGGGTGAAGCGCGCCTATGATACGCAGTTCGCCATCGTGGTGGGCGGCGGCAACATCATCCGCGGCGACGCCGCCAGCAAACGAGGAATGGATCGGGTGACGGCCGACTACATGGGCATGCTGGGCACCGTCATCAACGCCCTTGCCCTGCAAGATGCGCTGGAAAAGATGGATCAGCCGACCCGGGTGCAGACTGCCATCAGCATGCACCAGATCGCCGAGCCCTACATCCGACGTCGCGCCGTCCGGCATCTCGAGAAGGGCCGGGTGGTCATCCTGGCGGCGGGCAGCGGTAATCCCTATTTCAGCACCGACACGACCGCCGCCCTGCGCGCCGTCGAGATCGAGGCCGAGGTGGTGCTCAAAGCCACCAAGGTTGATGGGGTCTACGACGACGACCCGATGACCAACCCCAAGGCCAAGCGGTTTACCCGGCTCGACTATCTCGATCTGATCAACAAGGATCTGCGGGTGATGGATCACACCGCCGTGACCCTCTGCCGCGAGAACAAAATCCCGATCATCGTGTTCGATCTCTCTCATGAGGGTCACCTCGAAGGGGTGGTGGCGGGGAAGCCGATCGGGACGTACGTGGGGGCCCAGGAATGATCGAGGCCAATGTGAGAGAGGCCGAGGTCAAAATGCAGAAGAGCCTCGACGCCCTCGCTAAGGAGATCCTGACGATCCGCACGGGCCGCGCCAGCCCGGCGCTGGTCGACAAGATCCTGGTCGAGTATTACGGCAACCCGACGCCGCTGAACCAGCTGGCCACCATCACGGTGCCGGAGGCGCGCATGATCATCATCCAACCCTGGGATCGCACGATCATCAGCGCGGTGGAGAAGGCGATCCAGAAGTCAGAGCTCGGGCTCAATCCTGGGAACGACGGCCAGCTGATCCGGGTTCCCATCCCGCCTCTGAACGAGGAGCGACGACGGGAATATGCTCGGCTCGTCAAGCGATACGCGGAAGGCGCGCACGTCGCGATTCGCAATATCCGGCGCGAGCAGATGGATCGGATCAAGGCGCTGGAGAAAGAGAAGAAGATTTCGGCCGACGAAGCCCGCCGCGGCGGCGACCAGTTGCAGAAGGCCGCCGACCGGTTTATCGGCATGGTCGATCAGATGGCAGCCCGCAAAGAAGCCGAGATCATGGAGGTTTAGCCTCAGAGAACTACCAGTGAGCCAGTTGCCCCCGCCCGAGCACATCGCAATCATCATGGATGGCAACAGCCGCTGGGCCCGCGAGCGGCTGCTGCCTCGCGTCATGGGCCACAAGGCGGGGATCGAGGCGATCCGTCGCGTCGCCGAGGCCGCCGACCAGCGCGGCATCCGCGTGCTTACCCTTTATGCCTTCTCTACGGAAAATTGGTCGCGACCCCGCGACGAGGTCGACGCTCTGATGAGCCTCTTTTCCGAGACGATTCGCCGCGAGGTCAATGAGCTGGCGCGGCGCGGAATCGAACTGCGATTCTCCGGACGGACCCAGGAGCTGTCGCGGGCGCTGCAGGACCAGATGCGCCAGGCCAGCGAACGCACCCGTGTAAATGCGCGCGCCATCTTGAACATCGCGATCAACTACGGCGGTCGGATCGAGATCGTGGACGCCGTCCGCGAACTCGCTCGCGAGGGTGCGGACCTGACGCAGCTCGACGAGGCGAGCCTGGCCGCGCATCTCTACACCCGCGGCCTACCGGATCCGGATCTCGTCATTCGCACCGCCGGCGAAATGCGGCTGAGCAACTTCTTGCTCTGGCAGGCGGCCTACTCCGAGTTTCACTGCACCCAGACGCTCTGGCCGGATTTCGGCGAGGCGGATTTCGATGAGGCGATCGCTTCATACCAGCGGCGGGTGCGTCGATTCGGGGCGCGCCCGGAGGAGATCTCCAATCGAGGCCGCTGATGGGGAGGCCGACCGGCCCGCACTAGCGGCGGCCCGCCGCTCCAACATGGTGGTACGGCTCGCCACCGCGGCGGTCCTGATCGCGGTCGTTCTGGCGGTCTTGATCGCCGGCTCCATCTGGGTCTACGCGGCGATGGCGGTCGTGCTCGGCGCGGCGCTGATCGAATACTGGCAACTTACGCGAGCGATGAGCGCGCCGGCACCGCTGTGGCTCCTCTTCCCGCTGAGTTATGCCTTGCTGCTGCGGGACCGGCTGCCATCCGGGCCGAGCGTCATTTTGCTGCTCGCCGCGGCCACGGTGCTGGGGCTGGGCACCATGGTGCTGGTGCGCGACTGGCGCGCGAGCCTGACCCGCTGGTCGCTCGCGGTGGGGGGCAGCCTCTACCTGGCGCTCATGCTGAGCTTCTATCTCTCGCTCTATTTCTTGCACACGCCGGATCCGAATCACCTGGGCTTCGGCACCGTCATCGCCGTCTTTGGTGCCATCTGGGTGGGGGATACGGCCGCCATGGTGGTCGGCCTGCGATTCGGACGCCACGCATTCTTCCCCCAGATCAGTCCCAAGAAGACGGTGGAGGGCGCGGTGGCCGAGCTGCTGGCCAGCACGATTTTCTTCGGTATCGCCGGCCTGTTTCTCAACATCAGCTTTCCGCACAACATCATCCTGGGCTTGCTGATCGGCGTCTTCGCCGAAGTGGGTGACCTGGTCGAGTCACAGATCAAACGCACTGCGGGCGTCAAGGACGCCAGCCAGCTGATCCCGGGTCACGGCGGCTTGCTCGACCGTATTGATTCTCTCTTACTTGTCGGCGTGGTCGTGTACTATTACGTGACGTCGCTGCACCTGACATGAGGCTGATCGGTGCAATGACCCACGTGAGCCCCGCGTTTTACATGCGGGAAACCTGGCAACCCCGTCAAAGTTCGTGCGGGAAATCCCGCAACCCTTGTCAAGAGAGATGAGATCCCGTCCGTCGCCCCGGCGTCTGGCTCTGCTCGGCGCGACCGGCTCCATTGGCCGCCAGGTCTGCGACCTCGTCGAGCAGCACCCCAACCGGTTCGCCCTGCACGCGCTCGTTGCCGGCAGTGATGCCGCGGCGCTCGAGGCGGTGGCCCAGCGTCATCCGGAAGCTCACGCCCTGCTTGCCAACCCGACTGGCGGCGACCCGGACGAAGCCGCCCGTGCCATCGAGGACATGATGCGGGACCCCGAAGTCGACGTGGTGGTGATCGCGGCCGCTGGGAGCGCGGCGCTGGCTCCGACGATGGCGGCGCTCGAGGCCGGCAAAGACATTGCGCTGGCCACCAAAGAAGTGCTGGTGATGGCCGGCGAGTTGGTCCGCGATCGAATGCGGCGCCACGGTTCGCAAATCTTCCCGATCGACAGTGAGCACAGCGCGATCTGGCAGTGCCTGTGGGGCGAGAAGGAGCAGGCTGTCCGGCGGCTGATCCTGACCGGGTCGGGGGGTCCCTTCCTGCGCCGCCCGCTCGAGACCCTGACCAGCGTTACCATCGCCGAGGCATTGGCGCATCCGCGCTGGAAAATGGGGCCGAAGATCACCGTCGACTCGGCCACCATGATGAACAAGGGACTCGAGGTGATCGAGGCGCACTTCCTCTTCGATGTGCCCTACAACGCGATCGATGTCATCGTTCATCCGCAAAGCGTTGTGCATTCGATGGTGGAGTTCGTCGACGGCAGCATCAAGGCGCAGCTTGGCATTCCGGATATGCACCTCCCGATCGCGGTGGCGCTCGGATTCCCTGACCGGTTGGAAGGTGTCACGACCGCCCCCGACCTGGCGGCGCTCGGTCAACTCTCGTTCGAGGCGCTCGATACCGATCGCTACCCGGCCGTGGCGCTGGCCCGCGAAGCGGGTGAGCGGGGCGGGACCGCGCCAGCGGTGCTGAACGGTGCCAACGAGGAGGCGGTCGCCCTCTTCCTGCAAGGTCAGCGGCGCTTCGACGACATCGTTCCGTCGGTCCGGCGGGCGGTCGAGGCGGCGCCGCTGGCAGAAGACCTGACGCTCACGGCGGTGGTCGCCGCTGACCGCTGGGCCCGTGCCCACGTGCGCGCCCCGGTCGATCGGGCCAGCCGGGTTCGGAGCAAGCTGCCCGCATGAGTCCAGTGCTGCTCGTTCCGCTCGTGATCCTGATCTTCAGCGGTCTCGTGATCGTGCATGAATCCGGTCACTTCTTGACCGCCAAGCTCTCCGGCATCAAAGTCGAGCAGTTCAGCGTCGGGTTCGGGCCACAACTGGTCGGCTGGCAGCGGGGCGAAACGCTGTATGCGGTGCGCGCGATCCCGCTGGGTGGCTTCGTCAAGCTCGCCGGGATGGATGGGAGCATGGATGCCGGGGCGCGCAGCTTCAATGCTCACCCGCTCTGGCAACGATTCATCGTCATCGTGGCCGGGTCGGCGTTCAACCTCGCGCTTCCGGTCATCATCTTTTTCGGCATCTACCTGGCGGTGGGGGAGAGCACCGTGCAGGTTCCGGTCCACGTTTCCGCGGTCGACGCCAACACGCCAGCCAGCGCCGCCGGGCTTCAGCCCGGGGACGTGATCAAGTCCGTCAACGGTCATCCCATCTCGACCTTCGAAGACCTGCCCAACGCTTTGGATGCGGCGAAGGACACGCCAGTGACGGTTGTCGTCGAGCGCGACGGTCAAACGCGGACGATCACCGCCACGCCGAAGTTCGACCAGGGCACTGGTGGCTACATCCTCGGCTTCCATCCGGCCTTCACCACCCGCAAGCTTGGTCCGCTCGAGGCCGGACCGCTGGCCGTGCGTCAAACCGGGGCATCGATCGCCGCGATTGCCGGCGGCATCTACCAGCTGGCCACCGATAAGAGCCTGGGCGGATTCCTTGGACCGCGCGGCCTGGAGGGCCCGGTTGGGATCGTGAAAACGACCGCCCGTGCGGCCCAGGCCGGTGCGCTCGCGGTTGCCGGGGTGGTAGCGTTTCTCAGCCTGAGTCTGGGGCTGGCGAACATCCTTCCGTTTCCGGCGCTCGACGGTGGCCGGGCAGCCTTCCTGGTGCTCGAGTTGATTCGCGGCCGCCCGGTCGACCCGGCGCGGGAGCAGGTCGTCCACTACGTCGGCCTCGCTCTGTTGTTTGCGTTGATTGGACTTGTGACATATAACGATGTGTTGAGATGAGGTCATGAGAGCGCGGCGCAAATCGGTCCCGGTGCGGGTCGGCGACGTCGTGATCGGCGGCGCTGCCGAAATCGTCGTCCAATCGATGACCAAGGCGGACACCCGCGACGTCAAGGCGACCTTGAACGAGATCGGGCGCCTCAAGGACGCGAATTGCCGCATCGTTCGCGTCGCGGTTCCGACGAAGGAGGCGGCCCAGGCGATGGTCGAGATCAAGAAGGCCTCGCCCCTTCCAATCATTGCGGATATCCATTACGACGCGCCCCTGGCACTGCAGGCGCTGCAGGCCGGCGTCGATGGCTTGCGGTTGAATCCCGGCAACATCAAGGACCCCGAAAAGGTCAAAGAAATCACCCGCCGCGCCAAGGAGCGGGAAGTGCCGATCCGGATCGGCGTTAACGCCGGGTCGCTGCCGGGTCGGCCCAAGGAGGGCGCGGGTGTCCGGCCGCCGACCGAAGAAGTGGTGGCGGCCATGGTCAACGCCGCGCTCGGCCATATTCACATCCTGGAGTCGCTCGACTTCAATCTGATCAAGGTCTCAATGAAGGCATCGGATCCGCCCACGATGATCGCCGCCAACCGCGCGCTCGCCGACAAGATTTCTTATCCGCTCCATCTGGGTGTCACGGAGGCCGGTCCGCCCCGTACCGGCGCGGTCAAGAGCGCCGTCGGGATCGGTGTGCTACTCGAGGAGGGGATTGGGGACACGATCCGGGTCTCCCTGGCTGGCGATTCGGTCGAGGAGGTCGAAGTGGCCTACGGCATCATCAATGCGCTGGCCGAGAAGTTGACCGGGCCAAACCTGATCGCCTGCCCGATGTGCGGTCGACTCGAAATCGACATGCTACCCATGGTCGCCGAGGTAGAGAAGGCGTTGAAGAAGATCAAGCGGCCGATCAACGTCTCGGTGATGGGCTGCGTCGTCAATGGTCCTGGTGAAGGCCAGCACGCCGATATTGGCATCGCGGGTGGCAAAGGGAAGGGCATTCTGTTCAAACACGGCAAGATCGTCGGCACCTTTCCTGAGAAGGAACTCGTCCCCGCGCTGCTCAAAGAGCTGGACATCATCGCGCGGGAAGACCAGCAGAAACTCGCCAGCTAACAAACCCTCTCCCCGACCCTCCCACAGGGGGGAGGGAGCCGCCCGAGAAACTTATACTCACTAGCCACATGGCGGTAGAGGAAAAGCAAGAAACCGGGTTCGTCAAGGAGATCCGCAAACAGTCGGCGGATTTCCCAGGCTGGTACAACGACGTCGTCCGCAAGGCGCAGCTGGCGGACAACTCACCGGTGGCCGGGACGATGGTCATCCGGCCGTACGGTTACGCGATCTGGGAGAAGATTCGCGATCCCCTCGACGAGCTGATCAAAGAGACCGGCCACGAGAACTGGTATTTCCCCGCCCTGATCCCGCTCAGCTTCCTCCAAAAAGAACGTGAGCACGTCGAAGGTTTCGCCCCCGAGTTCCAGCTTGTGACGAAGGGTGGGGGAAAGGACCTCGAGGAACCCCTGGTCTTGCGCCCGACCTCGGAGACGATGATCGCCAGCGTGCTGCGCGATTACATCCAGTCGTATCGCGACCTGCCGGTGCTGACCAACCAGTGGAATAACGTCTTCCGCTGGGAGCTCAAAGCGCGCTTCTTCCTGCGGACCCGCGAGTTTCTCTGGCAGGAAGGCCACACGTTCCACGAAACCGCCGCCGAGGCGGAGGAGGAAGTGGCCCGGATGCTCGAGTGTTACCGCCGGATCGCGGAGGAATGGTGCGCCATCCCGGTGCTCGCCGGCCGGAAATCGGACTCCGAAAAGTTCGCCGGTGCCCAGTACTCGACCGCGATCGAGGGCATGATGCGGGACGGTAAGGCGCTGCAGATGGCGACCTCCCATTACTTCGGCGACAACTTCACCCGCGCGTACGACCTGACCTTTACCGGCCGGAACAATGAGCGGCAGTACCCGCACTCGACCAGCTGGGGGATGTCGACCCGGATGGTCGGCGCCGTCGTGATGGCGCATGGCGATGACTCGGGTCTCCAGCTGCCGCCTCGCATCGCGCCGATCCAGGTCGTCATCGTTCCCATCTTTCGGAGTGACGCGGAGCGTCAGCAGATCGAGGAAGCGCTGACCGCGGTGCTCAACGACCTCGAAGACATCCGGGTGAAGGTCGACTGGCGGGACGAGCGCCCGGGGTTCAAGTTCAACGAGTGGGAGCTAAAGGGCGTCCCGCTCCGGATCGAGGTCGGGCCGCGCGACCTGGCGAAAGGTGAGGCGACGGTGGTGCGCCGGCTCGATCGGCTGAAGAAAGCAATCCCGCTGTCCGAGTTGGGGCTGACCATCCCGGCCATGCTCGAGAAGATCCAGGAGGGCCTGTTCGCCCGCGCCCGGGACTTCCGCGAGCAGCACACGGTCCGGCTGGACTCGCTGGACGCCATGGTCAAGTTTTTCGAGACCGAGATCGGCTTCGTCGTTACCCCCTGGTGCGGGCGGGAAGAGGACGAGCTGACGGTCAAAGAGCGCACCACCGCGACCACCAGGGTGATCCTGCCGGGGTCTGGACGTCCGGAAGCGCCTTGCGCGATCTGCGGCCGGCCGGCGGTGATGGAGGTCGCCTGGGGAAAGGCCTACTAAAAACGCCTCAAACGCTCCCTTAGCACTAGAACGTCTCAAACGCTCGTATGGCACTTCCGCGCCACTCGCGTGGGGCGACGCCCCGAGCGCCACTCGTGTGGGCCGGCTGGCCCGCCAGATTGGGTTCCCGGAAGTTCGGGGATAATTCCGCCATACACGAAATAGGGACCCGGACATGCAATTCGCCGAGCTACTAACCAAAGTCAGTTACCTGCCGCCGAGTGACGTCGATGTGCTGTCCCGCGCCTACGACGCCGCCGCCAGCGCCCACCACGATCAGAATCGGCTCTCTGGCGAGAAATTCATCGAGCATCCATTGAGCGTGGCCGCTATCCTCGCCGACCTGCAGCTCGATCGCGATACCCTGGCCGCAGCCATCCTGCACGACACGGTGGAGGACACCCATCTGACCGTCGCGGACCTGGAGCAGAGCTTCGGACCGACGGTTGGCAAGCTGGTGGCGGGCGTCACCAAGCTGGAGAAGATCTCCTTTCACAGCCAGGAGCAGGCACAGGCGGAAAACGTCCGCAAGATGCTGGTCGCTATGGCCGAGGACGTCCGGGTGGTGCTGATGAAGCTGGCCGACCGGTTGCACAACATGCGGACCGTCAATTACCTGCCGGAGAACCGCCGTCGGGCGATGGCCCAGGAGACGCTGGACATCTACGCGCCCCTGGCCCACCGGCTCGGCATGTGGAACATCAAGTGGGAGCTGGAAGACCTCTCTTTTGCCCAGCTCCATCCCGAGGAATACCAGGAAATCGTCAAGAAGATCGCGCGCAAGCGCAAGGAGCGCGAGACCTATGTCAACGACATCAAGGAGATCCTCGAGCGTGAGCTCACCGCGGTCGGCATCAAGGCCGACACCACCGGGCGACCGAAGCACGTCTACAGCATCGCCAACAAGCTCGCCCTGGGCAAAGATTTCGACGAGATCTACGACCTCTCCGCCATTCGGGTGCTGACGGATTCGATCAAGGACTGCTACGGCGCCCTGGGCGTCATCCACTCGCTGTGGAAGCCGATCCCGGGTCGCTTCAAAGACTACATCGCGATGCCGAAGTCAAACGGCTATCAGTCGTTGCACACCACCGTCGTCAGTCACTCCGGGGAGCCGATGGAAATCCAGATCCGCACCCAGGAGATGCACCGCACGGCCGAGTGGGGCGTCGCGGCGCACTGGACCTACAAGGAGGGTGGCGGCAAGGACGACCGCAAGATGGACCAGCGGTTCGCCTGGCTGCGCCAGCTGATGGATTGGCAGAAAGAGGTGCTCGACGCGGAGAAGTTCGTCGACGCCGTCAAGGTCGACGTCTTCCGCGATGAGGTTTTCGTCTTCACTCCCAAGGGCGACGTCCTGGCGCTGCCGACCGGCGCGACCGCGGTTGACTTCGCCTACCGCATCCATACCGAGGTCGGCCACCGCTGCATTGGGGCCAAGGCAAACGGGCGCATGGTCCCCCTCGACTACCAGCTGCAGAACGGCGACATCGTCGAAGTGCTGACGTCCAAGGGTCCGCACGGTCCCAGTCGGGACTGGCTGGGCTTCGTGAAGACCGCCGGCGCCGCCCAGAAGATCCGCGGCTGGTTCAAGAAAGAGCGACGCGAGGAGAACGTCACCAAGGGCAAGGAGCTGCTCGACAAAGAATTCCGCCGCATGCAGCAGCGCGCTCTCGCCTCGATTGGCGACGAGCGGGTCCTCGAACTCGCCAAGGAATTCCGTTTCACCGACCTCAACGATTTCTACGCCGCGATCGGATACGGCGACGTCAGCCCGCACTCCGTGCTGCTGAAGTACATGGCCGCCAGCGAGCCGCGCGACGGCAACGGTGAGTTCCCACTCATTCCGCTGGTCCCGCAGTTCAAGCCCACCGGCGAAATCCGGGTGAAAGGCGAACGCGGTGTCCTGACCCAGATCGCCCAGTGTTGCAAGCCGGTGCCAGGCGATCCGATCAGCGGCTATATCACGCGGGGCAAGGGGATCACGGTGCACCGTACCACCTGCAAGAACGTCATGAACGTGACGAACCAGGAACGCGTGGTGCAGGTCGACTGGGATACCGGCGGGCGACAGCTCTATCCGGTCGGGATCAAGATCGAAGCCTGGGATCGGACCGGGCTCCTGCGCGACATCGCGACCGTGATCGCCGAGAGCAAGATCAACCTTACCGGCGCCGAGGTGCAGGTCTACGACGACAAGACGGCGGTCATCTCGACCACGGTCGAAATCAGCAGCCTGACCCAGCTGAGCCGCCTGATGGAACGCCTCGAAACCATCAAGGACGTGCACACGGTGGCTCGCGAGGGCAACCTCGCCGCCACCTGATCCGGGGGCGTCACGTTAATCGTTGCAGCCTTGTAACCCCAGGACGCGGCTCGGCAGGCGGGGAAAGCTTGGCCGTAACTTCGGGTCCATAGCATCGGGATGCGATGGGTGCCCATTCGAGCGGTGGACGCGCGCTTGCCGGGTTTTTCGGGCTGGCCTTCGTGGTCGTCCTTCTCTTCGGGCTGGTGGCGCTCGTCGCCCTCCGGCCGACGGACAGTTTCGCCTGGGTCCAGGTCCCCGATCTGACCGCCGACCTCCGCCTCGATGCCGGACTGCAGACGAAGCCACTGAAGGGCACCGTCGTCGCCGAAGCGCTGAATGATCGTGCGCTCGACGGCCCGACCAGCGAGGCTCTCGCCGTACCGCCGGCGCTGGCGTTCGCCCCGCCGCCGCTACCTGCTGTGGCGGTCAGCCTGCCGCCGGCCGTCCGGCCGGTGACCGCTCCCGCACCGACGTCGACGCCGGCACCATCGGCGGGGCCCACACCAACACCAACTCCCGCGCCCACGCCAACGCCGACCGCGACGCCCGCCCCAACGCCAACGCCGACGCCAGCGCCAACCCCGACCCCCTCGCCCGCACCGACGGCGACCCCCAGCCCGGTCTTTGCCATCACATCCGCCAAGGAGGCGGTGAGCAAGTCACCGAGGAACGGCAACGGCAACGGCAACAACGGCCATTGTGCCCAGCTCGTCGTGACCGCGACCGGAACGTTCACGACCAACGGCGTCGGCGGTTCGGTCTCCTACGAATGGGTCCGGGTGGACAACCAGGGTAACCAGACCGTGGTCCCCGAGGCGCCGATCCAGATCGCGGCCGGTGACACGAGCGCGCATGTCGTTGCCAGCGATTCGTTCACGCCCGCGCACAGCGGCACGGACCAGTTGGTGTTCCTCTCACCGTCGTACTCCGCCTCGGCGCAAGGGTGGAGCTGCGTTGGTTAGGCCGCCGAGGATGCCTGCGCTGAAGATCCGGACTCAGATCATCCTGCCCTTCCTGCTCTTGATGCTGATCCTGGGCGTGATCGGGACCTACCTGACGACCAGCCTGGTTGCCACCTCCCTAGAGAACCGCATCGCCGACCAGCTGGTGCACTCCGAAGACGCGGCCCTGGACGCCGCCGTCAAGCTGCAAGGCCGCCAGGTCGCCGCCATCCGGCTGATCGCCAACACCGAAGGCATCGACCGCGCGGTCAACGCCGGGGACGCGGCCGCCCTCCGACAGTTGATCGTGCCACTGGAAGTCAACAACCGGTTGGGCACCGTGATGGTCTTCAATGCCAGCGGGCGCACCATCCTGGAAATCCGGCAACCAGATTCGACGAACCCGAGCGGACTGGTGTTCGCCAGCGGGACCGATCTCTCCGGCGAGGCCGTTGTCCGGCCGGTGCTCCTGGGCCAGTACGACTCCCTGGGCGACAAGTACATCGGCTATAGCGGCTCACCTCCATCGGCGCTGGCTGCTGCGGGCCCGGTCGTGTTGGGTGACCGCGTGGTCGGCGGCGTCCTGGTCGAGACCTCGCTCCCGGCCGTGCTCAGCGACATGCAGAGCAAGTCACAGGCGCAGATCACCCTGATCGATCGCAACGGTCACTTGCTCGGCAGCACGATGGCAGGGCTGCATAGCGACCTGATCGACGAGCACTTGCGTTCCTACCTCGCGCTGGCCTCGCCCGGTCGGGCGACGACCCGAAGCCTGACGATCGGCGGCCAGCAATACGAATTCCAGTTCACAAACTTTTACCTGCGGCAGCACGTCGAGGGGTTTCTCGCGGTCGGGCTGTCGCGACGCAGTGTGATCGACGCCGGGTTTCAGTCTGCCCTCCAGATGACGGTCCTGTTTGCCGGCGTGGTCCTGGTCCTGCTTCTGGTCGGGTACCTGCTCGCCCTCCGCCTCACCCGGCCGATCGAGGCCCTGCTGGCGGGCACCCAGGCCGTTGCGCGCGGCGACTTGACCAAGCGGCTCGACGTCCGGCGCCGGGACGAGCTCGGTGAGCTGGCGACCGCCTTCAACACCATGACGGGCGACCTGCAGGAACGCACCCGATCGCTGAACGAGCAGATGAGCCGGCTTGCCGCCCTGTCGCAGACCAGCCAGGGTCTTGGCAAGGAAACCGAGCCGGCCGCCATGGCGGAAGCGATCCTCGGCGTAAGCCTGAAAGCGCTGGGTCTGGAGACAGCCCTCTTGCTGGCGCGCAACGAGGCCAACGCTCTGGAGGTGCGCGCCGTGGTCGGGCTGGCGCCGAAAGCCGCCGGGCAACTGGGCCGGCTGAGCCCGGGAAAGCTGGCCGAAGGCTTTGCCGCGGAGTCGTCGGTTGGCGTCGAGACGGCCCCCCAGCTGTCCGCCGACCCACGGCCAGGCCTGCGAGTCTTCGCTGAGCTGGCCGGGGTAGAGCAAGCACTGGTCGTGCCGCTCGTCCGATCCGAGAAGAATGCCGGTTACCTGGTGGCGGGCGTCGCGGCCGGTTATACCCTGCCGCCGCAGGACATCGAGCTGCTTCAGACCATCGCCACCGAAATGGCGCTGATGATCGAAAACGCGGACCTCCGCAAGAAGACCGAGCTCCAGGCTCATCGCCTGGACCAGGCCATCATCGCCCTGGAGAAGATCTCACAGGCACTGACGGCCGTCACCGTCGGTACCGACAATCTGTTGCGGGCGGTCAGCCACGCGACGGCGGAAATCCTGGACGTGCCATACGCCTCCTTGCACCTGCGCAAGCCCGCCTGGCACCAGCAATTCTCGGACGTGATCGTCGGCGGGACGACTCGCCGCGAGTTGGCGGGGGTCCGCCAGAGCGGGAACCTGGCCGCGCAGCGAGTGGAGCGCCCGGAACAAGTCCTCGAGCTCGACCTGATTGGCGAGCGCGGTGAGCGCCTGGCCGCGGCGCGGCGGGTCGGCTTGCAACGCGCCGTCGCCGTTCCGATGTGCCTCGCGGGTGAGATCGTTGGTGTGCTGGTCATCCACATGCGGGCACCGCGGATGCTGGAGCGGAGTGAGATCCGGGTGCTGCAGACGCTGGCAAACCAGGCCGTGATCGCCATCGAGAACGCGGCTGCCTACGAGCAGACCAAGCAGCTGGCCACCACGGACTCCGTGACGGGGGTCGCCAACCATCGCGAGCTCGAGGCGTACCTGGAGCGCGAACTCCAGCGTGCCAGGAAGACCCGGGAGTCGCTCGCGCTGATCATCTGCGACCTGGACCATTTCAAGGAAATCAACGACACCGTTGGTCACCCGGCCGGCGATGCGGTGTTGCGCCACCTCACAAAGAAGATCCTCGTCCCGGCGATGCGGCCGAAAGATCTGGTGGCCCGCTACGGTGGCGACGAGTTCGTCCTCGTGCTGCGGGGCGCGGACGGTCGGGCGGCCCTCTCGGTCGCGGACCGCATCCGGCGGACGGTGGCCAATCAGGCCGTGATGCTCGACGGCAAAGTCGTTTCCAACCTGTCCCTCAGCCTGGGTATCGCCGTCTTCCCGCGCGACGGTGAGACTCGGGAAGCACTGGTGCAGGCCGCTGACCAGGCGCTCTACGTGGCGAAACGAACCGGCCGCAACCGGGTGGTCCGCAGCGAACCCGGCAGCGGCGACGCGCAGCTCGCAAGCTAACCATTATTTCGGGTCCATCTCGAGGGTCATTCGATAAGCTTTCGACACCATGGCCCCTGTCGCGCAGCGTGCCCGCGGTACGCAGGATCTCTTGCCCGCCCAGCAGCCCTACTGGGAGGCGATGGAGCGGGCGGCGAAGGACCTGGCGAACCGATATGGCTACCAACGAATCGAAACCCCGATCTTCGAAGCCACCGAGCTATTTGTCCGCGGAGCCGGCGAGGGCAGCGACATCGTGAGCAAGGAGATGTACACGTTTACGGATCGCGGCAATCGCTCATTGACGCTGCGTCCCGAAGGGACCGCTCCCATCGTGCGCGCATACTTCGACGGCGGGCTCGACCAGGAGCCACAGCCGGTTCGCCTCTACTACATGGGTCCCTATTTCCGCTATGACCGGCCGCAGGCTGGCCGGTTTCGGGAGCTGCACCAGTTCGGGATCGAGCTGATGGGTGACAGCAGCCCGTTGCTCGACGTCGAAGCTATCATCATCGGCTGGAGCTGGTTCAACGCCCTGGAGATCGGCGGGGTCAGCCTCCACCTGAACAGCATTGGCGACGAGGTCTGCCGCCCGGCCTACCGGGAGCTGCTGCGTGACTACTACCGTCCGCACCTGGCAGGGCTCAGCGAGGAGAATCGGGCTCGGTTCGAGAAGAACCCGCTGCGCCTGTTCGACTCCAAGGATCCGCAGGACCAGGTTTTGAAGCGCAACGCGCCGCATATCGCTGATCACCTGTGCGCGCCCTGCGCGGAAGCTTTCCGCCAGGTCAAAGAAGGACTGACCGCGGAAGAGATCCCCTTTACCCTGGACCTTGAGCTGGTGCGCGGGCTCGACTACTACACCCGCACCGTCTTCGAGTACCAGCACGAGAGTCTTGGCGGGGCGCAGAACTCGTTGGGCGGCGGCGGCCGCTACGATGGCCTGGCGACGGCGCTGGGCTATCGGTCGACGCCGGGCACCGGCTTTGCCATGGGCATGGACCGGACCGCCATCGTCCTCCAACAGGCAAAGCCACAGACTCCGCCTGGGCCCGACGTCTATGCCGTTGCCGTGGACAGGCAGGACGAGCTCTACATCTTCCACCTGGCCTCCACCTTGCGGCAGCGAGGTCTGCGCGTGGTCGTCGACCCCAGCACCGCCCGGCTCGACGCCAAGCTCCGCAAGGCCGCCAGGCGGGGCGCCCGGGTGGCGGTGCTAGTCGGTCCCGAGGAGCGGCAAAAAGGCGAGGCGGTAGTGCGCGACATGCGGTTGAAGACGCAGGTGAGTGTGGCCGAGCGCGAGGTGGTACCGACCGTCACCCAGGCATTGAGCGCGGGGTGAGCCTGACCCGACGCACGCCCTGTGGCACGGTCGGGACGAACCAGGTCGGATCCGACGTCGACCTCTACGGCTGGGTGCATCGGCGGCGCGACCTCGGCGGCCTGATCTTCATCGACCTGCGCGACCGGAGCGGGATCGTTCAGGTGAAGTTCGATCCGATGCACGCGCAGGCTCACGCCACGGGCGGCGAACTTCGGTCGGAGTCGGTGATCCACGTGCGCGGCCCGGTGCAGCGACGGCCGCCGGGAACCGAGAACAAAGAACTGGCGACCGGGGCAGTGGAGGTGGAGGCCCACGCCGTCGACATCCTCAATCGGGCTCAACCGCCGCCCTTTGCGGTGAACGAGGACGGTTTCGTCGACGAGCAGCTCCGGCTCCGTTACCGCTACCTCGACCTCCGTCGTTCGCGGATGGCGAGGAATCTGCAGTTGCGCCACCGGATGGCGAAAGCGACCCGGGATTTTCTCGACGGCGAGGGCTTTGTCGAGATCGAAACCCCGGTCCTCATCCGCAGCACTCCGGAGGGAGCGCGCGACTACCTGGTGCCAAGCCGTCTCAAACCCGGTTACGTCTACGCGCTCGCCCAGTCACCCCAGCTCTACAAGCAGTTGCTGATGGTCGCAGGGATGGACCGTTATTTCCAGATCGTGCGCTGTTATCGCGACGAGGATCAACGCGCTGATCGCCAGCCCGAGTTTACCCAGCTGGATCTGGAGATGTCGTTTGTCAGTGAGGACGATGTCCTGGACGTGATCGAGCGCTCCTTCGCGCACGTATGGAAGCGGGTACTGGATGTTGTCGTGCCCACTCCGATCCGCCGCATCACCCACGCCGAGGCGCTGCAGCGGTATGGGGTGGACAAGCCAGACCTGCGCTACGGCCTCGAGATCCAGGAGCTCAGTCCCATCTTTGCGGCGACCGGATTCAAGATCTTCCGCCAGGCGCTCGACGGCGGCGGCGTCGTCCGCGGCATTCGAATCCCGCGTAACCTCGTCGCCAGGGAGATCGACGCGCTCACTGAGGTCGCCCGCGCCGAGGGCGCGAAAGGGCTGGCCTTCTGGCACCGCGAGGCGGAGGGGTGGCGCTCGCCGATCACCAAGTTCTTCAGGGATCGCGAACTGGCCGGCCTGCAGGAGGCGACCGGTGCGCAGCCGGACGAGGTGGTGGTCGCCGTCGCGGACCGCGCCGACGTGGCGGCGGCGGCCCTGGGGTCCGTCCGCAAGTCAGCCGCGCGTACGCTCGGCCTGATCAAGGAGGCGGTCTTCGAATTCGTCTGGGTCACCGAGTTTCCATTGTTCGAACGCAGCAAAGAGACCGGTGAGATTACGGCCGCGCACCACCCGTTCACCTCACCGCGACCCGAGGACCTGCCGCTGCTGGAGAGCGAGCCGCTGCGGGTTCGAGCGCGCGCCTACGACCTGGTCCTCAATGGAACCGAGCTGGGCTCGGGCAGCATCAGGATCCACGATCCTGAGATGCAGCAGCGGGTCTTCAGCGGCCTCGGCATTTCGAAAGAGGATGCCGAACGCAAATTCGGATTCCTGCTCAATGCCTTTCGCTTCGGTGCGCCGCCGCACGGGGGCTTCGCGTACGGTCTCGACCGGGTCGTGATGCTGGCCGCGGGCGAGGAGACGATTCGCGAGGTGATCGCCTTCCCCAAGAACCAGCAGGCCGAAGAGCTAATGACGGATGCGCCGGCGCCGGCTGATCCGAAACAACTGCGCGACCTTGGCCTGGAACTGGTGCGACGGCCAGGTCCGCAACCGCGGGTCTGAAACAGCTTTGGCAAAGTTCGCGCGGAGACCGTCACCACTGTTTTGCCGCCCCGTTACCCCTCGCAAGACAAGCGCCATTAGGCGCGTAAGGTACGCAACATACAGTAGGCGACATGAACGCCGCCACCTTCACGAAGCCCGCCAAAGGTCTCATTCTCGCGACTGGTTTGATCGCTGCATCGAGCGTCCTGGGCTATGCGCAAGACGCGCCGGTTGCCCTCGGCGCCCAGGCGACCGTTCCGCTCAGCAACCTCTACGTTTCCGCCCCCACGGGCATCACCACCCTGGGCGGCCATAGCTTTGACCTGAGTAGCGGGAACTTTGCCGAGCTCGGGAAGAGCCAGAGCGTGACCTTCACCGGCTCCTGGACGAACGCGACCAGCGCGTACCTGCTGCTGAACACCATGAACACCTACTGGTGGTACCTGGGGTCCGTCGTCGGCACCGTCACGTTCACCTTCAGCGACGGCACGACCCAGAGCACTGACCTGACGGTCGGCGGCAACGTCCGCGAGTGGCGGACCGGCGCCGGCTTCACCGTCAACACGCTCTCCGACCCCACCGCGGCGAACGTGTGGACCGGTAGCGCCCAGCCGGCCATGGGTGGCGGAACCGCCGTCATCGACATGCTGTCCATCACGCTGCCCGGCAAGACCGTCACCAGCGTATCGGTGAGCAACATCATGACCTGGGGCGCGCTGCAGGTCAATCTCGCCGGCCTGACCATCGACCCGACGAACCCGCAGCCGACCTGCATCCGGCCCGGCAACTCGTGCAACACGCCGGCCGCGCAGAACAGCCAGGCGTGGAAGTGGCAGCCGCTGCAGCCCGGCACGACGACCAATACGAACCCGCATGCGCACAGCGCCAGCACGACGAACGGTCACAAGGGTCACTAAACAGATCGACTCCAGGAGAGGTCCGGCCCAGACGGCCGAGCCTCTCTTCGTTTTCCGGGCCGGTGACGATCCGCTACACTCGCGGCGTTGCCTGTGCCCGTTCCGCCGGTCTTCGTGCTGGCCACGCTCCTCATCCTGCTGGGCACGCAGCTGGCCTATGTCGTGGCCCCCAGGGCGCCGCATTACCTGGTTCGCCTGGCGCTGAGCGCGCTGGCCGTTCTGGTCGGTGAGGGCCTCGGGTTAGCCGGTGTCGGCGCCCGTTTGACGCTCGGCGAGCTGCACCCCCTCAACGACCTGGCGGTGCTCGCCGTCCTGCAGTGGGCCGGAACCCGGTGGATCAGCCGGGAGCAGCCGGCGTAACCGCGTTTGAGGTGGTCGGAAACGCGGTAGAACATGGGAAACATCCCGTGACGACGAACGTCGGGAGGATCGCGTAATTGGTTTGGCAAGTCGGCGTGCTCTTGGTCGGGATCGGTTTCCTGGTTCTCAGTCTCTTTGCCTCCTTCATCTTGCTCAACATGACCCGCAGCCTTCGGACCATCGAAGCCATCCTGACATTGACGCTCGACGAAGCTCGACTGGCGCTGCCCGAGCTGCGGCACAGCCTGCAGCAGGTCGATGAGATGGTGACGGGAGTCAACGACAAGTTCACGGCTGCCGACCGGGCGATGAACGCCACCATAGCCGCCATCACAAGCTGGGGCGACCGCGTGCGTAATGCGCTGGGCGGACTGGGCCGTCGCCGCGGACCGCAGACGGGGACACAGCGGGAGGAATCATGAGGGAGAGTCGACTTCGCCATCAACCGACCAGTTCCGGCCATGAGACGACGAGCGGCACCGCATACGTAACCGAGCTCAAACTGCCGGCCGTGACCGACTACATCGTGGTTGCCAAACGCGCCGCGGCATCACTCGGGCTGGTTGTGGGGTTCTCGCTTCAGGAGATCGACGACCTCAACATCGCGATCACCCAGGCTTGCGAGAGCGCCATTGCCGCGGCCGCCCAGCAGTGGGGGAGCGGCAATGGACAGCTGAAATTGATTTTCAAGAGCCAGCCGCGACGGATTGAAGTAGAGGTACGGAGCGTCCCACCCCGGGCGGTGGAGCAGCAGGTCGTGCGTCGCACCCGCCGCGAGACCGAGCTCGATTATGAAACGATTGGTCTGAACATGATCCGGCTGTTCGTCGATGAACTGCGTTACCAGGTCGACAATCACACGGGCAGCATGCGGATGAGGATGGTCAAATACCTGATCGAGTAGATCGGCCGGCGTCTTCGTCGTCCACCGTCCGACCGAATCGCGAGCACGTTCGCCGCCTCTTCCTCAAGTATCAAAAGACGAAAGACCCGCAGGTCCGCCAGGAGCTGGTCGAGCTGTTCAACAACCTGGTGGTCTTCTTAGCCAAGAAATTCAGCAACAGGGGCGAGCCGCTCGAGGACATCGTCCAGGTCGGTTATATCGGCCTGCTCCAGGCCATCGAACGGTTCGAGCCTCAGCGGGGCCTGGAGTTTTCCACCTTTGCCACCCCGACCATCGTGGGCGAGATCAAGCGCTACTTTCGCGACAAGAGCTGGGCCGTCAAGGTGCCGCGCCGGCTGCAGGAGACCATGCAGCGCGCCGACCTGGCGCAGCAGCGCTTGCAGGCTCGGCTGGGGCGAACACCGTCAGTCAACGAAATCGCAAAGGAACTGGACCTTGCCCCAGAAGAGGTGCTGGCGGCGATGGAGGCAAGCCCAGCCCAGCGCACCATTCCGTTCGAGTCGACCGGCCCGGCACCGCGAGACGATGACGGTCTGCAGCTGACCGAGCGGCTCGGGCTGGAGGACCAGAACCTCGACAAGGTAGAGCTGCAGGACTTGCTCGACCAGGCGATGCGGCACCTCACGCCGCGGGAGCGGCGGATCATGTACCTGCGATTCGTCGACGAGCTTCCGCAGGCGGAGGTTGCCAGGCGTCTCGGCATTTCACAGATGCACGTCTCGCGACTGCAACGCGCCGCGGTCGAGCGGCTGAAGCGCGAACTGCCGGTCAGCTAGCCACCGGACCGGTCCGTCGTCACAGCTGGCGCAAGCTTAGTGCCGGAGGACGAACGTCAGCAGCACCATCGGTCGGGTAATTCGCCACCAGTCCCGCCAGGCCGCATTTTGGTAGAGCCCCGCCGGTTCGGGGATAGTACGACCGCCCATCACAATCACGGGAACCCTGAACGAAATCGCAGCCATCGTCGACGATGGCCTGGACCAGGCGAATGATTTCCCGGGATCGTCCTGGTTGTCGCCGGCGATGATGCCGGTCAGCGCGATGCGATTGCGCACGGTCCAGGCGATGCCGGTTCGGATGGCGGCGCCAACGCCCTGGTTCTGCTCGTGCCGAAGGACGCGGGCGCCCGCGCTGAGCGCTTCGGACGCCGTATTGTCCGATGAGCCGTCGTCGACGACGATGACTTCGTCGACCAGGCTTCGGGGCATGCGTTCGACCGCCCGCCCGATCTTGTCGGACTCATTCCAGGCGGGCAAAATGTAGGCGATCGACTGCTGCCGGTACATGCCAGACGGCCTCAAGCTATAAAGGGCCGGCGAGCCGAAACATTGCTCGATTTGCCGAGTTTTCAGGCCGCAACATTCGCCCCGGTCGCGAGTTGACCTCGATATGGACTCCGTCGCGAGCCCTGGCTCAGCCGCCCACCAACCAAGAACCCTGTTGGCATACCTTGGGCTCGGCATCTTCCTGCTGGCTCTCTGCGTCTATCTTTTGGC
>Ga0070706_100000108_pt1 | contig 101389 bp, 90 predicted proteins | sample KBSK5501metaG_FD_65476 | JGI IMG/M metagenome (GOLD analysis project Ga0070706, IMG submission 65476) | Corn, switchgrass and miscanthus rhizosphere microbial communities from Kellogg Biological Station, Michigan, USA - KBS K5-50-1 metaG | ecosystem: Host-associated > Plants > Roots >...
AACTCGTCAGGCAAGCTAAGGAGCTCCGCCGAAGACAACGCTCAGCGCAATCTGTGGAAAACTTATTGCCGAACCTCCACATTGGGGCTTGACAAGAAACCTCAGATGTCTCTGCGGTTTTCTTTGCTTGCGTTGGGAGTTAACCGCAGAGGGCGCCGAGGACGCGGAGGATCGTTCCCTCTCGTTCTTAGAATGTTTGACGTCGGCCGCCAACTACAACAAGCGTGATTCTATGATCATTATCAAACGCAATCAGATCGGCGCGCTTGCCTTCTTCTATTGAACCGTACTCGGAATCAATTCCCGCGACGCGCGCTGGAAGACCTGAGGCCATGTGCACAGCGTCGAAGATGGGGATTCCCAGATCGACAATGTTCTTGAGCGCGTCGCGCATCGTTATCACCGATCCCGCAATAGTGCCCGGTTCGCGCGCAAGCGACGTTCGCCCATTCGTTACGGTTATCGTTTCGTCCCAAACTGAAAACTCTCCGTCGCCAAGCCCGGCAGGCTTGATCGCGTCGCTGATCAACGCCATACGATCGGCGCCCTTCGATTGATGCATCAGGCGGAGCATCAGCGGATGAACATGGTGCAGGTCCGCGATGCAGTCGATAGTGACATCGTTTCGCGTAAGCCCCCAGGCGACCGCTCCGGGCGTGCGATGATGGAGTGGATCGAGTGCGTTTGGAAAATGAGTGATGTGCCTGGAACCGGCTTCGGCAGCCTGATCCAGGGTGTCGGGCTCGGCTTGCGAGTGACCGATGAATACTCGCACGCCACTGCGAGTGAGTTCGCGTATCAGTTCGATTCCGCCGGAAACCTCGGGAGCAAGAGTCATCAATCGCGCGATGTTCGACGATCCGTTGTCGTGGGTGAACAACTCGATTGACCGAACGTCGCCGTCGTAACTTCTGAAGTGTTCGCTATTCAACGCACCGCAGCGATTCTCATTCACAAACGGGCCTTCGAAGTGAACACCGAGAATTCGAGCGCGCGGCGTCGCTGCGGAATCATCTTGTTGTCGAGTGTAAGCGACAACGCTCGCAAGCGCGCCGGTGTATTCCCGATCGGAAGCAGGCACGAACGTGGGGAAATAACCGGTCACGCCTTCGCAAAGCAGAAACTCTGAGAGCTTGGCCAGTCCGGCTTCGTCCGTCGCTTGAACGTCCACGCCTGCCGAGCCGTGGATGTGAATGTCGATTAATCCAGGCGCGAGATAAGCGCCTTTAAGATCAATTGACTCCGGGCCGCCCAATCCCGCGGAACGGTTGTCATCGGCAAACACCCGCGCGAGACGGCCGTCTTCAACTATCACTCCTCCGCGCTCGATTCCGTGCGGGAGTATGAGACTCGAGTTGTATAGAACAAGATTCATTGTTCAAAGGCGCTTATGGAGCGACGGCTTGTTATTGATCATGAGGAATCACACGGCCGCGGGCAATCCACCGATGCTCGAGTCCCGGCTTGCTGGCGAGCGAATAGAGGAAGTCCAACCGGTCTCCGCGATTCGCTCGGCTGAAATCAAACAACGGGAGGGGATGAGTTAATCCCGATTCATACTCGCCAAGAACATGCGAGCGGTAGACCGTAATAGTCGTCGATAATAACAATTCGTATCGCGCTCCTAAGTGGGCGGGGATCTCAAACCCGGCCGCAGGTAAACAGGACAGTTTTGAGAGCTCGTTGCGCGTCGCGCCAAGCTCGAATGCCATGGCTGCTGTTAGCTCAAATACGCGTCCAAGCTTCATCCTGTTTTTGTTTGCTCGATGTGCGGTTGAAGATGAAACAGGCTCATTCAAGCAAGTATCTGGAGGGAGATATTCCAGCCTCGGATCGTATGAGCAAAGATCCACGGTTACTTTCTCGGGAATCAGGAGCCCGTTCTTGCAAAGTTGAGGTGCAAGGTTAAGCGTAATGCCAACCTGCGGCTCTTTGCTCAGGGCGGTTTGCATTGCTTCTATCACGAGCAGGTGAGCGGCGCCTCGATGAACATAAGTTGTTGCGTCGGTCTGAATGTAGTCACGCACATAATCGTTGAGCCCGAGAGCTTGAAACAGACCTCGCACAAGTTCCAACGCTCGCGCGTGAGTATCGATCAGCGTGAGTTGTATTTGATCCGGCTTGAAACGAGTGGTCAACGGAAGGACCAGTGTTGCAAACGGACCGCAGCCGGCGTAGAGAATCTCAATTGGCCCCGCAGGGAATCGTTCCCGAACGTCGGTTATCGCAGCGCGGATGCCGCGCAGGAATTTCGATGTGCGAGCTGAATCAATGACGCATCTGGCAGCGTCTCGTGGAGCGATGGCGGCACCGTTCGGCAGCAGCGCGGCATTCGAATCGCAAGTGTCGGCGGAGTCGTCATCTATGCCGGTGATGCTCGAGAATATCCGATGAAGCTTCAGCGCGGCTTGTTCGAGCGTTGCGGGATTATCCGATGACAACAGCTTATCGGTGATTTGTCTCATCTCACCCATGGCTGTTTGTTTCATTTGTCCAGACTTTCCAGTGCCTGGCGCAGCGAACCGCCGTGCGACCCAAGCAACAGCCGAGCTTCTTCAGCAGACAGCCTCGAGTGCGCCATCAAAATCGCGACGCGGAGGTCCTGGCCGCTCTTTTCAAAAGCACTCGCGGCGTCATCCGCGCTGAGGCCGGTCTCTTCGGCGAGAATCTCACGAGCGCGCCGGCGCAGCTTTTCATTTGTCGCTCGCAGGTTCGACATCAGATTGCCGTAAACAAATCCCAGTTTGATCATCGTTGCGGTCGAAAGCATGTTCAGGATCAACTTCTCGGCGGTACCTGCTTTCATTCGAGACGAACCGGCGATCACTTCAGGTCCGGCGACCGGAGCGATGCTGACCTCGGCCGCGGCGGTCATTCGAGAGTCGGGATTGCACGTGACCGCGATCGTCGCCGCACCGATTGACTTCGCGTATTCGATAGCCGCGAGCGTGTACGGCGTGTTGCCGCTTGCCGATATTGCAACGACGGCGTCGCGCGACGAGACGTTGTTTGCCTGAAAGTCTCGCGCGGCTTGCTTGGGATCATCCTCAGCGGCTTCGACCGCCCGGTGCAGAGCATCGTATCCCCCGGCGATGATCCCTAAGACCATCCCGGGCGAGACTCCAAAAGTCGGCGGGCATTCGGACGCGTCAAGCACACCAAGCCTTCCGCTGGTCCCGGTTCCGATGTAGATCAATCGCCCACCCGAGCTGATTCGTTCGACGATTAGGTCAACCGCTTCGGCGACTCGATCCAGCACACGAGAGACTGCGTCGGCGACATTCTTGTCTTCGTCGTTGATGAGCGTGACGATCTCGAGCGTCGACCGCCGGTCTATGTCTTTAGTCTTAGGGTTGGACTGTTCGGTGACGGGTTTCATTTCGGCTTTGACGCGATGGAATCGTCCGCTAGCATGGAGAGGTGATCCTGAGAACAGCATCAAAGACGTTTGCTTCTCGATTGCGAGAACTGATTGCGCTTCTGTATCGCTTTCCTCCGTCAAGCTGAGCGATGAGCGCTATGCCGCCGCGCCGTGAGCGCGAATCAACATCAAACGACTGACTCACAGCAACTGGCTGATATCATTCTCAAACACTGCCATCGATTGCGCGCCGATGTACGTCCTGATCACCTTGCCCTCGCGGTCGATAACGTACGTGGTTGGGATTCCGCGGCTGATATCGTAACCGCTAAGCGCCGCCGGATTAGTGACCATCAAGATAGTGTAGTTAATACCGCTGGACCTCATGAACGGTTCCACGGCAGGCGCACCACCGGGATTGCCGCGCGGGGTGATCGGGTCGATTGAGACCCCGATGATCTCAAGACCCTGGCTTCGATATTTATTCTGAAGCGTAATGAATCCTGGAATTTCCATGCGGCAGGGCCCGCACCAGGTCGCCCAGAAATCGAGGATCACGACCTTGCCGCGATAGCCTGCGAGGCTCGACTGAACGCTCTCGGTCGTCAATGGCGTGGGCGATACCGGAATAGGCGCGGAGGAGCTTCGGCCCCCCCCGGCGAACATTGCGCCACCCACAACAACAACCGCGAGAACCAACACCACTCCTATGATGAGTGGCGTTCCCTTTCCGCGTTTAGCCTTGCCTCTAGCTTGTGACATATTCCCTCGCTCAGCACTGTGAAATCAGTCTCCGTAGCTTACCACGAACCGGGCGGTTGTGCAGGCATCAATTTCGTTTACGCTCACGAACGCGCGCGCTGCTCGCGAATCGGCGAGGTTTTATTTCCTCTTTTATCCTGAGCCTCCGCGCTCCTGAATGTCGTCGCTCGATGATTATTCGGCAAACGATTAGGGCAAGCAACCGATGCATGAAACGGGCTTCCCACTTCATCACCGAGTTGATGACGATTCGAGCGGTGGTCTGTGTGCGCTTTCGCATGTTGAAATGCGAGATCATCAATTTCGAAACGTAGAACTGTTTGCTGACGACGAATGAGGCGTCGGCGCGCAGGCGGCTGTCCCACGATCGCTTCAGGCAAAAGTTGTCGCCTTCGGCCATCTCGATTCGCAATTCTTCTTTGTTGGGATTCGCGCGCGATCGCTCGACCAGGAAAGACTCGCTGCCGTCCTCGGCGACGATTGCTATGCGCTTGTCCAGCGCGCTGACGTTGATCTCCCATTTTGTGCCGTCGGCCTCATAAACCGCTCTACGAAGGCCGCGCCATTTGAGCCGACCGACAATGACACCGTTTGAGGTCAAGACGTGTCGCGCGCGACTTTGGCCGACTCTGCGCACGATGACCTCTCCCGCGCCCATGAAGTCGCGTTCGAAGGCTTCACCGGCCACTGCTATTAAGTTTGCGAGACCAGCTTGCATCGTTTTGGTTTCTGGTTTCTGGTTTCTAGTTTCTGGTTCAAACTTTGCGGTTAGCGGAACCAGAAACCAGAAACCAGAGACCAGAAAACTTTCCTACGTTCCGATGTAGCGCGCGTACAGACTGCGTGCGATTGACAGGTCCGCCGTTCCTCGAATGATGCTTCGCGCGTCTCGGAAAACCGTTATGTCGTAGCCCTCGACTCGGAACCGCAGCAGAAAATCGTTGAACATCACCTCGCCTGCCGACTGCAAACGCTCGGCCAAAGCGGCGAAGTCGATTGCCCGGGTTCCCGATCTCGCGATCTGGACGGCATTCCGCCCGCAAAGACTTGTTGCTACCTGCCGGCCTTCGCCGCGCAGGAATTCAAACTTGCCGAGTGCGCACGCCGGACAATCTGCGCGCTTTTCGTAGGTCGAAAGATCGAGCCGGTTGAACTGAAAATTCCAAACGTCGATTCGAATAAGAGAATTGTGCAGCGATTCCATCCGGCCTGTAAGAAGTTTCAACGCCTCGGCGGCTTGAATCGACGCGATCACGGCCACGATCGGCATGATGACTCCGGCTGTATCGCAAGTCGGGCCCGAGCTGGCATCGGGCATCGCTTCGAGGACACAGCGCAGGCACGGTGTGGCGCTCGGTAGAATCGTCATCGTCAATCCGTAGGAGCCAACGGCCGCTCCGTAGATCCATGGCGTCCCCGCTTTGACGCATGCGTCGTTGATCAGAAAACGAGTCTCGAAATTGTCGGTGCCGTCCATTACAAGGTCGGCGCCTTCGATGATCTCTTCAATGTTCGCGAAGTTGACGTCGGTCACAAGCGCTTCGACGTTGATGTGGGAATTGACACGTGCGATGCGCGCTGCTGCGGCCACCGCCTTGGGCAGGCGATTGAGTGCGTCGCTCTGTTCGAACATGATTTGACGTTGAAGGTTCGACTCTTCTACGAAGTCACGATCCACGAGAACAAGATTTCCAACTCCGGCGCGCGCGAGAGTTTCAGCTTGGACAGCGCCGAGCGCGCCGCACCCGATGATTACAACTCTCGAGTCGGCGAGCCGTGTTTGGCCTTCTTCGCCGATGCCATCAAAAAGTATTTGGCGGGAGTATCTGTCTTTGCTCATTTATGCTAATGCTGGTGCCCGAAGACTTCGCCAACGGTTCTTCATCGGTGAAGCCTCATCAATTCTACACCGCAAGACCGCAGTGCAGAAGCGAGCTGTTGTTTTGTATGATAGGTTTGAATTGGGTGTGCATTCCTGGGAACACCGTCGAATGGCCGGAGGAGCAAGATGATGCTTCCGAATGGCAATCTTGCCACAGTCGATCGCGACAAGATCGTCGAGTATTTGCTCAATCGCGAGCACCCAGACAACGGCGGCAAAGCGGAGTTTTTTGTTGCACTCGGGTTCTGTAGCGATGACTGGCATACGCTCGCGACCGCTTTTCGCAGCCTAGCGCGAGAATTCGTTAGTGGCCCGAACCGTAGAATCTGTTCACGGAAATAAGTATATTGTTGATGGCCGAATTGAAACGCCAAGCGGGAGAACCGCCAAAGTCAGAACGGTATGGATCATCGACAAGGCGGAAAAAACGCCGCGGTTGGTAACTGCGTATCCGTGCGAGGAATAGTCTAATGATAAAGGAACACGACAGAGTAGTACTCACAACGCCCTTTCTGGGTGAGGGCCTTGAGGCAGGGGACGTCGGTACCGTGGTCCACGTTTACCTCGACGGTAATGCCTATGAGGTTGAGTTTGTCACTCTCGATGGTCACACCGCAGCCGTGGTGACTCTGGAATCTTCGCAGGTCCGGCCAGTCAGCAGACACGATATTACGCACACACGGCAGCTCTCAGTTGCCTGAGTGTTTCAACCCGGACCTTGGTTTCGCTGGCTTGTCGAGGCACACGTCCCAAGCGGGCGCAGTCTAAGCCTGTTAGACGGCTTCGGATGTTGCTTCGTGTTGGCTCACGCTCATGGGAACACTCTTCAAGAAGCTTATGGGAAGACTCTTCAAGCAGCCGCTGACCGCAAAGGCCGAAGGCACTGCAACGCTCGATATGGTGATTAAGCGCGGCCATACGGGACGTTCAATTCCAAATGGTCCTGATTACGAGCTCGCGCAGCAATGGGCCGCTCTGGCTTCCGTGGACGAACTTCTATCACACATCGCGGCGAATCGATTTCGGACGGATCTTGCATGTACGCCTACTGTGACCGGAACCGATCTGATCTGTGTTCGTGGTTGCGACGCCACCCGGAGCATAACCAGTTGGCAGAATATGGGCCCGCCGGTAGGGTCAGAGCAGGGAGGCCGCTATGATGCCTCTGGTACCGTTGCGCTCTACGTGTGATTGCGTCGAAGGAGTGCTTAGGGAACTGGCCCCGAAGCCCGGCACGCGGATCTTTCTCCAAGATTATCGGTTCTCCCCAAGTGCCCTTCGCCTTGCAGATGTCTCATCGGTCCATCTCACGGATTTTGTGAAAGCAGTGTTCGACCAAGCAGAGAACAGCTCTGTCGAGGGTCGCGTGAGTCCTTCAGGCTATGCATTTAGCCAGATCGTCGGACAACTCGTCCTCGAAGCTGGTTTCGAGGGTATGGTCGTACCAGGTGTGAGGGGTGATCCAAATCTTCAATATCGCAACATCGTCGTGTTCGACCCGCATGGCCGATGGATAACTTGGTCGTGCCAAGATGATGGCTTTCGGTACGTAGTCGCTGGGGATGTCGCCGTCTAACTCGCCGCATGCACCGTAGCCGCAAACCGCGCGGCACAGTGCTGCGCGGCGTTGGTGGCCAGAATCACTTACTGAATATCTGCTCATCCAGCGCCTGGTTGTGGAGGACCTGTTCGACCGCGATATTCCAATCAAACACATTTGAGCCCCGCGATGTTTGAAGGTTCAACTGTACCCTGTATTTTCGCGGAACCATCAACGCATCAATCGCGCGAAAGTCGGAGAAGTCTTCAGTGATCTGATAGTAATCTTCCTGGTATTTCGCGGATTCGTTTGGCCCTACTCCGATCCGCGCGGGGACTTTGAATTCGTATAGCGTACGAACGTGGCGAAAGGTCTCGGGCTCGAAGAACATCGTGATTACCAGATCCGCTGTTCCCTTCTGTGCGCGGTAGCCGACGACGTGAAGCTCGCGTCCGTCGAACTTCTTGAGTCCACGATAGTCGAGCTTTGGTTTCAATTGCTCGACTCTCAACAGAGCCCACGCGGTCGAGAGAGTTCCCCCGAGCAAACCGTCTTTGAGCATGACGCTTTGTTGTTCGAGGAAGAGACTGAGGGGCGAGCGCTGGCCGCTGGGCAAATGACCCGTCAACACTTTTGAACCATCATATCCGAACTGCTCTCCGGGGTAGGTGGCCGAAGGAAACGTGAGACTGTAACGGAGCTTTGTTCCCGAGGAAGCCATAGCCACTTTGCCGTCGATATTCCCCGCCGTGCCGACGCGGCTCACCAACTTGACCGTGCCACTAACGACGCGGTTCCTGGGCTGCGAGCGAGCCTGCCCGCTGCCTATCGAGTCGAGGTGGCGAGCGATCAGTTCTTCGATCGTCAGCTTTTTATCCTGCGCGTACGCTGTTGTGCAAAGCATCACTATCGCGATTGAAATGAGCGCTCGCGCCGCAAACATTTTCTTTGAGATGGTCATTTTACTCTCCTGAACCACAGACGCGTTTTATCCGCGCGCGCCAGCTTTGTCAACGTAGCTACCGCCAATCAGCGGGTCGAAACTCTGATCTTCATTGCGCGTCGCCGGGCGCTCGGGCTATAGTCTCCTGCGTCTGGAGTGGGAGCTTGCCGCGCTGTCCTGAGCTCACATTCTCGTTGTTATGACTAACGATAAAGTGGTGGCGACCAATCGAGAGGCCTACCACAACTTCCACATCCTCGAGACTCACGAATGCGGTATCGCGCTGACGGGCACGGAGGTGAAATCGATTCGAGAAGGGCGATGCAATCTGAAAGACGGCTACGCGCAGATACGAGGCTCGGAAGCGTGGCTCATAAACGTTCACATCAGTCCCTACAGCCATGGCAATCGCGACAATCACGAACCGACGCGCTCGCGGAAGCTGCTGCTGCACCGGGCCGAAATAGACAAGCTCGCCGGTAAGGTCCAGGAGAAGGGCCTCACTCTCGTTCCCACAAAGATGTACTTGAAGAATGGACGCGTAAAACTGGAGATAGGAATTGCAAAGGGCAAGAAGCTCTACGACAAACGCGAGACTGAGCGCAAGCGCGAGGCCGACCGCGAAGCGCGCGCGATGATCAAAGAAAGGAGCCGTTGATTGCGGATTGCAGATTGCCGATTGCGGATTTGGCAGAGTCCGCAATCCAATCTCCAAAATCCAAAATCCAAACTCAGAAATGGAAGTCAGAGCAGAGTTCGGTAAGTTTTACGACGTTGAGGCCGACGCCCTCGTTGTGACCATTTATGAAGGTGAGAAGGCAAGCGACGGCGCGCTCAAGGAACTGGATGAACGCACGGGCGGAATCGTCAGCGAAATGCTTGGCACCGACGAGATGCGCGGCAAGCAGGGCGACATGGTTTACGTTCATCGCCCCGGCACGCTTCGCGCGAATCGATTGTTGCTGGTCGGCGCGGGAAAGCGCGAAGAGTTTTCGCTCGAGGGCGTGCGCAAAATGACTGGCTCCGCCGCCCGATTTCTCCGAGGCAAAGGCGCGCGCTCGATGGCGATCCTTCGCCGTTCTCAACTCGATATCGGCAAGAGTGCTCAAGCCGCGGTCGAAGGAGCGCTGTTGGGGTTGTTCGAGCCCGACATGTACAAGACTCAGAGCAAAGAGGAACGCCGAATCGATGAATTGATCCTGCTCGCCGCGGCGCCGGGGTCGGAAGACGCGCTTGCCAAAGGCGTCGAACGCGGGCGGATCATCGGCGAAGCCGTCAACTTTGCGCGCGAGCTTTCAAACGAGCCAAGCTCGGCGCTGACTCCTTCCGAATTAGCCGAACGCGCGCGCGAAACGGCGGATCGCTTCGGACTCGACATAGACGTTCTCGACGAAGCGCGAATGAAAGAACTCGGGATGGGCGCGTTGCTCGGCGTTGCGCGAGGATCCGATGAGCCTGCAAAGATGATCGTGCTTCGCTACACGCCCGACGAAGCGGAGGCGATCCCGAGCGATGCAGGCGTGATCGCAATCGTAGGGAAGGGAATAACCTTTGACTCGGGTGGCATCTCGATAAAACCCGCCGACGGCATGGAAAAAATGAAGTACGACATGTCGGGCGCGGCGGCGACGCTTGCGGCGATGCGAGCGATTGCTCAGCTCAAGCCGAGGGCGAACGTCATCGGGGTGATGCCCACGACCGAGAATATGCCCTCGGGCCGTGCTTACAAGCCGGGCGACGTGCTGCGCGCGATGAGCGGCAAGACAATTGAGGTAATCAACACCGACGCCGAAGGCCGGTTGATTCTTGCCGATGCAGTCACATATGCGCGGAAGCTTGGCGCGACCCGGATAATCGATCTCGCGACGCTTACCGGAGCTGTCTCGGTCGCGCTTGGCCCTGTCAACGTCGCGATCCTTGGGAACGATCAGTCATTTGTGGACGACGTCCGGGCCGCGGCTAAAGAGGTGGGCGAACGTTTCTGGCAGTTGCCGATGGATGACGAATATCGCGAGATGATCAAGAGCGACATCGCCGATATAAAGAACTCGGCCGGTAGATATGCAGGCACGATCACCGCCGCGTATTTCGTGCGTGAGTTTGCCGAGGATACTCCGTGGGTGCATCTGGACATCGCGGGCACGGCTTGGGAGAACGATCGCAAGCCATACATGTCGAAAGGTCCGACGGGCGTCGCGATACGAACGCTGATCAATTACGTGCTTAACTACGCGGCAAAGAGTTAACTCGTATCTAACCCGGTTCGGGAGATGAACCAAAGTCTCCCGCACATCAACTCTTCGAATCCCTGATGAGTTTCACTCGCAGCCAGCAAATAGGAGCGTTGATACTTCTGACTTTGTTGCTGATGCTCGGGCTTTATCGCTCGTGTTAGACAACGCTGCAATCAATCATCGGTTGCTAAGCAAGCTGAGCCGGTCGACTCCAAAGGGCAGTTCATTCGAAAGGCGCCGATTGATAACCGAGTCCCGGATCAACTCGGCAGTCAGCGGCGCAAGCAGGATACCGTTTCTGAAATGACCGGTCGCAAGCCACAGGTTCTCAACGCCGCTCGGGCCGATGACTGGGAGATGATCAGCCGTGTCCGGTCTGAGACCCGACCACGTCTCGACAATCTCCGCGCTTTCAAGCGAGGGCACCAATTCAACGGCTGCGTTAAGCAGATGTTTGGTCGCGCCGACCTTGATGACCTTTTGAAAGCCCGCGTACTCAACCGTTGCTCCGATCAGTATTCGTCCGTCGCGCCGAGGCACTATGTAAACATCGCTTGCATGAACAACGCGCGAGATCGGCGACTGAGCGCTTCGTACGGCAATCATCTGACCGAGTGCCGGGATCACTTCGATGTTCAATCCCAGCGGTTCCAGCAATGGACTCGACCAGGCTCCGGCGGCAACGATGACCAGCCCGCAAGCGAAACGCTCGCCGTTCGATTCTACTCCCGTGACGTTTCCATGGTCGGTTGTGAGAGATGTGACATCAGCGCCTTGTTTCAACTCGACTCCGGCGCGGGTCATCGCAACTTCGAGCGCGTCCATCAAGCGCCGGTTCTCGACTTGATGTTCCTCTGGCAGGAAAATGGCTCTGGTGGCCGATTCCGTGACGGCGGGTTCGAGCTTGTGCAGGTCATTAGAGACATCCTCGATCGGGAGCCCCGCTTCCATTTGCCACTCGGCCCATTTCATCTCTTCCTCTTCGTCTTCACCGCGAAGCACGACGAAGAGTGTGCCTTCGTCTTTGTATTCGACGCCGATGCCGGAGGCTTCATGGAGTTCATTGGCGAAGCTGCGGTACATCGCGCGGCTTCGGAGGCAAAGATCAAAGAACGCGCCGGGCCCTGTGGCGCCGCCTTGAGGCGTAAGCATTCCGGCAGCCGCTCGCGAGGCCTCGCACCCGACGCGCCCGCGCTCAAAGACAGTGACTTTGAGGCCTGCTTGAGCGAGTCTCCAGGCGATCGAGCATCCGATGACGCCGCCGCCGACGATCATCACGTCACGACTCATGTGGTTGAATCCTAGCACGTGCTCAAAAGCCTGCCGAGCTTGGCAAGTCATATCGAAGTTGTCGAGCAGGCACAGATTGACAGCCCAAGTCCAATCCCGTGCCGGTGTGGTATGATCGTGAAGCACAGGCGGACCGGGTGACGACCGATGTCAGTTCAACTTCAAAAGCACTATTTCAGCGTTGATGAGTATTACCGAATGGGCGAGGCAGGCGTCCTTCCCGGCGACTCGCGCGTCGAACTCATCGATGGCGAGGTACTAGAGATGAGCCCCATCTCTAAACGTTACGCTGGCTGTGTGAATCGTCTTAACAGGCTTCTAAACCGAAACGCCGGCGACCTTGCGATAGTCACCGTGCAAAGTCCGATTAGCATCGATGATTTTTCGGAACCCCAGCCAGACCTGATGTTGCTGAAACCTCGCGCAGATTTCTATTCCAACTCGCACCCTACACCGGCCGAGGTGCTCGTGATAATCGAGGTCGCTGACACGTCTCTCGAGTACGATCGCAACGTGAAACTTCCACTCTACGCGCGCGCCGGAATTCCTGAAGCCTGGTTGGTCGTTCTCTCCAAAGACTTTATCGACGTGCACAGTGAACCGAAGAACGGAAAGTACCAGAAGATGCAGCGGCTGAAGCGCGGTAAGACGCTCGCATCATCGACAATCTCCGAACTCAAGCTGAGGGTTGATGACATTCTTGGCTAACAATCGGTCAGCGTAGCGCAACACCGGAACAACGTTGCTCAAACATCCGGTTCACCAGTCGCGCGATTTCCTCTGCCGCTGCTTCCGGCCGCTTGCCTCGATGATGAATCCCACATACCGCGGTCGTCCACGAGTGCTCAAAGCTCGGCCCCCATCTTGATAGGCCCGACGCATCTCTGCCGTAAGTCAAATAAGCGGACATTGTATCGATACCGGTTCCCGGTCGTTCACCGATGAAGTGAACGACTGCTTCGACATCCAGTAGACGGCCAACGTCGTAGCCCGCCCGCACGCGTCCGTTCCGGATCACGATGTCGACGTTGCCAACGTTGTGACCAGCTTCGGCGAGCTGCCGCCTCAGATGGGGAAGCACCAGTCGCAGGTTCTGATTCACGGCATTCGCGTTGAGACCATCCGAGATTACCACCTGCGCGCCAGGGCGGGTTATTGGATAAAGTCCGCTTATGCGAGCCGCGTCTTGCTCGCATATCACTTCTCCGGCGGCGGGGTGCGCCAGATAGTCATCGCGATCCGATGCATTCGTTCGCACCTCGAGATGGTGAGCGCTGACATCTCTGATGACTGCGTCATCGAGCTTTGCATAAAGCGCTCGCCGCGCGTGGGCGTAGATCGCGTCGATTCGGCGGACGACATCGGAGTCGTCATTTGTTCCGAGGTCGAATCCGCGCTCCGAAAGAACGTCGATCTTTCTTGTCGCTTCCTCACGCAGAGTTTCGGTCGTTCGCGTATCGCCACCGGCCCGTTGATAAGCTGAGTAAAGCGATGCTGCACCGCTTCCACGGGCCTCACCCGATTCGTTCATGACTCCTAGCGCGACCAGTCTCTTCTTCATCGCCGATGAAATCTCGCGGCCGGTGTTATGACGTAATCCGGGATGATCTCGAGACGAAGTCGTAAGATAACCGAGCATCGGATCTGCGTTTCCGGCGACAGCCATCAGATATGCCGGCGCCGCGCGATCAACAATCTGTTCAGTGAGGAGCTGTAGTTCTCGCGGTTCAATTCCCATGTGAAACGTCGCGCAGACATCGAGCCCCATCGTGATCCCGTGAAGCTTTGCCATCATCGTGTCCTCGAGACACGCTCGCAGAAGTTGATCGCCGGTTCGAAAAACTTCAGGCCCGATGAATCCAGCTACGTCATTCACGATCATCCACGCGCCGGTTTGCTCGCGAAGATATCGAGCGACACCGTATGCGCGCGCTTCGAGCGTTACCATGTCAACGCCTTCCGCGGCTTGATTGGTAACCGCTGAACCCTGGCCCGTTTCGAAATAGAGGCCATCGAACCCGCGCGCCAGATCGAGAAGGCCATCGACATCAAGCCCGACGATTCCGCCGAGAGCCCTCGAAGTGCCGGCGAGACTTTGAAAACCTACATCGACGCGAGTCCTCGCACGAGCACTGGTCTGTTTCACGATGTCCGATAGCACACAGTAGCGCGTCGGCAGCTCCAGCCGTTCAACTACCCTCGAAAGCAGTTCTTCAAGTCGGATGATTGTGTCGACGTCATCGCTTGCGGGATTGAGGCCGATGATCACATCGCCGCAGCCATAGGTCAGTCCTTCGAGAATCGAGAAGAGAATCTCCTCTTCGTCATCACCCGGACTGTTTGGCTGAATGCGAGATCCAAAATGATTGCGTGAGCCAATCGCGATTCCATCGCCGGGAAGCGGATTGAACAATGCGCGCGAGACGGACCCGAGTTCTTCGTTGGTCATCACCTTCGCGGCGGCCGCGATCACTTCGCTCGCGAGGGCATCACTGTAACGTCGCACCCAGGCCGCGGCGCCGGTACCGAGCAGGATTCGTTTAACGTCGCTCACGGTCAGGCGGGCCAGGTCATCTGAATGTTCCGCATCAAGCGAGCGATGGAGAGTGTCAGTGACTTGATCTCCAACCAACACAGCGTTGGTTATTTCCTGGATGCGCAATGAAGCGAGTTCTTCGCGCGCTTCTTTTCGCAGTTGGTCATCGCGTGTTCCTCCAACTAACAGATCGCCTTCTTTGAATTCATTGGCGAGCGCGAATGTCTTAGTCAACTCGTTGAGGTTCATGACTATGCCAACGATTGCAAATTCACCGCAGAGCCGCCGAGGTTGCGAAGAGATGATCAATCGCCCCCCAACCTCTGCGTTACTCGGCGTCCTCCGCGGTTTAGGTTCCGGATTCAACCGCAGGGGGCGCAGGGGAACGCAGAGGTTGGCTTGCCGACCAACTCGGTCCCGCGAATCGCTTGCGCTCACTAAGCACGTACCACAGCGCCAGCAACACAGTGACTGCCGCGATTGTCTTACCGGCGCGCCCGTTATCGGGAACGCTTAGAATCACGCTGATGAACGCAACCCAGAGAATCGCAATCAGGTTGATGACTGAACTATATCTTCCCAGGTTCCACGGCCCGCGTTCCCCATCGCCTCTGGCGAGCCTCGATCGAAGCGCGAGGAAAACAGGAATTGTGTACGAGAAGTAGAGTCCAATCACGCTGATGGAAGTCACTACTGAATACGCTCCGCTGTAAACGGCAGCGACAAACGCGACCGCCACGCACAACCAAATCGCCGGCGCGGGCGTGAGATGTTTCCTGCTGACTCGCTTCCACAATCGCGAAGCAGGCATGCCATTGTCACGCGAGAATGCAAAGACAACTCGTGAACACCAGGTGACCGCCGACAGCCCGCAGAACCACATCGCCATCGCAACAAGAGCTGAGAACAACGTGCCGGCTCGCTCGCCAAGCGCAGTCTCAAGGATTGTGATCACCGCCGGAACATCGTTGCCGCTTGCATCCTTTGCGTTGAGAACCGAAGGAATGTCTTTGATCGCAAGCGTCAGAGCGATGAGCAAGAGATAACCGGCGACGCTCGATACGACTACCGCCAGCACCATACCCCACGGCACGCGCCGGCGCGGATCGACCGTCTCTTCGGACACGCTTGCCGACGCGTCGTAGCCGGTGAAAGTCCATTGAGCCTGCAGCAAGCCTACGATGAATGCCCACCAGTACGGCGAGCCTTGCGGGTTGTGAGTGACCGCAGTGAAGAAAAAACTCGCGGGTTGCTTTGGCGCAAAGATAAGCAACGCCGCGACGATCGCGATCACGCCAATGATGTGAACCGTCACGCTGAAGTCATTGAGCAAGGCGACCAGCCGAATCCCGAAGTGATTGATCAGCGCGTGCGATGTGAGGATCGCGGCATACACCAACAGGAGATTCTTCGTTGTCGCATCGAACCCAAGAAGCGGGGTTAGAAACTGAGCGCAGCCGTAATCGATACCGGCGAGCACAGTGACGTTGCCGAGTATGTTGAACCACGCGGTGAACCATCCCCACGACTTTCCGCCAAGTCTTGAGGACCAGTGATACATCGCGCCCGCGGTTGGAATTGTTGACGCCAGCTCAGCCATGCTCATTGCGACCGCGAGAGTGAACAACGTGACTAGCGGCCATCCGAAAGCCATCTCCGCCGGTCCGCCCATTGTGAGCCCGTGGCCGTACAGCGTGACTGCGCCGGTGAGAATCGAGATGATTGAAAACGAGATCGCGAAATTCGAGAATCCGCCCATCGTGCGGAAGAGTTCCTGCGCATAGCCGAGCGCGCCGAGCTCCTCGGAGTCTTGAAGGGCGCTGTGTGGTTTGCGATCAGAGTGTTTGGTCATTCTGGATTTCGCGCGCCGGTATTCTACCATTCAGCGATCAACTGGAAAGTGCGCTGAAGCTTGCCTGCCTTGACGTGCGTAAAGCGCGCACTCTATCATCGAACACTTGTTCGAAGCGTCTTATTCGAGCCATACGCTATGCCCTCTGAGTCACAATCCCGATACGATCAGAAACTGGTGCACGTGCTCAAGACCTCCGCCGCGGTGTTTGCCGATAAGGGGTATCACTCGACCAGCATGCGTGATATATCGCGCGCTACAAAGATGAGCCTCTCGGGGCTATACTACTATTTCAAAAGCAAAGAAGAGTTGCTGTTTCTAATTCAGGACTATTGCTTTAGCACCGTGATCGGCGATTGCCGCAGGCTGCTGGAGGGCGTCGATGATCCGGTCGGCCGCCTGAAGCTGCTCATCGAGAATCACCTGAATTATTTCGTCAACAACATGAACGAAATGAAGGTCCTCTCACACGAAGCGAACTCGATCACCGGCGATCTGTTTCGCAAGGTTAATTCCAAAAAGCGGCAATACGTTGATCTCGTGATCGACCTGCTCGGCGAAATCGCCGGTGAACGTCGAGTCGAGAGAGTCGATGTGAGAGTGGCGGCGTTCTCGCTCTTCGGGATGATGAACTGGAGTTATAACTGGTACAGCCCGCGCAAGGACCTCGACGTGGCCGAGCTGTCCGACCAGATGACCCGGCTCTTCCTGACTGGTTTCATCGGAGACAAAGCGCTCACGTCTGAGAGGCTCGAGACCGGACGCGAATCGCACCTCGATCGAACAGTTTCAATCTGGCAGCACTAACCTTGTACCGATCACTACTGAAATAAACGGGAGCACGCCATGACACGAGAAGCGATGGAGAACAGGCTGATCAACTACAGCACTCAAAATGGTATCGCCATCATCGAGCTGAACGATCCGCCGGCAAATACTTACACCTACGAGATGATGCGCGACATGGACGACGCGATACTCGAAGCGCGGCTCGACGAAGATGTGCACGTCATCGTCATTCGCGGCGCGGGAGACAAATTCTTTTGCGCGGGCGCCAACATCAAGATGCTGCTGTCGGCCACGCCGCAGTTTCGATATTTCTTTAGTCTTCATGGAAACGAGACGCTGATGCGACTCGAGAATACTCAAAAGCTCGTGATCGCGGCGATCAACGGACACGCGGTCGGAGGCGGGCTCGAGATCGCGCTCGCGTGCGACTTGCGAGTCGCGAAGAAGGGACCGGGAATGCTGGGGCTTCCGGAGATTAATCTCGGATTGCTCCCCGGTATGGGCGGAACTCAGCGCTTACCAAGAGTGATCGGCAAAGGAAAGGCTCTCGAGCTTCTGACAACGGGTCGCACGATTTCGGTCGATGAAGCGCATCGGCTCGGGCTTGTGAACGAGGTCTTTGACGAGGAGAACTTTTTCGACAAGGTGCTCGAGTACGCAAAGCAGTTTGTCGCGCCGGCGAAGGCAAGCAAGGCCGTCGGATTGATAAAGCGTTCGGTGCAGACTGGACTCGAAATTCCCCAGACCGAAGCGCTCGCGCTCGAACGCGAGTTGCTGCAGCAACTATTCGAAAGCGAGGACGCTCACGAAGGGCTTGATGCTTATGCGAAGAAGCGGCAGCCGCAGTTTAAGGGAAGATAGTCAGTAGACAGTCAGTAGTCCGTGGTCAGTAGTCCGGTAGCTACGGACCACGGACTACTGACTACGGACCAACATTGGAGAAATCATAATGGCAAAGATGTTCATTGCAGGAGAATCGGTTGATGCGATCAGCGGCGCAACCTACGAAGTACGCAATCCGGCGAACGGCGAAGTCGTAGACACAGCGCCGAAAGGAAATGCCGACGATGCGCGGCGCGCGATCGACGCGGCCGAAGCGGCGTTTGATGAGTGGTCGCATACATCGGCAGAAGATCGAGGCAAGCTCTTGTTTGCAGCGGCGGATCTAGTGGTAGCAGAGCGCAAAAGCCTGGGGGAGCTGCTCTGCCGCGAGCAGGGCAAACCGGTTATGGAAGCAGGCGGCGAGCTTGAGCACTTTGATCACGGATTACATTTCTATGCAGGTTTAGCCTCGAAGGTTCGCGGTGCGCACGTTCCGCTGCCCGCGAAGAACGCTTATGGGATGGTCATGCACAAACCGCTCGGCGTGTGCGGCGCAATCGTGCCCTGGAACTTTCCGCTCACGTTGATGGGCACCAAAGTCGGGCCCGCGCTCGCGGCCGGAAACACAGTTGTCGTGAAGCCTGCTTCAACCACGCCGCTGACTACTATTCGCATCATCGAGTTGATGAATCAGGCAGGAATACCAAAGGGCGTCTTGAATGTCATCACCGGACCGGGCAGCGTCGTCGGCGAAGAGCTGCTCGTTAACCCGAAGGTTCGACGAATCGCATTCACCGGTGAATCGGCGACCGGCAAGCACGTGGCGTCGGTGGCGTGTGGTGACTTCAAGCGAGTGACGCTGGAGCTGGGCGGCTCTGATCCGATGATCGTCTGTGAAGACGCCGACATCGCGAAAGCAATCACTGGCGCCATGGTAGGGCGCTTTTGGAATGCTGGCCAGGCGTGTCTTGCGGTCAAGCGGCTTTACATTTTCGACAAGGTCTTCGACGAATTCGTTCAGGGACTTGTCGGCAAAGTCTCGCGCTATGAAGTCGGCGACGGGATGACTAAAGCCGAGAAGCCGAAGATTCGAATGGGACCGCTTCACACCGCGGCGCAGCGCGACGAGATCGAATCTCAAGTAAAAGATGCGATCGATCGCGGCGCAAAAGTGTTGCTCGGTGGTGCGCGGCCAGAAGGCGCGCAGTACGAGAAGGGCAATTACTATCTGCCTACGATCCTGGTTGACGTTCCCGATGACGCGCGAGTTGTGACCGAAGAATCCTTTGGTCCGGTGCTGCCGATCTTCCGCGTCAACAGTCTCGACGAAGCGATCGAGAAAGCAAACGGGTCGATCTACGGATTGGGCTCTTCGATATGGACGAAGAACCTCGACAACATAGAAACTGCGATCGACAGGATTCAAGCGGGTAATGTGTGGGTGAATTCGCTGCATTACGGTTACGACGAGTTGCCTTTTGGCGGAGTTAAAGCGAGCGGCTTCGGCCGCGAGCACGGACCCGAGGCGCTGGATTATTATCTGGAGCCGAAGGGCGTTGTTATTACGCGTTAAAGAGAGAAGTGTTTTTGCGGTCAGTGAGATGAACCAAGCTTCACCTGGGGAAAGCGAGGTAGACATTATGAGTACGACTGTTCGTTGGACATCTGCAGATCTCGAAAGAATGCCGGAAGACGGCACGCGATACGAGATCATCGACGGAGAGCTCTATATGTCGAAACAACCCCATGCCAATCATCAGGATGTTTGTGGCGAGATATTGAGTGAGCTGAGAGACTGGAACAAGCAGAAAGGACTCGGGAGGGCATACTTCGCGCCCGGCCTGATTTTTGCCGAGGACGATGATGTTGCGCCAGATGTGATTTGGATTAGCAATGAGCGACTGGCTACGGCTCTTTGGGCTGACGGCAAATTCCACGACGCACCTGAACTGGTTATCGAAGTCCTTTCTCCCGGTGGTGTGAACGAGCGGCGTGATCGTGAAGCAAAGCTGCAGCTATATTCGCGTCGAGGTGTTGGCGAATATTGGATCGTAGACTGGAGACTTCGCTCTATTGATGTGTATCGGCGAGATCAGGCACAGTTGCACTACGCCGCAACGCTCTTCGAAACCGACACATTGGAGTCACCGTTGTTGCCAGGCTTTTCGTGCGCGGTTGGCGTCCTGTTCGCGCAGGTTGTAGATATTGAGTGAGTGTTAGCGGCACTTCATTGGAGGAATAGGATGGCGCAGATGTTAATCGGTGGCGAGTGGGTGGGCTCGCGTAGCGGAAACTCAATCGAAGTCATTAACCCGGCGACGGGTGAACCAGTCGATACCGCTCCGCGCGGCAATGCCGAAGACGCACGCGAGGCGATCGACGCGGCTCACAGCGCGTTCGCTGTGTGGAGTGAATGGACTCAGGCGAAACGAGCCGAGGTCCTCTATCGCGCGGTCGAGTTGATTCATCTTCACGAAAAAGAACTCGCGGCATTACTCACAAAAGAGCAGGGCAAGCCGCTTCGCGAGGCCATGCTCGAAATTCGCCGCTACGCGCACACGATCAAGTATTACGCTGGACTCGGCAAAAACATTCGCGGCGGCTACATTCCGCAAATCGACGAGAACAAGTACGGCTTGATCATCAAACGGCCGCTTGGCGTTGTCGGAGCCATCGTCCCGTGGAATTTTCCGGTGTCGCTGATGGGCAACAAGATCGGCCCCGCGCTGCTTGCGGGAAACACGATGGTGATCAAGCCCGCCGAGACGACCCCGTTAACTGATCTTCGCGTTGTTGGATTGTTCCTTGAAGCGGGCTTGCCAAAAGGCGCGCTCAACGTTGTCACCGGACAAGGGTCGGTCGTCGGTGAAGAGATCGTGACCAATCCGAAAGTTCGCAAGATCGGATTCACCGGCTCGACCGAAGTCGGGCGCCGCGTGATGGCTTCGGCGGCGCAGGGCATAAAGCGAGTGACGCTCGAGCTCGGCGGCTCGGACCCGATGATCGTTTGCGACGACGCCGATCTCGATGAAGCGGTGAAGGCGGCGGCGACCGGGCGATTCTTCAACTGCGGTCAGGCGTGTCTTGCAATTAAACGACTTTATCTTTTCGACTCGATCGCAGATGACTTCACTGAGAAGCTCGTAGGGCGCGCGAAGAAACTGCGCGTCGGAAACGGCATGACGGAAGGCACGATGATCGGGCCGCTTCACTCGGCAACGCAGCGCGATGAAATCGAAGCGCAGGTTGCGGACGCGGTCGATCTCGGAGCGCGGGTGCTTGCGGGTGGCGAACGGTTGCGGGGCGGCGACTACGATCGAGGGTACTTCTACGCACCGACCTTGCTGGCTGATGTGCCCGAAGACGCGCGCGTGGCAAGTGAAGAAGTCTTCGGCCCGGCGTTGCCGATTTTCCGAGTCGGCACGCTCGACGAAGCAATTGAGAAAGCCAACAACTCGATCTTCGGTTTGGGATCGTCGATCTGGACAAATGATTTGAATCGCGCCACGCGCGCGGCCGAGCGAATCGACGCGGGGTACACGTGGATCAACTCCGCGCAGGTTATCTACGACGAGCTTCCGTTTGGCGGGTTCAAGCAAAGCGGCCTCGGCAAAGAACACGGCACTGAAGCGCTGGACTACTACACTGAGACAAAAGCAGTCGTTGTTGCTACGAAGTAATCTTAGCGTTCCCTGTGCAATTAAGTGATCGTTGACAACGACTCTAGGTGTCGATCGTGAAAGAAATCAAAGCGGCGTTGGCGAATTACATTTCTATTTTATCCAACAGCCTTTCCCAAACGCACAGGACCGAGGATCGCCCTAAATACATTGGTCACCTGGCTCAGGCCGCAGTCATGTCTGGCCTTATTCATGGCGGCGCAAAAATCTCTGAGATGGAGGAGGTACTTCTCCAAGAGCGTCAGTCGTATGGCAGGGATTATCTCTCGGTTCGAGTGGGGAAGCGGCGGAGAGTGCTTTTAACGAATTTGCTGCCTTGATTGAAAGCAAGAAACGTTAGATTAGTCTATGAACTACCAAGCTCTCACCTTCGATCTTTCGGCCCGCATCGCGACCGTCACGTTCAATCGTCCCGATCGTCTCAACGCCATCAACGAAGAAATGCGCGACGACTTCACCCGTTTGTTCACCGAGCTTCAAACAAACGAAGACATCGGCGTTGTGATTTTCACCGGCGCCGGGCGAGCCTTCTCCGCCGGCGGTGATATCGAATACTTCGAGCGCGATTGGCCCACGACGAAGTTCCGAGCCGAGAATCATCGGCTTACCCAATTCTTCGATGAGCTCGAGCTGATTGAGAAGCCTGTGCTTGCTGCCATCAACGGTCCTTGCACGGGGGCTGGGTTGCAGATAACTCTGTCGTGTGACATTCGAGTCGCGTCTGATCAGGCAAAGTTTGCCTTTCGCGAAAACAACATTGGCTTGATTCCCGGCGCCGGCGGCTGCTCGCGTCTCGTCAAGCTGATCGGCTACGGTAAGGCGAAAGAGCTGATCTTCACCGGCGAGATGATTTCAGCAGTGGAAGCCGAGCGCATCGGACTGGTCAATCGCGTCGTGCCTCACGATGAATTGATGAGCAACACGAGAGCGCTTGCCGAGCACCTACTCACGCGCGCGCCCGAAGCGCTCGGCCTGGCAAAGCGAATCCTCTGGCATTCGGTAACCAGCGATTTCGCAACCGGGCGAATGCTCGAGGCTCTCGCGCAGAGCATTCTTGTAAAAAGCAAAGATCATCGCGAAGGCATTCGAGCCTTTCGCGAAAAGAGAAAGCCCGAGTTCAAAGGCGAGTAGCATTCTCACCAGGAGAAAACATGGCATTGGAAAACGTACTCATAGAAAAACGCGGACGAGTCGCGATCGTCACAATCAACCGGCCGGACAAGCTCAACGCGCTGAACATCGCGACACGCAGTGAGATTCTTACTGCGTTCGACGAGCTTGCCGGCGACGATGAAGTGCGCGTCGTGATTATCACCGGCGCGGGCGAGAAGGCTTTCATTGCGGGGGCCGACATTAACGAATTCGCCGGAATGTCGGCGATCGGGCAGCGCGCGGTGATGAAAGGCCGTCGCGCATTTGATTCGGTTGAGGATTTCCCAAAGCCGGTGATCGCGATGATAAACGGCTTTGCGCTGGGGGGCGGCTGCGAGCTTGCGATGGCGTGCGACATTCGGATCGCGTCTTCGAAGGCGAAGCTTGGACAGCCGGAGATCAAGCTGGGGATCATTCCGGGCGGCGGGGGCACTCAGCGAATGACGCGGCTGATCGGCGAAGGCAAAGCCATGGAGCTGATGTTCACAGGCGATATGATCTCAGCCGAGGAGGCCGAGCGGCTCGGGTTGGTGAACCACGTCTACGCGCCCGAGGAGCTTGAAGCAAAGACGATGGAGCTTGCGAACAAGATCGCCGAGTTGAGTCCGGTGGCGCTCGCGATGGCAAAGGCCTCGGTCAAGAACGCGGCTCGAATGAATATTCGTGAGGGCCTCGATTCAGAAGTTGATTTGTTTGCGTTGTGCTTTTCGAGCGAGGATAAGGAAGAAGGCGTGAGAGCATTCATCGAAAAGCGAAAGGCCGACTTCAAGGGGAAGTGAAGTTTCTAGTCCGACGTGCCGCTCGCCCCAAGCAACTCGCCTCGGTGAGCAAGCGTCTTAACGCGACGAGCAAGCTACTGTTTTCAGCGACAAAGCTCCTCCACAAAGCGCCAGTATTGATCCTTGCGGTTGGCCTTCAATTTCAACTTATCGAGGCGCGATTTCAGGATGGGCTGATGCGCCGTGGCAAACTCCCTGACAATACTTGAGTAGGCTTCCAACTTGTCTACGGGCGACGAGCACCGATTCGCCGCGTCCCTGGCTTTTCGGTAAAGCTTCAAAGCGGCGAAGCTTTGGGCGATTAGAGTGTAGGCCTTCGATTGGGAGCGATCATCGCGGATTCGCGGAGCGATATCATATGACTCGTCCAGGAGTTTCTTTGCTTCCGTGTATTCATGAGCGTTCGTCAGTTCCGCCGCGAGAAGCGACGAGACGAGAGATCTTATTGCGTAATCACTTATCTTGGGTATGAGCGGCAAAGCGTCGCCGTAGTTCAAACTGGCACTCTTACCACGACTGCTACTGATCACTTCCAGCGCTATCGCGCCGTAGATCTTCGATCGCTCGGTACCGTCTTGCCCGTCATTCGCGGCTTTGATCGCCTCGGCAATTAGGCCCCTCTTTGCCCGGTTTTCTGCGACGTCGTGAAGAGCATAAAACCTGTCATAATCGTGAGGAATGTTGGGGACTATGGTAAGGGCTTCGTCAGTGCGCCCCTCCCTGACGAGTTCCGAGATGATCGCTCGAAAGAAGGGAGTTGAATCATGGGCGCTCTTAGCATAAATGAGAGCGTCTTCAAGCCCTCCATTCACCACCTTGTCGACGGCGCTAACAAGATAATTGGGATAGCCGAGCAGATCACGCGCTTCCTTGTATTTCCCAACGGCTTCTAGCTCTTGCGAGATTTCGTCAACCAAGTCTGGAAGGTAATGAGCGATGCCGGCGGCGTTCAGGACAAGGCGCGCATCTTCGATCCTACCTGCAAGAGCTAAGCCTCGAGCTACGACGAAAGCGGATCGCGTATCGACCCCATAGAGCCTATACAAGCTACTTCCTTCGCTTGGTGTACTCATCGTGCGAATGATTTCAACCGCTTGGTCTACACACCTGTTTGTGGACGATCGGAGGCCTTTACTAAAGAGTACTTCGGCTGAACCCGCTAGAATCTCAAACGTGGCGAGTGTATTGAGTCCCTCCACAAGATTGACGCCTTCGTCTTGCTTACCTGCCTGTGTCAGTTCAGCTCCCAATCGGTAGGCAAAGGACTGCCGCAGATCGAAGCCAGAGTCCACCGGTTGGCTGGCCAAAGCCCTAGCTTGCAAGATCTCGCGCTCTCTTAGTTCAGAGGATATAGCACCTCGGATTTGATCGAATTGTTGGACTAACATTTCGTTCAGGATCTTGTTGGCTTCAACGGTTTCGCCTTTTTCTATCAAGGCATCAATCCGATCAAACCAGATCGAAACTAACGCGGATCGATCTAACTCGTATGGCCGCGGGGCTGGACGCCGTATCAACGAATCAAGCGCCTTCTCGGGTTCGCCAACATTAGCAAGCTCTTGTGCGGTATCGTTAATGAACGCCTTGTCCTCGCTGAGACGAATCGCATCTTCCTCTCTGCCGGCCCGCACTAAGGCCGCGGCAATTACCCCTGTAAGTTCTGTGTCGGACGGCACGTCCTTCGCTTGATCGATTCGCCCGGTATATACCAAAGACGAAGCCCAGCTCCACACTGCGTGTTGGCCGTAAGACCCTCCCAACAAGTAGGATTGCTTTATCGGGACTGCCACATCAGATAGAACTGCGCTTATTTGATAGTCGTCCCGGCGAGTCCAATACTCCCAGGCGGGCCAGGCTAAGATAAGCAGTGCCGCGGCGACAGTCAGCCTCAACAGCACCGCGCGCAAACTGATTCTTAGCATGCTTCTTTCTTCGCCACGGCGCGCGAATCGCCATAGTCTCAGACTCTCGACCAAGGGCACTGGCTGTCTTAGGAGCCGGAGGACTCGACCAAAGAGGCCGAGCCTCGCCAGCCGTCCCTCCGAGGAACGAGCGGCTGACTTCGTGCGCTCACCCCAGAAGCGCAAACGTTCCTCTGCATCTCTGGCCCTCTGGAGAATTGGCTCGGGAGCCTCGGAGAGAATATGCACTAAATGCTCATGCATGAGTTCGTACTGCCGCTCGCTGGGTGCAACATCGCCGCCATCAGCGTCCCGTGCGAATACGGGATTAACCAGATACTTTTCAGCAAAAACGTCCAGCACTCTCTGAACCTGCAGCGAAGGTAGTTGGACGGCCATCGCGATGGATTGAGGTGTTTGCGCCCACTTGGTTTGGGCCGGCGAGATTAGCTGGCGAAGAATCAACAATGATTTCTCGCCCGATACAGCGGTCCTACGCCATACGTAGGTCTTTGCGTCCTCAATGTAGGCGCGCAGCAGGCCGAGTTTTCCACCCAGACGCCTCAAACCTGCGACGGAGAAATAGCGGTCACCGGAAGATTCGATCATCATCCCAACCGTCTGCAGCTCGACTGGCAACACCGTCTTCTCATCGTCGACAGAAAGGCGTCTATCACGTGGCGGCCTCAGTAGCTCGCGAATGAGCGCTCGCCTGAAGTCCTCAAATTGTTGCTCGAGTAACGGGTCGTCTCCACGAAGAGGAATGAGCATCTCATCCAACACCGCATCCGCCTGGTCTCGGTGAAAGGCATGCAGCGTATAGTAATTTCCCAAATCGAGCGTATCGCCCTTGGGATCAACGCTGTGGCAAACCCTCATCAGGAGATCGAAGAAGTCGCTCCGAATGCTAACGAGTAGCCGCAACTGCCAATTTGCGATCGCATCCTTTAGTACTTCTACGACTTGATTGCGAGTCTCGTCCTTCACCGTGGCAAACAATTCCTCAAATTGATCGATGCAAAGCAGGATCGATTTCGCGTGCTCATCGACTGGGCTGCCGTTTGCTTTTCTGGTCGACGCGGAAAGCTTGGCAATTTCCTCAATCACTGTCTGAGGCGTGGTCACGTCCGCGCCCGGTCGATAGGGCTCATTGCGAAGGCTTGCTCGGAGCTTCCCGAACGGGTCGTCGGCTATACGGCATTCGATAACGTTGAACCTTGCTCGCGCCCGCGGAAGAAGGAGAGCGTTAAGAAAAGATGACTTCCCGCTGCCGGATTCGCCCTCGAGAATAAAGAGGCGCTCATGCTGTAACCTGAGCCAACAAGCATCGATGTCCTTCTGCCTGCCAGGTAATTTGTCGTCTGACGTGTACGGAAGCGGTCCCCTGAATATCAGTCCGGCCGGCGGGGGAGGGGGCGGTGGACCCAGGATCACCCGAGTGATTGCGAAGGCTACGCGAGGGAATCGGACCACAACGAATAGTAAGACTCCGGTACCGACCAGAACCCATTTTATGACCGGCGTCCCGCCGATGACGGGCAGATCGCCTAAGGGAACACCGGCTGCCTTTAGTGCATTCAAGGCCGCAAGAGCTCCACCCACCAGCGATACGACTGGTTTCCACGACCGAGCACCGAGTTGCCGAATGCGCTCTAGAGGGGCAGCCACGTTGTGACTCCTCGACCAATAAGGTCAGGCTGCTACGAAACACGCTGTCGCCGAGGGTATTCCATAGTACCTTGCTTAGTCAAACGAATCGAGAGCGAGTAGCGCGTTGCGGTTTCGCTCGTCGTATGCGCGGGAGCCTTGAGCGGCACTCGATAGCATATTCACTCCAGAGCGGTTGCTGCTTCAATGTGTTCGCTGGCGCAACGTCGCTATCAAGCTCATTCATTCAGGAAAGGAAGACAAGCTAGTGTTCTCGCGGCCCGTCACGGTTTCACTCGGAATTCTTATGCGCTCTCAGTGTTAGCGATGTTGCGCGCTTGTGGGCATTCCCGCGCGGCGATGGAATTCCCTTGGAGCAAACGTTCAGCGCGCGCTCTTGAGAGAGGCCTTAATCGCCCGAAGGCTAGCCTCTCTAGTGTCCGTCGGAACTGAACAGCCGGGCGTAACGATCAATCCTAGCGTCCCGATCTCACAAATTGTGTTTGCGATTTGCTCTCGAATCTCTGGGGCCGATACGTGACTCGCCACCGACTCATCGACTCCGCCCATTACAGTCTTACCAGAGCGGGACTTGCCTTCGCCGAGTGACGGCGCGGTCGCGAAATGAGACCAATTAAAAGCGGCCGCTGGATAGTCTAAAACCGAATCGAAGTGAATTCGCTTCCCGTGGATGTGCACGACGTTGAACGGCGCATCGCGAACCGCTTCAAGTATCTTGAGATCGAAGGGCCGGCCCCAGGTCTGATATTCCTCGGCTGTCATAACATCGCCGCTGGCCGCTCCCAGGGACAGAAAAATACCGGCCGCGCCTCGCTTCAGCGATTCCTTCGCGTAATCGGCGAGGGTTGTCGCTATTGAATCCATTGCCGCCAGCAGGAGTTCAGGACTGTGCTGGCGAGCCTTCTCTACGCCGCCAGCACGAGCTAGCCGTCGAGCTGTAGTCCACGGACTGAAAATAGTCTCGATGAACATCGCTTCTTTGCCAATCGCGTCATTGATCATTTCGAGTGCTGAAAGCTGTTCGGTCCAACACGGATTGCTTGAGGCGACAGGCTCGATCCGATTCCAATCGTCTTCGGTTTCGATCGCTTCAAGACCGGGCGGCAGCGGATACGGGTAGTCGCTCATAACCTTGAGGAAATCCAAATCGTATGCGCGATAAAAATCTATCTCCGCTTTTGCGTGGTCGCGGCCCGGCCGGTGTTGAAGCCCAAAGTGATACCAGAAGCTAAACGGCGGCCGATCGGCCTCTTCACCTTTGAGAGCGCTCGTGACACGTTCAATCTTATTCATTGGTTGATCTTCAACTGACTGCTTCGCGTATGAAATCGATCACTGCCTGCTCTTTGTCCGGTGGGAAGCGGCCCAGCCAGACATTCCGAACCACACCCTGTTCATCGACAAGGATCAGCGTCGGAGTGCCCCTGATCTTCAACAACTCAAAGGAGCCCTGACGCACATCGCCTACTTCAACCTTGAGACCCCGCAGGTACTCGCGGTTCTCTTCGACGCTCTCTGGCAACACCGCAGTCATATGTATTCGCTGCGCCGCCAACTCCGCCGTAAGCCGGCGGTAAAACGGAGCGCTCTCACTGCACGAGTCACAACCCGGAGCCAGCGCAAGCACCAGCGTATTGCCGTTGCCTTTCCAATCCACATCCTCCAGCGGAAACTTCTCGCCGGCCGCGATCTGGGGCGGCAAGCCTGGTCCTGATCCGGACAACAAATAGTTCCGCACCAGCACCACGCTTGCGATCAGCGCCGCAATAAGGATGGCGATATTTGTCACGCTCTCGAGTCCTTTGGTCATGCAGGGTTATTCAGCGAGAGAGTACTGACACACAAGAAAGCTGTCAAATTCTACAAAATGGACAGTCGGTCGAACGTGCGGTCGTCGAGATATGCGGCGCGGTGTGTTTAATGCGCGGACTCGATGCCGGTCGCGAACGGCTTTTCGAATACCAGGAAGTACATCTTCTTGCCATACTCGGCGTCGTAGAATCCCGGCCGGCTCTCCTTGAAGGCAAAGCCGTTGCGTACGATTTCTTCTCGCACCAAATCGGCCGGAATCGTGTGCAATCTATGATACTCGAAGCGAGGCCGGCCCGAAGGACCTTCTCCGTCGATGATCACCATCGAATACAAAGTCCGAACCAAATAACTGGCGTAATCTTGCTTCCGTGTTTAACAACCCCATGCCTTTGCTGCTTTCGAGGCGCCAGCCGACGGGTAGTCCAACGCCATCATCGCGACGCGCGCAACTGGCGCTCGCGGAATCTGCGGTAATAATCCAACGCGCTGCCGATCCCAAGGATCAACCCATAGAACAACGCAGCGAACGGCAGATCTCGCAGCCACCAGTAAACAAGCAGCACATTGAATTGCATCTCGGCGAGAGAGTGACCGGGTTGCATGATCAGCCAGTTCGCCATCAGCACTAAGACTGAATGCGCGGCGCATAGGAGCACTACGGCAGCGGCGTGCACAGGCAGCGCGCGCTTCAATGAGCCGAGTTCGAGCGGCCAGCGCCTGCGTAACCACAGCGCTGCCGGAGCCAGCACAACCCACGCGACCCAGACTGCAAGTTGATACCAAAACATCCTCCACTGAATACTCAATGACCCCGTGGGTGGCGGACCGATGCGGCGGAGCGGGGGTAATTCGACGAGTACGGTTCCCGCGGTAAACACGCCAAGCGCCAGCCAGAGTGCCAGAAACGAAACCCAAATCGTCCCTCGCTTGCGCAAGAATCCCTCGGCCGTCAAGTTCGACAACGCGCCTCCGTCCTGGGTCCTACCCTCTCACCTGTCCCCTGTCACCTGTCACCCGTCACCCGTCACACCCTTGACTCTACCCGGTTTCAGACGAGTACTGTGCCGCTTTGTGGCGAACGGTGCAAATTCTGTGGTGAATCGTAGATAAGCGACGGCTAGAGATCCCCTCTTCCCCTCTTCCCCTGTCCCCTGTCCCTCCTTGCTTATCTCACAACTCGCAAATAGGATTTGCGGGATGCTCACTACAAAAGGCTGGCTGTTCATCGCACTCGGCTGCTTCGGCGTCGTCTATTTGATCACTTGGATCGCTTCACGCAAGCGCGAACGCATCGGTCTCCCGTCTTCCGTCCCCCGTCTTCCGTCAACGCGGTTCTTCGGCGCGATCGGGTTTGTAACCACCTTCTTCGACACACTGGGCATAGGCTCATACGCCACGACGACTTCAATATTCAAGCTCCGAAATTTAGTAAAAGACGAATTTGTCCCGGGCACGCTCAACGTTGGCTTCACGCTGCCAACTATCGTGCAGGCGTTTATCTACATCGCAATCGTCCAGGTCGAGATGACTACGTTGATTCTGTTGATCGCCGCGAGTGTGCTGGGGATGTGGCTAGGCGCGGGCGTCGTCTGTGGGTGGCCTCGTCGTTACATTCAGATCGGAATGGGTGTGGCGTTGTTAGTGGCGGCAACATTGTTTCTGATGACGATCTTTCACAAAGAAGCCGCGGGAGGTGTGGCGCTCGGTCTGCACGGAGTCAGTCTATGGGCGGGCATCGTCGGGAACTTCGTGCTCGGGGCGTTGATGTCTTTGGGGATCGGATTGTATGGGCCGTGCTTGATTATGATCAGCCTGCTGGGGATGGATCCACGAGCAGCGTTCCCGATAATGATGGGCTCGTGTGCGTTCCTGATGCCGGTGGGAAGCGAGCGATTCGTGCGCAAGGGCAGTTATGATTTTCGCGCGGCGTTGGGGTTAGCGATCGGCAGCATCCCCGCCGTGTTGATAGCGGCCTTTATTGTGAAGTCTCTGGATTTGTATTACGTCCGCTGGCTGGTAGTGGTGGTCGTAGTGTTTACCGCGCTTTCGATGTTGCGCTCGGCGGCGACTGAACGAAGGTCCGCACGAGAGTCTGCACAGCCAGTGCCGCTTGACGACGCAGTGATCTGACCCAACCAAATCGTGATGAGGATCCCTCGCATTACCGCTTGCGAAAGCCAACAGATCGAGTAACGGGTCTCCTTGAACGAGCTACGGCAAAGCCGTATACTTCAGCGGTGTTCAGCTTCATCGAAACGAAGCTATTCACTCGTCTCATCCAGGAGTATCTCACTGACGACGAGTACAGCGAGCTTCAGTGGTTTCTCGCGTCCGACCCGGAGAGCGGTCCGGTGATTCCGGGCACCGGCGGAGTGCGGAAGCTTCGATGGCGAGCCCCTGGTCGAGGCAAGCGTGGCGGGTATCGAGTCATTTACTACGTAAAGCGGGCGGACGGTGTAATCTGGATGCTGACGATGTATCCGAAGAATGTCATCGAAAACATACCGGCGCATGTCCTTAGACAGATTCGGGAGGAGATTGAAAATGCCTAATGCAAAGCGAGACATCGGGCGCGAAATCCTGCAAGGCCTGCGAGAGATTAAGCGCGGTCAACACGGACGCGTTGTGAACCTTCCCAATGTAGCGAGCATTCGCGAGAAGACCGGGCTTTCGCAAGAGCGCTTCGCTACATTGCTGGGGGTATCGGTTCGCACTCTTCAGGATTGGGAGCAGGACCGCCGAGAGCCGTCAGGCGCGGCTCGCACTTTGCTGCTGATCGCCGAGCGCAACCCGAAGGCACTCCTCGATGTGGCGTGATAACATAAGAGCAAGAATCAATGAGCGATCTTGAAAGATACGTTAAGAAACGTAAGTGCCTGGACCCTTGAGTTCGCAGGGGCATTTCTGCTCGCCACCGCGGGCTGCCTACTGCCCACTTCTCTGAGACAGGCCCGCGCGAAAACCGGGATGACTCAAGCTGACGTTGCACGCAGATTGAGAACTCACGACCAAAGCCACGGAGAAGTAGCCTAAGCCGCATTGTTTACTTGCTCAGCTTCTAAAGCAGGAGGCAGCCACGTCGACGAGCTGCGGGCGTTTCAAAACACACCGTTACAAGCACTGCGGACGTTGCGTGCCTTGCCAGATTAGGCGGGCAGCCTTTCTGGCTTGGGGCGTCGCTGACACTACCAAGTATGTCTATGAGGATCTGGGCAAGGACGACGACAACCACGCGCGGTTTGACGATGTCCGCTCGGCTGCCATGGCGATCGCAGAAGTCCGCCGGCGCGGGCTTGATGATTGGCTCGGCAATGCACTGAGCTCGACCCTGCTCGGAGACATCTCAAAGCTGAAGGCTGTCGTAAACCGTAGCCTCGACGAACTCGCGGCGCTACACATCGCCTATGGTGTGAAGTGATCGATTCTCACTGCCACATTGACCTCTATCCCGATCCTCAAATGGTCGCGAACGACTGCGAATCAAGAGGACTCTGCGTTCTGTCCGTGACCACAACACCGTCTGCCTGGAGCGGCACAGCGGCACTCGCGTCGGGTTCGTCGCGGATCAAGACTGCGTTGGGGCTGCATCCGCAGCTTGCCCATCAGCGGAAGTCCGAACTGCCGTTGTTCGAGCAACTGCTTATCGACGCGCACTACGTGGGAGAGATTGGTTTAGATGGTGCTCCCGAATTCAGGCAGCACTGGAATGACCAAGTACTGGTTTTTACTCGCATCCTGGACGCTTGTAAGAAAGCTGGTGGACGCGTGATGTCGATACATAGTCGCCGCGCCGCATCAGCCGTCCTTGATCACCTAGAGGAACGACCCGGTGTCGGAACGCCAATCCTTCACTGGTTCTCTGGAAGTCAGAGCGAGCTTGAGCGGGCTGTGGCATATGGCTGCTGGTTCAGTGTCGGCCCTGCGATGTTGGTAGGCGAGAAGGGGCGACGGCTTGCGGCTCGTATGCCGCGCGATCGTATCTTGACGGAGTCCGATGGTCCTTTCGCGCGAGTGGACGGACGTTCAGCCCTTCCGTGGGACGTAGAGCGGGCGGTCGGTTGCTTGTCTGATATTTGGAACGAGCCAGCGAAATCGGTCGAAGCGCTTCTGCACAATAATGTGATGCGTCTCGCTTCCTCGTGATGCGGTGATCGGTTTCTCTCGCTTCTGCACAATAATGTGATGCGTCTCGCTTCCTCGTGATGCGGTGATCGGTTTCTCTCGCTACCTAACGCACCGTTCACAAAACGCCAGCCAACCTGTTCGCAACTGCGAATCACAACCTCGACGGCAGGGCAAAGGTTCTCAGTCTGGCGGTTGAATGGGCCAGCTTGCATCAGACAGAATTAATGCAGAACTGGCAGAGCATTAGAACAACTGGCGCGTATCGGCGCATCGAGCCGCTTGCGCAGTAAAGGATAAGTCATGCTTCACATATCGGATGCCAAATACCTCGACGAATACCGGCTGCGAGTTGCATTCAAGGATGGACGCGAAGGCGTCGCCGATCTCCGCGCGATGATCTTTGACGAGCCTCGAAGCGTTTTGAACCGCTCGAGGATCTCTCAGCTTTTCGGCAGTTCTTCATCGAGCGTGGGGCGCTATGTTGGCCGGGCAATCTGGATGTCGCCCCCGAATACATCTACTTCCTCGCCTTTCGCGATGATGAGAGTCTGCGCGGACTCTTCGAAGAATGGGGTTATGTCCAAACCGAGGTTGCAGTCTGATGGTGTAAATGTTTGACCGGCTTCATCAGCCCACTTATGATTCCGCTATAAGCAAGCCGTTCATCATCGAAGAACTCCCGCACGACCCTGGGGTTCGAGCGCTTGTTCGCACAAGCCTACCGAAATCTGATGTGGTTCAGCGATCACGCGAACGAGCTTGGAGTCTTCAAAAAGCATCGCGGACGCTTGTCGCCGCGGCAGGCGGAGAGCTGTTTGTCGCGGATAGCCGCGAAGAGGTCGCTCCGGCAGGTACACCGGCAGGGCACGCCGGCGCCTAACTGAATGTCAACAACATCAAGCCAGGCCCTCTGCTTCTGGCAGGGCAACAACCGTCAGGCCGATCTTCCTATTAAGAGTGAACAGACTGCTTCACTGCAACGCCACGATCACCTGAATGAACCCTGTCCCCGAATGCAATCCGGTCAGTGCTTTTCCGACCACCGCCCCGAATGCCTTGAAAGGGTCGGTCGCTTTCATCACGTGGCCCGGCGTCCCTGCGGTCGTCAACAAGTCGCCGGCGCCGATCGCTCCGTTGCAAGCGTCCGCTTTGCAATAGACGCGGCCAATCAGCGCCACCGGCAACTGCCCGCTTCGATCGCCTCTCCGGCCGAGAACGATTCCCGGTCTTAGGTCCTTCGCCCCCGCGATGATTCCTACAACACGCTTGTTGTACTCTCCGCTGCTGACTCGCAGTCGGTTGTCGTCGCCTAATGCCACCACGGTTCCTGGCTCGATCGTCTCATCCTCAGCCACATCGAAGTCCTCGGCACAGTCGGCGTTCTGAAGAATGATGTCTCCCGCCTGCCCGTTCAGATGGATGGTTGCTTGCGAAAGCGTAGTGTTGTCGCCGTTGGACGCAAACAGCACAATGTCACCATCCGCGTCGTTGCCGCCCAGCCATATGTTGGCCCCGCCAGCGTCGAGCCGGATACGATCCTGGCCGGTCCCGCTCCGCATCACTATATCTCCATCCGGGCCGTTGCCGCCTAACCAGACGTTGCCTCCGCCGCCATCCAGGTGGATCGACGCCTGCGAAAGCTCCCCCGGCTGACCGGCGCCTGGAAACAACACCACGTCACCGTCAACCCCGTTCCCTCCAAACCACGCGTTACCGCCGCCGCCATCCAGATGAATGCTCGACTCTGCAAGCTGGCCGTTCTCGCCGCCAGATGGAAAGAGCACCAGGTCACCATCCGTTCCGTTACCGCCCAGCCACGCGTTGCCACCACCACCATCCAGGTGAATGCGGTTCTGTCCCTCGTTGCTTCGCAGCACAAGGTCGCCGTCGGCGCCGTCGCCGCCTGCATTGATGTTCCCGGTGTCACTGTCGATTGAAATTGGCATCGTCTACTCCTCCTTCAACTTAGAAAAGGCATTCGCGCTGCATAACGTGCAACTGCCTCCGCAGCGATTTTGTTTGTGAATCTCCAACCGTGAAAACGTCCTCGAGCAAGGAAAGCGGCACACCCAGCCCGCAAGCCCCAGCGGTAACCCTCACGCTGATCGCACTGACGTTGACAAAACGTGCCCTCTTGCACGGCCGCCCTTCGCTATCGATGATCCAAAGCATGTAAAAGCCAGGCGGAGCTACCGCGCTGTGCGGCGGAGCCGTGACTATCAGCCGGTCACCGCCCGTATGATTGAACTCGAGTCCTACATAGCGCTGGTCGCTGTCGAACGCATGAGTCACTGACCCGTTTCGCATCAGCGCTACTCGCTGAATACTGTTTGCTTGAGGCGTTCGAACTTCGAATGTCCGTCCATACACGATGTAATCGGGGGTGCCGGTAATGTCGGGCCGGCCCATCTGCGCACAGTAGGGCGGCCGGTACACTTCGATCCGGCGCTCCTGATTTGCTTCACCACCGGGACCGTTGGAGCCACCGGTCCAAACCGTGCCGTTCGGCATTAGCAATGCCACCGAATGATAATGCCGCCTGACTGCGGCCTGCTGAACGGTGGTCCACGGGAGAGCCGGAGCGTCGCCGTAGGTACCCGATTCCCAGTCGATACCCGGGTCGTAAATCTCTCCGTTCCGGACTGCGTTTTGTTGTCGGAGCGGATCGTCGCCTCCTGAGTACTCGGTGCCACCTGAGATGAAGACTTGTCCATTCGGGAGGATGACTGAGCAGCCATGATTTCTCTCGGGCGGTGTTTCGCTCCAATCGCGTGGTCCCGCTTCTTCCCACGAAGGCGAATCGCCGCTCAGCGTAATCCGTCGCGCGGCCTCGCCGTTGGCAACCAACACCCTCGGCGTGTACCCGTCGCCCGGCAGGAGCGGAAGCAGGGCGGCTGTTCCCCGGCTCCCCTGATGGTAGATGCCTTCGGGCGGCGGCTCAATGACTGGTTCGCTCAAGAATGTCCCGCTGTACGGATTGTAGTAGCGATTGAACTCCTTTACCTGAGTTGCGAAGAACAGGTGCCCGTTGGGCAACAGGAAAATGCGATGATATTCGTCGCGGATTGGGTTTACGGCCGTTGTTTCCGCGGTGAGCAGAGTCCAACTGTCGTTGCTCGGCGAGTAGCGTTCAGGCGTATTGTTGCTGTGCCGCTGTTCGTCTTCCTCAGCACTCGGATACGCCTCCCGCACGTCGGGGTGGCCCGCAACCGCGAATACCTGGTTGTCATAGAGGGTAGCCAGAGTCGGGTACCATCGTCCTCCTGAATTAGGATTGCCATCTGGATCGAGATTCATGTCCGCCGCTCTCGCCCAGGTTCTTCCACGCGGCTCGTACAACCAGCAGGCGCGGGATCCGCCGCCAGACAGTCCGCCGTGTCCATGCAGGTCTTCGCCTTCCTCGCCGACCGGCAGCTCGCCGCCACCCACGAGCAGCCGCCCGTCCGCAAGAAAGGCCTGTCCGCCGCAAAACATGTCGGTATCCGGCAGAGCCGATTCGAACTTGTCGTCGATCATTTCGCTGACCACGTCGAACCGGTAGATACCTTCAGATTCGAACCAGCCCCCGAAATACATGATCTCGCCTGTGGCGACGAGACCCGCGTGGATTGCCATATGCCCCGAATCCTGAACGATCACTTCCCACGGCACACATTCTGCCTGGAGCACCGCGAGCGGTTCCTTCAATGCGCCGCCCTCCCCGTTTAAGATGTCCTGTCGCAGTGAAAGCGGAAACGTCTCACCGCATGCTGTGGCTATATGTCGAACGCTGAGTCTTGCCATAAAGTGAGCCGAAACAACGGAAAGTTGGAATTACACGACGCTCCGCGCGATCGCCGAACGATTGCTGCCTCTAGGTGTGAGGAAGAAGCTACTATCTTTACAAAGTACAAGGAACACCGGGTCGGAGCAGGCAGGATACTATCACATCGTGAAGAGGTGTCAAAGGGTGGATGGTTACAAACCAGATCGGGAGGGCAAGGGCGTTGAGATGGCCCGGCGCGTTGTCGCCGGGTATTCGAAACTTAGGAACCGAGACTCCAGAACGGGGGCAGGCTTGACACTGTTAATGCTTGAACCTCACCGCGGCGGGCGGATCCGCACTGAGGCTTACTCGCACCTCAGCGCGATCATCGGGTCGACCTTCGTAGCTCGGCGCGCTGGCGCGAAACTGGCTCCCAGAGCCACACCTGCAAGCAACACCGATGCAACAACGAAAGTCAATGGATCGGTAGCGCTGATGCCGTACAGAAGACTGGACATCAATCGCGTCAACGCGAACGCCGAGACCAGGCCGAGCGCGATCCCCTGGACCGCGAGCCAAACACCCCGGCGAACTACCATCTGCTTCACGTCCGAAGGCCGCGCGCCCAATGCCATCCTGATTCCTATCTCCCGAGTTTTCAGCGCGACCCAGTGCGCCATTATGCCGTAGAGCCCGATCGCAGCCATCACCAGCGCGAGTGCGCCGAACAGTCCAATCAACCCGACTAACATTCGCTGCTGCCACAGAGTCGCGGCGATCTGTTCAGACATCGTCTTGACCGCGAACACCGGCAAGGTCTTATCCAGGGCGGCCACCTCGCCGCGGATCGCCGGTATGAAACTCGAAGGGTTCGACGCGACGCGCGCGACCAGCGTCGCTCTGCCGTCGTAGGTTTGCAGCTCAGGCAGATACACCAGCATTGGCATGTCTACAAGCAGCGAGCGATACCTGGTGTTTCTGGCGACTCCAACAATCTCAACCGGAGGCCGCGGCTCATGCCAGAACGGCACCGAAAGCTGTTTACCAACTGCGCTCTCACCAGGCCAAAGGCGGTCGGCCAGCTTTTGACTGACGATCGCCACCGGAGCCGCACCCAGCCTGTCTGCAGAGCTGAACTCACGGCCTTCGACGAGTGGAATCCCGAGAGTCCTAAAATAGTGTGGAGCGATTCGGTTCGCATCGACGCGCAAGCCGAGGTCGTCGCGAGTTCTCAGAACATCTGGCGGAGGTTCGTCGCCTGGAAGAAACACGTTGAGGCGATCGCTCCAGTCGTTGGGCGGAACGGTCTTCGCGAGGCTCGCCGAGACAACTCCGGGAATGGCTTCAACCCGATTGATGAGGTCTTCGTAGAAAGATCTGCCCCCAGCTTCGCTGTAATGTCGAATGGTCAGATCCATGGACATCAGCAAAAGGTTGTCGCTATCGAAGCCGCGATCCATCGTCAACACCTTTTGCATAGTTCTTACCGCAAGGCCCGCGCCGATAAGCAACAACAAAGAGAGCGCTATCTGGGCGACGACCAGACGGCCCTGCAAGCGCGACTTATTCCCACTCGATTTCGGCGAGCCTTCTTTGAGTGAAGTGACGAGGTCGGGATTTGACGCTTGCAAAGCGGGAACGAGACCGAAGACTACGCCGGTGAGAGCCGACAACAATGCGGTGAAGGCGAGCACTCGCCCGTCCAGACGCACGTCCATTCCCCGAAGCGCGTAAGCAGGCTGTTGGAAGGTCAGGATCAACCCTGCGGCCCACGGCGCCAACAAAACTCCAAGACTGCCCCCGGCCAACGAGAGCAAAATTCCTTCGGTTAACAACTGACGAATGAGCCGCCCCCGAGTGGCTCCCAGAGCCAGTTTCACGGCGATCTCTCTACGGCGCGCGGTCGCGCGCACGAGCAGGAGATTGGCTACATTGGTGCAGCCTATCAGCAGCAAGAGAACTACCGCGGCCGCAAGCAATCCCAGAAAGTTGCGAAGGCTGGTTCGGTCTTCGGAATCGAGTCCCAACCCGGCGAGCAGCACAAGACGCCCGCCCGAATTCAAGTTCGGATAGCTCTGCTCGAGTTGCTTCGCCGCGGTGGCGAGCTCGGCTTGAGCGCGGGCGAGTGAGACGCCGGGTTTTAGCCGCCCAAACAGCGTGAGCCACCCGGCGGAACGATCGTTGAACCAGACCCGGCCCATCGTGCGGGGCATTGCCTGAGCCTGCATCTTGATCGGAATCCAGACGTCGAATGACGAGCCCTTTTCGGTGCCGGCGAAATCGCGAGCCGCTACGCCGATGATCGTAAAGTCGTAGTCGTTGAGTCTTATCGTTCGCCCTGCAACGTCCGAGGCTTCGCCGAAGGCCCGGAGCCAGAAGCCGTAGCTAAGCACTGCGATCGGATTGGCACCGGGCTCGCCGTCATCATCGGGGGTGATGAGCCGGCCGAGAGCAGCTTTCACGCCCAGAACGTTGAAGTAGTTGCCGCTGACCAGGTCGCCGCGCAGTCGTTCGGCTCTCCCATTGTCAAACGTGAGCGGCGTCCCGCAATGCGCGGCGAGTCCCGCAAGCGTGCTGTTGCTGTCGCGATAGTCGACGTAATCCGGATAACCCGAGCTGGACGCATTTCCATTCAGCGTTCGCTCGAGCAATACAAGCTCATCAGGGTTGCTCACGCCTGACAACGGACGCAGCAGCGCCGCATTCACGAGGCTGAAGATCGCGGTGTTGGCGCCTATTCCGAGCGCGAGCACCACCACCGCAACAAAGTTGAAGCCCGGACTCTTTGCGAAGAGCCGAACCGCATATCGTAGGTCTTGCCAAAACGCCTCCATGAATTTCCTCACTCCTCGGGTTGGTCTTTCAAAAGCGGCTTGAAACCTTAGACGAGCGAGCCAGCCGATTTCTTCCGTTGCAAGTGACGAAGATGCGAACTCCAGCCGTCCTCCAGCAGAAGGCCCATCAACTTATCGCGATATAGTGCGCCGGGCGGCGTTCTTGTAAATGACTCCGCCCTTCATCACGAAGACCACTCGCCGAACCGATGTGATGTCTTTCAACGGATCACCATCGAGCGCGATGATATCCGCTTCCAGACCCGGCGCGATCGAGCCGATCTGATCCGACATCCCAAGCGCTTCGGCTCCAAGCGAGTTCGCCGAAACCATCGCCGACATCGGATCAACTCCGCAGTCGCGCACGCGATCGATGAACTCCTCAGCGTTGCGCCCGTGCGCGCCTGCTACGGCGTCGGTGCCGAATACGATTTTCAGGCCTTGAATTTTCGTCGCGCGCCGCACGAACTCGTGGCTCATCGGAAGGATCTTTTCCATCGTTGTGAAACCTTCGAGCGTCGTTGGGTAGAACGGCGTGCCGACATACTTGTCTTTGTTCAGAATGTAATTCTCGAGCAACAGCCCGCCTTGCGGATCAAGATAAGTTTCTCGCGCGGCCATCAACTTCAAATCGTCGTCGGTCGCTCCAAGCCCGTGCTCGATCTGAGTGCACCCGGCAAGAGTCGCAGCAGGTACCGCGTCCCTGAAAGCATGCACCAGCGTGCGAAGGCCAAGCTTTTTCGCTTCACCACAAGCCGCGTTGAGTTGCTCCTGTGAAAGAGTCTTCGTGCCTTGAAGCATGCCGCCCGCCGCGTAGATCTTGAGCAGGTCCGCGCCGGCGTCCTTTTGCTTTCGAACAAACGCCCGAATCTCTTCCGGTGTGCCGGTCTGTTCGCCTCGTCCCGCGAGCGCTTCGACGTTGGTGAGGATTCGCGGGCCGGGTAATGCGCCTTTCGCGATCGCATCGCGCAGCGCTACAGCCGAGCCCACGTTTTGCACCGTCGTGAAGCCCGCCATCAAAGTCACCCGGGCATTCGAGGCGGCTCGATACGCAGCCTCGGGTGTTGCTGCTCCTTCGTTAGCGTTCTTACCATCGGCGCCGAAGCTCCATGTGATGTGCACGTGTGCGTCAATCCAACCCGGCAATACCGTCTGCCCGCGAAGGTCGTAATCTACCGCGGCTTTTGTATCGGCTTTTGTTTCGACTGCGACGATCTTTGATCCTTCGATGACGATGCGAACGTTGTGAAGGACACCGCCCTTGCCGTCGAGCATCGTGCTTGCGGCAATCACGATGCGTTTGCCGCTCGCAGGTTGAACAGGCGTTTGCGAAGGAGTCGAGTGGGGCATGGCACAGGCGCCAAGAATGCCGACGACGCAGAGAATGATCTTCGCGGATCGCATGATCGATTGCCTCGCAGTTCTTAGGAAGTTGTTTCCAAGAATACCCGCTCTGTGCATCGAGGTCGAGATTGAGCGTCAGGAAGAATCCATTCGTGCTTATTGTGAATGCGCGCTTGTTGCGATAACCTAAGCGAACTCATTATCGTTTCGGAAAGAGCCGGTCAGTTATAAAGCAGTCATTCACAGCTAGAGTGTGGCAAGAATGCGAATGGTACATCGCTCAATGCATTCAGGTCGATTGTTGCCAGTAAGGCAGCGACAGAAGATGAGGCTCTCGACAATTTGCGCGACCCTCTTGAACTGCATTTCACGCCGCAAGTCGCCACGGTCTTTCAACGTTCGTAATATCGAGATTGACATCAAGGCCGCGTGAAGCGGAGGCGAACGACGCTTTTGGATATTAGCGAGGAGGTGACCAATGCGAGTTTATGCGATCGGCTCAGTAGTGCTTCTGATTTTCGCTCTATTTAGCGCACCACTACTAAACACAAGAACAGCCGGAATAAGCGCGGCAGTGACGGCCGCGCCACAGTCGCGGGATTCTGCTCGCGACGCTCTGATCGAGCGCGCGAATGCATTCGAGATCAACACGCCATACGTGCCGCCTCCGGGTGATCCACGTGAACACGACGCGTCAGGCTTTGCAAAGATAATGTGTTCCGCGGTATTCATCACAGGCCTTGATCCGGCGTTCGCCGCGAAGAATGTCGGAGGCTTCACCGCACCTTTCGAATCGCGCGATCAACTCGGCAAGCCCGTGATCGATCGGGTCAACAAGACTGTAACCGTGCTCGCGCCCACCGGAGTTAAGCGCATTGCCAGATATCTCGGCAGTCAGGGTTGCGTTACGCTGCCGGCCGGAACGGGCTCATTGCACTTCAAGCCGATAACGGTGACAAGCAACTTGCCTGATGCTTCGACCCAACCCTGGCCGATGGGCAACGTGATGCCACAAGAACCTCTGCCGTCCGGGATCAACGCCGATAAGCTCAAGAAGGCGATCGACGCCGCGTTTGAACCGGCTGAAGGAATGACTGCCGCGTTCGTTGTGACCTGGAAAGGAAGACTAATCGCCGAGCGATACGGCGAAGGCATCACGGCCACGACACCGCTCGAAAGCTGGTCGATGGGCAAGAGCCTCACCGCCACGCTGATGGGAATCCTGGTCAAGCAAGGTGTCTACAAACTGTGGCAACCGGCGCCCATACCCGAGTGGCAAACAAAGGGTGATCCGCGAGCGCGGATTCGCATTGCCGACATCATGCACATGTCGAGCGGGCTTCGAATCAGGGCGCCTCAGGACCCCGATTACGATCCGAAATTTGGCTACCCCGATCACGTGTATCTGTACACGGGCAGCGTCAACTCTTTTCACTATTCCGCGACGCGGCCGCAGCAGTGGCCGCCAAACACCGTGGGCCGCTATCGCAATTGTGATCCGTCTTTGATCAATTATCTCGTACGCCTTGCGGTCGAGAAACGCGGCGAAGAGTATCTGTCATTCCCACAGCGCGCGCTTTTCGACAAGATCGGCATCCGCACGATGGTGATGGAAACGGATCCATATGGAAACTTCCTCACTCAGGGTTACGAGTTTGGTTCGGGGCGTGATTGGGCGCGGCTCGGCAATCTCTATCTTCAGGATGGCGTGTGGAACGGCGAGCGAATTCTGCCCGAGGGCTTCGCGAAGTTCGTGAGCACGCTTGCGCCCGCGTGGGTCGAAGATAAGCGGCCGGTCTACGGCGCCTTCTTTTGGATCAACGGCGATGGCGGGTATCCGGTGCCGAGAGAGGCTTACTACATGGCCGGCGCCGGCGGGCAATGGACGATGATCATTCCTTCGCACGATCTGGTAGTCGTGCGCCTTGGACACTATCGTGGCAGCCGCGAGGGGACTCGGTCATTCAAGAAGGCGCTGGCGCTTCTGATGGAGGCGTCGCCGAAAAAGAAATGACGAGAGCGCGTGTCTCCAATCGCGGCCGAGCTCGGCGTCTTCAGCTTTCAACTGACGAGACCGCTCTCGCCGAACGTGTTTTTACAAAACGCATGTGAAAGGAATAGCGATGCCTCGACCCACCGTGATAAACCGCCGAACATTTCTCGAGACTGCGGTAGTTGGAGCGACCGCGTTCGCCTTGCCGCGCCGGACGTGGGCGGATCAACGTGAACTCGATGGCGTCCGTTCACAGATCGTGAAGCGGCACAACGAGGCTGTGCAGCGACTGCAGGATTGGATTCGCCAACCATCGATTGCCGCGGAGAATCGCGGCGTCAACGAAGGTTGCGATTTGATGATGCGTCTTTTGCGAGACGCTGGTTTCGGCGTTGTCACAAAGATTCCAACCGAAGGTCACCCAGGTGTTTTCGCAACTCTCGACGCGGGAGCCAGTCAAACCGTTGGCGTGTATCTCATGTACGATGTCAAGCAAGTGGACCCGGCGGAGTGGTCTTCACCACCGTGGGATGCCGCCCTTGTTGACAAGCCGGGGCTTGGCAAGGTGATCATCGGCCGCGGCGCGGTGAACCAAAAAGGTCCGCAGGCAGCGTTCCTCGCCGCGCTTCATGCCATCCGCGCCGCAGGGCGAAAGCTTCCAGTAAACCTTGTTCTTGTGGCGGAGGGTGAGGAGGAAATTGGTTCCCCGCACTTTTACCAGGTCGTGGCAAAGCCCGAAGTGCAACGCGCACTCAAGAAGTGTTCGGGAGTCTTCATGCCGTTTGCTTCGCAGGGTCTCGATGGTGGAGTGACGATCAACCTTGGCGCCAAGGGAATCATTGAAGTGGAGCTCACGGCCAGCGGCGAGCGCTGGGGCCGCGGCCCGCGCAAGGATGTGCATTCGAGCACGAAGGCTTATCTGGACAGCCCGGCGTGGCACCTTGTTCAAGCGCTTGCGACATTGGTTACGGCGGACGGCAATGAGCCCGCGATCGACGGCTTCGCTGACAAGGTTCGGCCCCTCTCGAATCGCGAAAGGACGATGATCGCGGAAGCCTCGCGCCGGCTCAGCGAAGAAGCTGCGAAGAATCAGTTGGGCACAGCGCACTGGGTGCGTGACGTGAGCTGGCGCGAGGCGCTCGAGCTGCTCGTGTCGCGGCCAACGGTAAACATCGAGGGGCTCGTCGGCGGTTACACAGGCCCGGGAGGCAAGACCATCCTTCCTCACAAAGCAGTAGCGAAACTCGATCTGCGGCTAGTGCCTGACATGACCGCTGCCGAATCGCTCGCGGCACTCAAGGCTCATCTTGCGAAGCGCGGCTTCGGGGACATCGAAGTCAACATGACCGGCGGCTATGATCCGACGAGCACGCCCGCTGATGCCGCGCTCATTCGCGCGCAGGCAGCGGTATATCGAAGGTCGGGCATCGAGCCGATAATGTGGCCGCGGCTTGCAGGCTCGTGGCCCGGCTACGTTTTCACCGGGGAGCCAATACGACTGCCCGCCGGCCATTTTGGAATGGGGCTTGGAGGCGGAGCGCACGCGCCTGACGAGTTTTATGTCATCGAGTCAACGAACCCAAAGGTGCAGGGCATCGACGGGGCAGCCTACTCATTCGTCGAGTATCTCCACGAGCTTGCCGCCACGAGTTAAAACTCTACCGCGTTCTCTCGCCGGCAATCACCACTAACCACATCACACCGATCTTCACACGCGGAGCGTTTGCATTATGCAACCGTTTGGTTGCATAATGCCATGCGTGATCGCGGATGCTGACAAGGTATTCAAGGCGCTTGCTGATCCCAGCCGGCGCCGATTGCTCGACATGCTGCACGCCGACAATGGCCAAACGCTCGGGGAGCTCTGCGAGCACCTCGATATGACTCGTCAGGCCGTGACCAAACATCTGCTGCTGCTCGAAGCAGCCAACCTCGTTGTCGTCGTTTGGCGGGGACGCGAGAAGCTGCACTATCTCAACCCAATGCCGATCAGCCAAATCTTCGATCGATGGGTCGGCAAGTACGAACGCCGGCGCGTGCGCGCGCTGGCCGATCTGAAAAAAGCTCTTGAGGAGAAAAAAGATGGATAAGCCAAAGTTCGTTTATGTCAGCTATATAAATTCGACGCCCGAGACTGTTTGGAATGCCTTGATCGATCCCGAGGTCACTAAACAGTACTGGTGGAATCATCACAATGCATCCGACTGGAAGACCGGCTCAAAATGGGAGCATCGGGACTACGACTCCAAACGCGTCGACATCGTCGGCGAGGTCGTTGAGAGCACGCCGCCCAGCCGGCTTGTTGTCACGTGGGCGCTTCCGGCCGACGAAGGCAACAAGGAAAAGACCTCGCGCGTGACTTATGAAATCGACACTGCCAAGGAAGGCGTCGTGCGCCTCACGGTCACACACCACGAACTCGATCAGGAAATGTTCGAGAGCATATCGGTTGGATGGCCGGGTGTGGTTTCCGCGCTGAAGACCTTGCTTGAAACGGGATCGGTTGGAGCCCAGGCTTCGGGCAAGCCGGATTGTGAATGACAAGCCGGATTGCCCGTGCGAGGTTCGTAGTTCGGCCTTTTAGGCGGAAGTTTGTACTTGTCGTGAGTGGAATACATTACAAGCTTCCGCTTAACGTGCCGTTCGCCTCGGGTAGAATCGCAATATGAAACGCTCCTGAGTTGCAGACCTTCCATTACCCGGAGGCGCCTTTGTTTTGCGGCCTGAGAATCGAGCGTAGTATCCTGCTCTTCTATGAACGTTGAAGTGACACGCACTTATCTCCAGCTTCTTCATCCCGAGGACCTGAACGGCGCTTACATCGAGGACCCGGATGTGAAAATCATTCGCGTCGACGATTCGCCCGCGCAGTTTTATCGAGAGCTCTACGCCGACGTGGGCGCGGCTTATCATTGGGTGGATCGTCTGCCGTGGACGGACGAAGAGATCCTGGCTCACCTTGCCCGCGCGGAGATTACGCTGTGGGTGATGTTCAGCGAGGACGTCCCGGCCGGCTATTTCGAACTGGAAGGGCACGACGACGGGTCGATCGAGATCGCTTACTTTGGTTTGTTGCAGGATTTCATCGGCCAGGGACTTGGAAAACATTTACTGAGCGCGGCGGTCGAACAAGCCTGGAGCGACGGCGCGAATAGAGTGTGGCTACACACCTGCACGCTGGATGATCCGGCTGCGTTGCCGAATTATCTCAAGCGCGGATTTCAACCCTTCAACAAAGAAACGTATTCTACTGAGGTGAGCCCCGAAGAGAATCTTCGGGTCTTTGAGTAGCTGGCCCGCGCCTCTCATCCGACCTTCAAAAACTAAGTGAGCGCGGGTAATACATCGCGGCCATAAGCCTCAACCGTCTGTTCTTCGTCGCCGCTCATCAGATAGATATTGAACTGCGTCACGCCGATGCTCTCGAGTTCCTTCAGCTTTCGCACGTGTTCCTCAGCAGGACCAACAATGCAAAAGCGATCAACTATCTCATCCGTAACGAACTCGGCGTTCGAGCTTCCGACTTCGGCGTGATGCAAATAGTTGTAGCCCTTGCGATCGCGAATGTAGGAAGTCAACTCTTCCGGCAGTTCTTCGGGTTTGTATCGCGAGACCAGATCGACTACGTGATTCGACACCAGCGCCGGGAACCATCGCACTTGATCGCGAGCCTTCGCCAAATCGTGCGACACCCACACCGGGGCCGCGCTCATCACTCTAATCTTCGAGAAGTCACGGCCCGCTTCCTCCGCGCCTTCGCGAACAAAACCGAGGCACCACTTGATCAGGGCGGGGTCGGCGAATTGTAGAATCACTCCGTCGCCGATTCGACCGGCGCATCGCAACGCCTTCGGTCCGTAGCCCGCGATCCACGCAGGCGGCACGCCCGAATCGGCCCACGGCATTTGAATCTCGCGTCCTTCGTATTCGATTTTCTTGTTGGCGCACAGGTCGCGGATGACGCTTACAGTTTCTTCAAGCCGTTCGAGCGTCGTTGGCTTCTTGCCCATCACTCGCCGTGAGCTGTCGCCTCTTCCGATGCCCAGATCCATGCGCCCGCCTGAGATTCGATTCAACGTAGCGAGCAGGCTCGCGGTTACGGTCGCGTCGCGCACGGCGGGATTCGTTACGCACGTGCCCATTCGCATGCGTTCGGTGTTGACGGCCAGAAGCGTCATCAGCGGATAGGCCTCTTGCCACAACACGTGTGAATCGAAAATCCAACTGTAAGCAAATCCCGCGGCTTCGGCTGCTTTGGCAAGCGCGATTATCCGCTGGTGCGGCATATCGGGTTTGAAGGTTATTCCGAACTCTAGCATGTTCTCCTCTTTGGGAGCGGGTGTTCAGAGTACCGACTTTAGTCGGGTAGTGCCTTCGCACGAAAAAGCACGGAAACTACCCGACTAAAGTCGGTACTCTGAACGCCCGCTCCTATTCATTGACCAATGCGTCATAAGTCTCGGGGCGGCGGTCGCGATAGAACTGCCACACGTTTCGCACTTCCCGAATCTGATCCAAATCGAGATCGGCTACCACAAGCTCATCCGAATCTCGCGATGCCTGAGCGATAATCTTGCCGCGAGGATTGCAGAAGTAGCTCTTGCCGTAGAACTCGCCAATGTCCCACGGCTGTTCGTGACCCACTCGATTGATCGCTCCGACGAAGTAGCCATTCGCGACCGCGTGTGCCGGCTGCTCGAGCTCCCACAGATACTCAGACAATCCCGCGACTGTCGCCGACGGATTGAACACGATCTCCGCGCCGTTCAGACCAAGGGCCCGCGCGCCCTCTGGAAAGTGGCGATCGTAGCAGATGTAGACTCCTATTCGACCCACCGCGGTTTCAAACGTCGGATAACCGAGATTGCCTGGCTTGAAGTAATATTTCTCCCAGAAGCCGGGCTTGGTGTGCGGAATGTGATTCTTGCGATACTTGCCAAGATATTTGCCGTCGGCGTCGATCACTGCGGCGGTGTTGTAATAGACACCGGTGATCTCTTCTTCGTAGATCGGCACGATCAAAACCATGCCGTGCTTCCTCGCCACTTCCTGCATGAGCTTAACCGTCGGGCCCTCGGGAATCTTCTCTACCGCTTCATACCATCGAGGCTCCTGCTCGGCGCAGAAGTATGGCGTGGTGAAGACTTCTTGCATGCACAAGGCCTGAACGCCCTGCTTCGCAGCCTGGTCGATGAACCCGACGTTCTTTTCAATGTTCGCCTGCTTGATCTTTTCAATCGGCTCTTCAATCGAGCAGGCATTGGATGTTTGAATCAATCCGCATCTCACAATTCTTGACATGGTAACTCCGGGGGTTGGGGGTTAGGGGCTGGGGGTTGGGTGAAACCAAACCCTAATCCGCCGCTCAAAATTTCACTTCCAAATCGATCCAGGTTGTTTGAGGCAAGCCGCTCTGCATTTCGGAATCGAACTTGTACTGTAGCACGGCCTCGACCGCGCGTTGATCCAATCCGTACCCGAGCCGCCGCGTTACGTAAGCTCGAACCACCCGGCCGTCCGCGCCGACCAGCACTCTCAGTTTTACTTTTCCGCTGACTTTAGCCTTCAAGGCGCGTTCAGTTGTGGCGGCGCGCACCGATTCGCGAACCGCAAGCACGCGCGTTGCGTTTGCGTAACGATCATCGCGAACGATACCCGTGGCGCGGCGCGCCCGTGTTTGGCCGCCCGATTCCAATCTCGCGTGTGCTTCGGTGCGCAGGCTCTCCAGCGAATTCTTCAAAGCCTGACCATACGCTTCACGCCACCCGTCATCAATACCGTTACGATCAAGCGTTAATGCTCGCAGCCGGTCTTCAACATCCGGCTCTCCAATCTGTCCGAGGGCCCACACTGCGTCGTAGCGAACATCGTTCGACGAATCATCCAATGCGTCGGACACCTCATCCACACCACCGGCATCCTGCATCAGTCCGAGCGCAACGATTGCCGCCGATCGCACTTCGGGGTCGCGATCGCCGGTCGCATATGAAAGAGCGTCGAGCGACTTGCGTTCACCAATCATCCCGAGCGCGAATGCCGCGGATGCACGAACCTCCGAGTTTGAATCGGCAAGGAGAGGGATCAACAACCCGGTGGCCGCGGGATCGGCGATCTGTCCCAACGCGAACGCTGCGGCTTCGCGCACACTCGAGTCTCTATCCGACAGTGCTTCCACCAGCGCGCGCACTGCGCCACGCGCGCGAATCGATCCGAGATCATTCGCTGCGTCCCGTCGGGTCGACGCGCTTTTGCTGCGAATTTCGGATAGCAAGCGAGGCGGCGGCGCTTCCGGCTTCACGCTCTTCTGTGCGATTGACGCAGCGGTGGCACTCGCAGCGATCAGTGCGGCTGTCAGCAAAGCGAGAATCGTGAATCGACTGGTCTTCATCTTTCAGAGTCTAGCAATCAACCTTCATCGCTGTTATACATCGCGCGCGCGATCCTCCACGATCCGTCCGCGTCCTTCTTCAACACTCGAATGACTTTCCCAGTTGCTCGAAGGGATTCGCCGCGGCCCTCGGGCGCCAAGGTGCCCGAATACGTTCCCCACTCAAAGGCCCAATCCCCGGTTACCTTCACCTCATTGAATGAAAGTATGTAATCGCTGATCTCGGCACTACCGCTCTGGTCTCGCAGTCGCGTGATTGAAGCGCGATTCGCATCCCTGCCGATCAACGCCGGTTCGCCCGCTGGCAACATAACCACATCGTCGGTCCAAAGCGAAGCCAGCGTGTCGATGTCCCACTTCCTGGACGCGTCCATCTCGCGTTGATGCAGCTTGTTGATCGCTTCAATGTCGGCTCCGTCCTTTTTCGAAGCACAAGCCGTAACGGTGATTGAAGCCAGGGCCAAAGCAATTGAAAACGCTATGTGGACTACAGATCTTCGAGTGACGGTATTCATACCCCATCCTCCTCGTCCTCGACCCACACAAGCGTTTCAGTATGCTATCAAACAGCCACTGGCTTTGGTCAATCGCCTTCCGTTTCGGACGCGGGCTCCAATTGCGGAGTGGCGCCAACAACCGGCACGCTCTTCATCAATAGGAAGTAAACACCGCCCGCGACGAATAATCCTACGAACCACGCATAATCATAGAGCGGCCTCAGCACCGGGATCAGCGCTCGCCCGTCTCCGAGCACCGGTGCGCCTCCCCACGCCAGCGCGCAACCCAACAGCGTCGCTGTTACCGCTCGCCAGTTCCAGCCTGCGCCGTATGAGTATGCGCCGCGCGTTTTGTAAAGATCGCCAAGCACGAGATGTTTGCGTCTTATGAACCAGTAATCGGCGATCAACACTCCAGCAATCGACCCAAGCCCGCCCGAATATCCGCCGAGCCATTGAAAAACATACCCCGATGGATCGGCCAGCAACCGCCACGGCTGCATGATGATTCCCAGAATCCCCGTAATCAATCCACCCAATCGAAACGTGATCACACGCGGAAACGCATTCGCGAAGTCGTTAGCCGGAGAAACAACGTTTGCCGCGATGTTCACCGATAACGTCGCGACTACTACTGTGAACATCGAGACCGCCACCACGACCGGCTGAGTGAATTGGCCGACCAGTTGCACCGGATCCCAGATCGTGCGGCCAAAGATGATCGCCGACGCCGATGTGATGATCACTCCCATCGCGGCAAATATCACCATAGTCGTAGGCAGCGCGACAGTCTGACCTATTGTTTGATCGCGTTGGCTGCGGCTGAACCGGGTGAAGTCAGGCATGTTCAATGAAAGCGTTGACCAGTAGCCGATCATACCAGTGAGCGACGGGATAAAGACCTTCCAAAACGCGCCGAAGCTTCCGAACTTATCTTCGCCGTGCATGATCGCGCCGAGGCCTTTCGCTTTCCATAGCACCCACGCCATCAACACCGCCGCCATAATCAAAACGAACGGCGCCGCCCAGTTCTCAACTTTGCGAAGCAAATCCATGCCGCGATAGATGATGTAGATGTTCAGCAGCCAGAAGAGCAGAAACGAAATGTATTCAGTCGGCGTGTGCCCCGCCACGAACGCTGGACCTTGAAGCTTGTCGCCGAGCAGCGTTTGCCATCCGGGCCATACCACGCGAATCAATGTGTTAATCGCTTCGCCGCCGATCCACGATTGAATGCCAAACCACCCGCAGGCAACGAGCGCGCGCATAATCGCTGGCAGATTCGAGCCTGTCGTCCCGTAGCTTGCGCGCGCGAAAACCGGAAACGGAATCCCGTACTTCGTCCCCGGATGCGAGTTCAACAGAATCGGCGCGAGCACGATCAGGTTGCCCAACAAGATCGTCATCAGCGCCTGCCACCAATTCATGCCCAGATCGATCAGGCTCGACGCCAGCATGTAAGTCGGAATGCAATGAGCCATGCTTATCCACAGCGCGGCGTAGTTGTAGGTAGTCCAGTTGCGCTTGAGAATTGGAACAGGCGCGAGGTCCTCGTTCCACAGCGGGCTATCGGAGACGTCTTCTTCGAGTTCGACAAAATCCGGCTTAAACAGCGTACCCTGAGCGGCCATGCGTTCCTCCGGTGTTTGAGTGGATGCCGCATTGTAACGCATCGCTTAGCGATCGACCATATTCTGTTGGCTGGAAGGACTGAGGTAAGGCGTCACCTTTTCTTCGAGCAAGCTGACAAGCTCGGGATCCATGAATTCGAATTCGTCGGGGATGTACAAGCAGATGATTCGCTTGCGCAGATAGATTTCCTTGAAGCGTGAATGAATGATGTTGCGATGGCGTTTTTCCATCACGAATATCAGATCCGCCCACTCGAGCAGTTCAGTGCTGACTGGAACAGTAGCTTCCTTCCCAACGCCGGCGGACTTTGCTTCGACGCCGGGAAAGGTGCTGAAGATTGTTTCAGCCGTCGGGCTGCGCAAGCGGTTCGCTTCGCAGATGAACAAGACCTTCAGCGTTGTCGCGCTATCGGTCATCCCAAAGCGGTGCCGGTCGTCGCTGAGCCCGTCGCAGCGGGCACGTTGTTTCGGTCAATGTTATTCATCTGGGGCTTCAATTCAGTTGGATCGTGTAGTGATGACGTTGGCTCAGCATACAGACAACGCCGCCTGCCTGGTCAACGATTACCGCAAACAAACCAGTAATGTCGCGGCCAAGCACACACATATCGAGCGATTGGACCTCGGTAACGGCTGCGTACTGGCCACGGAACACTACCTTGGAAGAATTCTCACGAGACAGACGGATTTGAGTTTCAATTACTACAGACTCAGCCATGCCGCCCAAACCACTGATGCCATCGTAAGAGGTGTTCGGTCGAACGCCGAGTTGCGTGAGAGCTGCCGCGGTTAGAACCGTGCGATCCGCGCCGGTATCGACCAGGAAAGGAAACTTGACCCACGAGCCATCAGCAGCCAGAATCTCACCGCTGACCATGGGCCTCGCCACACCGTCATCAAAGAGCGCCCATTCTCCGTCGATGCGCATAGATGTGCGCTACCTTCTCTTTTGGTATGCAGTGAACGAAGCCGCCGTTGTCCTCGGGGTGTGCTGCTTTGGCTTGGGCAATGACTTCCTCGGGAGTGTCGCCGGCGAATAGCTCCTCGCCTGCAATGTAGATGCACTGGCCGCGATAGCGCGTGAAAATCTCCGCTGCGTGTTCCTGAAACCATCGGAAGTTGCGCTCAAAGCGCTCATCCTGCGCCCGCGCTTGAGCCAGTTCCTCGAGGTCGGTGACCTCTTCCATCACTATTGGATTCAGCAAGTCTGCCATGCTTAATTCTTCGTGCGAAGATTCGTGAAACGCCATTCTATCTTCATCGCGTCGCCCGCGGCAATACGTACGTACTGTACTGCTAAAGCGGTCTCTTCCTCACTGGGCATTAACGTCGCTTTCTACGCTTGCTCTGTGCGAGCCGCTTTTGCCTTCGCCCTTCAGCTTTGATTTCTTCAATGTCGAGGGGAGCAGACTCCCCGCTGGCGGGCCCAGCCTGACTGTCGCTACGAAGCCGCTCGAGTTTTGATCTGCTGCAGGCGGTCGTGATCGTCAAGCAACCGCAGAGCTTCACCGACTACTTCGCTCGGAGACTTGTACAGGCCGGACGCCACTTTCTCATTTACTACCTTTTCGAGTTGTGACGTTAGCGATATGTCCATCGGCCTATCCTCGTGTGATTGTACAGTTGAGTTTGTGAACCACCAATGTCAATAACCGGCATCGTTCTGAACGTGCATAAGCGGCATTAGGTGCTAAACGCGAAAACCAGTACTGCGCGTCGTGTTGCTATGTGTAACTACTAACGCGGGCGGCCGGCAAGCGACTCGAAGTCACGGCTGATGCGTGCGACAAAACTCGGTGATGCGACCATTCCCATTGTCGCGTCGCGAGTAGGATATGAAGACATCGTACGGCATGGTGTGGTGCTTGTCTCAGCGAACTTAGCCTTCCGATCAATTCCCAGCGCCAGGCAGATGCCGGTCGCGATCGTAGGGCGGGTCTTCGTGTTCGGGCATCTCGTAGTCCGGCCAGTCTTTCATCCACTGCCGGCGCGTCTGTTCATCCGCGTAGTATTTCATCCAGAGATAGGAGTCCTCGTCGCTGCCGCTCCCGATCAGGTCAATGTGCCACGCCGAATACTCATCGAACACCATATCCGGAATCTCTTCGCGCAACTCGTCGCTCCACAATAACGTGTACAGTTCGCGATCGCTGAGATGATTGGTGCTTTCGAGGAAGACCCGCTTGCGGGCGAGCGCTTCGATTACTTCCCAGAGTCTCGCTGTCAGGTTTTCATCATCCATCGTGTCCGGGTCTGACAGTTCAACTCCGGCTTCCTCGAGTTGCTGGTAATGAGTTGTCCACGGCGCGCTTTCATAGGCGACAACTCCCTTCAAGAACTCTTCCTCCAGCTCAGGAGTTAGATCGTCAGACTTCCAGCTAGCCATCTCGCCGCCGGTTAGCTCGGCAGCCTGGCGCTTCAGGTCCTCAATTCGTTTTTGCCGCTTCGGGTCATCTCGACCATTGCCGTCAGCCATTGACATATTGACCTCCGTCCGGGAATCGGAAGTGATGTGCGTTGCGTGTGCTTTGACCCAGGTTGAAACAAACGCGACTGTTGGCGGCATTCAGAATCTTACTCCAGGTTAAGGAAACTACAAGGACTGAACAACCGACAGAGCAATCAAGCTAGCGCCTGGAAACTCTTGATCACATTGCTGGCACTGCCAGCTCGTTGAAGCATTTGGATCGGTCTCGTTGCCGTTCTGAAAACTCGCGTGCTAGTATCCCGTATCCGTGCAGAGGCTGGTTTAACTCAATGTTTCGCTTTCCGAAGCCGCTCTCAATCACACTCGTCTTTTTTCTTCTGATCGCGCTTAATTGCGAATCTCTCATCGCGCGCCAGATTGTGAAACAGCAATCGCAGGAAGCACAGAAGCCCGAACAGGATTCCGAAACCAAAAAAGAGAAACGCGCTCGAAGGGCCGAACGAAAGAAACAAGCCGCGCCCACAAAGGAAGCGCCTTCGGATCAACCGCCCACCGCCGGCGCCGCCGCCGAAGCCGAAGTCGTCGACGTCATCGCCGACAAACAATCCAAGAACGGCGACATCGTTCTCTATGAAGGCTATGTCAACGCGTCTCAGGGTGAGATCCGGCTGCAGGCCGATCGCGTAACTTTCAACACCGTAACGCACGATATGATCGCCGAAGGCAACGTGATCTTCGATCAGGGCGCCGACCAGCGAGTCACCGCGCGGCGCGCCGAGATCAACGTTGCTTCTAAACGGGGAGTGTTTTGGGATACGACCGGCTTTACCAATCGCACTCAGACCGGCGACTACGTTTTCTTCACCGCCAAGAGAGTCGAAAAGACCGGACCCGACACTTATGAACTTTTCGACGCCGACGTCACCGCTTGTGAAGATGTGATTCCGAAGTGGAGCTTCAAGGCCAAACGCGCGGAGTTAAAGATGGGCGATCGCGTTACGATGCACAACGCCGTCTTTCGGGTTAAGACGCTCCCGGCGTTCGTCCTTCCGTTCATGTGGATACCCGCGACCAGGAAGGAACGCAAATCGGGATTCCTGCTGCCATCAACCGGAAACTCGAATCAAAAAGGACGCACGCTCAAGCTTGCCTACTATCAGACGCTCGGGGATTCGGCGGACATCACGTTTCGCAGCGATGTGTACACCCAGCGCGGGCTGGGCATGGGCGCGGAGTTTCGCGCGCAGACCGATGAGAAGTCTTATCTGAGACTCGGTGTGTTCTCGGTCAAGGACCGATTGTTCGGAACGCCAGGGGATAATCAGGGTGGTACTGCTTTCATAGCCGACGCGGTGCAATACCTGCCGCACGGCTGGCTCGCGGTCGGCAACGTTTCGATTGTGTCGAGTCTGGCGTTTCGCCAGATATTCTCGGATGACATTACACAGGTTATCGATCCACGGCGCGAATCGACATTCTACGGAAACAACAACACGTCGGGTTTCAGTTTCAATTTTCTGGCGTCAAACGAGACCACTACGCTGTTCAGCCCGAGCCGCGATCCTCTGACGCCGAGCGCCGGGAATAATGTTGATATCAAGGTCCGCCAGGCGCCTGAAATCGATATGACGGTTTATCCTCGACGCATCTTCGACAACGTGCCAGTTTATTTTTCGCTCAGCTCGAGCATTGGCGCGCTGAAGCGCGAAGAGTCGATCGACTCTAACGTGACGCTGGTGACGCCCGCGGCGGTTCAGCGATTCGACATTCAACCGAAGATCACGATTCCGCTTGCGACGGTTGCGGGAGTCGCCATCACACCGAGCCTGACCCTGCGTGAAACTTATTACACTAACAGTATCGATCCAGGCGTGCCGCGTTTTGATCCGGCCAAGTTCACATTCGATCCGGCCGACCCTCGCCTCAATCCAACGCGGATTCAATTCAATCCGGGCGTGAAACTGTTCGACCGCAATGCGCTTGATCCGATCAGCTCTGATTCGGTCTCGCGCAGTTATGCGGAGCTTGCGGTGGATATCAGGCCTCCGTCGCTCGAAAAGGATTATCTCGACGCCGAAGGCCAGACTCGATTCAAGCACCTGATCGAACCTTCGATCACCTATCGCGCGATTGGCGGAATTGGCAACGAGGTCAATCGGATAATTCGCTTTGATGAGCGCGACGCCGTAGCAGACACCAACGAAGTCGAATACGCGATCGTCAATCGCGTCTTCACCCGGCAGCTTTCTTCCGAACTGACTCGCAGGCGTGTGAGGGGCAGGCGCGCGCCGTCGCAGATGAAGCCCGTTCGTCCAGGCGAGAAGGAGAAAGGCTCCGGCAAAAAGAAAACCGGGACGGAGCCAGCCGATGCCAAGCCCCCGGAGGCTGCCGGCGACAATCTGACGCAAGAGCAAAAGGCAAAGCAGCAACCCGAGACCCCAAGCCAGGAGAAATCGAAACTCGAAAAAGGTGAGTCGACGGAACTGAACCCGGCAATTCGTCCAGCCGATCCGAAACAGTCGGCGAAGGATCGCCGGAAGAGCGAAGCGCAAGGCCAGCCCGACACAACTGAACCCGATGAAGACGCGGTCTCGCAGGCCTATGAACTACTGACCGTTAAGGTCGCGCAAAAATATTTCTTCGATCGCACCTTCGGCGGCGCATTGATCGAAGGCCAACGAAATCAGTTTTATCCGATCAACACGCTGTCAGGATTCACGATCGGCGGCCACGCGCGAAGCTTCTCGCCGGTGAACGTGGCCGTGCGTTATCGCCCGCTGTCATCAGTCTACGGCGACCTGCGAATGGATATCGGAAGCGAGGACGGGACAGTGCGCAATGTTACGATTGGAGGGGGAGTGCGCGGGGACAAGGTTTCAGTGTCCGCAAGCTACTACCTGTCGCGGAGGATCAAACTCGACTCCAATTCCTTCGAACCGGGGACGTTTGCGGGCGATCAGATCAGCACGACGGTGCAGTACGGAGACGGGCTCCGCGGCGCATACGGCGGCGCGCGCATAAGCTACGATTTCACGAACCGCTTCGTCACCGACTCGACCGTTTCCACGGGGCGGCTGATGAACTCGCGAAGTTATGTTGGCTACTCGTGGGATTGCTGCGGAGTGCAGTTCAACTACAACACATTCAAGGCGGGGTTGCGCAACGAGAGCGCGTGGTCATTCACGTTCAATCTCGCGGGGCTGGGAAGCTATGGCACGGATCAATTGTCGCAAATCGGAGGCGGGCAGGGCGGACGCAAACGAGGCAAGCGAAGAAACCGCAGCGACGATGATTACTACTTGCCGTGAGGGATCAGTGGGCAGTAGGCAGTGGGCAGTTGGCAGTTGGGACTCACCGGTCAACTGCGTACTGCCAACTCCCAACTCCCAACTGCCCACTGCCTACTGCCAACTATTATGAAAGTTAAACGTACCGAAGACGGATTTCTCGTAGTGCTCGACGCAGGTGATGAGATCATTGCGTCTCTCAAGGAGATCGCTGCGAATGAACGCATCGCTCTGGCGTCTTTTACTGGAATCGGCGCCGTGCGCGACGCGATCCTTGGATACCTGGACATCGACCGGAAGGAATATCTCAAGCAACAATTTGGACCCGAATCATTGGAATTGCTCTCGATGATTGGGAACATCGCGCGAATGAACGATGAACCGGTCATTCACTGTCACGTAGTGTTGGGTGATCGCGAAATGCGGACCTTCGGCGGGCACTTGTTCCAGGCTCGAGTGTCGGTGACGGTTGAGATCTTCATGCGCGTCTTCGAAGGAGAAGTGTCCCGCGAGTTCGATCCCGGCTTCGGCGCGAATCTGGTGAAGCTCTAGACTACCCTCTTATTCCTTGATGGGTTTGATAGCCGCACAGGTAGTATTGCCCTACCCCCGTATTGCAAAACACCAGCCTTTATAAGAGAATAACGCCGCTTTCACCTCCAACTAAGTCGCGAAAGGAACATCGATGGCCTCAAGTGACACGCTACTGGTCACGCTCGAAGACGGCGTCAAGCGCATAACATTCAATCGGCCCGAGCGCCGCAACTCGGTCGACACCGAAACTGTCGCGTTGCTTCACGAAGCGATCCAACGCTCGGCGGAAGACGAAAGCAAAGTCGTAATTCTCACCGGCGCAGGCGACTCATTTTGCGCGGGCGCGGATCTGCAGGCGACTTCCGAACGCGATATCAAAAGCATCGACGTCACCGCGTCGCTTCGCGAACACACCAACCCGACCATCCTAGCAATGCGCAAACTGTCGAAGCCCATCATCGCGCGAGTTCACGGGCACGCGGTTGGCGTCGGCTGCAACTACGCGCTTGCTTGCGACATTCTGATCGCATCCGATCAGGCGAAATTCGGACAGGTGTTCGTGAAGATCGGGTTGATGCCCGACGGCGGCTCGACTTTCTTTCTGCCTCGCTCGGTCGGCTACTCAAAGGCATTCGAGTTGATGGCGACCGGTGACATCATCAGCGCGAGTGACGCGCTCGCGCTCGGGTTGGTGAATCGAGTTGTGCCGTTTGAAGAACTCGACACGACCGTTAATGAGATGGCGGCGAGGCTCGCGAGCGCGGCTCCCATTGCGTTACGAAAAATCAAAGAAGGCTTGAACCACGGGCTCACCGCCGATCTCGCTTCCGCTTTGGACTTTGAAGCGGTGAATCAAGGTGTGTGTTTTCAATCAGCCGACTTCGCGGAAGGCGTAAAGGCATTCCTCGAAAAGCGGAAGGCAAGTTTTCAAGGCAATTGAGAGACTCATCACCGCTTGGTGGTTGATTAGGGCCCTCTGCGTACTCGGCGTCCTCTGCGGTTTCGCGTGCTTGATCCTGGGGAATCAACCGCAGAGGACGCCGAGTACGCAGAGGAGCACTGCAACTCCGAGCTGGAAACACACTATGAGCTGAGAGTCAGCTCCATCCGAAAGGCAGTTGCAATGGCAAACCGAAGCAAGTCGACATATGTGCTGTGGGTGCTGTTCGGCATCAACATGATGAACTTCTTTGACCGCCAGATTCTGGCGGCGGTCACTGAGCCGATTCGAATGGAATGGCATCTGAATGACAGCGCGCTCGGCTGGCTGAATACCGCGTTCGTGCTCTTGTACGCGGCCGTCGGTGTGCCGCTGGGCCGGCTCTCGGATCGCTGGTTGCGCACGAGGATTCTCGCCATCGGCGTGAGCGTGTGGAGCGTGTTCACCGCTGCGTCGGGTCTCGCTTGGAATTACTGGTCCTTGTTCGCCGTGCGTCTGGGAGTCGGAGTAGGCGAAGCGAGTTGCGCGCCTGCCGCAAATTCGCTCATCGGAGATATTTTTCCTCCGCAAAAACGCGCGCGCGCGATTTCGATCTTCATGCTGGGGCTTCCCATAGGCATCTTCACCAGCAATCTCTCGAGTGGAATCATCGCAAAGCAGTACGGCTGGCGAGTCACCTTCTTCATCGCCTGCATTCCAGGTTTGATTCTTGCCGCGCTCGCGCTACGAATCAAAGAGCCTCATCGCGGCGGCGCGGAAGAGCACCACGTAGTCGGACACGAGCAGGAGGGCTCGCCTTACTGGCGCGTGCTGAGGATACCGACCATCTGGTGGATCATTCTGTCGGGCGCGTTACACAACTTCAACGCGTATGCGGTCAACGCTTTCTTGCCCGCGTTCCTTGGCCGCTATCACGGAATGGATTTGCGTCAGGCGAACACCATCGCTGCAATCGTGTTGGGTGCCGTAGGAGTCGTCGGGTTGTTGGGCGGAGGGTGGGCCGCCGATAAATTCCGCCAGTCGCGAGCAAACGGCCGGATGCTCCTCGCTACGGCATCGCTGTTTGTTTCGACTCCGTTGGTCTATCTCGCGCTCGACCGGCCGAAGGGTGATCTGGTCGGGTTCATGTTGTTGATGGGTTCCGGTTGGATGCTGATCTACGTTTACTATGCGACGGTGTACGCGGCGATTCAGGACGTGGTCGAGCCGGGTCTGAGAGCCACGGCGATGGCATTGTACTTTTTCGCGATGTATGTGCTGGGTGGAAGCTTTGGGACTTCGATACTGGGAATGCTGAGCGATCATTACGCAAGAAAAGCGATGATCGTGGAAGGCGCTACGGTGTTGACCGAAACAGCGCGGGCCGAGGGACTTCACAGCGCGTTTTATGTTGTGCCTCTGGTGTCGCTGCTTCTTGCGATAGTGCTTTATGCCGGCTCGCGCACGATCGCAAAGGATATGGACAAGCTTCAACGCTGGATGCGTGAGTCGGCCGCGAAGGCCCCGGCGACCGAACCCGCCGAAGCCGCGAATTAGATTGAAGCCGCCCCCGCAACCACACTATGCTTTCACGCTGACCACAGGATGTTGTGATGTCGAGGCGACAAACGATCATTAGACGTACCGCGCTGCACGCAATTCTGGGGATCACCTTCTCACTTGCTGTCGCGTTCGCCAGCTTCCATGCTTCACCGGCACGGTCCGTTGCGCGTCGGACTGATAATAGACCGGGCACCACGCAGGCCCCTGTAATCGGCCTCCAGAGCCTTTTTCAGGGTGGCGCTCGATTGAATGAAACAGAGTCGCGGCCCGGCGTTGAAGAAGACACCGAAGGCCGCAGCGACTGGTTCACTTTTCAACGAAGCTATCCTTCAAACTCGGTACCATCCGACGCGCGGCTGAAGGCGTGGCAACAGACCTCAAAAATTGAAATCGATTCGTTTGTGCCTCAGGCGTCATCAACGTGGCGGCCGATCGGTCCCTCGCCAACCGAATCCGCCTGGTTCGGCGCATGGGGAATGACCAGCGGCCGAGTCAACTCGATTGCGGTCTCGCCCGTGAACGCCAGTCTTGTGGTCATCGGCAGCTCGACCGGCGGAATATGGCGCTCGACGGACGGCGGCGATAGTTTCATTCCCGTCTCGGATGATCAGGTCGATCTGGCCGTCGGATCGATTGCGTTCTCAAAGAGCAATCCTTCAATCGCGTATGCGGGAATGGGAGATACAAAGCTTGGATATCTCGGCAGCGGCGTGCTCAAATCAACCGACGAAGGCGTCACCTGGCTACGCGTCAGCAATAATTCGCTTCCGTCGCCCGCCGCAATTTCGAAGATCGAAATCGATCCGGCTAATCCCAACCGAATCTATGCCGCGCAGTATGCAATGGTAACCGGAAACAAACTCACTTCGAGCGGTGTGTATGTCTCGACCGACGGCGGGGTGAACTGGACACGAACGCTTGCGGGCGCGGCTCGCGATCTGGTTATTCATCCGGGCAGTTCGAACATCATCTACGCCGGGTTGTCTCGAATCGAGAAGGACACCGACCCCGCGTTCGGGCTATATCGCTCGACCAACTCGGGCAGCACGTGGTCGATGCTATTGAGCGCGCAATACGACCTGACCAAGCGGCGCGACATCCGAGTCGCGGTTAGCCCGGCGGATCCGCGGAAGGTGTATGTCTATTACGGTGGGTTTATCAACAATTTCATCGACGCACACATCAAGGCTAGCACCGACGGCGGTGCGACGTGGACCGAAGGCAGCGTGGCCTCGGTTGACCTCGGTCAGTTGGGTTACAACTCTTATTTGTTCGCCGACCCTCGCGATGCGATGACGCTGTATCTCGGCTCTCGCGATCTCTACAGGAGCACTGACGGCGGCCTAAGCTGGACAAACGTGACGTGGAACTTCTATGACAGCGGAGTGGGATTCAGCTACGCGCCCGGAGGCTCGAAGACGCATACCGATCAACACACGCTCGCTTTTTCACCCGGCTCGTCGAACGAGTTTTATTTGGGCAATGACGGTGGCGTATCAAAGACCACCGACGCCGGGATGTCGTTTCGATCGCTTAACGAAACGCTGACGCTCTCTCAATTCGTAGGACTCGCGCTGCATCCAACAAATTCAAAGATCAGCTACGGTGGAACTCAGGACAACGGAGCGCAGCAACGACTGGCTGACTCCTCGCTGTGGCGCGAGATCTCATCCGGAGACGGGGGACGCTCGGTGATCGACGCGGTTGATCCGAGCATCGTGTTCCTGACTTATGTGCGCGGCGACATATTCCGCTTCGTGAGCGACGGCGCCGTGTTTGAGGCAGTGGTCGGATACAACGGAGTCTTCGGTGAACCATTTGACGGCGCGCGCATCGGGTTCTATCCACCGTTCACCGGCAACGGTGTTGATTCGACGCTCTACTTCGGAAGCTGGCGCTTGTTCATGAGCGCCGACCGAGGCAACTCGTGGTTCGCGCCCGCAGGCTTTCTCGACCTGACGAAGGGCATCAACGCAAACGGCTCGGATATCCTGACTGCGATCGCTGTCGCTCGCGGCAACATCAACGTCATCTACACGGGATCGCTTCAGGGGCGCGCGATGATGAGCTCAAACGCGGGCCGTTCGTGGACTGATATCACGAGCGGCTTGCCCAATCGTTCGATCACCGCGATTGCGGTTGACCCTTCTGATTCGAAGACCGCTTACCTGTGCGTTTCGGGATTCAACACGAGCCACGTTTTCAGGACTACGAATTCCGGCGCTTCGTGGACCGATATCAGCAGTGGCCTTCCCGACATTCCGGTGAACGCGCTGCTGATCGATCCGTCCAGTTCGAACACTATCTATGCCGGCTCGGATGTCGGTGTGTTTCGCTCGACTACGCGAGGCGATAGCTGGCGAAGCTTCAACAGAGGAATGCCGCCGGTGGTCATTCATGAGTTTGCCTCGAACTCGAGCGGCGTGATTCAAGCAGCAACCTACGGGCGCGGCGTGTACGAACTGGGCGCCAATACTCCGCCGTCGATCACTTCGGCAAGCTTTGATGGGCGCAAGCGTTTGACAATCACGGGCACCGCGTTCGATGAGTCGCCAACGGTGTTGGTAAACGAACAAGACAAGAGCGATCGAATCAGCAGCAGTTCGGACACCGAAGTAGTGCTTGCGGGTAAGGCCAAGAAGCTCAAGCTCAAATCGGGCGACAACACGATTCAGATTGTGACGTCCGGCGGCTTGCGTTCGAACATCGTCGTCGTGACTCTACAGTGAAAGCGCGAATCCCACCTACGGCAGTAGGTGGATCGTTCAAGTCCAGCCTACAAAGATAGCCGCTGCCAAACTAGCAGTCTCGCGCCGTCCCCTGTAGGTTGAGTCTGAAAAATCCACCCACTGCCGTGGGTGGGATTATCCCAGGTCTTTGCGCTCGTTATCAAAATGGATGTGCGAGAATCTGACGCGCGCACTCTGGGCTCCTCGCGCGTTACCCTCGCCCCGGCTTATAATCCTTAGCGGCTTTAAACATGATGTGTAACCGGATAGTGCGAACGATCCTCGGTGTCTCGCTTGCCGCGTTTCCCGTTTTGGGCAACGCCGGCATTCATACCGCTCGTCAATCACATGCGAACGAGATCCCACCGGACGTGACAATCACACTCGAACGAACGCGATGCTACGGTTTTTGCCCGAGCTATGTGCTTAAGATTTCAGCCACTGGCAAAGTCACCTACGAAGGCCGCGCGAGCGTCAAACTCGTCGGGCAAGCTGAGTCGAGCATCTCACAGGAGAAGCTTCGGGAGCTGATCCTCGCATTCGAGAAGATCAATTACTTCGAGCTTCGAGCTTCGTACGAAACGCCCAACGACGGCTGCAAGGATTGGGTCACCGATGGCCCCACCGCAATCACTTCGTTGACGATCAACGGGCGTTCGAAGTCGGTTCGTCACTATTCGGGTTGCCGAGGCATCGCCGTGCTCGCGGAACTTGAGAAGCTTGAACAGGCCATCGACGACGCAGCGAACAGCCAGCAGTGGATGCGTTAAAGGTCAGGAGTCTTTCATTGCGAGTTCTGACTATTCTCATTCTCTCGCTTCTCGTTACGCCGCTTGCCGCGGATCGCACGGCGTTCGCGTATCAGGAATCGATCGTGTACTCGTGCTCGATGCATCCGGAGGTTCAATCATCGAAACCCGGCAAGTGTCCAAAGTGCAAAATGAAACTCGTCGCCGAGAAACCCGCCGAAAAACCTACTGACAACCCGGCTCCGCAGGGTCAATCCGGCAATCGCACGCTTGAAGTAGTTCGGCAACCCGACGAGTACACCTGCACGATGCACCCCGAAATTCGCACAACCTCGCCGGGTAAGTGTCCCAAGTGCGAGATGACGCTTGTGCCTGTCACGCCGGCAATAGGCGAAGAGTTCAATCTGAAATTCGAGTGTTCGCCGAAGTCTCCAAAACCCAACGAGAAGATTCGACTGCGATTCGCTATCTTCAATCCCAGAACCGGTGAGCAGGTGAAAGACTTCTATGTGACTCACGAGAAGCTGTTTCATTTGTTCATCGTCAGCCAGGACCTCAGCGAGTTCCAGCACATTCACCCGGTGCTCGAGCGGGACGGCAGCTTCACGATCGAAACCGTGCTCCCGCGTGCGGGCAATTACAAAATCTATTCCGACATCTATCCCAACGAAGGCGCGCCGCAGGTCTTACAACAGAACCTGACGACGGCCGGTTACTCAAGTGACCTGGTCGCGACGCGGCCGCACATCACTCCCGATTCATCGCTTGTGAAAACCGTTGATGGAATGAAGATCGAATTGAAGCTGGAACCCGCCAACATCATCGCCGGTCAGCCGGTCGCGTTGAAGTATCATCTGACGGACGCGAAGACCGAACAGCCCATACGCGACCTGATTCCGTATCTCGGCGCGTGGGGCCACACTCTGACTCTCAGCGAAGACCAATCCGACTATGTTCACTCGCATCCTGAAGAGATGGTGCCGGACACTGCCGACAAATCGAAGCTCCGAGGCGGGCCGGACGCAACGTTCAACGCGTTCTTTCCGCGTCCGGGAAATTATCGGATATGGACTCAATTCCAGAGGGGCGATACGTTAACGACCGTTTCATTCACCGTGAGGGCTGAACGATTGCGTTAGCGTTACGTTATCGCAGTAATCCAGTCCGCTCGCGCCAACTACTGTCACCTTTGAGGGGTTCGCGATGTACTTGATGCCGGACTTGATTAACGTCCCAATCGAACGCCTCATCAGGAATCTCGAGGCGCTAGCCGAGAAGGATCCCAAGAGAGTTGAGACGCAGTTCAACCTTGCCCGTGTCCACGCGATCGCCTACGCCTTGAGAACCGAGTCCGCTCAGATATTGCAGCCCCGAGAGGACGATGGCGTGTGGTTCCCTCCCGGGATGGCAAGCATCCCGTCCAGCGTCAAGCCAACCAACGACAAGGGCTTGCTTGAGACAGCTAACAAGCACCTAGCCAAGGCCATCGAACGATACGAAGAAACCGTCAGACTGGCTCCGGACAATCTCACAGCGGCGCTTGGTTACGCATGGTGCGTGGAGCAGTCGGGCCAGAAGAGGAAGGCGGTCGAGGAATACCGAAAGGTCATCGAGGCGGCCTGGGAACAGGAGAAGGATCTAGAGAGTGCCGGCGTCGGCTGGCACTCGGTCACTGCCGAAGCAGTCGGTTATCTGATCCCCCTGCTCGACAAGGATGAGGATCACGAAGAAATCAAGACGCTCAAAAACCGGCACGAGCAGATGGGGATGGTAGTCAGGCCGTACACGCCAATCGTGATTCCCTTGCGCGACAACCTTCGAGCGCGCGACTTAGAAAACCTTTCCACTAATGTTGCCTTCGACGCGGACGGCACAGGCTTGCAGAAGCGCTGGACGTGGATTACTCGAGACGCCGGCTGGCTTGTCAACGATCCGCACAACACGGGCAAGGTCACCTCGGCGCTCCAGTTATTCGGTGGCGTGACGTTCGGGATGTTTTGGGAAAACGGCTACCATGCGCTTGCCGCGCTGGACGACGACCGCGATGGAATGTTGTCGGGCGAAGAACTGAAGGGCCTGGCGATCTGGCAAGACCTCAACGGCAATGGCATCTGCGAGCGCGGTGAAGTAAAGCCGCTGGCGGAATGGGGAATCGTTGGGGTCTCGTGTAGGTACGTGACGGATACGGCGCACTCGGACCGAATCACCTACTCACCGCGAGGGGTCATCTTTCGCGACGGCTCAACTCGTCCAACGTATGACATCATCCTTCACCCGGCGATAGCGACGGTAGATCGAACCATCGCCTTGCAGCCAGCCACTTAGAAACGGAGAGGCTAACGCGTCTTCTTCCACCCTCTTCTGCGATGTATATGAATACTGTTCAGCCAGCGCTGAAACCTGATATCGAAATGATCAAAGAACCCTGTCTGTCCTAAGAGTCCTCCGTCCGGTATTAGGTCAAGCTCTAGAAATCCAATTTCTATGTCTACGCCAGCCTCGCCCTTTAGGAAGAGATGAACCGTGTGAACATAGGCGGGCACTTCCTCCAGTGATAAGGTTTTGATGATGTCCTTTCGACCGCTCTGTAGGTCTATTCCTAGAGCCCTGCCTACCGATGAGTGAAAAAGGCAAAGGTCCGCGCCCGAATCTATCAAAGCTGAAACTACAACCTTTTTGCCGCCATACCCCAAACCCACAGGAATTATTGGCAGAAGCAGAACTTATTCGGGTCTATCTTGCTCCGTACTGGGTGATATTTATATCGCATTGCCGAATTTCAAGGCATAGTGCTGATCCGCCGAACGGACGCGCATCAAGAGCACTTCAAAGTAGCCATTTCTCTCCGCATCTTGCTGGGCCTCATAGGCGTCTACTCCTGCCCCGACAATCCTCTCTTCGGGCTCGAGAATAGCCACCCACTGATTCTCATACTTCATTAACTCGTAAGACAGGTCTTGCTTCTCCATCTTGGTAAACCTCCAAAGACATATTTGCCCGACTGCGGCAGCCGAACCTTGAACCAGAAAAAATCTCATCGATTTCGCTTGATGTGCTCCTTCAAAATGCAGCGATTCATCACCACGTCGAGACTCGCTTCAATCGCACGGCCGGCAGCTTCCTCATCTATCACACCCTCTTGAAGCCACACTCCACCAGCGCCGATGCGAATTGCCTCATCGACGTGCTGACCAGCTTCTTCGCTGCGGCGAAATATGTTCACCAGATCGATCTTTTCCGGCACGTCTTCGAGTCTCGCGTAGGATTTCTCGCCCAATACGGTCGCCTCGTTCGGATTGACCGGGATGATTCGGTATCCCCTTGATTGCATGTATCGCGAGACACTGTTCGACGCCCGCGTTCCGTCCGATGAAAGCCCGACAACGGCGATCGTTTTCGTTTCAGCGAGAATTCTGTCGATAACTTCCGGAGCGTTGATCTGCAAAGTGGCCTCCTCTTGCTCGTACTTTTTCTATTCGATCGTAGCACCGCGAATCAGCTTTTGAAATTCGCGGCTAATCAGCTTCGCGATGCGAGCCTGTTTTCCGGCGTACTCTTTCGCGTCAAAGCTCGACACAATGCTCACCTCGCGCGCCGTCGAAGTCAAAAACACTTCGCGCGCGTCGAGCAATCTCTGAACGGGAAAGCTGCCTTCAACAACGTGAAGCTTCCAGCGAATCGCAAGCTCGCGAACGAAACGGCGAGTTACTCCGGCGATGCATCCGGTCGCGGGCGACGGGGTGAATATCTCATCGCCTTGCACCCAGAAAATGTTCGCCGCAGTCGCCGAAACTATTTCGCCGCGTTCGTTCAGCAAGATCGCTTCGTTGAAGCCGCGAGACCGCGCTTCTTCGAAGGCGAACAGGTTTTCGAGCATCGCGGTTTGCTTGACCCCGGCCAGCAATGCCGTTGAGAGCACTCGATACGGCGATTGAGTGATAGCCAGATCGTTGCGCGCGCGCGGGGCTTCAGACGAAGTGAAAATGAATAGCTCGGAATCGCGGCCGTGCTCGATTTGCCAGGATCCGGCATCGCCTCGCACCAATGTTAGCCGCGCCCTTCCCTGCTCCACCGAATTCGCTTCGATCAACTTCTCGAGCGCGCGCCGCGCCTGCTTCAAGTCCAGCGGCACCGGCACTCGCATTTTTTCGGCGTGGGTTACCAGGCGTTTCCAATGACGATCAAACGCGAATGCATTGCCGTCATAGATTCCGAGCGTCGTGAAAACTCCCCAGCCATATAGAAGCCCCGCCGAGGTTAGATCGATCTTCGCGTCTTCGGCGGCGATGATGTTGTCGTTGTGGAAGATCAGGCGATGCATTGGCAGTGAACATATCGGAGCTTGAAGAATGGGGATATTGAAAATTGAGAATTGAAAAATGCAAATTGAAAATTGTGGCGGCGCGAAATGCTCCGGCGGCCAATTTGCAGTTTGCATTTTTCAATTCTCAATTTTCAATTCTTTCTCCGGCTCTCCTTCGCGAAGCAACATCAAGTATTTATCCGGAAAGCTCGACGGCCGTCCGTCTTTATTGATCAACACGTGCAGCGTTTCGCCCGTAGCCACCGCCGTCCCGTCCTCGCGCGTGATCTCGTACGCGAACCTCAGCGTCCTTCGAGTGAGTTCAATGATCCTCGTTCGAATGATCAACTCATCTTCGTAACGCGCGGGGTTCTTGTAGCGGCAACTCGCTTCGGCGACGATAAGGAACAAACCGGTCTCGCGTTCCATGTCTCGGTAAGAAAAGCCGCAGTCGTTGCAGTACTGGCTTCGTCCGACTTCGAACCACACAAAGTAGTTCGCGTAGTAAGCGACGCCCATCTGATCTGTCTCGGCGTAACGCACCCTCGCGCGCGATTCGGCGATCAGACTTGATAGCGCGGCTTCGTGTTTACCTTTGCTCATCGTTTTAATGCGGACGCGCAGGCTGGCGATTGTAACGGCCCGATGATAAAACACTCAAGGCAAGCGATTGAGAGTGGACCTATTATGTGTCGAGCGCGAATACCACCCCACGGCAGTGGGTGGATTGTTCATGCGTAGCCTACAGGCGGGCACCCGAAAATTACCGTTCCTTTTCTCTCGCGGCGCGAGAAAGGGGGAAACAAAAGAGCCGGGCGCCTCAGTTGTAGGCCGCGCCTTAATAATCCACCCACTGCCGTGGGTGGGATTCCCGTTTACAGTCTCTATGATGATCGAACGCGCTTTCGGACTCACAACCGACCTGTACGAATTGACGATGGCCGCAGCCTACTTTGATAACGGCCTGCACAACACACGCGCCATCTTTGACCTGTTCATTCGCAGGCTCCCACCCGAGCGATGCTATCTGATAACCGCCGGACTCGAACAGGCGCTCGATTATTTATCATCGTTGAGCTTCTCAGCCGATCAGATCGACTATCTCCGCGAGCACCCTTCATTCAAACACGTTTCACGCGAGTTCTTCGAGTACCTTCGCACATTCAAATTCACGGGCGACGTCTGGGCTATACCTGAAGGAACTGCCGCATTCGGGATGGAACCACTGCTGAGAGTCACCGCGCCGATCATCGAAGCGCAAGTGGTCGAAACGTTTCTTCTCTCGACCATCAATCATCAAACGATGATCGCAAGCAAAGCCGCTCGCGTGGTTGCGTCGGCCGACGGACGCGATGTGATTGAATTCGGCACCCGCCGCGCGCACGGCACCGAAGCGGGGCTCTACGGCGCGCGAGCGGCTTACATCGGCGGATGCCTGGGCACGTCGAATGTCGAAGCCGGGCATCTATTCGGCATTCAAACATTCGGCACGCTCGCTCATTCATTTGTGATGCTGTTCGAAAAGGAGGACGACGCGTTTCGAGCTTTTCTGAAAGTGTTTCCTGAAACTGCGACTGTGTTGGTTGATACCTACGACACAATCGCCGCAGTGAAACGATTGGCTCGTGACTTTGCGTCTTCAATTCCAGCGATCAGGCTCGACAGCGGCGACTTGTGCGAGCTGAGCAAGCAAACGCGCGTGATACTCGACGAAGCAGGGATGACCGGCACAAAGATATTCGTGAGCGGCGACCTCAATGAACACAGGATCGCCGATCTGCTCGCTCGCGGCGCCCGAATCGATTCGTTCGGAGTGGGGACCGAGCTCGCAACTTCCTACGATGCGCCGGCGTTGTCGGCCGTATACAAACTCGCGGGCATCGAAGACAGCGGCCGCGTCACGATGAAAATAAAATTGAGCCGCGACAAAGCTACTTACCCGGGCGCCAAACAGGTATGGAGATTCACGAACGAACACGGGCAATATGCCGAAGACCGAATCGCATTGGCGGATGAAGACGCTCCTTCGAGCTTGGGCGGGAATGGCTCGTGGCGCCCGCTGCTCGAGCGAGTGATGACGAATGGGCTGCAAACCGACGCTCGTTCGCATGAGGAATCGTCTCGCGAAGATCGAGACGCGCGGCGAGCGAATCTCGATCGGGCGCGGCAGCGAGCGGTCGGCGAAATGAAACGATTGCCTGATGAGCTTCTCGGATTGAAAAGCACGACGCGGTACCAGACAACCTTCAGTGAGCGCCTCATCGCGGAGCGAGAGGCGCTTGAGAGACGCCTTGTTTGACTCTTCCGATCGTCAGCGGAGATCCAACGAATGATTCAGCCCGATGAACTGAAAAAGAATGAACCTCTGCTGTGGTCCACCGGAACGGGCATCGATGTTTGGGCGCTGTTTTGCGCTTGCATCGCCGGAGACCTCGAGGCAGTCAAGAACCTGGTGAGCAAAGACCCTTCGCTTGTGCGCTCCCATTACGCGTATCGCACACCGATCTATTTCGCGGTTCGCGAGAACCAACTTGAAATCGCTCGCTTCCTGCTCGAGCACGGCGCCGATCCGCTGAGTCTGGCTGTCGGCGACAATCTTCTCGAAATCTGCCGCGATCGCGGCCACTCCGAAATCGAGAAGTTGCTTGAAGCGAATTTTGCGAGCGTGCAGGGCGCTTCACCCAAAGGGGAAGCGATCGCGGCCGCAATACGCGAGCGCGATCTAACAAAAGTGCAAAGCCTGCTCGACTCTTCGCCCGAACTTCTGCATGCCGGCGATGAGCGATCCAATCAGCCGATTCATTGGGCAGTGATGACGCGACAGCTCGACACGATCGACGAGTTGCTCGGGCGCGGCGCGGATATCAACGCGCCGCGCTTCGATGGCGCGCGCCCGATTCATCTCACCAACGGAGATTACACGTATCGCGGGTGGCGAGATGTTCCTAAAGAGGTGACGACCACCCCACGAGAAGTACTCGACCACCTGCGAGCGCGCGGGGCATACATCGACATCAACACTGCGGCCAGCATTGGCGATCTCGAACGTGTGATAGAGCTGCTCGACTGTGACCCGTCGCTTGCGAACCGCGTTTCAGAGTATGTGACTTATTACATCGGCTCGGGCGCGCCGCTCAGGAACGCCGCCGCGCGAGGACATATCGAGATCGTGAAACTCTTGCTCGAGCGCGGTGCCGATCCGGATCTGCCCGAAGAAGGAATCGCTCCGTACGGGCACGCGCTCTATTCAGCGGTCTACAACGGGCAGTATGAAATCGCAAAGCTCCTGCTTGAACGCGGAGCTTATCCGAATCCACCGGTTGAGAGTTCCGCGGACGCGTTGAGCATTGCTTTGATGAACAAGGATGAAAAGATGGCCGAGCTGCTGTGTTCATACGGCGCTGCAAGATCCGTCGACATCCTGTCTTACTACGGCGACGTCGAAACGGCGGCCGCGATCTTTGCAGTCAACCCGGCGCTGGCGGACGATCCGCGCGCGCTCTCGCAAGCCGCAGGGAATGGTCACGAAGCGTTTGTGTTATTGATGCTTCATCATCAACCCGACCTGGCGAAGCGCGTCTCAGGTGACGCAAAGACTCGAGAGCTGTCTGAGTTTCTCTTTGAGCGCGGGGCGAATCCGAATAAAGCAGACTGGCTGGGTATCACGCCGCTTCACCAGTTCGCACGGTCGGGCAACATCGAGAAAGCGGCGCTGTTCCTCGGCCACGGAGCCGACTTTCACGCGCGTGACGAAGACATTTGTTCGACGCCGCTTGGGTGGGCGGCGAAATCCGGCAAGCTTCAGATGGTGGAGTTTTTTCTGGAACGCGGCGCACCGCCGTACCTTCCCGATGATCCGCCGTGGGCAACACCGCTCGCATGGGCGACCAGGCGCGGACATCATGAGATCGCGGAACTGCTTGCGCAAAACGAGAAGCGATTGCCGCCACAAGCGAGTTCGCAGTGAGCGCAGAGCGTGGTGATTCACGGTGAGGCCATCAGATTGTACGTGGCAGTCAAAAGGGCGCATGACCATCGGACACTCTGACGAGCAGGCGCCTTCTTCGTTGCGGCCATCTCAGTAAGCAATCCGCAATTCATTGACGCACTCTACGTCAGCCGGTACCATACTAGGTCAATCCAACCATCTAATAGCACTATGAAGGACCCTAGCCAGACTGCTATCGATAGCCGACGACCGCCGCAAGACCTGAAGTCAGACGACGGAGACGCTGCCGACTCAAACCAACGAATATTCGACACACTCAAACACATCGCTCAAGGCGATCTCAGTGTGCTCGCCAACGGCAAGCATCTCGAATTGGCTGGGCGAGATCGTCAGCTCTTACTGAATCTCGATGGGCTTGCGCGCCGGTTGCGCTACATCGTTGGACGGCTGCAGCGAGCCGCTGACTCGATTGAAACGGTAGTCGGCGAAGTGCTTCGCGGAACTCAGATGTTATCGGCAGGCGTGCTCGACGAAGCAAAATCCGTCGAAGAAACGTCGCGCTCGATCGCCGAGATCAACGCTTCCATGCATTCGGTCGGCGATAGTCTTCAAACATTGTTGAACCTCTCTCAATCGACATCCGGATCAGTCGGGAGCATGGCCACTTCGATCAACCAGGTTTCCGAGAACGCCGACGAGTTGGCGCAATTCGTCGAGGAAACCGCGAAGGCGATTGAAGAGATGGCCAATACCGTGCGCAAGGTCGCCGATTCCACGGAAGCGCTGGCCGAGTCCGCTGAAAAAACCGTGAAGGCCATGGAAGCGATCGACAATTCCACTCGAAGCATAGGCGAGTCCGTCAACGAAACGACTATGCTGGCCGATGAAGTGGCGCGGACCGCTGATTCCGGCAGCGAGCTTGTCGCTGAAACCGCGGCGAGCGTGTCAAAGATCAAAACTGCCATCGACGCGGCTACAGAAACCATCACGCGCCTGGGAAAAAGATCCGATCAGATCGGCGAAGTTACTCGAGTAATCAACGAGATCGCCGACCGCACGCATTTGTTGGCGCTTAACGCCGCGATTCTAGCCGCGCAAGCGGGAACACAAGGGCGCGGATTTCGAATAGTGGCCGACGAGATCAAAGAGTTGAGCGAACGCACTGCCGCTTCGACTCGCGAGATCGAAGATGTGATCAAGGCTGTGCGGGAAGATGTAACCGAAACGATCGAACGCGTCGCAGTCGGCGGGCAGCGCGCGGATGAAGGCGTCGATCTGGCTTCGCGTGCGGCAGCGATGCTTACGGAGATTCGCGACAAGACCAATGCCGCTTCGGATCGAATCCGAGTCATAGCCGATTCGACGGCGATTCAGGCGGCCGAGAGTCACACGGTGCTCGAAGCCGCCGACCTGGTCCGGCAACAAGCGCGAGGCATTGAGCGAGCGACCGGTGAACAGGCGCTCACGTCGCGTCACATCGGCGAACGTGCGCTTCACATGAGCGAGCTTACCGAGCAGGTTCGCCGGGCTACGCGCGAACAGGCTCGAGTGTCGAGGTCGATCGCCGCGGCGATGGAGGAACTCACGACGGCGGTCGAGCAGATTCGCGCCGCTTCGGATGAGCAATCTGCCGGCGCGGATCAGGTAATGCGCGCGGTTGAAACCATCAAGGAAGTAGTCAGCCGAAACCAGGCTTCAATCTCGGGCATCAACAGCGCAGTCGATCTTCTGGTTCGGGAGGCTGAACTGCTGAACCGCGAAGTCGAGTCGTTTCAGTTACCGGTTCCCGAACGCGGCGGCCACCTTCGCTTCGCATTGCGAGCGTCGCAAGTCGCTCTCGATCCGGCTACGGTGTCGTCGCTTTCACGCGTCGACGTGATGTCGAACATCTTCGAGGGCCTGGTGCAGTTCGGCGAACGCGCCGAGATTCGGCCGGCCGTCGCCGAGCGGTGGGAGATATCACCAGACGGCCGAGTGTATACGTTCTATGTGCGCGAGGCGGCGCGCTTTCATAACGGGCGGCGCGTGCGCGCCGACGACGTGAAATATTCCTTTGAACGCCAAATGCGACAAAACGAAGACGCCGCGGCCTGGGCGTTCCGGCCGCTGATTGGCGGTGAGGAATTCATGTCCGGCGAAGCGGAGTCTGTGTCCGGCATTCAAATCATTAGCGAGCAAATCGTAAAGCTCGAACTGATCCAGCCCGTTGCGTTTTTTCTGTCGACCCTCTGCACCGAGTACTGCTACATAGTCCCTCGAGAACAGGTCGAGCGATCTGCCGCGGATTTCGAGTCTCGCCCCGTGGGCTCAGGTCCGTTCCGCGTCATCGAGGCGGTGGATTCAAAGGAAGTGCAGTTGGAGCGGTTCTCGAACTACTGGAATCCCGAGTTGCCTTACGTCGACCGGCTTAGCGTGCACTTCGGTCTGAGCTCCGAGGAGATTTTCGAGATGTTTCTCGGTGGAGAGCTTGATTACGTCACCGATCTGCCGCTGACGAATCTTACCGAGATAAAAGACCGAGCCACGGGCGTGCAAGTGCTCGAGGCCGTCCAATTGCAAACTCGCATGCTTGTGTTTGATTGCGAGCGGCCGCCTCTGTCGGATCGCCGCGTGCGACAAGCGATATGTTTGGGGATCGATCGCCGGCGCTTCCTGCACGAGGTCTACAGCGACATGGCTGAGTTGAGCATAGGGCCGATTCCTCCGGGCGTACTTGGGTACGATCCGGGAGAGCGCGGGTATGATTACGATCCTGACCGCGCGCGAGCGCTGCTTCACGACGCCGGATATGAAAACGGATTTGATACGGAAGTCTGGTGGCCGCAGTCCGTCAGTTCAGCGGTCGAGTGCCTGAAGGACGACCTCGCGGCAATCGGAATCCGCGCCGACTTCCGTTATGTGGATGCAGAGGAACTCGAACGGGGTTTGCGATTGCGCTCGGTTCCAATCGCGGGCCGCGACTGGTACGCCGATTATCCCGATCCCGACAATTTCACATACGTGCTTTTCAACTCGCGCAATCGCGATTTATTCATAAGCACTTATTCGAATGAAGAGGTTGATCGTTTGACGAGCGCAGCTCGTTCGGTGATGAATCGCGAGGAGAGGTCCGCGATCTATAGGGAAATAACAAAGCTGCTGCTCGAGGATGCACCATGCGCGTTTCTCGCGCATCGACGCAGCTTCGTCGCGCACCGGGCTGATCTGGAAGGCGTAACGCTGCACTTGTTGTCGCCCTCGGTCACCCCAAAAGATTTGTGGTTCGCCAAGGGCGGCGACAAGTGAAATGATTTCTACTTGAGATTCTTAAGCTCGTTGATTCGTGCGCGAATCGCTCGAGTATACGTAGCGACATCCGCATCGCTGAACCCGCCCGCTCGGAACGCATCAGAGAGTTGCTTGTCGGAGAGCCTGCCCAAAAGATCACCCATCCATCGCGCGTTCGCAACGGTCACTCCTCCGAGCGCCTTCTTATCCTTGCCCTTGTAGTGAAATACGACCTCTCCGTTTCGCACGCCGTCAACGAGCGGCTGAACGTTGTAGCCCCCGGCGTCTCCCTTTGTGCCGGCGGGCGCGTTGCTGAATCCGGGAAGCTTGGTGAAAAAGGATCCCGTCGAACCCAGCGTTCCGCCCAGGTCAGCGACGTAATAAATTCGCATATCCCGGCTGGCGCCGCTCTTCTTACCCGGTTGGACGATTTTGTTGTTTTCGGTTTTGAGGTCCCAGTTATTGATTAGCGCCATCAAGGTCTTCAGGCCCTGCAGCTCGCGCGTGCCAGTGAACGGATTCTGTGCCCACGGCCAGAGTCCTTCTTCTTTGTAGCCATCGTCGCTTCGTTCAAACCTCACATCGCGAACGTTAAACCCGCCGCGCCCTTCGATGTGAGCAGTTTTGACGAAGTAATCCTGATCGGTGTGATAACCTGCGGCCCACACGATTCGCGACGCCGCGGTTTCCGGCCGCGTTTCGGCGCCGAACTTGACGACCCACTTGCGGCCTTTGTCATCAGTCACGTGAATCTTTTCGGAGGTACCCGATTTCGAGCGGGACTCGAAAGTGAATTTGCCGTTAGGATCGGGCGCTCCCTGCGCACCGCCCGCGCCGTAGAGCAGATCCCGGCTCTCGATATCGGTTGGTTCTTGCCACATAACGGGACGGGGCGTCGCTGAGGCCGCTTCTTGTCCGTCGTCGCTCTTCTTTGCCTCGTTTTTCTTCTTGGTCTTTCCGGCCTTACCTTTTTTTTGTGAGAGAGTGGAAGCGGTGGTCGTGTATGAGCTTGACCAGGTCAATAGTGAAATCAGCGCCAACGCGAAAAATGTTTTTGACTTGAATAGCATCGGTCGAGTCCTCCTGCGTTTTAGACGATCGACATTATAGACACTCAGCTTGCGCGCAGCCAAGCGGCCAAAAGCTGTGTCGGAAATATGAGTTTCAATCGAGAGGTTCTGAGGAAAGGGATTTGATTGCGGGACGCGTTCGAGGCCGCCGGGACCTGATCCAGGCGGCCTCATCAACTCTCATCTGAAGTTTAGTTGGCGGAGCGCTCGACCCTGTCTCCGATTTGGACTTCCGCCGTTGTGCGCGTGATCATGCCCACCGATGTGCCCTTCTCTGTCTTGATTACGATGAGTTCGCCAAGCACTTTTCGAGGCAGGGCTGGGCGGTCGCGCAACACTTGCTCCGTGGGCACTCGCGTGCCCTGGATGGAATATTCGCCGCCGCGATAACGATCGCTGCTGTAATCTTTGTCGCGATCTTTCACAACCTTATCCTGCGGAACATTGGTGAGCCCCTCGCGTCTGCCAACCTCGCGAAAGATGGTGAACGAGTCACCGGGATGAACATCCTGCCGCGTTCCCAGGTCAATGAACACAACCTGATTCGCCGCGAGGTGCTCGTGATAGCCGGGAGACATCACGATCTGACCCGTTGTGCCGCCTGATCCCTCGCCAAACCTGGGTAAGGGTCGTCCTTCACCGGCTGTTGGTCCAGCATACTCTTCATAGGGCTTCAATAGATCGCCGAACTCTATTGTGTCGCACGACACCGCGATTTCGGCCGTCGAGGTTTGGTCGCCCACTTCGATGACTCGAAGGGAACCGAGTTCGCGCACGTAATAGCCCAGTCTTTTCTTGGTGAATGGATGTTTTACTTCGCCGACTGGCCGAATGACGAAATAGACCGCCCCCGGCTGAATGCCCGCGCGGCGCCCGCGGTTCAGGAATACAATGTCACCCTGAGCGAACACTGCCTTCATGTTTTCTTTTTCCGCTCCAACAATCTGGAGTTCGGCGCGTGGTGAAATGTCCGAGATAAAGCCTGTGCAGTAGATGTCGGAACTCCGGGCGACGGGTTGGTTTTCGCTCGAATTCTGCTGCCTGGCCACAACGGAAGTGGAAAACGAACCGACGAGAAACGCGATCAGCGCGATGGCTACGCGAGCGGTGCTATTCATTGGGACTCCTTCGGCGATGTGGGGCGATTCGAGAGATTTGAAGGGGCAACGAATGCTGCGAATCTGCCCGGAACGTAACAAACTCAATGGGTCAAGTCAATAATTAAGATTTCAATCAAGTGGCAGTAACCTGTCCTCGTTCGGCCTCTGCTCAAAGACGGTTAGACGATGTTGTTTGACATCGGACGCACTTCGATGGACGATGTGCGGGAAATCCGAGTGGCATACCGCGAACTGCTGCGAATACTATGACGATGATGGACTCTAACCAGGACACATTGCTCGTCGTCAGCGCGCACGCCGCAGACTTCGTGTGGCGCGCCGGTGGAGCGATCGCGCTCTATTCGTCGCGCGGCTGTCGAGTCAGAGTCCTGTGTCTTTCGTACGGCGAACGCGGGGAATCCGAAAAACTCTGGCGGCAAGCCGGAATGACTATCGACGAAGTGAAACGTGTTCGCCGCGACGAAGCCGAGCGCGCCGCTGAAGTGCTCGGCGCTGAAATACGATTCTTCGACGCGGGCGATTATCCGCTGCGGCCAACCGACGAGCTGTCCGGCGAACTCGTACACGAGTTTCGCCGCGTCCAACCGACCATCGTGCTCGCGCATTCGTCCAATGATCCTCACAACCCGGATCATCCCGAGGCGTCGCGCCTGGCGACGAATGCGCGAGTCTATGCCCAGGCCGCCGGCTACCCAAGCGATGCCCCGAAGCTCGGCGCGCCGCCGGTCTTCATGTTCGAGCCTCATCAACCCGAGATGTGCGACTTCAAACCCGATCTGCTGCTCGATATCACTCCGGTGTTTGATCTCAAACGCAAGGCGATGGAGTGCATGGCCGCGCAGGAACACCTGTGGGAGTACTGTTCCGATCTTGCGAGGCGGCGCGGCACTCAGGCGGTGCGCAATTCTGGAAAGAAGAAAATCAAATACGCGGAAGCTTATCAGCGAGTCTATCCGCAAGTGACCGGCAACTTTTCATGAGCCATCGAATCGTCAGAAAAATCTTGCGCGCCGGTGCCGAAGTGATTAGCGCTCTTGGTGAACTGGGCGTTGCTACGATTCACGAAGCACAGGGACGCACGGGGCTCTTACGGCCATACATGCGCCCGATTTATCCAACGGCGCGCCTAGCGGGTTCGGCGGTGACGGTGTTGTGTCCGGCTGGTGACAACTTGATGATCCACGCGGCGGTTGAGGTCTGCGAGCCGGGCGATGTTTTAGTTGTGACTACAACGTTGGAGTCAACACACGGGATGTTTGGTGAGTTGTTGGCGACCTCGTGCCGCGCGCGCGGCGTCGCCGGACTGGTAATCGATGCAGGTGTGCGAGATGTGGCGGATATTACGGCGATGAATTTTCCAGTATGGTCCAAGGCTATTTCGGCCGAGGGCACGATGAAGTCGGCGGCGGGCTCAGTGAATGTCGAGATCGTGTGCGCGGGTGCCGTTGTGCGTCCGGGCGATGTGATCGTCGGCGATCAGGATGGCGTGGTGATAGTGAAAAGAGAAACGGCGCCGGAAATAGCACGGCTCGGCGTGGAGAGGATCAACAGGGAAGAGAAGTCGCGCGAGCGCCTGCGTGCGGGCGAGTTGGGTCTCGATTTCTACGGACTGCGGCCGACGCTTGCCAAGTTGGGAATTGAGTACGTGGATGAGGAATAATCGTTTGTAGTCCGGCCTTCAGGCGGAAGTTCGTAATGTTATTAACTCGGAAGATACTAACTTCCGCCTGAAGGCCGGACTACGAACTGTGTGCAGCATCACTTCTCGCTCTTCAATTCATTCATTCCCTGGTTCGCTCTCGCAATGACATAGGCAAGAATATCCGCGGCGTCTTTGCGAGTGAGCTCCTTCGCAAACGAAATCATTCCATTCTGTTTCCGCGCTCCGCCGAGCACTACATCAAACCACTTTTCACTCGTCAATGTCTTCGAGTAGCGCAGATCCGGCACCAATCCTCCGCCTACGGCCACGTCACCGTGGCAAGGCGAGCAGTAGCGTTGGAATATACGCTCGCCTCTTTTAACCGTGGCTTCGTCGGCCGTTGCAGCGGGGGGATTGAGCGCGAGCGCCGCTGGTTCAACGAGCGCAGGCAGAGCCGCTTTGCCACCCAGTTTGAAAACGAGCATGCGGCTGATGTTCCGCACTCGGCCCGATTTGAAAGCTATCTCACCGACGACGAGCGGAAACGCGCCGCCCCAACCCGCCGCCACAGCGACGTATTGCTCCCCGTTCACTGCATAGCTAACCGGGCCCGCCATCACTCCGGTCTGAGCTGCGAACGACCAGAGCTTCTCTCCGGTGTCCGCGCGATAAGCTTCGAAGGTCCCGCTCGCGGTCCCTTCGAAAACTAGATTGCCCGCTGTTGCCAACACGCCTCCGTTCCACGGGCCGGGGCGATTCACATTCCAAACCTGCTTCTGTTTCACCGGGTCCCACGCGACGAGCCGGCCCTTCACCGTATCAAGGATCAGCTTCTTGATCTTTGGATCCTGAGGCAGCTCCGCGGCCACCATATCGACGCCGGTGTTGAACGCAAGCGCCTTTGACTGATAGTCGTCCTGTGATTTGTAGAGGAACCCCATATCCTGAACCGGGATGTAAACCAATCCCGTAAGCGGACTGTAGGACATCGGCTGCCAGTTGTGCGCGCCGAGGGGACTCGGCGCTAGAGGCACCCCCTCCTTGCCGGGGTATCGTGCATTGACCGTTTCATTGGGCCGGCCCGTCTTCATATCGATGCCCGCCGCCCAGGTCACGAATGTGTATGGCTTGGCCGAGATCAGCGCGCCGGTCGCGCGATCGAGAACGTAGAAGAATCCGTTCTTCGGCGCGTGCAAAATAACTTTGCGCTGCCGGCCGTCGATTTGAATGTCAGCAAGGATGATCTGTTGAGTGGCGGTGTAATCCCACATCTCGCCGGGAGTTTCCTGATAGTGCCAAACGTATTCCCCGGTTTTGGCTTTGATCGCGACGATCGAAGAAAGGTAAAGATTATCACCGCCGCCGGGGCTTCGAATGCGGCGGTTCCACGGCGACCCGTTGCCGACTCCCAAATAGATCAGATCGAGTTCGGAATCGTAGACGATCGAATCCCAGACCGTCCCGCCGCCTCCCGCCTTCCACCATTCACCCGTCCACGTCTTTGCCGCGCGTTCGAGGGCGGGGCTCTCGAATGGCTTTGAAGGATCGCCGGGCACGGTGTAGAAGCGCCACAGCATCTTGCCGGTCGCGGCATCGTAAGCCGAAACGTATCCGCGCACGCCGAATTCCGCGCCGCCGTTTCCGATGATCACCTTGCCGTCGACGATCCGCGGCGCTCCGGTAATTGTGTAACGAAACTGACGATCTACGGTGAGCGTCTCCCAAGCGGGTTTGCCAGTCGCGGCATCAAGCGCAACGAGTCTTCCGTCGAGCGTCCCGACAAACACCCTGCGCTGCCAGATCGCGACGCCTCGATTGACCACGTCGCAACAGGCGTTGGCGCCCCACTCGGGCGGGACCTTCGGATCGTATGACCACAGCGGCGCGCCGGTCTCGGCATTGACCGCGAAGACTTTGCTCCACGCGCTTGTGAAATACATCACGCCATCGACGACGATGGGAGTCGATTCCTGGCCCCGGTCGGTGTCCATGTCGAAGTACCACGCGAGCCCAAGCTGCGACGCATTGCCGTCATTGACTTGCTTGAGCGGGCTGAATCGCTGTTCGTCATACGTGCGGCCGTGAGTCATCCAGTTGCCGGGTTCTTTATCGGCGTTGACGATTCGAACCCGATCCACGGCGCTTTGTTTTGACGCGCGTTTGTTGGCGGCTGACTTTTGATTAGCGGGCCAGCTCCACGCACCGCCGAGCACGACGGCCAGCATTATCGCGACCAGTTTGATCTGTGACCGAGGCATAAGTTCTCCTGAGGCTCGCTTAGGTGAAATGTTTTTCAATCATACTCGCGAGTGGTGTTGGGTCAAGAGCCAGGCCCGGGCCCAAGGCTAGCGTTCGGCGGAAAGTAAAAGGCAGCCGTGTGTGGCTGCCTTCTTACTAGGTAACTTGGCTCCTGAGGTAGGATTCGAACCTACAACCCTCCGGTTAACAGCCGGATGCTCTACCGTTGAGCTACTCAGGAATGAATTCGTTGTATTAACGAAGAATTGAAATTATCAGAGCCCTCGCGCGGGTGTCAACAACCGGACTTTGCTGTTCGCCGCTCGCGGTTTCAGTTGCGCCGTGAAGAAACGAGTCATCCGCTCGCTGTACTCTTTTTTTGAGTGATGAATCGAACGCGCGTGGCGGGCGCCTTCGACAAGCCAAATCTCTTTGTCCACCGTGAGCGCTTCGTGAATGCATTCCGAGTGCGAAGTCGGAATCAACTGGTCTGCAGTTCCGTGAACCAGGTACACAGGGCATTTGATCTGGCCCGCCAGCGCAAGCGGCTCCACGGAATGAATATCAAAGCTGCCCCGATAATTCGCGACTTGTATCGCCGTCCACAATACCGGGTTCAATACGGCGACCGGCAAACCCGTTGCTTTGATCACAAACTCTTCGGTGATTCGGCGCAAAGACGCAAACGGACTGTCGGCCCATACCGCACGGATGCCCGGATGATGCGCCGCGACCTGAAGCGCGATGGCAGCTCCCATCGACTCGCCCGCTAATCCGATGCGGTCAGGATCGATTCTCTTTTCTTTCACAAGCCATTCGATCGCGGAATCAACATCACGGCGTTCGTAGAACCCATAAGTCACGTACCGGCCTTCACTGTCACCGTGCCCGCGGCCATCGAAGACCAGCACATTGAATCCCGCGCGCCGCAGCACCAGCGCCGAACGCAATACGTCGGTGCGGTTGTGTTTGACTCCATGAAGAACGATAACGGTAGCGGCACTCTTGCGCGCGGGCATCCACCAGCCGTATAACCGGGTACCGTCGAACGAGTGAATAGTGATGTCTTCGAGGCGGATTCCGATGCGTTGAATGAGTCGCCGGAGATGCGGGCTCTTTAGCTGAGTGAGGCGCTTGAGACGCGGTCGGATCAGAAGCCCCGCGAGAGGATAACTGGCCGCTGCGATCGCGAATGCCAGCGAACCCGCGGCGCCCAGTGCGACATACCCGCCGAGTCGCAGCCAATTCGGAATGCGCCGGCCGTGCGACGTGGCAAGATCGCTCGGGTGGTTCGCGAGTGGGTCGATGCCCGGGTCCTCATTCATTTTGCTCACCGTGGCTAACGCGATTATAAGATGGCTCTCGATAGAACGATAGTTGTTCGCCGGGCAACAACCGGCGCCGGATTCTTTTGGCGGAACTCCGAGCGCATTGGGAATATCGTTTAAGGGAAGTCCGGTAGGTTGCGGACACCCTGATCTGTCGCCACTAAGGCACGAGGCCACGAAGTAACACGAAGTATTTATGAACGATCTCGTGCGGCTTCGTGGCTTTGAGTCTTGGTGGCGGACATTTTTTTCAGCGCCTGCGTGCCTCTCGGACAGGAAGACCAACAATTTCAGGAACGTCATTTCGTATGCCAAGAAGAGCCGCCTGTTGTCTCGGTGTTCTCGCACTCATCGCTTCCGCCGTGATGACGCCCGATTCGAGCGGGCAGGTCGGGGGAGCGCAGCCTCAAAACGTCATCTGGACCAATGTAACAAATTGTACGTTGACGGGGAACAGCCTGCGGAAGAGCGCCGGCCGCAGTGACTCGGCGGATGCCGGCGCCCGATCGCAACAGAGCGTTACATCCGGCGATGCGTTCTTCGAGTTCACGGCTGGTAGTTCGAACGCCGTGCTCTTTTGCGGGCTCGCACACGAAGCAATCGGAACCGGTTATGCGGATATAGACTTTGCGGTCAAGCTGACAGAGATCGGAGTCGCGGAAGTCCGCGAGAACAACGTCTATCACGCGGAAACAACTTATCGCGCAGGTGACGTGTTGCGCGTGGCCGTGCAAGCCGGAGCAGCCAAGTATTACAAGAACGGCGCGCTCTTTTATTCGAGTCTGAAGACACCTGCGTATCCGCTGTTTGCCGATGCGGTGTTTCTCACCCTTGGTGGAAGAATTGATAACGCGGTAATCGGAGCGCTCGCGGTCAGCACTTCCGGTGACTGGAAAATGTATCAGCACGACGCGGCGCATTCAGGTTACTCGGCCGAATCTCGGCTCAGCGCTTCAAACGTCTCGACACTTTCGGCGGCCTGGAGTTTCGCAAGCGGCGGCTGGGTGACAGGCACTCCTATAGTTGCAGACGGGACGGTGTACATCGGCTCGTGGGATGGCAAGATGTACGCGCTCCGCGAAAGCGACGGCAGTCAGCGTTGGAGTTTCACCGCGGATACTTCATCCGACAATTGCGGTTTTACTTACGGCATCGACAGCACGGCCGCGGTTGTAGACGGCAAAGTGTACTTCGGTTCGGCGGGCTGTACGTTGTACTCACTGGATGCGGCCAGCGGCAATCTGATCTGGCGCAACCAGCTTGACGATTATTCAAAGGGCTTTCATCTGTGGTCGTCGCCGCTGGTGGTTGACGGCAAGATCTACGTCGGGCTTGCGTCTCACTGCGATCACCCTTGCGTTCGCGGGCGCGTGATTTGTTTGAACGCGGCTGACGGACGAATCTTGTGGACGTTTTTCACTGCCCCGGCGGGCAGCACTGGAGCCGGGGTTTGGTCGTCGTTTGCGATCGACTCAACCCGGCGATTGGTTTATGCCACTTCCGGAAACTTCTGCGAAGGCAACGATACTTATGGAGATTCGATCATCGCTCTAAACGCCGACACCGGGGCGCTGGCCTGGTCCTGGAAAAACGCCGAGCGCGATCGAGACATCGAGAACCTGGACTTTGGAGCATCGCCGGTTCTATTTGATGTGGGAAGCACGCCGATGCTGGCGGCCGGGTCGAAGGACGGGCACTGCTACGCGCTGAACCGGGCGACTGGAGAATTGATCTGGGATGCGGAGGTAACCGATGGCTCTACGACGGGCGGCATTATCGCGTCTCCCGCCGCGGCGTACGGAATGATCTTCATGGGAGCTTCGGTCCAGAGCCGCGCCGGAAAAGTTGTTGCGCTCGACCAACGTGATGGGCGACTCGTTTGGGAAGCACAACAGTCTGGCTCTGTGATCGGAGCATCGGCGGTAACGGGCGGTCTCCTTTTGATAGGCGGGACCGACGGAAACCTGCGTGCTTACGATGTGTCAACTGGCGCGGTATTGTGGAGCGCCGCCAGGGGCCCGATGATGGGTGGTGTTTCAATTTCCCGAGATCACGTCTTCATCGGCTCAACAGATCGTTCGGTCTACTCATTCGCGATACCGAGTCCGCCACCACCTCAGCCTCCCGCGGCAACCGTGACGGTGGCATCGCCGATTACCGGCGAGCAATGGATGAAAGGGCAACGGTACGACATTACCTGGACGGCAAGCGCGACCGTTAGCCGAGTCGACGTGAGCATCTCCCGAGACGGCGGAAGCACGTGGGATTTGTTAGCTGACGACATGGATGCGGCAGCGCGGGTGCTTAACGTGAAAGCCAAAAAGCCGAGATCGGAAACGGTCATCGTGCGAGTGTCCGATGCTTCGAATCCCGCGGTCTTTAGCGAATCCGGAATGTTTTACATACGGTGACAGGGGAAATTATGAACAATGAATGATGAACGATGAATAAAGAGCTGATGGCTGCGCGTTCATCATTCATCATTCATCATTCATCGTTCCCTTCATCATTCATCATTTCTTCCATAGTCTGCCCGAACGTTATGACAACGGTGCTTACGACAACTCTATCTGTGGTGGGCGTGCTGATGCTCGCGGTGTGGCTGCTGAGTCTGGTCAAAAAAGATGCGAGCATCGTTGACGGCTTCTGGGGACTCGGCTTCGTTGCGATTGCCGTGTCGTGCTATCTGGCCGCGGACGGCTACCACTCTCGAAAGATACTGATCACTACGCTCACGGCGGTGTGGGGAATCCGGCTGGCGATTCACATCTTCTGGCGCAACTTTGGCAAGGGCGAAGACTTTCGTTATCAGGCGATGCGCAAACGCTTCGGCAAGCGGTTTCCGATCATCAGCCTCTTCACGGTCTTCGGTCTCCAGGGCGTGCTGATGTGGATCATATCGCTGCCGATCCAGATCGCTGAGATTTCACCGCAGCCCAGACGACTCCTGTGGCTGGACTGGTTGGGCGCTAGTCTGTGGCTGATCGGATTCTTGTTTGAGTCCATCGGTGATTTGCAACTCACGTTGTTCAGGGTGAATCCTTCGAACAAAGGCAAAGTGATGGATCGAGGCCTTTGGCGATACACTCGCCACCCGAACTATTTCGGCGATGCGGTGATGTGGTGGGGACTATTTGTGATCGCGATGGCGGCGCCGGGCGGCTGGTGGACCGTGATCGGCCCGCTGATTATGACCAGACTGTTGATGAAAGTCTCAGGCGTAGCGCTGTTGGAAAAGACCCTGACGAAAACAAAGCCGGAGTACGCGAGCTACATTCAACGAACGAATGCTTTCTTTCCCTGGCTCCCCGCGAAACGGTGACGCGACATTCGACTGATTGTATTATCCACGCCGCATCTTCATTGCGTTCAAAGTGTTTCTCATTAGCATCGCGATAGTCAGGGGACCTACGCCGCCAGGAACCGGAGTGAAATAACCGGCAATCTCCATTGCAGCGCGCGGGTCAACGTCTCCGATCACAGTGTTTCCTCTTTTTTCAAACGCTGCGTGACGCTTCGGGTCGTCGCCGAAGTAGCGAGTCACGTCTTCACGCGCTGTGATTCTGTTCATACCCACGTCCACGACTGCCGCGCCCGGCTTGATGTAGGTTGAATCAACGACCGCGGTCTTGCCGATTGCCGCGATCAATATGTCTGCTTCGCGAGACACGGCCGGCAAGTCTCGCGTGCGCGAGTGACAGATCGTAACCGTCGCGTGTTTGTGCAAAAGCAACAGCGCCATCGGCAGACCGACTATGCGGCTGCGGCCGATGACAACGGCTCGAGCGCCCTTCAACTCGATGTCATAGCGCTCAAGCATCTCGATGATTCCGGCAGGTGTGCATGGCCGCGGCCCTGGCTCATTCAGCGTCAGGCGCCCGATGTTCACGGGATGGAAGCCATCCACGTCTTTTGCCGGATCGACCGCGTTCAACACCAACGCTGAATCGGCGTGGTTGGGCAGCGGCAGTTGAATCAATATGCCGTCAATCTCATCGCGAGCGTTCAGTTGGCGCACAAGGTCCAGCAACTCAGCGGTGGTCGTGGACGCGGGCAGGCCGATCTTCTCGGAGAAAAGGCCGAGCTGGCCACAGGCCTTCACTTTTCCGGAAACGTAGATTTGCGATGCGGGATCTTCGCCAACCAGCACGACCGCCAGGCCGGGCCTCATATCGCGCGTCGAATACTCCGCCACCTCGCGCGCGACTTCTTCTTTTATGGCGGCCGCGACGCTTGCGCCGTCGAGAATCTTCGCTGTCATTCCGCGCCTCAGATCGTTTGAATTCGAAGTCCGAGTATGATGTTCGCGTTCGCGGAGTGTCAATCGGTGCTTCTGACAATCAGCGTTTGTAGTGCGGCCTTCAGGAGTCGGTCGGAAAAATAGTTTTCTCTGCGTAATCTCGGCGCGCTCTGCGTCTCTGCGGTGAATTTGCCCGAAAAACAGCTCACCGCAGAGGCGCCGAGAACGCATAGAACGCGCAGAGTTCTTTTCCCGCCAGACTCCTTCCCGCGGAAGTTGGTATGCTTACAATTCCATACTTTACAAACTTCCCCCTGAAGGCCAGACTACGAACGCGCCAACATCCGGCAGCGAGTATTAGAACATCGCTGACTGTTGAACACTGATGTGCGGTCGTGTACCATTTCGATTGTTCGATACTGGATGCTTATTCCAAACTCTCCCGCTGAAACATATGAAAAGAAGAATTAATGTTACGCTGCTGCTCATTTCAGTAGCGCTGTTCATCATCGCGCTGCCGTCTTTGCTCAATCAGCGGGTAAGAGCCCAAGTGGGCATTCAATTCGGCGCGCAGAGATTCCCGTCAATTGACGTCGACAGGAATGACAAGCTCTATTTGATGATGGCAGTAGCCACGGCTCCCGCGAGCGAGCGCCGGCCTCACAGCCAGATTTTTTTCGTCAGTTCGAATGACGGCGGCACCACCTGGGACAACCTTCCGCATACACGCAATCTTTCCAACTCGCCGGGCGAAGCGTTCGCGCCTGCGCTTGCCGTTTTCAAAAACGGCACTCCGCGAGCCTACGTCACCTATCAGGACAACTCGACTAAGACAACTCAGGCATATTTGATTCGTTCGAAAAAGAAAGCCAAGTTTCGTCAGCCGCTCAACATCACGCCGCACGACGGCGCGGCTTTCTCCCCCCGTGTAGCTATCGACTCCACTGAGGGCGTCAACATCGTTTGGGGTGATGCGAAGGATCCTCAAGGGAAGGTTGCGTTCGTGCGTTCGACGGACCAGGGCGCAAGCTTCACGCCGATCCTTGATGTGTCGAGGTCATCCGGAAACGCGAGCGAGCCGGAGATAGCGGTCGGTCCCGACGACGCAATCAACGTTGTGTGGGAAGACACCGCGCCAGGGCAAAGCGTGATCATGTACGCGCGATCGACCGATGCGGGCGTGACTTTCTCGGAACCGTTGCAAGTCTCAAACAGTTCGGGCCCCGCCCTTGAAGCGGCAATTGCGGTTGATTCACAAGGGCGCGTCAGCGTTGTGTGGGTGGACGATGGCGACGGCAACCCAGATGCGTTTTACGCTCGATCTACCGACCAGGGCCAGACGTTCTCTGAGCCTATGGATGTAAGCGGATTTCGCGAGGGCAACATTCACAAACCCAGCGTCACCACTTTTGAAGACACCGTGTACGTGGCGTTTCAGAACGGCGACTTGTTCGGCGACGACGATATCAGGAACCGGCAGGTGTATCTGACGAAGTCCGGCAACGCCGGCGTCAGCTTCGGCGAGGCAGAGAAAGTGTCCAACGCCAACAACAACGTCGGCCGCGCGCATAGCGCCTCGATGGTTGTAGATAGCCACGGCGTGCTTCACATTGTCTGGATTGATGCCTCGGTGGTTGGCAATGATGAGGGACTGCTTTTCTACAGCAGAACCACAAACGGCCGCGCGTTCACGCCCGAGCGAATGATACTCGCAATCATTTGATCTCGCGCTCGCCTTTGAGCGCATCCGCCAGCCTCCTGTTGATTGATACTTCATCGGCCCGTTGCGCGGCCTCTTTGCTCGACAGAATTCCGTGCTCCGTGACTATTCCAGTGAACAAGGAAAGCGGTGTGGATTCGAAGTAATGGTTTGTGATATTGACCTCCGGCGGCGCATCGGGCCATAACTCGGCGTTTGAGTGTTCGCGCTCGGGCGCCAGACAATCCTCGCAAATGAATTTCGATGTATCGCATACTGAAAACGCTCGGATCCCCTTCTCTCGAGCCGCGAGCGCGATCATTCGAGTGCCTACCTTATTGATCACACTGACCGGCGTGATCGCATCCGCGCCGGCCAACACCAGATCGACTTCTTCGATGGCCAGTGCCGCCGCGGCGTCTACGATCACCGTGACGGGCACGTGTTGCTTGACCAGCGCCTCTGCCAATGTGCGTCCTTCAAACAAAGGGCGGCTCTCGGTTGCGACTATGGAGAAGCTCTTTCCGGCGCGTCGAGCTTGAGCGAATGCCTCAAGTACCGTCGAGCTGCGCGAGTGAGTCAACACTCGCGCGCCCTCGTCGATCAAGCTTGCCGCGTGCGTTGCTGCGGCGCTGGCAGCGCGTGCCGCGTTCTCAACAAAACGCGCGGCGGCATCGGGACTTGATTTGAGCACCTCGTTGGCCAGTCTGATCAAAGGACTCATGTGAGGTTGCGCGCGCGCAAGCTCAACGGAAAGCGAATCGATCGTTTCCCGAGCCGATGCGGAATCGAGCTGCGAATACAGAGCGGCGCCGCGGCGCAGGATTTCAGCGGCGCCGGATCTGTTATCCGAGACAATCTCGTCGAGTGCTCGCAGCACCCGGTCAGGTAAGTTACTCCGATGTTCTCGCACGTTTAAGTTTGCTTGCGTTTGTGATCCTATCACGATGCTAATTTCGTCGTCATTGAATTGACACTGATCGGGTTCACTAGTATTTTTATCGTCGGGAAAACAGCAGCACCCTTCAGCAGCAGGTACGAAACAACTCACAGTCCCCGGCTCCGCTTTGGAGTCTGAGGTGAGCCTGCCGTTGATTCTACTCATCACTCCGCAGGGATATTCAGACGTCGGCTCCCACTCGTCGGTGAAATCTGTGACACGCCCCCGGATGTGAGAGATATCATGCCGCTATCGCCGAAGACTTCCTTGAAGCTAGTCGGGCTGTGCCTCGCGCTGTGGTTTGCATCCAGTGCTCGCGCGTCCACTTTCATAATGGCATCCGATGACGATTTGATCATTGGGGCGAGAGCGATCGTCAAAGGCAAAGTGCTCTCGATTGATTTCCAGGCCGACGAGCAAACCGGGCGAATCTTTACTTATGTGCGAGTTCGCGTTCAGGAGGTGCTCAAAGGCGGAATAACCGAGCGCCACATAGTACTAAAGGAAGAAGGCGGCCAGGTTGGAAATCGAGGCAGCACCATCTTCGGCGGTCCGCGATTCAACTTCGGCGAAAGCGTGTTGCTTTACCTCGATACTCGGCGCGACGGAAGTCTGCGCGTGTACCAAATGTTCATGGGAAAGTTTTCGATTGTCGATGATCCAGCGAGCGGTGAACGCGTCGCTATTCGAGACGCCGCCGATCGCGGCACGTCAGTCATTCAAGCTGAAGGGGCCGTCGGCACGGTGACGACCAATCGAATGCGGCTCGCTGAATATCTGGATATGGTGCGAACCCGCGTGGCGATTAATCGCGGGAGATCCGCGCGGTTCTCTGAAACTTATTACCGCGATGTGCCGATGTTTGCCGAACCGCGCGAGTATAGACAGGCGGGCGAAGGGGACTTTGCCCCGCAATACAGATTTCTAACTTCTCCGCCGGCGCGCTGGTTTGAGCCCGATGATGGGCACTCGGTGGTGTTTGTGGTCAATCCCGATAGCGCTCCGAATCCACAGGTTATGACCGATGTCTCGGCGGCGATGGATGCATGGTCGAGCGTGCCCGGTTGTTCGCTGCGAGTGGCGAACGGCGGCTCATCGTCACTGTGTTACTCGCCGAACACCAACACGATTGTGTTCAACGACTGTGACGGTCAGTTTTCGCCGAGCCCCGGGTGCTCGAGCATTCTGGCTTTGGGAGGCTTGAACTGGGATTCGGGTCAGACGCGAGTAATTAACGGGACAACGTTTGTAAGAGCGTCATCGGGACACATTTCATTCAATCCTTATGCGAGCTGTGACTTCGCGGATCATTGCATAGTCCGTGAGATTGCGACGCACGAACTGGGGCACGCGCTGGGGCTCGGCCACTCACAATTTCCCGATGCGACGATGGCGGGCACCGCACACTTCGATGGACGTTGTGCGTCGATTCGTCAGGACGACAGAGATGGAATCACGTTCATTTATCCTGAAGCCGCTGGCGCGGGGCCGCTAGCGATCGTCACCACGTCTCCGATGGGAACAGGCACCACGGGCTCTGCTTACTCACGCCAGCTCATTGCGTCGGGAGGTTCGACGCCGTACGCATGGAGTCTTGTATCAGGCTCGCTTCCGGATGGATTGACCATGGTTTCGGGCGGAATTATCAGCGGCACGCCGAGTACAACCGGACAGTTCGACTTCACCGTCAGGGTTACCGACTCCAGAAGCGCGACTGTCGACAAGGCGCTTTCACTAACAGTTATTGCTCCGGCATCTGGATACGAATCGCAGTTCGCGTCTCAGAATGTGGCGGCGGCGCTCAAACCCGATCAGACGTTCTTTGTCACAATTCGATGGCTGAACACCGGCTCGAAGCCGTGGGATGGCGCGGGTGGATTCGCCATACGATCTCAGAACCCGGCGGGTAATGCGACGTGGGGCGGCGACACGGTTCCATACTTCGGAGCTTCGATAAATCCGGGTGAGCAGTTGGAACTGCTTTTCCAGGCGAATGCTCCGAGGAACCCGGGAATCTACAGTTTTCAATGGCAATTGCATCAATCGGCGATCGGATACTTCGGCGAGATGTCCGCGAACGTCAGCATCACGGTTGGCGATGGGAGCTTTCCGGCGATCGGCAGTCCGGCTTCGGTGACTGCGATGAAAGGAACATTCTTCACTCACATCCCAACAGCGACAGGCGGAGTGCCGCCGTATGGTTGGCAGGTCGCCGCAGGCACGCTGCCAACAGGAATCAACCTGAATCCGAATTCGGGAGCGCTGGTTGGTACGCCCACTTCCGCGGGCACTTCCGCGGTAACGCTGCAGTTGAGCGATTCGAAGTCTCAAGTCGCGCAAAAAGCGTTGACTATTGTCGTGAACGAACCGCCGCTCGGAGTGACTACATCGATGCTGCCAGGCGCTACAAAAGGAGTCAGCTTCAGCCAGCAATTGAATGCGGCCGGGGGAAATCCTCCCTACACCTGGGCCGTCACGGCGGGTGCTTTGCCTGGGGGGCTGACGCTGGCCCCGTCAACCGGTGTAATTTCGGGCACACCGGCGGCGGCCGGAGCGTTCAGCTTTACGGTTAAGGCGACCGATGCCTCGTCTCAAACAGCGAGCCGGGAGCTTTCGATAAACGTAGCGCCGCCGCCGTTGTCAGCCACTTCGGTTCCGTTGCTTGAAACGCTGTTGCGATCATCCTTCAGTTATCAGGTGACCGCAAACGGCGGAACGCCTCCATACACGTGGTCTGTCACAACGGGAGCGTTACCTGCCGGGCTGACTCTGAGTTCTTCGGGATTGATCACGGGTGCTTCGACGGCGGCGGGAGTGTTTACGCTTGGCGCGACAGTGCGCGATCAGGGGACGCTCAGCGCAAACGTATCGATTCAGATAAAGGTGATTGATCCTGACACGATCCCGTCGATTCGAAAAGTTAAGTACAAAGGTCACAAGAAGCTGATCGTGATTGGTGATCGAATAAACGCCGCGGCGATTCTGATGGTAGATGGAAATCAAACGTCAGCGGTGGCGGATGCCGGTTCGTTCCTGATCAAGATGCAACTCGCGGCGGGGGCTCATGAGATCAAGATTGTGAACCCGGGCGCGGTCTCTTCGCGGCCGTTTGTGATAACGGTTGACTAAGGGAGGACGTCAACAGTCAGAAACATTTGAGATAAAGGGTAGTGTCCTATTCTGGGTTTGATCAAGGAGGCTTGCTCTCATTTGCGCGATGCTGCGGCGATCTTTAAGGGAGCAATGCCTCACACACTTTGGACCAATTATACCTATGGCTCGATATTAGCCCATTAACCAAGTACAGAATCTCATGCCGCTCTATCTTCTCGGGAGCGGAGTCCGGGGGTAAGCCCAGTCTGAATCGCTAAAATACTCTAGAGTTGTCTACGGAAAGCTCGGGTTTCACGAGAGGCAGTGTTAAAGCCGTTGGGCTTCACTAAGAGCTCCGTGGACAGTTGTCTACACTTGACTTAATATCGCAACGCCTATCAACTTAGGTATTCCAATTCGGATCTCTGAGGAGTCAGGCATGAAAAGAGTCTTTCTTGTTGTCATCACGCTGTCGCTTGTTATTCCGTTCGCCGCGTCGTCAAACACGACGGCCGCCAACGACGAAGCCACGATCTATCGCGATGAGTATGGGATTCCGCACGTCTATGCGCAGTCGCTTGAAGCTGCGTCGTTCGCGATCGGCTATGCCCAAGCCGAGGATCGCCTCGAAGAGCTGCTGAAAAACTATCGCAAGGCGAACGGCACGATGTCCGAAGTCTTCGGGCCGGATTTTTATCGCAGCGATTTGATCCAGCGTATGTGGCGCCACGCGGAAATCAGCCGCGAGTTATACAAAGAGGTCAGCCCGAAGATGCGCGCCTGCATGGAAGCGTTTCAGGACGGGATCAAGCTGTTCATGAAAGAACATCCCGAGCAGGTGCCGAAGTGGGCGCAGGAGATTCACCCGTGGGATGTGATCGCACTCGGGCGCTACATCATCTGGGGATGGCCGCTTGGCGAGGCGGGCGGCGACTTGCAGCGCTGCGGCATTCAACCCGATCCGGCTGCTTATCGCGGGTCGAATGAAATGCTGATCGCACCCAGCCGAACGGCCATGAACTCCGCGATTGCCGTGATCGATCCTCACTTGAGCTGGTACGGCGAGTTCCGGTTCTATCAGATCAGGATCTACGCGGGCGATTACAACGTATCGGGTGTCTCGATTCTCGGCGTGCCGTTTCCGAGTCTCGGACACAGCAGGTATTGCTCGGTTGCGATGACCACGGGCGGTCCGGACACTTCGGACATTTTCGAAGAAGAACTGAATCCAGCGAACGCTCGCCAGTATCGCTACGACGGCCAGTGGCGAGACATGACTGTGCGAAAGGAAAAGATTGGAGTGAAGAAAGGCGACGCGGTTGATTGGCGCGAGATCGAAATCGAATACACCCATCACGGCCCGATCGTGGCGCACAAGGGTGGCAAGGCTTATTCGATGGCCATTTCTTATTCGAAAGAGATCGGATTGACGGATCAGGTTCACGAAATGATGACCGCAAAGAACCTTGATGAGATGAAACGCGCGCTTGCGCATCTTCAGTTGATGTCTCAGAACGTGATGGTTGGAACAGTGCAGGGAGATATTTACTACTTGCGCAACGGACGAGTCCCGATTCGCGCGAAGGGAACCGATCCAAACAAGCCGATTCCTGGCAACACATCCGCGACCGAATGGCAGGGCATTCATCCGATGAGCGATCTGGTTCAGATCACGAATCCGCCGTCGGGCTACATGCACAACTGCAACGTGAGCCCGTTTGGGATGATGAAGGACAGCCCGCTCGTTCCTGAGAAATACGTGTCTTACATCTACAACGCGACGCGCACCGCGCCTCGTCATCAGCGCGCCGAGATGATGACTGACTTGCTTGATGCGGCGAACAAGGTGACGCTCGATCAGGCGATTGACATCGCGTTCAGCCCGCAGGTTTATCACGCGGAGTTGTGGCAGTCTCGATTGAAGCAGGCGTGGCCGGCGGCAAATGGAAGCGGACCGAGCGTGTCATCCGGCATTACGCCGGAAGCCTCTGAGGTATTCGATTTGATACAGAAATGGAATCGCCGCAGCGATGCCGATTCCGAAGGCGCGCTTGCCTACTACGCGTTCAAGAAATCGCTCGACCCGGCACTCGGCAGACAAGTCGATGTGCCTTCCGAGGCGACCGACGAGCAATTGCTGGCCGCTGTGCAGAAAGCGAGCGAGTGGCTCAAGACGAACTTCGGATCGGTTCGAGTTGCGTACGGGAGATACTTTCGCGTCGGCAGAAAAGACGGCGATCGAACATTTCCAGTTGGCGGCGGGTCATTGAACGGCGGAGCCAACAACGTCGCGATGGCCACGCCTCGCGCGATCAGCTTCGGGCCGGTTGGAAAAGAAATGGTCGGGGCCGGCGGACAAACTTCTACGCAGATCGTTGTGATGAGCAACCCACCGAAGTCTTATTCGATCATACCTCTTGGAGAGAGCGATCATAAGGAAAGCGGCCATTGGGACGATCAGGCGGAGAAGCTCTTCAGCAAGAGCATAGCAGCGCCGACGTATTTTATGGATCGCAATGAGCTGATGAAGCACGTGACCGCGAAGAAAGTATTGAGGCGGCCGGCGGCGGCACAGGCCGGGCGCTGACGCTGAGTACACAGGAGGCAGGGAAGTATGAGGATGGGCATTTTCGCGGCTCCGCTTTTGGCATTGATGCTTATGGGGTTTGCTCACGATCCGCGGAGTTCGCATAACGTCGCCCTGGGGCAAGAGTTCAAGATCAAGAATGGCAAAGAGGCAGTTGTGCGTGGAGAAAAGCTCAGCATAAAGGTTCAATCAGTTTCTGACTCACGTTGCCCGACCGGAGCCACTTGTATCTGGGCAGGAAACGGCGAAGTGGTGATCAAAGTCGCCAAAAAGAATAAGAAACAAGTCGTGGCCACGCTGAATACGTCGACCGAGCCAAAAGAAATCGCGTACCGGGGATTCAGGATAAAGCTGATCGCGCTAAGTCCCTACCCAAAGATCAACCAGTCGATCGATCCAAAGAACTATGAGGCGACCATGCTGGTTACGAAGAACGAATGATCCGCGCCGCCGGCACGCATCCGAATTTCAATCACGCCCGTAATCAGCCATGAATTCCTAAAGCATCGAGGAGAGAGCATGACTGTTTTCGTAGTAAAGTTGCGTCGCTCGGAGCAAGTCGCCGAGGGTACTACAGCGTTTCACTTTGAAAAGCCGCCCGGCTTCGAGTTCAAGGCTGGCCAGTACATTCGCATGACCTTGATCGACCCGCCCGAGACTGATGCCGAGGGCGACAGCCGCACGTTCACCATCTCAAGCGCCCCTTACGAAGAAGACCTGATCATTGCGACTCGCATTCGCGATACTGCATTCAAGCGAATTCTCAAATCGCTCGAGCCCGGCAGTGAAGTACAGCTCAAAGGTCCGTTTGGATCACTGACGCTTCACGATGATCAGAGTCGCCCCGCGGTTTTCCTGGCCGGCGGAATCGGGATCACTCCTTTTCGAAGCATTGCGCTTCAGGCGGCAAATCTCGGATTACCTCACCATCTGTTTCTCTTTTATACCAATCGCCGGCCCGAGGACACTGCCTTTCTCGACGAGCTTGATGGGCTCGAATCCACGAATCCGAACTACCACTTCATCCCAACGATGACAAAGCCCGGTGATTCCAAACAGAGTTGGCAAGGTGAAACGGGGTACGTCAACAAGGAGATGATTGCGCGCGTCGTGGGCGATCTGAAGCCGCCTATTTACTATTCCGCCGGCCCACCGGCTTTGGTGGAAGCGATGAAAACCTTGCTGCTGGATGCTGGAGTTGACGGCGGCAATATTCACGCGGAAGGATTCTCGGGTTATTGAGAAACGACAATAGTCATGTGGTGAGTGCGGTTGCCAAAATGCCGGATAACGATATGGCATTCGGGTAACGCATCAGCCTCTTTCACTCGTTTGTTTCTTCATCTCTTACGATCTCTCGCCCGCCTCACTGAATCTCGAAAGAACGCTCCAAGACATTGAAGTCGATTCGTATCAGTGGGAAGTAGTCGAGCGCCCGTCGCGTGATACAATCCCGATGATCGAACGATGGCAACTTTCACCATACTCGAACCGATGTCGACCGGCGATGTGATCGATCGCGCGGTGCGGCTCTACCGCCGCAACTTTGTTCCAGTGGTCTCGATAGTCGCCGTTCCAACGCTGATCGGCTATGTTGTATCGCTGATGATCTCGTACGGCTACACAAGTCTGTTGATGTCAACGACCGGCTCCCGAGCGCTGCCGATTTCGGCGCTGTCGATGCTGCTCGTGGGCCTCGTTGGTTATCCCGTTTGGGGCTTCGCGACATTGTTGACGATATGCGGGCTGTCGAGGTTGGTTGGCGATCACGTGATGCTTGGCGAGCCCATCACGTTTCGCGGATGCGTTGCGGCGATCCGGCGAAGGCTCGGCGCAATCACGTTGATGGCGTTCCTGTTGATGGCTCTCCTGCTGGCGGCTTATATCGTGCTGTCGATCGTACTGTTCATCCTTATCCTGGGAGTCGGATTGTTAGTTGGAGTGATCGCCGCCGCTGGGCTTCCTCCGTGGATAACCACAACTGCGTGGGTGATCACAGTGATTCTGGGAGTTGCGCTCGGCTTGTTTTTGATCTGTTCGGTTGTAGCCCGCGTTGCGTTTCTGCCGCAATCGGTGATGATCGAGGGCGAGTCGGCGGGCAACGCTTTGGGTCGCGCGATTCGGTTGGGCAAAGGCAACTGGTATCGCGTCGGCGCGATAATGATTTTCGCCTATTTTGTTTCGTTCTCACTCCAGGCCGCCTTGATGATTCCAGTCGTTATCGGATTGTACTTTTACGGAGCGCTGACCCCCGAGTTTTTTGTCAGTCCCGCGTGGAGCGTCCTGTACACGTCGTTTCGTGATGTGTCTAACCTGTTGACCTTCCCGATTTCGATTGTGTCGTTCACGCTTTTGTACTTTGACAGCCGCGTGCGAAAGGAAGCTTACGATGTTGATCTGCTGGCCCGCGAAATCAACCCCGGATTCTTTTGGCAGCCGCGAGTGCAAACGTCGGCTTTCGGATACCCGATGACATTGCCGCCAGGCGCCGGACGTGAGTATGTTCAAACGAGTCCGTTGGGGCTCGCGGGCTATCGACCTTCTCAACAAATGGCGCCTGTTTCGGCCGAGCCCGATGCTGCGCGGAGCGAAGCGGATGACTTGCGCGCGCGATTCGAGCGCGCGGCTGAGGACTTAAGTGCCCGCGAGCACCAGACTGATCGTCTGGTCGAAACCGGTGCGGAGCGCTCGATCAGCGATTCTCCGTCAACCTGTAAGAATTGCGGTGCAACGCTCGTAAGCGGAGCGCGGTTCTGCATGACTTGCGGAAGCACGGTCGAATCGGACGAGCCACGTTGACCGAAGCTCCGCCGGCCAAGCAAACTGCGATGAACCCGTGAAGAGTTACTCGACAAAGCTTTGCACCGCACTTCTTGCAACGGTCTTGGCCGCTCACTCAGCGGCCGCAGCCAGTCTGCTCAATTATGAGCACCGCGTCGTGCGGGCCGCTGAGCAAATCGACCGAATAAAATCCGATAAGGAATACGGCGAAGAAGGTATCAGTTATATAAAGCGGTTACTGCCTCGATCGGAGCTTGTGGAATGGGACCGCCGCGAGATCACGGTCGATAACAAGTGGCTGCATGACTTGTTTGATTCGTATGACGCGGAACAGGATCCGCAGCAACGCGTCGCGAAGCTAAACGAGGCCGCGGGCAGGTTGCGAGCTCTGGATGAACACCTGAGGCGAGTGCAGGAAGGAACCGATGGAGAGAATCCGCGAGAACGCATTCGAGAAGTCCTGAGCCGGCGCGCATATCAACCCGAGCAGGACACAGTGATCGGGAAGTTTATCAAGGGTGTGCTCAAAAAAGTGCGCGGATTCCTGGGCGACGCGTATTTGGCCGTGCAACGGCTGCTTGAGAAAATTCTCGGAGCCGGGGCAAACAGCGGATGGGTTTCGAAGCTGTTTCTTCTGGTGTTACTTGCCGCGGCGGTGATCTTTGTCGTTCAGTTGGCCAGGAAGCGCCGGACGCCTCGCGCAAAGCGGAAGAAGACCAGGCTGATCCTCGGAGAAGAGATCGCGGCCGACGGCACGTCTCGGGAGCTTGCCGAGGCCGGGCTTGCGGCTGCCAAAGCCGGCGATTTCCGCACCGCGATTCGAAAGCTCTACATTTCATTTCTGTACGAGCTGGGTGATCGCGGGCTGATCGAGCTTGAAGACAGCGCGACGAATCACGAATACATGCGAAAGGTTTCGCGATTCAATGTGCTTGCCGCCCCGATGAGTTACATGACCGATCGATTCGATTACGTGTGGTATGGAATGTTCCCGTCATCCGAAGAGGACTTCGCCGTGTATCGCTCGCGTTATGACGAAGCGATGGCAAGAGCAAGCACCATCAATGATCCTGCCTCCACTGCCAATTGAGCCTTTGCTTGTTTTGGCGGAAGCGCGGATGTTACACTTTCAAATGTCAGGGGGTGCCAGGTTTCGACGGGGGTACTCCGAGGTGAAAGATGCATACCGCGGCCCATGCCCCGCGTTATCAAGCTTGGAAAAACACAATCGCGAATAGCGACTTAGCATTGGCTGCCTAACATCGGCCACGTTTCCCCCGGCATCGCCTGTGTGCCGGGAAGAAGCGTAACTTAAGCAGGCTGCCCCGATCGGACCCGTGCTCAGGGGTCCAGAGGGAAAGACCAATCTGAGCTAGCTTGCCGCGGTGCTTCGTTGCTTCCACTGTCGCGGCGAGCAAAACAAAAGGAAGCAACTAAGTATGTAGGTTCTTTCGCTGAGGGCTTCCGGACGAGAGTTCGATTCTCTCCACCTCCATTGAGAATTGTGAGCGACAACATCTAATCTCTCAGGGCGGACGTTCCCCTGAAACGAGGGCGGGGAGTCCGCCCGTGGTTTATGTGATCGAATGCACCACGATCGACCAGACCGAACTTCAAGACTCGCGCGATTCCTCGGCGAGATAGACGAGCTCGAACGGAGCCGGACCTCTTTGCTGGCACGAGTCGAGCGGCTTCGCGAGAAACTACTGGCCGCGGGCGATCGAACCACTGCCATGCGCGCATCCGTCGATCTGCTTTGCGATCACATCTCCGAAATGGAAGCGTCGGAGATGGAAGGGTCGATGTTCGAACTCGAGATCCCGGACCTGCAGCAGAACCTGGAAGAGGCAGTAGCGGACGCGGCCGGTCTTGGCTTTGAAGCTGAGAGTTTGCACGAGACGCTCAATGAAACCGATCACGACCTCGAGCGCCTGGCTTCGATATTGGTGGAGCGGCGCGGAAAACACACACGGGGACATTAGGGATTGAGGATTTTCGATTGTCGATTGCCGATTTCCGATTGTCGATTTGGGAAGTTTCGATAAGGATATGAGCAGAGATGGAAAGCGGTGACATCGGCAATCGGCAATCGGCAATCGGCAATCGCAAATCCGAAACCGGTGACATCGGCAATCGGCAATCGCGAATCGGCAATCCGCAATCCGAAGCTCCAATCGGCATATTCGATTCCGGCGTTGGCGGTCTGACGGTCTTTCGAGCGATCGAACGGCGGCTGCCTAATGAAAGTCTGATATACCTCGGCGATACAGCGCGAATTCCGTATGGCGTTCGGTCCGAGTCCACCGTTCAACGTTACGCGCTCGAGTGTGCAAACTTTGTTCGATCCAAGGGCGTGAAAGCGATTGTCATCGCTTGTAACACAGCCTCGGCGCTTGCCGCCGATTATTTGAGAAGCAAGCTTTCGCTGCCGGTGATGGGCGTCATTCGCGCGGGTGCCAGGCGCGCCGTCAAAGCGACTAAGAACGGGCGCATAGGCGTAATCGCAACCGAAGCAACCGTATTGAACGGAGCGTATGAGCGAGCGATACTCGAGATTCGGAATGGGCTTGAGATTACATCGCGGCCCTGCCCTCTGTTCGTGCCGCTCGCGGAAGAAGGCTGGTTGGATCATCAGGTCACACGTAGTGTCGCCGAAGAGTATCTCGCGGAGTTGAGGAGTAAAGTAGACACGCTGGTCCTCGGATGTACTCACTATCCGATTCTTCGGCCGGTTATCGAGCAGGTTATGGGCGACAACGTAACGTACATTGATTCCGGGGAGGCGGTGGCTGACAGGCTTGCGGCGATGCTCGAAAGCGAAGGACTGGTGTTCGCGGGTGAACGGCCTGCGACCGAAGAGTTTTACGTGACTGATTCCGCTTCCAGGTTTCGGCGCGTTGCTGAATTGTTCTTGGGACGGCCGCTAGAGGCTGTCGAAACCGTGGAACTGGGTTCATTCTAATGCCATACAAAAGAGCGGGACGCGCTCACGATCAACTTAGACAAGTGCGAATCACACCGGGGTTCACTCGATACGCCGAAGGCTCGGTGCTCATCGAGATGGGCCAAACTCGCGTGATATGCACCGCGTCGATTGATGATCGCGTGCCGATGTTCAAGCGCGGACGAGGCGAAGGATGGGTCACCGCCGAATACTCCATGCTGCCCCGTGCCACTGAAACGCGAACGCAGCGTGAAGCGGGCCGCGTTCAGCTTTCGGGCCGCACACAGGAGATCCAGCGTCTGATCGGCCGTTCGCTTCGGGCAGTTGTTCAAACCAATCGCATCGGCGAGCGCACAATCTATCTCGACTGCGACGTTATCCAGGCGGATGGAGGAACACGCACGGCGTCGATAACGGG
>Ga0070706_100000109_pt1 | contig 100476 bp, 113 predicted proteins | sample KBSK5501metaG_FD_65476 | JGI IMG/M metagenome (GOLD analysis project Ga0070706, IMG submission 65476) | Corn, switchgrass and miscanthus rhizosphere microbial communities from Kellogg Biological Station, Michigan, USA - KBS K5-50-1 metaG | ecosystem: Host-associated > Plants > Roots >...
CCTCCCTTTGGTGCCGTGCAGTGTTCCCAACGTCTGGATCACGGACTCATACGGCCCGGCGTAGCCGGGCCTTACGGCCACTCTGGTATCCGGTTAGAACTTCTCCGCTTCGTCGATCAGCATCACCGGGATGCCGTCGTCGATCTTGTAACGCAGGCGGCAGTTCGGGCAGTCGAGGTGCCCGCCGCCGCCCTTCTCCTCCACCAGGTCCAGCTTGCCGTGGCACTTGGGACAGGCCAGGACTTCCAGCAACTCGGGGGAGATCACGCTCGTCATCGCGCTCGATCATAGCCCGCCCCACCCCTGCCCCTCCCCTGAGGCGAGGGGGATTCTTGCTAAGGTTGCAAGAATCTTGTTGGCGGTCGAACCCGGGCTCCGGGAGCGGAAGAAGCGCGAGACGCGCAGCCGGATCGTTGGCGCGGCGTTCGCTCTCTTCCAGTCGCGCGGCTACGACCAGACCACGCTTCAGCAGATCGCGGAGCGCGCCGAGGTGGCGCCGCGCACGGTCTCCAACTACTTCGCGCAGAAGGTGGACCTGCTGGTCGCCTACCGCGAAGACATGCTGGCGGTGGTGGAGGCCGAGCTCGGCCAGGCCGCGGGCCGCGCCCCGCTGGCAGCAGTCCGCGAGGCACTGGTGGCCGTGGCCCTGGCCAACGAGCGCCATCCCAACGGCCGCCTGGCGCAGCGCCTGCTCCTCCGCCACGCCTCGTACCGCGCGCTGGACGCGATCCAGGAGCGCTTCCGCGCCGACCTCGCGCAGGCGCTGGCGGGAGCGCCGCTGCGACCCGGCGTCGACCTCGAGCTGGCGGTGCTGGCGCTGACGGCGGCGCACATGGCCGTGATCCAGCGCTGGGCGGCGCGGAGTGGCGGCTCGCTGGCCGGCCAGGTCGAGCGGCTGTTCGACCTCTGGACGCGGGGAGCGGTTGTGTGACCGGCACCGAGATCGTCAGCGGGTGGACACAGGCCGCGCGCACCCGGGCTCGCGGGTCCACTCTCTTTCCCCACCTGGCCCTCCTGCTCACGATCCTGGCCTGGTCGGCCAATGCCACCTTCGTGAAGGTCGGGGTGACCCACGTCCGGCCCCTGGCATTCACGACCGCGCGGTTCGCAGTGGGTGCTCTGGTGCTGGCCCTCTTCGCGCTGCTCGCGGGTCGCCGGCTGAACCAGCGGCCGCCCTGGAAGCTGCTGATCGCCGCGTCCATGTCCGGCTTCGTGCTGAACCAGCTCACCTTCACCTTCGCCCTCAGCCTGAGCACCGTGGTCGACGTCTCGCTGATCGTCGGACTGAGCCCTCTCCTGGCGGCCATCGTGCTCTTCGCCGCGGTGACTCGCCGGCGGCCGGCCCCGCGGCGCATGGCCGGGCTCCTGCTCGGCTTCGCTGGAGTCGTGCTGGTGATCGCGGCCGGCGCGCGCGGCGGCGGCGTGTCCCTGCTCGGCGACCTGGTGGCGCTGGGCACGCCGCTGACCTGGGCCGTCTATATGGTGGTCTCCGACCAGGCGGCCAAGCGCAGCGACGCCATCGTTTTCACCACCTGGTGCGTGGTCGCGGCCTTCCTGGTCTTCCTGCCGGCGGCCGGCGTCCAGGCACTGCACGGCCACGACGATTGGATCCCCGCACTGCCTTCGATCGCGTATTCGGGGGTGGTCGCGACCGGCCTGGCCTATGCGCTGTACGCCTGGGCGCTCCCGCGAGTCGGCGTGACCGAGACCTCGATGTACACCTACGTGCAGCCAGTGTGCGGGGTCGCGATCGGCGCACTCTTCCTGCACGAAGCGGTGGGCGCGGCGCAGGTCTTGGGCGGCGCCGCCATCCTGGTCGCCGCCTACCTCGGCAGCTGGTCGCGAGCCCGGCCCGTCCACGAATAAGGGCTCAGAAACAAGAAAAACCCCGCCGCTCGGGGCGGGCGAGGAGACTTGCATCTCCTCGCTCCTCCACCGAGCATGGCTGCGGGGGTGAGGTTCTGGTTATTCAGACCGAGCCAGGGTCTCCCGCGATATCCTTGGGTTTACCAAGCTCTCCGATTCCCTCCAGTCTTGAGAGCCCCTGTTGGTCCTCTTTTCGCCGGCCGTTGCCGCCCGACACCTTGCATATTACGCAGTTGGGGGCGCAGTGCAACCACTTAGCCGGACTATTTTGGGATAATTTCACCCTTAGTCCTTGGAAATTCCAAGGCCCGAAGGACGGCGCTCTGGAAAACCAAAGCACCCTGGCCCAGAAGCGCGTCATCCGTGTGCTCTTTTGGCGAGTGGCTGATCCCCAGGTGGCTGGGGACGAAGAGCATTCCCGCCGGAACCACCTCCGCCATCCGGCCCGCGTCGTGGCCGGCGCCACTCACCAACCGCCGCCAGGGCCGCCCGCTTTCGGCGCAGGCGGCTTCGACGGCCGCCACCAGGCGCGGGTCCATGGGTGCGGGCGGCACGGAGGACCTGGGCGTCATCCGGAACCCGCAGCCCGCCTCCTCGGCAGCCGCCGCCAGCTCCGCCCGCAGTGCTTCAGCGGCACGGCGCAGCGAGAGCGGGTCGAGGGCCCGCATCTCGACCACCAGGCGCGCCTCGCCAGGCACCACGTTGGCGGCCCCCGGCAGCAGCCGCAGCTCGCCGGCGTTGGCCACCATCTCGGCGTCGACGGACTGGACCAGCCGGCGCAGGCTGTGGATCAGGCGGCCCGCGGCCGCGCCCGCATCCTGGCGCATCGAATACGGAGTGGTGCCGGCGTGGTTGGCCGCGCCCTCGATCACCACGTCCCAGCGGTCGATGCCCACGATGCCCTCGACGACGCCCAGCTCCAGCCCTTCGGTCTCCAGCCGGGGACCCTGTTCGATGTGTAGCTCCAGGTAGCCGCTCAGCTCGGCGGCGTGCGGGCTGGCGCAGAGGTGGGTGCTGCCGCGCAGGCCGCCGCCCGCCCCCACGCCCTCCTCGTCGAAGAAGCTGACCACCTCCAGGCGCTCCGCGGCCGGGTGCCCGGCTTCGTGCAGCGAGCGCAGGACCTCGAGCCCCGCGATCACCCCATAGGCGCCATCCAGCCGGCCGCCGGCGGGCACGGTGTCGGTGTGGGACCCCAGCAGCAGCCAGGGGCCTCGGGAGCCCGGCACCCGGCCGAAGACGTTGCCGGCCTGGTCGGTGCGGGGCTCCAGGCCCACGGCCAGGATCCGGCTCGCCAGCCAGCGCCGCGCTTCGAGATCGGCCTCGGAGCCGGCGACCCGGTCCACCCCGCCGTCGGGGCGGCCGCCGATCCGGGCCAGCTCGGCGAGGTCGCCGAGCAGGCGCTCAGCCGAGATGCGCGGCGTCAAAGGGAGTCCGCTCGATGAACCGGCCGTGCCCGGGATCGCCCACCAGGTCCCCGGCGCGTTCGTACACCAGGCGGCCCCGGCAGTAGGTGGCGGCCACCCGGCCGGCCAGCTCGAGGCCGGTAAAGGGTGAGAAGCCCGCCGCGCCGTGCAGCTCGGCATCGGTCAAAGGCCCCGATAGGCGGGGGTCGAAGAGGACCAGGTCGGCGTCGGCGCCCGCCTCGATGCGGCCCTTGCGCGGCCAGAGCCCGAAGACTCGGGCCGGCCCGCCAGCGGTGAGCCGGGCCAGGTCGGGCAGGCCGATCCGGCCGGATACCACTCCGAACGTATACAGCAGAGGGAGCAGCGTCTCGGTCCCGGGGATGCCGGGGCTGGCGACCTGGCGGAAGTCGGAGGTGTCGCCGCGCTGGGCGAGCGAGTAGCCGCAGTGGTCGCTGCCCAGCGCCTGCACCCCGCCGCCGGCCACGCGCTCCCACATCCCGGCCACCATCGCGGCCGGCCGGATCGGGGGCGTCATCAGGAAGCGCATCGCGTCAGGCCCTTCGTACACGCTGTCGTCCAGGCAGAGGAAGTGCGGGCAGGTCTCAGCGATCGCCGCCACGCCCGCCGCCCGGGCTTCGGCGACCAGGTCGACCGAGAGCGGGTTCGACAGGTGGACGAAGTAGATCGGACTGCCGGTGGCGCGCGCCAGGAAGATGCCCCGCGCGACCGCCTCCGCCTCCGCGACCGCCGGCCGAGCCTGGCCGTGGAAGGCGAGCGAGGTCTGGCCCGCCCGCTCCAGCTCCCGCCGCCGGCCCTGCAGCATGTCGTCGTTCTCGGCGTGCATCTGCACCAGCAGCCCGGCCTCGCCCGAGCGCTCCAGCAGCCGGTAGATGGTCCAGTCGTCCACGTAGAAGACCGTGCCCTTGTAGGTGGTATAGACCTTGGCGCTGGTAACCCCACCGTCGACCACGCGGTCGAGGTCACCCTCCCAGCCCTCGTCCAGCCGGGTCACGTTGAGGTGCAGGGCGTAGTCGACGCGGGAGCTGCCCAGCGCCTGCCGGTGCACTGCGTCGAGCGCCTGCTGGAAGCTATCGCCGGGGTGCTGGGTGGCGAAGTTGATGTAGGTGGTTACCCCGCCCGCCGCCGCGGCGGCGGTGCCGGCGGCGAAGTCGTCGGCGGCCGGGCCGCTGCCCGTGTCGAGCGCGAAGTGGGTGTGGGGGTCGATCACCCCCGGCAGGACGAGGAGACCGCCAGCCTCGACCACCGGCTCGCTGTCGTGCGGGCGGAGGGCGGCCGCGACCTCCACGATGCGCTCACCCTCGACGCGCACGTCGGCCGCTCCGGCCCCGGCCTCGGTCACAACCGTCCCACCGCGGATCAGCACATCCGTACGTTAGTGCCCGGCCCAAGGCGCATTCCCCGGGAAGTGCGTCCCCGCAGCGCGGCGGATGACCGCGTTCTCCGGGAAATGCGTTTTTTAGGCGCGCTCCTCGAAGAGGATTTCCTGGGCGCCCTCCCAGAGGATCTTGTGGCCGAGCGCGGCCAGGTCGGCGGCGCCCTCGGTGATGGTCGCGAAGTGGTTGCCCGCCAACTGGCCCATCTTGGACGCGAAGCAGGTGGCGCCGTAGGGAAACAGGATCTCGGTCTCACTGAGGCCGCCCGGGTAGAGCAGCAGCTGGCCGGCGGCCGGGTACGAGGTGGCGTTCTCGGGACCCAGGCCGAGGTCGAGCTCGCCGAAAGGGATCCAGGCCGACTCACCGCTCCAGCGGGCCTGGATTATCTTGGACCGCAGCGGCAGCAGGGTCCGGAAGGCGGCCACAGTCTGGGGGGCCGCCGCCGTCTCCAGGCGGGCCGCGAACTGGAAGCCGGCGGTCGTTATCCGGAGCACTTTTAAGAGTCTGGCATGAACCGGATGACCCTCTCCACCCACGTCCTCGACCTCGCCGCCGGCCGGCCGGCGGCCGGCGTGGGGGTGCTTCTGCTGAGCCCGGACGGCGAGAACGTGGGCGCGGGCGAGACCGACCAGGACGGGCGCTTTCGCTTCGAGGGCGACTTCGAGCCCGGCGACTACACCCTGCGCTTCGAGCTGGAGGGGATCACGCAGCTCTACGAGTCCATCAGCCTGCAGGCGCGCCTGCGCGAGGCGCGCCACTACCACCTGCCGGTGCTGGTCTCGCCCTTCGGCCTCTCCACCTACCGGGGCTCTTGAAGGCGAGCGAGCTGTTCGAGCCCTCGTCGCCGCTGGCGCGCAAGGCGGCCGCGCGCGGCGGCGACCCGGTGGCGGCGGCCGAGGCCGTGCTCCCCGAGCTGAGCGAGGCCGAGAAGGTGGCGACCCTCAACGCCCACCCCCGGATCGGGGCTCCCGCCGCGGCGCTGTCCGAGCACTCGCGCCGCGAGCAGGGCTCCGACCAGGACCCCGCGGTGCTGGCCGAGCTGGCCCGGCTCAATGCCGAGTACGAGCGGCGGTTCGGCTTCCGCTTCGTGGTCTTCGTCAACGGCCGGTCGCGCTCCCAGGTCCTGGAGGTGCTGCGGCAGCGGATCCAGCGCCCCCGCGAGCTCGAGATGCAGGAGGGGCTGGCGGCCATAATCGCGATCGCGAGGGATCGGGCCGCCAGGTGAAGTACGAGGTCGGCTACGGCAAGCACGAGATCTCCTTCTATCGTGCGCACGCCACCCCGCTGAGCGGTGTCGAGCCGATCCCGGAGTCCGATTTCACCGGGCGCTCCAACCTGCTGCTGGCCGGGGTGGCCACCATGGACGTCTTCGGCGACAACTTCCTGCCCTCCTACACCGAGGGCGACAACCGCGACGTGGTCGCCACCGACACTATGAAGAACTTCGTCTACGCGATGGCGCTGGAGTACCCGGGCGCCACCACCGAGGGGCTGGCGGCCTACCTGGCCCGCCGCTTCCTGGACACCTACCGCCACGTGCGCCGGGTCCGGGTCCGGATCGAGGAGATCCCGTTTCGGGACCTCAGCGACAAGCTCCTGGCGCCGGCCGGCGCCGACCGCGGCGCGGCCAGCGTCGACCTCGGCCGCGAGGGCCTCGTCGACGTCGAGTGCGGGCGCCTCGACCTGCGCCTGATCAAGCTCACGGGCAGCGCCTTCGCCGCCTTCCAGCGCGACCGCTTCACCACCCTCCCGGAGGTCCAGGACCGGCCCCTGCACATCTACCTGGACGTGCGCTGGCGCTACCTCGATCCCAAGGCGCCGCTAAGCGGGGAGGCGGGCGGTCTGGTCCCCTCCGAACAGGTGCGGGACCTCGTCGCCCACACCTTCGACCGCTTCGTGAGCATGTCCATCCAGCACCTGGTACACGAGATGGGCGAGCGCCTCCTCGAGCGTTTCCGATCGCTGTCGGAGGTCTCCTTCAGCGCCCAGAACCGGCTCTGGGACACCTCCGGCGTGTCCGAGCGCGACCCCAAGGTGCGCGTCTTCAGCAACCCAAAGCCCGCCCACGGGTATATAAGCCTGCGCATGGGACGCGATTAGGACGATGACGGCACTGGTCGAGCGTTGGGGGCGGACCGGGTTCGCGCTGGCGGCCGCCGTGATCTGGCTGCTGCCGATGGCCGCCTGGGCGGGCTCCGTCGACCTCTACCCCGGCCCCCGGCCCTGGATCGCCTTCGGCGTCGGGGTGGTGATGCTGGCCGTGTGGGTGGCGCTGGTGGTCTGGTCGCGGCGGGTGCCGGTCCCGCCGCGACCGCATCGCTTCGACGTCGCCGCGATGCGGGGTGACGAGCGACGGTGGCTGCTGGCCTTCGCGGCATGCGGTCTGGTCATCGTGGGCTGGCTCAACGGAGCCGCCACCGTCGACTGGTCGCTGCTCCATTGGAGCGCCGGGACCGCTGCCTTCGTGGCCGTCCTGACGGCGGTCCTCCTGGCGGCGGTGGCGGGCGCCGTGTTCAGCTGGCGGCGGGCGTCAGCCGCCTTTCGTGGTCGGCTGGGCCAGGATCCACAGTGACGTCATCGTGTAGCCGACCATCAACAGCAGCATCGGGTACTGGCTGAGAAGCGCGTTCTTGGCGCTGCGGAAGCGCTCGCCCGCACGCAGGTGCGCCAGGTACACCGCGATCACGTGCCCGATCACGATGAGGATCACCTGCACGTACCAGACCACCGCCGCGTTGGCCAGCACGTAGCTGACGCGATACCAGGTGAGACCGGGGATCAGCGGGATCAGGTTCTGGGAGTTGACCACCAGGTAGCTGTAGTTGTGGGCGGCGTTGTAGACGAGCGCGATCGGCACCAGCGTCAGCGCGAAGGCGCTCACGGTGACCGGCACGTCGACCTTCACGTATCCGAAGTAGATGACCAGCCGGATGATCAGCGTGAAGACGGTCAGGAAGACCAGCGTCAACCCGAGTATCCCCGCGCCCCGCACCAGGGCGAACCCGAGCGTGCCTAGGGGCGTCCAGACCGGCTCCAGCGCCGTGCTCAGGTCCTGCCACTGCTTGGTGGCGATCAGGCCGTCGAAGGCCAGTGAGCTCAGCGTCAGGATCACGAACACGACCCGGTCCCAGCCCGGCGGGTAAGGGCGGAGCAGGCCTGCGCCCCAGGGCCTGAGCGCGAGGCCCTTCTGGGTGCGCTCGACCGGTGAGAAGCGGCTGACGAGGTCGAAGAGCACGGTCAGGAACTCGACGCGCGAGAGCCAGGGCTGGCGTCCATATGTCAGCGTTCCCAGCAGGTTGAACAGGGCGTAGAGCAGCGCCAGCGTTCCGATCAGCTTGGGCTGGTTGGCCACCCCCGAGGCCAGCTCCAGGAAGACGAAGCCGTAGTAGAGGACGATCGCCGGCCAGACCCCCAGGCGCTCGGGCAGCCGGCGCGGCGGCGGGTCGTAGTAGCGGCGGACCAGGCCGTCCAGGGCCGCGAAGGGGTTGAGGTACTCCCACAGGTTGCCGACCAGGCCGGTGAGGATCACGAGGCCGGCCCAGAGGTAGATCCAGACCAGGTATTGGGCGGGGTTGAGGAACGGGTTGTTGTTGCCCAGCAGCCCGGTCAGGATCACGACCAGCAGCGCGGCCAGGCCGATCGTCCCCCCGATCCGGCGCGACCAGGGTGTGCGGTCGATGGCATCGAGCAGCCCGGCCCGCCAGGTCGGGTAGCGGATCGCGGTCGGCCCGACCTTGTCGCCCGCCAGCACCGCGACCATGACGAAGGAGATCACGACCACCCCGGCCGCGGCGTAGAGGTAGAGCGCCAGCGAGATGGGCAGGTCGTAGCGGGGCCCGAAGGCGTGCAGGAGCGCGGCGGCCAGGGTCATGGATTCACGGTGAGCTTGCCGATCTCGGTGCTCGTGTCCTCGATCTCGATCATGTGCTCGCCAGTCAGGTTGGCCGTGAAGGTGTGCGTCACCTTCTTGCCGGGCTCGCCCGCGAACTTGATGTCGTATTCGTGCAGGTGGATCTCCTCGGCTTTGTCTGTGGTGACGTTCATGGTCACGTGATCTCCCTGCTTCACGGTCAGGTCCGAGGGCGACATGGTGTTGCCGGTCACCGTGACGTCGAGCGTCCTATTGGCGCCGCCCCCGCCGGTGTTCCTGTAAATGAACAATCCCCCGACGATCACGAACACGGCCACCACCGCGGCCACGATGACGATGCGATTTCTAGGCACTCCGCTAGCTCCTCAAAACTTGATGGCGCGGGCATAGTTCGCCCGCCGAGTCTCGGCGCTGGACTTGAGGAACTAGTACGGAGGGGCGCGGCCCGGGCGGAGCCCAGGCTGCCGCCAACCGCGCAGGGCCGGGAGCGCGAAGGCGGCCGGCTGCGCGGCCGGCGCCAGCGCCAGCACCGGCAGCGCCGGCAGCCGGCGCAGGACGCGCACCGCCGGGCCCAGCGTCGCCGAGAGATGGCGCAGCGCAAGTGCCGCCACCAGCGCGACCGGGAGCTGCCCGGCCAGGCCGTAGCGGGCGGCGTCGAAGGACGAGGAGCCCTCGAGGAGCTCCTGCACGAAGTAGATCTCGAGCTGGGTGGCGGCGAGGGCAAGCACCACCCAGGCCAGCGGCCAGCCCGCACCGGCGCGCGGCGCGCGGCCGTTCAGCCGGCGAGCCGCGGCGATGGTGACGAGGGCGGCGACCAGGGCCGCGCCGAGCACGGCCAGGCTGCCCTCGAGGCCGGCGGCGAAGTAGGCGTGGCGGGGTCCCCCGGCCAGGCCGGTGCCCGGGGTGCGCAGCTGCGCCGCCAGCAGGTGGCCGAGCTGGGAGAGCGGGATCGCGCAGAGCGCGATCACCCAGAGGCGCCGAGCGCGTCTCACGAGATCAGGATAACCGCGCCCCGGCCATAGCCAATCCTGTGCTCGGGGGCGCTAGCCTATAGACCGCTTCAATGCTGTTCGTCCACATCGAGGGCTTTCTCGAGGTCGCCCGGCTGGGCAGCGTGAGCCGGGCGGCGGACGCCCTGTACGTGACCCAGCCGACCCTGACCGCCCGCCTGCACTCGCTGGAGCGGGACGTCGGCCACCAGCTCTTCGTGCGCACCCGCCACGGCATGCGGCTGACGGACGAAGGACGGGCCTTCCTGCCCTACGCCGAGCGCGCGGTGCGCGCTTTCCGGGACGGTCGCCGCGCGATCGAGGAGGTCAGCAGCGGCCTGGCGGGCCAGCTCCTGGTGGCGGTGGCGCCAGCGGCCAGCACCTACCTGTTGCCGGCGGTGCTGGAGCGCTTTGTGGCGCACCACCCGCGGGTCGAGATCGCGGTCCGCACCGGCCACTCCGAGGAGGTCCAGCAGCTGGTCCTCAAGGACGAGGTCCAGCTCGGCATCGGCCGCGCCATCAAGCACCCCGACGTGGAGCTGATCCCCTTCCACGAGGAGGAGCTGGTGCTGGTGGTGGCGCCAGGGCACCCCTTCGGGCGCCGCACCGACGTGGCCATGACCGATGTCGGCGCCCAGCAGCTGATCATGTTCGACCGCACCTCGAGCTACTACGAGATCACCCAGGCCGCGTTCCTGGCCGCCGGCGTCCAGACCCGCAGCATGATGGAGCTCGACAATATCGAGGCCGCCAAGAAGATGGTCGAGCGCGGCCTCGGGGTGGCCCTGCTGCCGCGGACCGCGGTCGACCGCGAGGTGGCGGCCGGCGCGCTGCGCCTGGTCGGGGTCACCGATGCGCCCGCCATGCGGCGCACCATCGTGGCCATGCGCAGGCGTGACGCGGGGCCGCCGAGCGGCCTGGTGGCCGCCTTCCTCAAGCTTCTCGTCAGTAAGCCGCAGCAAAGCTGATATTGAGTTTGTCAATCGCGGCCATTCGAACAAACGATCATGCATTCATAGAAACCTTTGATAACGTGAGGGTCATGGATAGCAACACCCGATTCACCGGGCCGCGAACGGCCGACCTGCGTGCCGAGTGCACGTGTCCTGAGCCGTGCGACTGCGACCACGACAACGACTGACCAGACTCTCCAAGGAGGGACCATGGAACTGAGGCCCACCCCGCTTCTACCCGACGGCTACCAGGTGCCGGCCAGCCGCTGGGAGAACCAGAGCACCCGCCTGCGCCGGATGATGAAGGAGCAGCCCTACGTCTTCGGCCCCGGCATCTTTGATCCGCACGGCGCCGAGCTCGTGATGTACTTCGGCTTCGACGCCGTCTACTTCAGCGGCTACTCGTTCGCGATCGGCCACCTGGGCACCACCGACATGGACATCTACTCCAGCGTCGAGATCGCCGACGGCGCCCGCCGGATCGTCAGCGGCTTGCGCAAGTTCCAGCTCACGATGGCCCTCGGCGATCCCGACCACAGTGTGCCTGGGATCCAGCTCGAGATCCCGCCCGTGGTCGCCGACATGGACGTCGGCTACGGCAACGTCTTCAACGTCCAGCGCACGACTGAGCTCTACGTCAATGCCGGCGTGGCGGCGGCCCACATCGAGGACCAGGTCATGCCCAAGCGCTGCGGCCACATCGCGGGCAAGGCGCTGGTCAGCGCCGACGAGTACATCGCCAAGCTCAAGATGATGCGGGCCGTCTCCGACGACCTGGGCGCGCGCGACTTCATCATCATCAGCCGCACCGACGGCGTGTCCGCGACCGAGGCGCCCGAGAGCAAGCGGGGCATCGACCTGGCCCTCGACCGCGCGCTGCGCTACCTCGACACCGGGATCCCCGACCTGCTCTGGTGCGAGTTCCCGACCGCCGAGCGCGGCCTCACCCAGCAGTTCCACGAGGAGGTGCGCAAGCGCTTCCCGGACGCGCGCTTCGCCTTCAACTACTCCTCGTCCTTCAAGTGGATGAACGAGAAGGACCCCATGACCTGGGACGAGCTGGGCGAGATGGGCGTCAAGTTCATCTTCATCACCCTGGCCGGCCAGCACGCCATGGGCTACGGGTTCAGCCAGCTCCTGCACGACCTCAAGGAGCAGAAGCAGGACGGTTACATCGCCCTCCAGCACAAGGAGCACGCGGGCAACGGCGAGGTGCCGACCAAGAGCCACCACCACTTCACGGGCGTGCCCTACCACCACAAGATGGGCGAGCTGCTCGGCATCAGCCACCGTTTTGGCTCCAAGGTCGATGGCAAGCTCTCCCGGGAGGCGGTCGTCTGAGCTGAACCGCTACTAGAGTGGCAGGGTGATCGACTTCGCGAGCCGGGTCGCGTTCGTGGTGCTGGGCGTGCTCGTGGTCAGTTCCGTAATCGCCGATCTGTTCTCCCAGGTGGTGGTGCCGCGGCCCTCGCGCGCCCGCTGGCGCATCTCGCGGATCATCTTTTCCCTGTCCTGGCGGAGCTGGCGCTGGTTCGCCCTGCGCTGGAACCCGGAGACGCGCGAGGACATGCTCGGCAGCTACGCCCCGGTGGCCGTGATCGGGCTGCTGGGCATCTGGGTCGTCCTGCTGGCGGTGGGCTATGGCTTCATCCTGTGGGGCCTCCGGGAGCAGACGCATCCCGAGCTGCGCTCCTATTGGGAAGCGCTCTACTTCTCGGGCACCTCGCTGCTGACCGTCGGTTTCGGTGACATCGTGGCCACCGCCGGCCTTTCCCGGATGGTGGTGCTGCTGGAGGCCGGGACCGGCCTGGGCACGGTGGCGCTGGTCATCTCCATGCTCTTCTCGCTCTATGCCGCCTTCCAGCGCCGGGAGGCGCTGGTGATCACCCTGGACGCCAGCGCCGGCGCGCCTCCCTCCGGCATCGCGCTGCTGGAAACGGTTCGCAAGTACAAGATGCCCGACCATCTCGATCGCACGTTCCAGGACTTCCGGATCTGGTCGGCGGAAGTCCTGGAATCGCACCTCGCCTATCCCACGCTGATCTGGTTCCGGTCGAACCACGACAACGAGTCCTGGATCAGCGCCCTGGGCGCGGTGATGGACGCCGCCACCATGCTCCTGACCACCATCGAGGGCGAGCCCAAGGGGCCGGCGGCGCTGATGTTCAAGGTCGGGGGGCACCTGGTCGAGGATCTGAGCCACCTGTTTGGCGATGGCCATGAGCACATCGCGGGCGTTGAGCGCTTCGAGTTCGACGAGGTCTGCCGGCGACTCGAAGCGGTGGGCTATCGCCTGCGCCCGGCAGACCAGGCCTGGGCGGAGTTCCAGGACCGGCGCGCCGAGTACGCGTCGCCGCTCAACGAGTTCGCGCGCCTGCTCGTGATCCCGCCGGCGCCCTGGATCGGCGACCGCTCCTACCTGCCCCATGCGCTGCGCGCCGCTCGAGATTGAACATCAGCCTCGAGGAGTTCAACCAGATCGGCAGGGACTTCCTCCCTGGGCTGCTGGGAGTCGAGTTCCTGGAGGTCGCGACCGGGCGCATGGTCTCCCGGCTGGACGTTGCGCAGCGGCACCACGCGCCCAACGGCTACCTGCACGCGGCCGCGGTGGTCGCGCTGGCCGACACCTCCTGCGGCTACGGCTGCCGGTTGAGCCTGCCCGAGGACGCCACCGGGTTCACCACCATCGAGCTCAAATCGAACTTCCTGGGCACGGTCCGGGAGGGCGGGATCCGCTGCGAGGCCCGGCTCGTGCACGGCGGGCGCAGCACTCAGGTCTGGGACGCGACCGTCAGCTCAGAGGCCAACGGGAAGCCGATCGCGCTCTTTCGCTGCACCCAGATGGTGCTCTACCAAAAAGCCCCGTCGCCGACCAGCACGTAGAGGATGGGGCCGATGCCCCAGATCAGGGTCACCAGCACCCAGACCACCTTCTTGCCGGTGCTGAGGTCGGCGCGGCCCGCGATGTTGATGAGGCAGAGGACGAAGGCGATCGGGTGCAGGAAGATCGCGAGCAGGATCTCGATCAGGAGCTTCACCGGGGCGGCATCCGAATGGCGCCGTCGAGGCGGATGGTCTCGCCGTTCAGCATCTGGTTCTCGACGATGTGCAGGGCCAGGGCGGCAAACTCGTCCGGCCTGCCGAGACGGCGCGGGTGCGGGACCACGGCCGCCAGCGACTGCCGGAACTCCTCTGACAGAGTGCCCAGGAGCGGCGTGTCGAAGGTGCCGGGCGCGATCGTGCAGACCCGGATCATGAGCGTCGCCAGGTCGCGGGCGGTGACGATGGTGAGCCCGACGATACCGGGCTTCGACGCTGAGTACGCGGCCTGGCCGACCTGGCCCTCGAAGGCCGCCACCGAGGCCGTGTTGATGATGACACCGCGCTCGCCCGCGACCGGCTCGGCCTCCGCCATCCTGGCGGCGCCCAGGCGGAGCACGTTGAAGGTGCCGACCAGGTTGACCTCGATCACCCGTTTGAAAGCGGCCAGGGGGTGCGGGCCGTCGCGCCCCACCACCCGGTGCGACGGCCCGATGCCGGCGCAGTTGACGACGATGCGCAGGTCCTCGACGGCGTCCACCGCGTGAGTCACGTCAGCTTCCGAGGTGACGTCGCCCGCGACGAACCGGCCGCCGAGCGCTGCCGCCTCGGCCTCGCCCTGGGAGCTGGGGAGGTCGACGATCACCACCTGGGCGCCCCTAGCCGCCAGGGCCTGGGCGGTGGCCAGTCCGAGCCCGGATGCGCCTCCGGTCACCAGCGCCCCGTGCCCGGCCGGATCCACACGGGCATAGTACGCAGGTGCCAGCCCGCCCCAGAGGGGAGCTCCCGCACCCCGCCGACCGCTGTCCCTACCAGCGGCCGTTCCGTGAGGACTTCACGGACTGCCGGGCGTACCTGCCGACGCAGTTCATTCCGCTGGACACGCGTCACCGTCCGCTGTCGCCGGTCTGGACCTGCTGGAACCTGGTGGTGCGCGTGCGGCTCGACCACCGCGACAGCTTCTACGGCGCCTGCGGGATCGGGGACGCCGCCGACCGCCGGCGTTGGGTGGCGGCGATCGACGCCCCCCGCGTCGAGCTGATGCGCTCCCTGCGCCGGCAGTTCATCCACGCCACGGAGTCGGAGTTCGCGGACTTCTGGGCGGCCAAGGCCGAGGCCGTGCAGGCCGCGGCCGGCGATCGCCCGGTCCGCGAGGACGGCGTTCGCGAGGCGGCGCGCCGGCTCCACGATGCCTTCGACGCCTTCTTCAAAACCCACGTCCAGGACCTGGAGGCGCTGGGCATGGCGCGCGCTCTCTCGCTGGAGATCGTCGACGCCTGGCTGGGCATCATGGTCGCCCGCGAGTCGGGAGCGGCCGACTGGCGCCTGCCGGCGGAGCTGGTGGCGCGACTTCCCCCTCACGCGCGCCCCTTCTACGCGTGGAACAGCGACAGCTAGTCGACCTGATCCGGCCCGCGCTGGCCGGCGCGGAACCGGACGGCGCGTGGGCCGACCTGGGCGCCGGTGAGGGCAACTTCACGGTCGCCCTGAGCGCGCTGCTGCCCGCGGCCTCGCTCACGGCGGTCGACCAGGACGGCGGCGCGCTCGACCGCCTCAGCCGGCGGCTGCCTGAGGCCCGGGTGCTGCGCGCCGACTTCCGGCGGCCGCTGCCGCTGAGCGACCTCGACGGCCTGCTGGCCGCCAATGCCCTCCATTTCGTGCGCGACCGGCGGCCGGTCCTGGAGCTGCTGGCCACCTACTTGAAGCCGGGCGGCCGGTTGGTGGTGGTCGAGTACGGGGCCGACCGCGGCAATCCCTGGGTGCCGCACCCCTTCTCGTTCGCGACCTGGGAGCGGATGGCCGCCGAGGCCGGCTTCGTCGACGTGCGCCTGGCGGGATCGCTGCCCAGCCGCTTTCTGGGCTCGATGTACTGCGCCTGGTGCCTGAAGGCCGGCTAGGCAGTGCCACGTTCTCCCCCCGCAACGCGGGGGGAGGTTGGAGGCGGGATCCCAACCTTAACGAGCTGGATTGCCCGTCGATGGCGAGCACCACGGCGAGCAGTTGGCTTACGACGCGAGGCGAGATCGCTGGCTTGGTGGGATCGGCTTTCGCGTGCTCAGGTTCTGGGTTGCCGAGGTCGACCAGAACATCGAGAGCATCATCGAAACCATCACGGAGGCCCTCTGTTGGATTCCCCCTCAAACCCCCCACCTACCTCCCCCCGCATCGCGGGGGGAGGACTATTGCCCTTAGGCGGCTCCCGCGACGACCGCCATCAGGTCACTGCGCAGGCGCTTCTCCGACTCGGAGCGCATCCGTGCGCTGACCGTGGGATTCGCCTCCAGAGCGCGGAACTGCTCGATGCCGGCGACCAGCGCACGCAGCGGCGCGGCGGCGACGACGGTCGCGGAAGCACCCAGCCCGTCCAGCATGCTGGTGGCGCCGAAGTGGCCGCCGGGCCCGATGCTGCGGCGTTCCCGACCCTGGATGGAGACCCTGGCCTCGCCCTCGACCACCAGCCAGAAGGCGGTGTTGCGCTTGCCCTCGCTGACCAGGACCGTGCCCACGGGCACCCTGACCTCGTCGAGGTTGGCTGCCAGCAGGCTCAGCTCCTTCTGGGAGAGGCCGCTGAACAGGGAGGATCGCCGCAGGTCGGAGAGCTTGCTTGCGTTGCCGCCCGGCCGCGCGAAGAGACGCTGGATACCGATGCTGTTGACCATCACATCTCCTACAACACCCGAAATCTGTGCAACGGCTGCAATATTTCAGGCGACGCGGGGAGCCTCAGGTCAGGCCGTACGTCCCCCGCGCGAAGAGGTGTTGGGCGCCACCAGGCCGGCGGAGCGCGCAAGGGCCAGGTTGGCGTTGACACGGCGGACCAGCTGGGTGATGTCGACCGGTTTGGTGATGTAGTCGGCGCAGCCGGCGTCGAATACCTCGTCGGCCATCTCCGGCATGGCGTGGGCGGTCAGCGCGACCACCGGCACGTCTTGCAGCCGAGGGTCCTCGCGGATGTTTCGCACCAGCTCGAGGCCGCTCTCGCCGTGCAGGTCGACGTCGGTGATCACCAGGTCCGGATGCTCCAGCTCGAGCAGCTCACGAGCGTCGATCAGGCTGGCCGCGGCGAGTATCCGATGGCCGGCGTCCTCGAGGACGGTGCGCGTGAGCAGCATGTTGGCGGGGTCGTCCTCCACGAGGAGGATCAGAGCCCCGGCTCCCTCCAGCATCTCGCCCGCCATTGTAAAGTATGCAGGACGAGTTTGAACTCGGTTAAGCGTCAAGCAACATGCTTGACGTGGCTGCCACGCGTGCGTTTCACTTAGCGCATCGCGGCCCCTCTCCAGGTGGCCGCCCACATTGGAGAGGCGAAGATGCGCAGATTGTTCATCGCGGCCGTTTTGGCGCTGTCCGGAATTGCCATGACCATCGTTACCGTGTCGGCTGACTCGCCGCCAGGGTGGTGCTGCTAGGCCGAATCGACCGTATACTGGCGCCGGGATGGTCCACACCGAGGCCCGGCGCCAGCGGCTACCTGGGGTTGACATCCGGCCGGGCGCCGTCAAGCAGGCTCGGTCCGAGACGGGGCTCAGCCTCGCCGACATAGCCGGCGGGCGCGTCACGCGCGCGGCCATCCACCTGATCGAGAACGGACGGTCGCGACCGTCGATGCCGGTGCTGGAGATGATCGCCGAGCGGACGGGCCGCCCGGTCTCCTGGTTCCTGGCGCCGGGCGGGCGCAAGAGCGCCGCCGACCTGGAGCTGGAGGCGCGAATCAGTGAGCTGGAGCAGCTCGCCACCGCCCAGGACTATCCGGCGGTGAAGGCGCTCGCCACGGAGCTTCTCGGCCAAGCCTTGGGCGACTCCTTCGAGGCCCGGGTCCGCTACTTCCTGGGCCGGGCCCTGGTCCGCCTGTACGAAGCGAATGACGCCCTGGCCCATCTCGCGCGTGCGCGCGCCATCTTTGAGGCGCTGGACGACAACTGGATGGTGGTCGAGTGCATGGACTGGACGGCCGGGGCCATGTACCTGCGGGAGGACCCCGGCGGCCTCTTGCTGCAGGAGGACGCGCTGCGCCTGTGCCGGTCGCTCGACCCAATGCCGATCCACACCGAAGTCCGCCTCATGACCAATCTGGCAACGGTCTACACCGAGCGCCGCGAATGGTCGAAGGCGGTCAAGATGTACGAGCAGGTAGTCAGCAAGGGCCGCGATCTCCAGGACATGGGCCGCCTGGCCCGCGTCTACGCCGGCCTGGGCATCGCCTACCGCAACCTGGGCGACATGACGCGTGCGGTGAGCTTCACCCAGAAGGCGTCGGCCTTTCAGTCCCTCCAGCAGGACAAGGCTGCGCTCACCAAGGTGGAGCTGGAATTGGCTTTGCTCCTGATCCGGCACGGTGACCTGGCATCGGCCGAGACTCATCTCAACAAGGCGCTCGAGAGCTGCCTGCTGAACGACCTCGAACCCGAGCGCAATCGGGTCCTGCTGGGGATGGCCGAGCTGCATCTCAATCGCGGTGACTACGAACGGGCAGGGCGCCTGGCGCAGGACGCCACGCGCGAGGCCGAGCGCGCTGGTCTGGAGCCGACCGCCGGCGAAGGGCATGTCGCCCTGGGCCGGGTCCGGGCCAAATCCGGGGATGACAGCGGCGCTGACCGCGAGTTCGCCCAGGCGCTTCGGATCTTCACCAAGCTGGATGAGGCGGAGTGGTTGGTCGAGACCCACCACGCCTACGCCCAGGTGCTCAAGGAGCGCGGCGATCCGGCCGCCGCCCTCGAGCAGCTGGAGGCTGCGATGGCGATCACCCGGCCCGGCCTGGCGGCACGGGCGGCCAAACCTGCCGCGCGGCGGGGAGCCAACCCGGCCTAACGCACCGAGCCGACTAATATCGTCGGTTCGATGGGCCTCTCGACGCTCCATCTCGCCCTGGTCCGGCTTCGCCACCAGTGGCTTCTGGCCGCCGCCCAGGCACTGGGGCTGGTAGCGGCGGTTGCGCTGGCGGTCACCGTGCCCCTGGTGCAGTCGATCGCCTCCGAGGCGGGCCTGCATTCGGTGGTCGAGAACCTGGGCAGCAAGGGCTTCGTCACCATCGAGCAGTTCAACGTCGGCACGGCGGCCGCCTACGACGGCTTTCAGAAGGACTCGGCGGGGCGGGTGCGGGCCCAGGTCGGAGACCAGCTCTCCCCCACCGCGCGCTACGCGGAAGGCCCGCGCCAGCCTCCCTACATGCTGAACGGCAAGCCCTGGGTGATCGACGACGGGCCGCAGCCAGACATCGCCAGCTGGGAGCAGCTGCAGCAGCACGTGGTGCTCACGAGCGGCGCACCCGCGCCGGATACGCGGGCCGCGGACGGCAGCTACAGCTTCACGGTCTCGGCTGACGCGGCGCGCGATTTCACCTGGAAGGCCGGCGACCTCGTCTGCTTCAACCGGCCGCCCAACCCGAGCTTCCGCGTCGACTGGTGCGGCCGGCTCACCGGCATCTGGGAACCGATGGCCGCGCGCGACCCCTACTGGTCGGGGACGGTCCCCGGGCACAGCATCATGCTTGGCCGCGCCTCCTATTTCGACCTGGTGACGTATCTGACCCGGCTCGGCCGCGCGGGAGGCGCCACCGGCTCGACGGCCGCCCAGTCCTGGCAGCCTTCGCTCAGCCACCTGCACGCGCCCCAGATCACCGCCTTCGCCAACGAGATCAACCGGCTGCGCGGGATCTTCGCGGTGCAGCGCGACGGGCTCTTCTCGACCGGGATCGACGTCGGGGTCAAGGACTTCCGCGACCGCTACCAGGTGGCGTCCTTCACGATCGAGATGGTCGCGGCGGCGCTGCTCGTGATCGCCCTCTACTCGGTCGGCTTCGTGGCCGGCCAGTTCCTGGACGCCCAGGCGCCGAGCCTGGCGGTGCTCCGCGGGCGGGGCTGGTCGCGGCGGCGGGTGTGGGCGCTCCTGATCCTGCAGTTCGGGCTGCTCGCGATCGTCGCGGTGCCGGCCGGGCTGGCCGCCGCCTACCTGCTGTCGCGATGGTTGGGGGCCGCCCTCTTCGGCGGCGCCTCCCCCAACCTCGACTCGTCCGACCTCGCCGCCTTGACACCCTTCGCCGCCCTGCTCGCGGTCGCGGTCGCGGGCATCCTGGCCGCCCTGGCGGTGATCGCCGCCGGCTACGGCCGGGTCCGGCGCAGCGTGCTCGCGGTGCGGCGGGGTCGCGGCCGGCAGGAGGAGCGCCCGTGGTGGCGGTGGCGCAACCTCGACCTGCTGGGCGCGGCGCTGGCGGTTCCTCTGCTGGCGGAGGTCCAGCTGCGCGGGAGCGGCTCGGTGCGGGCGGCGTCGGCGGCCAGCTCCAACGACCCCCTCGGCATCGTCCTCCCCGCCCTCGCGCTCGCCCTGCTGGCGGTGGCGTCGCTGCGCCTGCTCCCGGTGGCGGCGGCGCTCGTGCGGCGGCTGGCACGCGGGCTGCCCGGCGGCCTGGCCGCCTGGCAGCTGGAGCGCCAGCCGGTGCAGCACGCGCGCCTGGCCGTGCTGATGAGCTTCGCGGTCGCGGTCGGCCTGTTCTCGACCATCTATGCCTCCACCGAGCGCGCCAACACCGCCGACCGCGCCGCCTATCAGTCCGGCGCCGACGTGCGGGTGCTCCTGACCGGCTTCAACACGACGCCGCCCAACGTCGAGGGTGCGGTGGCCGGGCTCTCCGGCGTGTCCCAGACCAGCACCGCGTTCCGGGGCGAGGGCTCTCCCGGGCGCACCAACCTCAACGCCACCGTCCTGGCCATCGATCCCGGGACCTTCCGCGACGTGGCCTGGACCCGCGGCGACCTGGCGGCCGAGCCCATGGACCGGTTGGAGCAGAAACTAGTCGACCTCGATCCGGACGGCTTACGCCTGGGCGGCCAGCCCGTCCAGCTGGCGATGTGGGTATGGAGCTCCGGGCTCGGCGGCGAGCTGGGCGTCGACCTCATCGACGCCTCCGGACGCGCCTGCTCCTGCTCCATGGGGTCTCTGAACTTCACCGGCGAGCGGATCCTCAACGCACCCCTGGCCTTCTCAGCTCCCCCGCGCTACCCGCTCCGCCTGCGCGGCTTCCGCGTCCACACCAGCAACGACGGCCCGCACGACGGCGAGCTCGCGCTCAGCGACCTGCGCTCGGTGGCCGCGGACGGCTCGACCCAGGTGATCGAGTCCTTCGAGACCCGCACCGGCTGGTGGCAGGAGTCGCAGGGGCCGATCAGCGACACCTTCGACCTGATCCCCGGGCCGGCGCACCCACGGGCGGGCCGCCCGACCTCGACCCTGCCCGCGCACCTCTTCCGGGGGACGCTGGTCATCCAGCCGGCGCCCAGCGACCTGGCGCTGCCCGCCCTGGTCTCGGCTCAGACGCTGGACCGGCTGGGGGTGGGCCTGGGCCAGGCGTTTCCGATGCACGTCGACACCGTGGTCGTATACGTGCTGGCCGTCGGCGTCGTCGACTACTTCCCGACGCTCTACCCCGGGCAGGACAACTTCCTGGTGCTGCCCCGCGACTCCCTGCTCGACCGCCTCGGCCACGAGCACTATTCCCTGGCCTGGCCCAACGAGGCGTGGCTCAAGTTCAAGGGCGATCCGGCGCCCGCCGTCAAGCAACTGCGCTCCGCGACCGACCTGGTCGACCTGGAGGTCCGCGGCACTCTCCTCGCCGCCGCGCTCGGCGACCCTCTCCGGAAGGCCCTCCAGGCCACCCTCACGATCGGTTTCGTGGCCGCGCTGGCGATGGCGGTGGTGGGCTTCGGGCTTCGCTTCCTGGTCGCCGCGCGCGACCGGCACAGCGAGTACGCGATCCTGCAGGCGAACGGGATGCCGCCGCGCCTGGTCCAGCGCAGCCTGGCCGCGGAGCAGGCCGTCCTCCTGCTCTACAGCGTGATCGTCGGCACGGCGCTAGCGCTCCTGATGGCCTGGACGATCCTGCCCTCGGTGCAGGTCAGCGCCGACCTCACCGACCTGGTCCCGCCCACGGTGGTGCGCTTCGATCCTCTCGCGGCCGGGCTGGTGGTGGCCGTGGTGCTGGCGGTGGCCTTCGCGGCCGGCCAGCTCGCGAGCCGCCTGGGCGGCCGCTTCCGGCTGCTGGAAGAGCTGAGGTCGCTGGGATGACCAGATTGCCGGAGACCATCGTGGAGTGCGAGGGCCTGGTCCACATCTACAAGACCGCCGAGCTCGAGGTGGTCGCACTGCAGGGCCTGGACCTGGAGCTCAGGCAGGGGGAGACGATCGCCATCGCGGGCCGCTCGGGCAGCGGCAAGACCACGCTCATGAACATCCTGGCGGGGGCCGAGCCGCCGACCGCCGGCCGCGCCCGGGTGGCCGGCCACGATCTGGCGCGGATGCCGGAGCCCGAGCGGGAGCGCTACCGGCGCCAGGTCGTCGGCTACGTCTGGCAGCACTCCCGGGTCAACCTCTGGCCGGAGCTCACGGCCGCCGAGAACGTGCAGGTGCCCATGCTGTCGGGCGGGATTCCGGGCCGCGAGCACGCGCGTCGCGCGCGCCGGCTCCTGGAGGCCATGGTGCTGGCCGAGCACGCCGACCGCCGGCCGGCGCAGCTCTCCGGCGGCGAGAACCAGCGCCTGGCCCTGGCGGTGGCGCTCGCCAACCAGCCCGCGCTGCTCCTGGCCGACGAGCCCACCGCGGAGCTCGACAGCACCACCGCGCGCGGCCTGCTGGGCGACCTGGCGACGCTGCTCAAGGACACCGGGACCAGCGCCATCATGGTCACCCACGACCGCCAGCTCGAGCAGTTCGTCGACCGCGTGATCCAGATCCGCGACGGGCGCACCAGCACGGAGACGCGCTGGCGCGAGACCGAGGCCGGCTACGCCTCCGACGAGCTGGTGATCATGGACCGCGCCGGGCGCCTGCAGCTGCCGCGCGCCCACGTCGAGAAGCTGGGGCTGCGCGAACGCGTCCGCGTGCACGTGGAGGACGACCACCTGAGGATTTATCCCGAGGGGGGCGGGCGGGGGGAAGGGCTTGGCCCGGCCCGCCCGAGGGGGGACTCCCCCCAGGCCCCAGATGGGTGAAGTGGTGGTGGCGCGGGGGCTGTCCCGGCGGTTCCAGGCCGGCGGCCGCTCCGTGGAGGCGGTCAGGGACGCCGACCTCGAAGTCCGCGATGGCGAGATGGTGGTGCTGCTCGGGCGCTCCGGCGCCGGCAAGTCGACACTGCTGTCGCTGATCGGGGGGCTCGATCACCCCGACGCGGGCACGCTCATGGTCGCCGGGCTGGACGTCCCGGCGCTGCGGGGCCCCGAGCTCGACCGCTTCCTCCAGCAGACGGTGGGCTGGATCTTCCAGACCGCCGGGCTGCTGCCGCTGCTGACCGCGGCCGAGAACGTCTCCCTGGCTTTGCGCGTGAGCGGGGAATCGGAGGCGGCGTCGATGAAGGCGGCGCTGACCGCCCTGGAGTCCGTGGGGCTAGCCGCGCGCGCCGATCACCGCGGCAACGAGCTCTCGGGCGGCGAGCAGCAGCGGGTGGCGGTGGCGCGGGCGCTGATCAAGGCGCCCCACCTGCTGCTGGCCGACGAGCCCACCGCCCAGCTCGACACCGAGACCTCGCGCAGCATCATCGCCCTCCTCCGCGAGGCCGCCGACTCGGGCACCGCGATCCTGTTCGCCACCCATGACGAGTCGGCTGCCGAGCTGGCGGACCGCGTCGTTCACATGGAGGACGGGGTGCTTACGCCTTTGCGCGGCCCACTGGCTTCGGCCGGTACCCGCTGAAGTCCGGCTTCCGCTTCTCCACGAACGCGGCCACACCCTCCCGCGCCTCGGGGGCGTGGTTGAAGATCTCCAGGGTGTCGAAGGCCATGGTCCCGATCCCCGCGATCGACTCGCTGTCGGCGTTGAAGGAGTGCTTCAGGACGCGCAGGGCGGTCGGGCTCAGCGCCAGAATCTCGTCCGCCCAGCGCCGGACCTCGGCGCGCAGGTCCGGGCCGGGCACCACCGCGTTGACCAGCCCCCAGCGCTCCATGGTGGCGGCGTCGTACTGACGGCAGAGGAACCACACCTCGCGGGCGCGCTTCTCGCCCAGGATCCGCGCCAGGTAGGCGGTCCCGAAGCCGGCGTCGAAGGAGCCTACGCGGGGCCCGGCCTGGCCGAAGCGCGCGTGCTCGGCGGCGATCGTGAGGTCGCAGAGCACGTGCAGGACGTGCCCGCCGCCGATCGCCACTCCGTTCACCGCCGCGATCACCGGCTTGGGCAGGTCGCGGATCGTGCGGTGCAGCGTCTCGGCTTCCATCAGGCCGCTCTCGCTGGGCCCGTAATCGCCGGTCTCCTGCCGCTGCTTCTGGTCGCCACCGGCACAGAACGCCTTGGTGCCGGCGCCGGTCAGGGCGACCACGCCGACATCCGGATCCGCCCAGGCCCGCTTGAAGCAGAAGATCAGCTCGTCGATCGTGCGGTTGCGGAAAGCGTTGTAGCGGTCGGGTCGGTTGATCGTGATCCAGGCCAGCCCGCGCTCGACCTCGTAGGTGACGTCTTCAAGCTCTTCGAGTCTCATGGGCCCTCCGTCTGTATGGTGGAAGTGATGGAGATGGACGATCGCCTCGACCAGCGCACCCTTTCCCGGCTGTGGGAGCTGGAGAACGCCGAACAGATGGACCGCCGCGTCGAGCTGACGGGGCCGCGGTACATCTCGCTCTTCCTGGAGAAGCTGGACGGTCGCAGCTACATCTTCCGGCACAGCGGCGAGGAACAGAACGAGGCGGTCTCGGTCGGCCAGGACAGCGAGTTCTGGATGTACGACACGGCCGAGGGCGCCCAGATCGAGTTCGCGCAGATGGTCGCCAACGCGCGGCGGGCGGGCCACCTGGTGGAGACGGACGACACCGACGACCTCGGCGACCCCTTCACCGACGGGCCGGTGACGAACGAGATCGGGGCCGAGAATCTCCGGAACACCTGATCCTTTCGACGTACTGATCCGCGACGGCACCGTCTACGACGGGACCGGCGTCGCCGGCCGCCGAGCGGACGTGGGCCTGCGCGGCGATCGCATCGCCGAGATCGGGGACCTGGCCGCCGCCGGCGGCCGGCGCGTGATCGACGCCACCGGCATGGCGGTGAGCCCTGGCTTCATCGACACTCACACCCACAGCGACATGGCGGCCTTCCTGGGCGCCGAGCACCTCGATCTGTAGACGGCCACGGTTCGCCAGGGAGTGACCACAGAGGTCTGTGGCAACTGCGGGTCCACGCCCTTCCCGATGCTGGAGGAACGGCGCGCCGAACTCGCGCGCTCGAAGGCGATATTCGCCGCCTCGGAGGGACCCTGGCACAGCCTGATCAAGTACCGGGAGGCAGTGCGGGAGCGGGGCCTTTACGCCAACCTGGCGCCGCTGCTCGGACACGGCAGCCTGCGCGCCGGGGTGATGGGCATGGAGGACCGCGCGCCACGTGACGACGAGCTGCGAACCATGGTCCGGCTGGCCGAGGAGGCCTTCGAGCAGGGCGCCTTCGGCATCTCCTCCGGCCTCATCTACGCGCCAGGCGTATACGCCCGGACCGAGGAGCTGGCGGCGGTCTGCCGGGCGGTCGCACGTCACGGCCGCCCCTACACCACCCACATGCGCAACGAGTCCGACCTGGTGGACGAATCCGTTCGCGAAGCGCTGGCCATCGGTGCCGCGGGCGGGGTCCCCGTTCACATCTCGCACCACAAGGCGGCGGGGCGCCGCAACTGGGGAAGGACGGCGGAGACGCTGGAGATCGTGCGCGCGGCCCGGGCGGTCGGGCGCGATGTGACGCTCGACGTCTATCCGTACACCGCGGGCAGCACGATGCTGGCGGCGATGCTTCCGCCGTGGGCGCTGAACGGCGGCTTCGATGCCATGAGTGAACGGGTGGCGGACCGCGCGGTGCGCGAGCGCATCACGCGTGACATGGAGACCGGACTGCCGGGTTGGGAGAACTTCACGCAGCTCGCGGGCTGGGATGGCATCGTCATCTCCAGCTGCCCGTCGCACCCCGACTACGAGGGCCGCCGGGTGCCCGAGCTGGCCGACGCCACCGGTCGCTCAGGCCCCGACCTGGTGTTCGACCTGCTGGCCGAGGACGCCCAGCGAACGCTGATGATCCTCCACGTCATGGACGACGCCGACGTGCGCAACGTCCTCGGGTTCGAGGCGGCCATGATCGGTTCGGACGGTATCCCGGTTCCGGGCAAGCCCCACCCACGCTGGGCGGGCACCTTTGCCCGGGTGCTCGGCCACTACCGGCGGGACGCCGGGCTGCTCGACCTCGCGTCCTGGGTGCGCAAGGCGACCGGCATGGCCGCGGACCGCTTCAGCCTGCGGGATCGCGGCTACCTGGCGCGCGGCAAGCTGGCCGACCTGGTGGTCTTCGACCCCGAGCGGATCGCAGACCGGGCGACGTACGAGGACCCGCTGCTGCCGCCGATCGGCGTGCGCGAAGTGCTGATCAGCGGACAGGCGGTAGTGAGCGGCGGCGAGCTGACCGAAGCCCGTCCCGGGCTGGTGCTGGAAGCCGGTTAGACGCGGTCGGGCGCCGGCCGGGAACCCACTAGGAGTTCTTGATCTCGTCCGGGACGGGCACCCTCTCGACCTGCCCTCCGGCCTGCTTCCAGCCGTCGAAGCCGATCTCCAGGTGCGCCACGTCGACGTACCCCAACTGCTGGAGGGCGTCGGCGGCGAGGGCCGAGCGCATGCCGCCCGCGCAGTAGACCACCGTGCGCTGGGCCGGGTCGAGACCCTTCTTGTAGTACGGCGACTCGGGGTCGGCCCAGAACTCGAGCATGCCGCGAGGCACGCTGCGGGCGCCCGGGATGCTGCCTAGGCGCCAGCGCTCGCGCACGTCGCGCACGTCGATCAGCTGCACCTCGCCCTTCTCCAGCTCGCGCTCGAGCCCCTCCTTGCCGACCACCCGAACGCGCTGCTTGGCCGCCGCGACCATGTCCTTCATCCCCATGAAAACGAGTGTAAGAGACGGGGGGAAATGGGAATGAATGTTCGTGAGATGGCAAAAGGTGATGCGGTCGAGGTGCTGGTCGACGCCGGTGGTGGCACGGCCCGCGAGTACGTGGTGCGCGCTTCCCGCGCCGGCCGGCGAGTGGAGGTCAAGACCTCCCGGACCACGGTGGAAGTCAACGAGCTGACGCGGAACAACCGCGTCGTACGCGCGGCGCGCTTCATGGCGCCCAGGGTTCTGGCGGTGGTCGAAAGACCGGTCGGCGAGGCGGCCTAGCGCAGCGGCTTAGAGCAGGCCGAAGAAGATCGAGGCGGTCAGCAGCAGCGCGAGGCCGTTGATGACCAGGGCGGCCATACCCAGGATCGGGTTCGAGCGGCCCATGCCGCGAAGACCGTAGATCAGCCCCACGATCGGCATGATCGGGAAGTAGATGTGGATCAGGAAGGGGGCCACCAGGCACACCACGCCCCAGATGCAGGCCCGGCCGGCGGGGTCGCTGAAGAAGCCGCCGAGCGAGAAACCGAGCCCAACGGTGCCGACACGCGCGGCGAAGCCGGGACCGTCCGCGGCGCCAATCGGCGGAGCGCTGTAAGCCGGGGCGGGCCCGCCCAGGCCCGCGGCCCGGGCGCCCTCGGCCGCGGCGCTGATGACGTCGACCCCGCGGGCCTGGGCCAAGGAAGCCGCCTGCGCGTACGCGTGGGCCTGGGCGCTGTCCATCCCGTGGTCGACCTGGGCGTAGGCGAACCAGGCGGTGTAGGCCTGGGTCTGCGGGTCGGCGGTCACCGGCCTCGAGGGCGCGTCCGGCGCGATGGCGGCGGCCTGCGCGAGGCGCGCGGCGGCCGCGGGGTCCTGGCCGGCGGCCAGCGCTGAGGTGGCTGCGGCCGCGGCGGCATGGCAGCGCCCGGCATCGGGAGTGTTGCGCCGCGCCCAGGCGTACCACTCGGCATAGGTGCGCTGCGCGGCGTCCGGCGGCGGTGCCTGGACGGTGAGGGCCGGAGCAGGCGCCACCGCCGAGGGGACCGCCGGCGACGACGACGCCAGCCAGGACGGCCTTTCCTGGGCGCCCACGTTCGTACTCACTCCGGGCGCCATGCTATTGAAGAACGGCGGGATTTCATCCCACTTAAGCTCTTTTGATGGCCGACCTCTTCTCGATCCAGGGCAAGACCGCGCTGGTCACGGGCGGCTCGCGCGGGATCGGGTTCATGATCGCCGGCGAGCTCCTGAAGGCGGGCGCGGCCCGCGTCTATATCTGCGCCCGCAAGGCCGAGGCCTGCGACGCCGCGGCCGCAGAGCTGTCGCAGTTCGGCGAATGCGTCTCCATCCCGGCCGACGTGGGCGACCTGGCGGGTGTGGACAAGGTGGCGAGCGCGATCGAGTCCCGCGAGCCCAGGCTGCACATCCTGGTCAACAACGCCGGCACCGCCTGGGGCGCCAGCGTCGACTCGTATCCCATGGAGCAGGTCGACCGCGTGCTCCAGGTCAACGTGCGCTCGGTCTTCCACATGACCCAGCGGCTGCTGCCGCAGCTGCGCACCGCCGCCACCAAAGACGACCCGGCGCGCGTCATCAACATCGGCTCCATCGACGGACTGGCCATCCCCATCACCCAGAACTACGCGTATTCGGCCAGCAAGGCGGCCGTGCATATGCTGACGCGCCACCTGGCCCACGCGCTGGCCAAGGACCACGTCAACGTCAACGCCATCGCCCCCGGCCTCTTTCCCAGCCGGATGACGCGCTGGGCGTTCGAGTCGCCCGACCTCGAGAAGCAGGTGGTCGAGGCCATTCCACTGAAGCGCGCGGGGACGGCAGAGGACATCGGTGGCGCCGCCATCTACCTTTCCTCGCGCGCCGGCGCCTACCTGACCGGGGTGGTGATCCCGGTCGCCGGCGGGCTGGCCACGATCGACGCCGCCACCACCGTGGAGCTGGGCTGATGGAGGCCGCCGGCCGCGTCTGCGTGGTGACGGGCGCGGCCCGCGGGATCGGCGCGGCCCTGGCCGAAGCGCTGCGCGCGGCGGGGGCCGAAGCCGTGGTGCGCGTCGACATCCGGGACGGGGACGGCGTCCAGCGCTGCGATGTGACCGTGGAGCCGGAGGTCGCCGCGCTGATCGACAGGGTGTGGCGGGAGCACGGCCGGATCGACATCTTCTGCTCCAACGCCGGCATCGCCGTGGGCGGCGGGCCCGAGGCCGCGGACGCGGACTGGGACCGGATCTGGCGCGTCAACACACTCGCCCACGTCTACATGGCACGCCACCTGGTGCCGCGGATGCTGGAGCGGGGCGAGGGCTACCTGGTGGGCACGGTTTCGGCGGCCGGCCTGCTCAACCACGTGACCGCGATGCCCTACGGGGTGACCAAGGCCGCGGCCCTCTCGCTTTTCGAATGGCTGTCGATCGCCCACGGCGACGCCGGGCTGCGGGTCTCGGCGCTGTGTCCCCAGGGCGTCCGGACCGACATGCTGGGCTTCGGCGACTCCATGAGCGAGCTGCTGGCGCAGAACGCGCTGGAGCCCGAGCAGGTGGCCCAGGCGGTGCTGGACGGGATGCGCGAGGAGCGCTTCCTGATCCTGCCTCACCCCGAGGTGGCCCGCTATTTCGCGAACCGGGCGGACGACAACGAGCGCTGGCTGCGCGGGATGCGCAAGATGAGAGCCGGATTGGCCAAGGGCTGACGACGTCCCCTCCCCCGCCCTCCGGGCGGGACCTCCCCGCCGAGCGGGGAGGAGTCATGCTGGAACGATGCCACGCCGCGGGCGGTTGAGCCCAACATGACCCGCAACTTCCAGGTCGGCTACCAGTGCCATCCCCAGCACTGCCCCGGATCAAGGAACGCCTGCGCAAGCTGGACAACCCCCGGCCGCCGGTGAGCGCGCACCCCGACCAGAACTTCCGGGACGCGGTGGCGCTGTCGCTGCTGGTCGACCCGATGCCCACGCTCGAAGCGCTGGCCCGCAGCACAGGCCTGCCCCTGGCACAGGTCGTGCACCACGCCCTCGCCAGGTATGCCTCCGACGGCGCCGCAGCCCTGCTCGCCTTGGGGCCACATTCGCTGCGCGAGCTGGTCGCCGCTCGCAAGGCCGAGGACTGGCAAAAGGTGGCCGCCATCATCGACTGGCTGGAGGCCGGCTGGGAGTGAGGCGTACGGCAGCGCTAGCGGCCCTGGCACTGCTCGGCTGCACGGACGCCGCCGACGGCAAGGCCGCCAGCTTCGACTTCTACGTCGGCGGCTGAGCTTCGACGATCGCGCGCGCCTCCCGATAGGCGTCGTTGGCCGCGGGCACCCCGCAGTACACGGCGGCGTGCAGCAGGATCTCCTTCAGCTCGTCCGGAGTCACCCCGTTGCGCAGCGCCCCGCGGAGGTGGATCTTCAGCTCCTCGGGTCGGTTGAGCGCCACCAGCATCGCCACCGTTATGCAGCTGCGCGTGCGCAGGTCGAGCCCGGACCGCGTCCAGACGTCGCCCCAGGCGCCGCGCACGAAGTAATCGACGAAGTCCGACGTGAACGGGGTGCGCCCCGCCTCGGCGCGGTCCACGTGCTCGTCGCCGAGCACGCGGCGGCGCATCTCCATGCCCCGGTCCAGGCGTTCGTCACTCATGCGCCCTCCTTTCGTAGTCCGCCAACGCCAGGTCGATCAGGGCCGCGGCCGATCCGATCGAGCCTTCGACACGGAGGTTGGCCTGCATCCGGTCGGCGTGCACCTCCAGCCCTTCGAGAACCTCGCGAGTGCGCGCCACCGCGCCCGCCGTGAGCCGGAAGGCCTCCGACACCGCCGGCCACTCGGCCTGCCATTCGCCCGCCGCCCGTTCGTGGGCCTGCACCATGGTGCCCAGCAGCAGGCCGGCCTGGGCCTGGACGCCGCGGGCGGAGGCGAGCGCCGCCACCGAGAGCGCCGGGTTGCGCTTGTGCGGCAGCGCCGACGACCCGCCCCGGCCCGGGGCCTCCGGCTCGGTCACCTCGCCCACCTCGGTTTGCGCGAGCAGGACCACGTCCAGCGCGATCTTGGCGACCGCGCCCGCGGCCACGGCCAGGGCCGCGCCCAGCTCCGCCACCCGGGCCCGGGCCGTGTGCCAGGGCAGCAGCGGCTCGGGGAGATCGAATTCGGCGGCCAGCTCGCGGCGCACGGCCAGGCCCTGATCGCCGAGCGCGGACAGGGTGCCGGCCGGTCCCCCCAGCTGCACCGCCAGCCGGGTGCGCCGGTAGGCGTCCAGCCCGTCGGCCGCCTCGAGCACCGCCACCAGCCAGCCGGCCGCCTTGAGGCCGAATGTAGTCGGCAGCGCCTGCTGGAGGAGCGTGCGCGCGGGCATGCTGGTGGCGCGGTGCCGGCGCGCCAGCCCGGCCGCCGCGGCCGCCACGCCGGCCAGGTCGGCCGCCAGCAGCTCGAGGCCCTGGCGGGCGACCAGCATCAGCGCGGTGTCGAGGACGTCCTGGCTGGTCGCGCCCCGGTGCAGGTGCTCCCGGGCCGGCTCGGGCAGGCGGGCCCTGAGGGCTTCCAGCATGGGCACCACCGGCGTGCCGGTGGCCGGCGCCTGGCGGCCGATGCCCGTGATGTCCAGGCCCCCAGCGGCGCACGCGGAGCTGATTGCCTCGGCGGCGGAGTGCGGGATCAAGCCGGCGCGCGCCTCGGCGCGGGCCAGCGCCGCCTCGAACTCGAGCATCGCGTGCAGCCAGGCCTGCTCGGAGACCGCGGCCGCCATCTCCGGCGTGGTGAAGGTAGGCCCAAAGAGGCGGTCCTCAGGCATGGCTGCGATCACCACCCTCGGTGAAGGCGCGCCGCAGATCGTCCGGCCAGGCCTCGGCTCCGGTACCGGCCACCGGCACATGCGCGGCCACAAAGTGGCCGCTGGCGGCCAGGGCCTCGCCGCGGCGGACCTTGAAATCCCAGCGTACCGAGGTCCGGCCGACCCGCCCCGCCACCAGCTCCACCTCGACCTCGTCCAGGAACCAGAGAGGCTGCTCGTAGTCAACCTCGAAATGGAGCCAGGGGGAAGAGCCGAACGTGCGATCGGCTACACCCAGGCGCGAGTGCAGCACCGCCTCCGCGGCCTCCACCCAACGCAGGACCGCCGCGTGCTGGTAGTGGCCGGAGGCATCGGTGTCCGGGTACTCGACCAGGCGGCGGATGCTGATCCGGGCCGGGTCGGGCACGCCGAAAAGCCTAATTGAGGCTTCGACCTCAACCGCCCAGGACGAGCGGCCAGGGGTCGTCCATCTCGCCGACTGGGACCTCGATCACGACCGGCCGGTCCTCCTCGAGCGCGGACACGATCGCCGCTCGCAGGGCGTCAGGGTCGCCGGCGCGGCGGCCGGCGGCGCCGAACGACTCCGCCAGCCGGACGAAGTCCGGGTTGTGGAGGGTAGATGCGATCAGGCGGCCGCCGTAGCGCTGGGCCTGGATCCTGCGCACGTTGCCGTAGGCGCCGTCGTTGAAGACGACTGCGATCACGTTGAGGCGGTGCTGCACGGCGGTGGCCAGCTCGCCGACGTTGAACAGGAAGCCGCCGTCCCCGGCGATCGTCAGCACCCGGCCCTTGGGGAGCGCCGCCTGGGCGCCCAATGCGAGCGGCAGCTCGAAGCCCAGGGTCCCCTGGTAGCCCGCGGTCAGGAAGGTGCCGGGCCGCAACACCGGGAAGCCGATCCGGCCCCAGTACCCGACCTGGGTCATGCCGTTGACGACGACCGCGTCGGCCGGCAGCGCGGAGCGGATGGCGGCGCCGAACGCGGCCTGCGGCTGCAGCGAGCCGGCTCGCTCCGCCGCCTCCGTGCGCACCGCCTGCAGGCCGTCCCAACCGGGCTTGGGGGCGTCGCCGTGGAGGCGCGCCAGCAGCCCCGCCAGTCCCACCCGCGCGTCGGCGGCCACCGCCAGTTCCGGATCCACGCCGCGCCTCAGCTCCTCGGGGTCGGCGTCGATGCGGAGCAGCGCCTGGCCGGGCGCCAGCCGCCGGCGCTTGCCCATCCCGGCCGCGAAGCGGGTGCCCACCGCCAGCACGACGTCGGCGGCGGGGAAGAGGACACCGGCGGAGAGCCCGTCGAAGGCGAGTGGATGGTCGGTGGGCAGGGCGCCCCGGCCGTTCATGGAGACCAGGACCGGCGCGCCCAGGCGCTCCGCCAGCTCCCGCAGCTCCCCACCCGCTCGCGATTGGACCACGCCGCCTCCGGCGGCGATCAGAGGCCGCTCGGCCGCCAGCAGGCGGGCCGCCATCCGGTCCAGGGCGGCCGGGTCCGGCGGTGGCTGGGGATCAGGCCGCGGCGCGGCGGCCGCGGGTTCGGCGGCAGTCGCCTCGAGGACGTCGAAGGGCACCTCCACCGCCGCCGGCCGAGGCCGGCCCGAGCCCATCGCCTCGAAGGCGGCGGCCACCAGCGCCGGGATGTCCTCCGGCCGGGTGGCGCGCCCGGCCCACTTGGTGGCGGATCGGAGGACCCCCAGCTGGTCCGGGATCTCGTGCAGCAGCCCCAGCTCGGACCCGATCAGGTCGGAGCGCACCTGGCCGGCCACGCACAGCACCCGCGAGCAGCACGCGTAGGCGGTGGCCAGGCCGGCCATCGCGTTGAGAACGCCGGGCCCGGGCACCACCGCGCAGCAGCCGATCCCGGCCGCCGAGACGCGCGCGTAGCCGTCCGCCATGTAGGAGGTGGCCTGCTCGTGGCGGGTGTGGATGACGCGGATCCGCGACTGCCGCGCCAGCGCGTCGAAGAAACCGTCGAGCTGAACGCCGGGGAGCCCGAACACGGTCTCGAGGCCGCGCTCGGCGAGCGCGGCCACCAGCAGGTCGCCCCCGGTCACGGCGTGTCTAACGCAGCGGCGTCGGCTGGAAGTCGGGCAGCAGCCAGGGCAGCGCCTCGGCCATCGGCGTCATCAGCGTCCGCCGGGTGCGCTGGGCGATGGCGTCGCCCGCCACCAGCGCCAGGGCCGCGCCGTATGCGGCGTGCTCGGCGGCGCGGCTGTGCTCGCTCTGCTCGTCGTGCTCGACCTCCCAGGAGACGACCGCATGATCGCCTTCGGTGAGGCCGTAGATGGCCTTGCGCGCGGCTTCCCAGGCGTCCGCGGCGCCGGTCTCCCTGACGGCGTCCAGCGCCGCCTGCTCGGCCTTCGCGAATTCCTCGCGACCAGACCTGCCGACGTGGTGATCCCAGCCCCACGCCGCCCGCTCGATCCCGGATGGCGCCAGCGTCCGGAAATCCTGGAGCAGCCGCTCCAGCGTCCGATCGCCGGGCCGGAAGCCGTATCCGTCAGCGTCCACGCGTCACCTCCTCAATGGGCGCCCCGCGGAACAGCCGGTAGCGGTGCTCGGGACGCCCGGGACCACCGTACCGGAGCGTGAGCTCGGCCGTCCCCAGGCGGCAGAGGTGGTCGAGGTAGCGGCGCGCCGTGACGCGGCTCACCCCGGCCGCCTCCGCGACCGCGGTGGCGGGCAGGCCCGAACCCGAATCCCGAAGCGCGGCCACCACCAGGTCGAGCGTGGCGTCCGAGAGGCCCTTGGGCAGGGAACCGGTGCGCGAGCTGCGGAGCGTGCCGAAGATGCGGTCGACGTCGCCCTGGTCGGCCTCACCCAGCCGCGCGATGCGGGCGCGGGCGCTCGCATAGGACGCCAGCTTCTCCTCGAAAGCGGAGAAGCGGAAGGGCTTGATCAGGTAGTGCACCACGCCGCCGCGCATGGCGGCGCGCAGGCTGTCCACGTCGCGCGCGGCGGTGATCGCGATCACGTCGACGGCCGGGTGGTCCTCCTCGCGCAGGCGGCGGAGCACCTCGAGGCCCGACATGTCGGGCAGGTAGAAGTCGAGCAGGGCGAGGTCGGGTCGCAGCCGGTCCACCTTGTCCAGGGCGTCGGCGCCGGTGGGGGCGGTGCCCACCACCGTGAAGCCGGCGACGCGGCCGACGTAAGCCGCGTGCAGCTCGGCGACCCGGTAGTCGTCCTCGATGACCAGGGTGCGGATCACGAGACGGCGGGCACGCGCAGGGGCAGGCGCACGGTGAAGACGGCGCCGACCTCATTGGCCACCTCGACATCGCCGCCGTGGCGACGGGCCACCTCCCGCACCAGCGCCAGGCCGATCCCGCGCCGGCGTCCGCCGCCGCGCGGCTTGGTGGTGAAGCCCTCCTCGAAGACCTTGTCCAGCAGGCGGTCGGGGACGCCCGCCCCGGAGTCGGCCACCCTGATCACGAGGTCCTCCTGCTGGGCGCTCACGGCCACGCTGACCCACCGTTCGCCCCTGGACTGGCCGGCGGAGTCGAGGGCGTTGTCGATCAGGTTGCCGACCAGGGTGATCAGGTCGTTGCCTTCCAGAACCTTCTCCGTGAGCACCGTGTCATCGGAGACCCGGAGCTCGACACCCCGCTCGGAGGCGATCGCGGCCTTGGCCAGCAGCAGGGCGCCGAGCACGGGATCCCCGAGGCGCTCGAGCAGGCTCTCGGTCAGCTCCTGGTGCACGCCGGAGGTGGCGGTGATCAGCTGCATCGCCTCCTCTGCGCGCCCCAGCTCCACCAGGCCGGCGATGGTGTGCAGCCGGTTCGAGAACTCGTGGGCCTGCGCGCGTAGGGCGTCGGTCAGGCTGTCGACGCCGATCCCGCCCGACAGTCGCTTCAAGTCGGTGCTGTCGCGGAGCGTGACCACGTGCCCGATCTCCTGCCCCCGCACGCGGACCGGGCGCCGGCTGGCGATCAGGACCCGCTCTCCGGCCAGCACCACTTCGTCCTCGTCGTTGAGGCCGCCGGCCAGGAACGACGCCAGCCGGCCCGCGGGCATGACCTGGGCGACCTTCTTGCCGACGGGGTCGCCGGCCAGGTCGAGGAGGCGGCGGGCCTCGGCGTTGGCGAGCGTGATGGTGCCATCGGCGTCGGTGGCGATGGCGCCCTCGCGGATGCCCTGCAGGCTGGCCTCGCGCTCCTCGAGCAGGCCGGCGATCTCATAGGGCTCGAGGCCGAAGGTCTGGCGCTTGAGCCGGCGCGCCAGCAGAGCCGACCCGAGCACCCCTAGCAGGAGCGCGGCCAGGACGGTCACCCCGTAGCTGGGCAGGTCCGACAGCAGGTGGCCCCAGACTCCGGACTCCAGGTAGCCGACCGAGACCATGCCCACCACCCGGCCGCCCTGGAGGATCGGCGCCTTGCCGCGAGCCGACACCCCCAGCGTGCCGGTCTGCACGCCCACCCAGGTGTGGCCGGCGAGGACCGCTCCTGGCGACTCGTCGACGGGCTTGCCGATCAGGGCGGGATTGGGGTGCGAGAAGCGGATCCCGTTGCGATCGGTGACCACCACGTAGGTGGCGCCGGTGGACGCGCGCACCTGCTCCGCGGTGACCTGGATGACGCCATCGGCGTCGCCCGAGGTGACGGCGTCCTGCACCGAGCCCATCGAAGCCACCGACTCGGCCACCGCCAGGGCGCGCTGCTCGTACTGGTTGTCGAGCTCGCTGTGGGCCTGCCAGATCGCCGCCACGGTGCCGGCCAGCGCGGCCAGCACGACGATGCCGACCTGCAGCGCGAGGATCTGGTAGGCGAGCGAGAAGCGGGTATTCAACTCGAATCGGGCCCCATCGTATCCCGGCGCCCCGCCACCCCGGACCGCGACCAAAACGACCACAAAGGCCGCAACGACCGCAAGCCTTCACGAGCCAGGTCCGCTCTTGCATGGTGCGTCATGCATTGGCACCGGCAATCGAGCTGCGGGGCGTAACCAAGCGCTTCCTCACGCCCAAGGGCGGCGTCTACACGGCGATTCGCGACCTCAGCCTGCGGGTCGCGCCCGGCGAGTTCTGCGCGCTGGTGGGTCCCACCGGCTCCGGCAAGTCCACCACGCTGGCGCTGATCTCGGGCCTCGAACCGCCCAGCCAGGGCGAGGTCGAGGTGCTGGGCAAGCCCGTCAACGGGGTCGGCTCCAACATCGGCTACGTCTTCCAGGCCGACGCCGTGTTCCCGTGGAAGTCGGTCCTCGACAACGTCGCGGCCGGGCCCCGCTACCGCGGCGCGAGCAACCGGGAGGCGCGGGAGCGCGCCCAGGACTGGATCAAGCGCGTCGGCCTGGCCGGCTTTGAGGACCGCTACCCGCACCAGCTGTCGGGCGGGATGCGCAAGCGCGTGGCCCTCGCCCAGACCCTCATCAACAGTCCCGAGGTCCTGCTCATGGACGAGCCCTTCAGCGCGCTCGACGTGCAGACCCGTTCCTTGATGGAGAACGAGCTGCTCGAGCTCTGGGCCGCCTCCTCCGCGACCGTGGTCTTCGTCACCCACGACCTCGAGGAGGCGATCGCGCTCGCCGACCGGGTCTTCGTCCTCACCGCCGGACCGGCCACCGTGAAGGGCAACTACCCGGTCGACCTGCCGCGCCCGCGCAACGTCTCGGAAATCCGCTTTCAGCCTCGCTTCGCGGAGATCTACGAGGAGATCTGGAGCGACCTCCGGGACGAGGTCCTGGTCAGCTATGAGCGTCAGAAGCGTAGTGGCGCGGCCTGACGCGGCGGCGCCGGCCGGCGCCTTCGCGGCAGACGCTGCACGACTACCGGACGAAGGCGCGGGCCGCCGGGCGCGGGCCGCTCGCCGGCGCCAGTTCAAGGTACAGGTCCTGCGCCTGGCCTTCGCGATCGTCTGGCTGGGCAGCTGGGAGCTGACCACCCGGGTCGGCATCGTCGACAAGTTCTTCTTCGGCATGCCCAGCGGCATCGTATTGCGGCTGTGGACGTGGATCACGGAGGGGACTGCGCTGGGCCCGCTCTGGGAGCAGGTCGTGGTGACGATGGAGGAGACCGTGCTCGGCTTCCTCGTCGGCTCGGTGCTGGGCATCGTCTTCGGAGTGGTCCTGGGCAGCAACCGGCTGCTGGCGGACGTGCTCTCGCCCTACATCAAGGCCGCCAACTCCATCCCTCGCGTGGTGCTGGGCGCCCTGTTCGCGATCTCGCTCGGCCTCGACCTCAAGTCCAAGGTCGCGACCGCGTCGATCCTGGTTTTCTTCGTGGTCTTCTTCAATGCCTTCCAGGGCGTCCGGGAGGTCGACCGCAACCTGCTCGCCAACGCCCGCATCCTGGGTGCCGACAACCGGCGGCTGACCACCGAGGTCATCCTCCCCTCGGCGCTCTCCTGGATCGCCGCCAGCCTCCACATCAGCTTCGGGCTGGCGCTGGTGGGAGCGGTGGTGGGCGAGCTCTTCGGCGCCACTCAGGGCGTGGGCGAGCTCATCTACAACGCAAAGAACAGCTTCGACGCCAATGGCGTCTTCGCAGGCATGGCGCTGCTGGCCGTGGTGGCGCTGGTTGCCGAATCACTGATCACGGCGCTCGAGAACCGCCTCATCAAATGGCGGCCCAACCCGGTCACCGACGTGGCCATCTGACGGAGGAGAAGTTGTATGAAGGTTTCCAGTCGCAGTCTCTTGATGGCCCTGGGGTCGATGGTCGCCCTGGCCGCCTGCGGAGGCACCAGCGGTTCGCCGAGCTCTTCGGCGTCGGCCGCGCCGGCCGATCTCAAGATCATGGTCGGCGGCCTCAACAAGCAGATCTACCTGCCCAACATGCTCACCCAGCAGCTGGGCTACTTCAAGGAGCAGAACCTGAACGTGACCCTCGTTGACGAGGGCTCCGGCCAGGGTTCTGAGGACGAGGTGATCGCCGGCAACGTGGACGCCGGCTCAGGCTCCTACAACCACACCATCGAGCTTCAGGCGGCAGGCAAGAACATGGAGACCATCTGCCAGTTCGGCATCGCGCCCGGCGAGGCGGAGATGGTGGCCTCCAGCAAGGCCGGCTCGATCACCTCGGCGTCGGACCTGAAGGGCAAGAACCTGGGCGTCACCGACATCGGCTCGGGCACCCACACCCTGACGCTGGCCCTCCTCGGCAAGGCCAACGTCGACTCCACCTCGGCCCACTTCGTCGCCGTCGGCGCCGGCGACACCTTCATCGCGGCCATCAAGCAGGGCCGCATCGATGCCGGCATGACGACCGAGCCCACCATCTCGCGTTTGGTCCAGAGCGGTGACGGCAAGGTGCTGATCGACCTGCGCACCCCGGCTTCGACCCGCGCCGCGCTCGGTGGGGATTACCCGTTCATCGGAATTTGGGCCAAGAACGACTGGGTCAACAGCCACAAGGACGTGTCGCAGCGGCTCGTGAACGCCTACGTGAAGACGCTCAAGTGGATGCACGCGCACACGGCCGACGAGATCGCCGCCAAGATGCCGCCCGACTACATGGCCGGCAACAAGGACCTCTACGTCAGTGCGCTCAAGAACCAGCTCCAGATCTTCGGCACCGACTGCAAGATGCCCGCCGGCGGTCCCGAGACCGTGCTCAAGGTCGAGCAGAGCTACGTGTCGAGCTTCAAGGGCAAGACCGCCGACCTCAGCAAGACCTACACCAACGACTTCGCCAACAAGGCGAGCTAGGGCAGACCTCTACTCCATCCGACAGTGGCTGCGCCGCCAGGCGCAGCCACTTCCCTTTTTAGGAGCGTTTTGAGAGCCGGGCTTCGAGCTGGTCGATGGCGGCGCGGGCCGCCGTCTTGCGGGGCCGCTGGTTGCCCGTCGCGCGCTGGGTGAGGTCGACACTGCCCCCGAAGAGGACGTCCACCACCGCCCCCACGACTCCGATCAGGAGCAGCGCCAACACGATCGCCAGCACGATCACGGCGTGTCCGCGGCCGAGCACGATCGGCGGCATCGGCATCCGCATTGGCTGAGGGTAAACCCGCATCTGCCGAAATATCGGGGTCGGCGCTTAGCCGGTGTTCTGGAGGCCCGCCGCCACCCCGTTGACGGTGAGCAGGAGCAGGCGCTCCACCCGCTCGCGCTCCTTGCCCGCCACACCCGCCCGGAGGGCGCGCAGGGCGCGCAGCTGGAGGTGCGAGAGCGCATCCACGTAGGGGTTGCGGAGCTCGACCGCCCAGGACAGCACGCGTCGTGCCTCCAGCAGGCGCGTGTGCCCGGTGACGGCCAGCAGGCGCTCGACGGTGCGGTCGTACTCCCCCATCACCCGCTCCGCGAGCTCCTTCCGGCGGCCCATGGCGAGGTACTGGACGGCGATCCGGCGGTCGGTCTTGGCCAAGCTCATCTCGGCGTTGTCGAGGAGCGCGTTGAACAGCGGCCACTCCGCGTACGCGCGGCGCAGCTCGGCGGCAGAGGCCACCTCCAGCCCGCTGCCGAGCCCGTACCAGCCGGGCAGGTTGAGCCGCATCTGCGACCAGGCGAACACCCAGGGGATTGCCCGCAGGTCCTCCAGCCGGCGGCTCTGGCCGCGGCGCGTGGGACGCGAGCCGAGGCGGAGGCTGCCCAGCTCGTCGATCGGTCCCACCTGCGCGAACCATTCCTCGAAGCCCGCGCTCTCGACCAGGCCGCGGTAGGCGTCGCGGGCGGCGGCATCCATGGCCTCGGCCAGGCCCGCGAACGCCTCGGCCGCGCGCGCCGCCCGGTCCTCCACGGCGCGCGTCGAGGCCAGCAGCACCGCCGACGCGGTCTGCTCGAGGTGGCGGCGGGCGATGGCGGGATTCCCGTAGCGGGCGAAGATCACCTCGCCCTGCTCGGTGACCTTGAAGCGGCCGCCGACCGAGCCCGGGGCTTGCGCCAGGACGGCGCGGTTGGCGGGCCCGCCGCCGCGGCCGAGCGCACCGCCTCGGCCGTGAAAGAGGGTGAGCGTCACCCGCCGGCGCCGCGCCCACTCCACCAGCCGGGCCTGGGCGTCGTAGAGCGCGAGGGCGGCGGAGACCGGACCGGCCTCCTTGGCCGAGTCAGAGTAGCCCAGCATCACCTCGACCCGGCGGCCGCCGGCACGCAGGCGCCGCCGCACCTCCGGCAGCTCGAGCATGCCATCCAGGGTCGCGGTCGCGCCCGCCAGGTCGGCGCCGGTCTCGAAGAGCGGGACCACGTCCAGCACGGGCGGCCGGCCGCAGGCTTCGGCCAGCGCGTAGACGGCCGCGATGTCGGCCGGCCCGCGCGCGAAGCTGACCACGTAGCGCCGGCAGGCGCCGGGCCCGAAACGGCGCTGGATCTCGGCCATCGTGCGCAGGGTGGCCAGCACCTCGGCGGTCTCGGCCGACAGGCTCCCGCCAGCGCGGACCTCGGCCAGCGCACGCTCGTGCACCAGGCTGTGCTGGCGTACCTCCAGCTCGGCCAGGTGGAAGCCGAACGTCTCCACCTGCCAGATCAGCTGCTGGAGCTCGCCATAGGCCTGCCGCGCCGCCCCGCCGGCCGCCAGCGAACGCTGCACGGCGCGGAGGTCGGCCAGCAGCTGTGCCGGGGCCTCGTAGGCGAGCGCCGCCGGTCCGGTGCGGGTGGCTCGGATGCGATCGGTGACGTGCAGCAGCAGCTGGCGATGGGGCTCATTCGGCGAGCGCGCCACGATCGCGTCCATCCGCTCCGGATCGGCGGCGCGGGCCTGTGCCAGCGCTTTCCGGAGCGACCGGCTGGGCGGGGTGGTGGCGGCGTCGGCGGTGAGGGCGCGCCCGATCCGGCGGCCGGCCGCCTCCAGGCCCCGGAGCACGTGGTCGGCCTGGATATCCATCGCCTGCCGCGTCACTGCGGCGGTGATGAAGGGATTGCCGTCACGGTCGCCGCCCACCCAGGTGCCCATGCGCAGGAAGGCGGGCGCCAGCGGCGGCCGGCGGCCGGCGGCTTCCGGCTGGAGTGCGCTGTCGAGCGCGCGATAGACCTCCGGCACCACCCGGAAGAGGCTCTCGTCGAAGACCGCCATCACGGCGCGGACCTCGTCCTGGGGCTGGACTTGGGTGCTCCGCAGCTGGGCCGTGCGCCAGAGCAGGTCGACCTCCTCCAGCAGGCGGCGGCGGGCGTCCCGGCGCTCGCCGTCTGAGACGCGTGGATCGTCGAACCGGTCGAGCTGGTCGCCGACCCGGCGGATCGCCGTCACGACCGCCCGCCGCCGCGCCTCGGTCGGGTGGGCGGTGAAGACCGGGTGCACCTCCAGCTCGGCCAGCAAGCGGCGCAGCCCGCCGTCACCGGCGTCGGCCCGCAGCTGGGCGACGGTGGCGGCCAGCGAGTCCGCGAGGGCAGCCTGGCCGCGGTCGCGCTCGCGCAGCGCCCGCGCGCGCTGGTGCTCCTCGGCCAGGTTGGCGAGATGGAAATAGCAGGCGAAGGCCCGCGCGACCTGCTCCGCCCGCTCCAGCGGCCACCCGGCGACCAGACGCTCGGCCTCCGCCTGGCGGGCGTCGTCCTCACGGGCGGCGATCACGGTCCGCCGCAGCCGCTCCACGTCCGCCAGCAGCTCGGGCCCGCCCCACTCCGAGAGGACCTCGCCCAACACCTCGCCCAGCAGCCTGACGTCCCGCCGCAATGGCTCCGGCATCTGCGCCCGGGCGCTGGCGCGGGTCGAGGTCCGCTCCCCGGTCACCCCCGCCCGATGAACGGCATCTTGGTCGCCATCAGGGTCATGAACTGGACGTTGGCGTCGAGCGGCAGGCTGGCCATGTACACGACCGCGCTGGCCACGTGCCGGACGTCCATGCGGGGCTCGATCTCGACCGAGCCGCTGGCCTGCTGGACGCCTCTCGTCATGGGCTCGGTCATCTCGGTGGCAGCGTTGCCGATGTCGATCTGGCCGCAGGCGATGTCGTGCTGGCGGCCGTCCAGCGAGGTCGAGCGGGTGAGGCCGGTGATGGCATGCTTGGTCGCCGTGTAGGGCGCCGAGTTGGGCCTCGGGACGTGCGCCGAGATCGACCCGTTGTTGATGATGCGGCCGCCGCGAGGATCCTGGCTCTTCATGAGCCGGATGGCCTCCTGGGTGCAGAGGAAGGCACCCGTGAGGTTGGTGTCCACCACCGCCTTCCACTGCTCGAAGCCAAGGTCCTCGAGCGGGATCGGCGGGGCGCCCAGGCCGGCGTTGTTGAAGAGCAGGTCGAGGCGGCCGAACGCGTCGTGTGCCCGGGCGAACAGCGCCCGCACCGAGGCCGGGTCGCTGACGTCCGTGGGCACCGCCAGCGCGCTGCCACCGGCCACCGTGACGGCCCTGGCGGTCGCCTCCAGTGCTTCGGCGCGGCGCCCAGCGAGCACCACCGCGTAGCCGTCGAGGGCGAGGGCCTCCGCGACCGCCCTCCCGATGCCGCTCCCGGCGCCCGTGACCAGCGCGACTTTCATCCCGCGATCCTAGCCGTCAGAGCCGGCTCAGGAGGCTCGGCGGTGGCGGCGTGGGGGTGCGGCCGGCGGCTCCGCAGCTCTGGGCGCAGCCAGCTCGAAGAAGGTGGTGACCACCCATTTGACGCGGTCGGCCTCCTTGAAGGCGATGGAGTCGATGCGCAGCCAGCGCGAGCTGCCGCCGGGGGGCTGGACCCTTGCCACCAGGCCGCGCAGCGGGCGGTCGAAGCGCAGGACATACCCGGGCGGGCGCATGGCGTCGGGCAGGGACACGCCGGCCTCCGATTCCATCACCCAGTCGCGACCGAAGATCCCGCCGCTCACCAGCTCGGCCTGCGGCCGGCCGGTCAGCTCTCCGGCCGCCCAGTTGGCGTCCAGCATGCGCCCCGCGGCGTCATGCAGCACAGCGCCGCAGCCCAGGCTGGACAGGAGAGACCGCAGCCGCTGCTCCGACTGGACGAGCTCGCCGCGCAGTCGCAGCGCGTCCAGCGCCGGCCCCAGCTGCGCGCCCAGCAGTGCCAGCAGACGGACCTCCTGCTCGCCGAACCCGGTGCCGGCCACGACCAGCGCGCCCAGCACCTCGGCACCCGTCCGGATGGGGGCGGCCAGCAAGCGCCGGGATTCGCCCGCCAGCTCGCGGTCGGCCGCCTCTGTCCACGGCGGCGAGGCCTCCAGGACCGCGCCCCGGCCGGCCACGGCCGCGCCCACCAGGCCGCGCCCGGGCTCGATCGACACCAGGTTGACCTGGCTGGTGGCCGCCTCCACCCAGTAGGAACCGCGCGCCGGATCGCGGAGCACCAGTGCCCCGCGCTGGGCGCCGACCAGCGCACCCGCCTTCTCCACCAGCAGGGTCGAGACCTCGTCGGTGGTCACCGCCGAGCCCGCCTCCAGCATCGCCTCGTTCAGCACTTCCAGGACCTGGATCCGGCGCCGTTCGAGGTCGGCCTGGCGGGTGCGGGCGATGGCCAGTCCGGCCACCTGCGCCAGCCCGCCCAGCAGCTGCAGCTCGGTCGCACTGAAGGGCACGCCATCGCGAGCGGAGGCGGTCAGCACCCCGAACAGCTGGTCGCCGCCGGCCACGATCGGCGCCACTGCCATCGAGCGCACGCCCGCCTGCTCCAGGGTGCCCCGCAGCTCCTGGCCGAGCGCGCTGAGGGGAACGTCGGCCGGGGTCCGGCCGGCCAGCACTTCGAGGAGCCGGGGCCCCGGCTCGAAGCGGTGGCCGCGCAGGCGCACCCCGAGGTCGTCGCTCTCGGCCGCCGCCTCCAGGCCCTGCTCGCTCAGCGTCCACACGGTCCCGCGGGCGGCGGTCTGTCCGCCGGAGTGGGAGACGAACCGGCGCGCCGCCGCGGCGATGTCGTCGAGAGCGCCCTGGAGCTCGGTGGCACCGTTGAGGCGGTTGGCGATGTCAAGCAGGATCCGCAGCTGGCGCTCGCGGACGGCGCGAGCCTCCTCGCTGTTGGCAGCGGCGCGGTGCCCCACGACCGCCATCAACAGGATCACGGCGACGTTGGCCTCGACCGACGTCCAGGCCAGCGCGGCGTCCAGGCCGAGCCAGGCCTGCAGCGCCACCGCGATCGCCGCCACCACGGCGGTCGCGCGCGCGGAGAGCAGCCAGGCCGCCAGCAGCACCGGGACCGCGGCGAAGGAGCTGACGGTCACCGTCTTCGGCGTCCACTGATCGATGGCGAAGGTGCCCAGGAGCGTGGCCACCGCGACCAGCCCGACGATCGGCTCGACAGCCGTCCCGACCAGCGCCTTCGGCCGCATCCAGCGCGGCAGGGTGAGATGGAGGCCGGGCCAGTGACTCAGGACCCGGTGCATGGACCTCCTTGGCTTTTCCATGTCAAAAAGGGGTCGAACAGGGCCATCTGCGCTGATTCGCCCACGTTAGGGCCATTTTACCTGATGAGTTTCCCAGGCGACCCCTCACATATGCGTGGTCGGGAACACGTCCTGGCTGGGCGCGTGCGCGCGCTTCCAGACCATCACCGAGCGCCGGAACTCGATCACCACCCGGCCCGCCTGGTTGTAGCCGCGCGTCAGCACCTTGACCACGCCCTGCTCGGGCCGCGATCGCGACTCGCGCACCTCGAGGACCTCGCTCTCCGAGTAGAGCGTGTCGCCCGCGAAGAGCGGGTGGGGCAGCGTGATCTCGTCCCAGCCCAGCGCGAAGCCGTTCTCGCTGACGTCGGCGACGCCCATGCCGACCACGATCGCCAGTGTCAGCGCACTGTTGACGAGGCACTGGCCCCACTCGGTGCGGGCGCCGTAGTCGCGGTTGAAGTGGATCTGGTTGGTGTTGCAGGTGAGGAGGGTGAACTGGATGTTGTCGGCCTCGGTGACCGTGCGCCCAAAGCGGCAGCGGTACACGTCGCCGACCTCGAAATCCTCCAGGAAGCGGCCCTCCCAGCCCGGTTTCAGGTTGCTCATCGGTATCCCCTCCTAGTAGGAGCGCGGCATGCCCAACACGCGCTGGCCGAGGTAGGCCAGCACCAGGTTGTTGCTGACCGGCGCGATCTCGAACAGCTTGGTCTCGCGGAACTTGCGCTCCACGTCGTACTCGCGGGCGAAGCCGTAGCCGCCGTGGGCGGTGATGCAGGCGTTGGCCGCGGCCCAGGATGCCTGGGAGGCCAGCAGCTTGGCCATGTTGGCCTGCGCGCCGCAGGGCTGGTCGGCGTCAAAGAGGGCCGCTGCCTGGTAGCGCACCAGGCTGGCGGCCTCCACCTGGGCGTAGGCCTGGGCGATCGGGAACTGCACGCCCTGGTTGGAGCCCACCTTGCGCCCGAAGAGCTCGCGGGCGGACGAGTAGCGGGCGGCGCGCTCGACGAACCAGTGCCCGTCGCCGATCGCCTCCGAGGCGATCAGGATCCGCTCCGCGTTCCAGCCGTCGATGATGTAGCGGAAGCCGCGGCCCTCCTCGCCCACCAGGTTCTCCGCGGGAACCTCGAGGTCGTTGAAGAAGCACTGGTAGGTGTGGTGGTTGAACATGATGTCCATGCGCTGGTACTCGAAGTGCCCGCGCGCGTCGCGAAGGTCGACCAGGAACACGGACAGACCCTGGGTGCGGTCCTCTACCCGCTCCGGCACCGGTGAGGTGCGCGCGAGCAGCAGCATCAGGTCGGAGTTCTCGACCCGCGACGTGAAGACCTTCTGGCCGTTGACCACGTAAGCATCGCCGCGGCGCACGGCCAGGGTCGAGATCTTGGTGGTGTCCGAGCCGGCGTCGGGCTCGGTGACCCCGAACGCCTGCAGCCGCAGCTCGCCGCTGGCGATGGCCGGCAGATAGCGCCGCTTCTGGTCCTCGCTGCCGTGCCGGAGCACGGTGCCCATGGTGTACATCTGGGCGTGGCACGCGGTGCCGTTGCCGCCAGAGCGATTGATCTCCTCGAGCACGATCGCCGCTTCGGTCATGCCCAGGCCGCCGCCGCCGTACTGCTCGGGGATCAGGATCCCGAGCCAGCCCTGCTCGGTCATCGCGCGCACGAACTCGTCGGGATAGGCCAGGCGCTCGTCGACCTCGCGCCAGTACTGGTCGCCGAAGCGCGCGCACGCCTCCCGCACCGCTCGCTGGATCTCGACCTGGTCGGGTGAGAGCGCGAGGTCCATACCTCGCAACTCTGACTGAATCGGCTATCCGCCGGTGGGGTGCTGCTCCTCTTCGGAGGGCGACTCCTGGTCGGGAGGCGGACCGCCGCCCGCATAACGGTCGTTGACCTGGACCATCTCCTCGCCCGGCGCCTGGCCCTGTGACGGCCGCTTGGGATCGCTCATGCCCTCACCGTACCCGAAACCCGCCGCGACTGGGCATGTGTGGACCGCACGAAGTTGGACCGTCCGCCGCCGTGTTAGAGCCGCCAGCCTCCAGTGTGCGGCGAGGGCCGCTCCCAGGCCTGGGCGGCCAGGATGACCGCGCGGTCCTCGGAGCGTCGGGAGCGCACGGCGCGCGTCATGACATGGACCACGCGGCGGGCAAGGTGAAACATGGCCAGATTCCCCCAGCAGTCAGAACGCCCGCCCTGGGGGAAGTACCTATCTGATGGTGGCCGCCTCCGCCAGGCGCTCGGCCTGGGCGATCGCGGGCGCGGCCATGAAGAGGACGAGCTCGTCGCAGCCCACGGCCTCGTAGGCCTGGATTCGCTCCCGGACCTGAGCGGCTTCCTTGGCGGTGCCCGCCCAGACGCGGTCGCCGTAGGCTCCGTAGTAGTCGCGGAGGCTGTGCTCGGCGCGCGCGTGGGCGTCCTCGCCGAGGGCGAAATAAGTGAGCGCCCGGTATTCCGGCCGGCCCTGACGGCCGGCGTGCTGCCAGGCCGCGTCGACCCGCGCCTTCATCTTCGTCAAGGCCTCCGGCGTGCCGCCTCCCTGCGTGTAGCCGATGCCGTACTTCACCAGGCGGTCGATCATCTGCTCGGCCCCACCGCCGAACATCAGCGGCACCGACTCGCCGTTGACGGGACGCGGTGTGACCGGGCGGTCGGTCCCCTCCAGCGGCTCGCCTCGCCAGGCGCGGTGGATCAGCTCCAGGTTGCGATCCCAGCGCCGGCCCCGATCGTGGAAGCCCATGCCGGTGATCGTGAAGTCGTCCTCGCGCCCCCCCACGCCGACACCCAGAACGAAGCGCCCAGTCGACAGCTGGTCCAGGCTGGCGGCCTGCTTGGCCAGCAGCACCGGTTCCCGGGTGGGCCCCAGCAGGATGTCGGTCTGGAGCCCGATCCGGCGCGTGGCGCCGGCCGCGGCCGCCAGCACCACGAGCTCTTCGTAGTTGGGGTAGGCGACACGGCCGATGGTGGCCAGCGAAGCGAAGCCGAGCTCCTCGGCCCGGCGCGCGATCTCCACCAAGATGCCGCCCTCGCCCACGTCGACCACGGCGTTGGGCAGCCCCAGCCCGATGCGCATGACCCTATTGTGCGCAACTGGTGATGAGGTCCTACGAGGTGACGGCGACGATCCGCGCCCTCCCGGAGCGAATCTGGAGCATCCTCACGGACGCCCCCGGCTACGCCGGGTGGGATTCGGGAATGACGCGCCTGGACGGACGCATCGGGCCCGGCGAGAAACTGACCATCTTCAACGAGGCCAACCCCAGCCGCGGCGTCGCGCTGAGGGTGGTCGAGTTCGAGTCGGGCCGGCGGATGGTGTGGGCGGCCAGCACGCCCTTGGGACTGTTCAAGGTCGTGCGCACGTTCACCCTTGCGCCCCTTGGCGCGGGCGAGACCAGGTTTCAAATGCGCGAGGAGTACTCGGGGCCGCTGCTGGCGTTGATCGGAAAGTCGATTCCCAACCTCGACCTCCTCTTCCAGAGGTTCGCCAGGGGCCTGAAGCAGAAAGCCGAGAGCCGGTGAGTTGACGTGCGGCCCGAACGTTTTCGGTGCAGCGGGAGGAGGGGAGGCGGCCTTTGACGGCCGCCTCCCGAAGGGTCTAGCTGTTGCCGATTGTGAACGCGGTGAGCGATTTCGACGCACCGTAATCGGCGTCGCCCGCAAACTCCACATCGACCTGGTAGCTGCCGGGTTTCTGGTCCAACTTGCTGATGGTGCAGGTCGCCACACCGGTGGCGTCGGTGGTACCCGAGCAACTGTCGTTGAGATCGCCGAGCGTAAAGCTCACGGTCTTTCCAGCCACCGGATCGCCGGAGTCGTCTTTCAGCGCGGCTGACAACGTGAGCGATTTGGATGGCTTGGACGAGGTCGGGCCAGTGTAGGTCAACGCCGTTGCATCCTTGTTGACCGTCAGCTGGCTGGTGCTGCTGCTGCTCGGGGCGTAGAACGCATCGCCAGCAAACGCAGCGGTGATCGTATGACTGCCTACGTTGCCCTGGCCGGCCGCGAAGACGTAGGTGGCCTGTGCCACCCCCGCGCTGTCAGTGGTCGCGGTCGCGATCGGTGTCGCTCCACCGTCCAGGAAGAACTTGACCTGACGGTTGGCGACCGGCGCCCCGTGATCGTCGATCAGAGACGCCTGCAGGTTAAGCGGATCGGTGACCTCGTTCGAGGACGCGGTCGTATTGGTAAGCATGGTCCCACGTCGAACGACGGTGACCATGACGGTGCTGGTCCCGGTCTCGGCAGGATTGTCGTCGGCCACGGTGACGACCACCGCGTAGACCCCGGGCACATTGAAGGTGTGAGTGACGTCCTGGCCGGCCGCGCCGATCGGCAAGGCCGGATCGTTGAAGTTCCAGGTGTAGACCAGGTTGGCGTTATCCTCCGCGCCCGGCGCAGAGCCGTTGGCGTGGAAGTTGACGGGGAGCCCCCATTCCGACGACATCGCCGGACCGGCGCTGACGGTCGGCGGGGCTTCCGCCACCGCAACGCTCATGGTCAGCTGAGTCTTGAGGCCCAGGACGTTCTGCGCTGTGACCAGAACGCTGTAGGTCGCAGCGTCCTCGAACGTGTGCTGGGGATTGAGCCCGTAAGCCACGCCACCGTCCGAGAAGTTCCAGGTCACGATGGGTGCCCCACAGGGATCGGACGCAGCGGCCGCGAAGGTGACAGGAGATCCTTCTGACGGCGCGGCTGTGACGACGCTGGCGCTGAGCGTGGGTGCGGTGACGTCGGGCTGGATCTGACCGAGATCCAGAGTCTGGTTGCCGGCTGTCATGTTAAGGGCGGCCGGGCCGAAGGGGCCCACCCCCAGCGTGACGAGATTGCTGTCGAAGACCGTGATGAAGGCGATCTCCGCAAACGCATGAAGCGAGGCGCTCACGCCAACGCTGACGTTCGTGGCGTAGCCGTTGCTGTTGAGCGAGTAGGTGAAGTCACCACCGGCGGGCTGAAGGCACGAGATGATCGTGTTATCGATCGGGTCGTTGATGGTGGCGCCCGATGGCCCGTTGAAGGTGAGGTTGGCGTCCGGGATCGCCTGGCCACCGGCAATGTTGGCGTGGCGGACGCTGGTCACCGGCCTGGAGCCGACGCTGACCGTGGTCGTGATGGGAATGTCCAGCTCAGCACAGGTGCCGATTGGGAAGCTGCAGTCGCCCACACTTACAAGCTGGATGTCGGTGGTTCCTGAGCAGCTACCGGTCGGGTCAAACGTGAGCGGGATCGTGCAGGGCATGGTTTGGGTTTCAGTCACGGTTGTGCTGCCGAGACTGATACCGATCAGCTCGCCGCTGATGTCGATCGAGTAGGTCACGTTCATAGAGCCCGAACTGGGCGTGTTCGTGAGCGAGATGTCGGGGTTGCTGCCCTGGCGCAGGTTGCTGGGTGTGTAGTTGACCGCGACCGGGTCGGGGGCGGTCACCCAGTTGACAACGGCGTGGACATCGAAGGTCACACTGGCGATGTCGGTTCCGTCGCAGCAGCTGATCGTCGTCGAGGGCACGATCGAGATCGGGCTTGACGTACCGGAGAAGCCGAGGGTGAGGTTCTGGGTGGCGGCAAAAGCGCCGCTGACCTGGAACAACGCGGTCGCGCTCGCGAGCAAGGCCGCGGACGCGACAAACATAGCTTTACGTAATGTCATTCTTCCTCCCCATAAGGACGCAACAAATTGGCCCATAAGGACGCAACGAATTGGGCCTGCGTTAACCCCCGTTGGCGACGTACACGGGCGTACTCTTAGACGCCCGCCAAAGCCTCACCTCCTCCCCCAGCCATGCGCAGAATCATATGCGCCGCGCGCGCGTCGTCAAGCACCAATTTACGCCGCGGCGGATCCGACGGCTTCCGCGAAATTGTTGACAACGCTGCCGAAGATCATTGGGCAGAACATCAGTAACATCATGCTGGCGACAAACGCACCGAACTATCCCTACAGCGAAGGTTTTAAACGCTACCGTTTGACGCTTAGCAGTAGCTTCTTACCGCCCGCGCGCAGGAGCACGATCATCAGCTACGCCACGTCCTGGCGCGCCAGCAGCACGCTGCTGAGCGCGGTCCCTACCACCAGCACCCCCAGGAGCACCATCAGCGACGCCCACTGGTCGGCCGGGCTGGCTACCGGCCGGTTGGCCAGGTGGCCGGCCAGCGACTCGGCGTAATGGCGGACGGAGACGATGGCCGGGCCCTTGCCCAGGCTGGCGATGCCGGCCTCCCAGATGACCACGTAGACGAGCCCGATGATCAGCGCGAACTTCACGCGCAGGCCAAACCCCGTGAACACCGCGGCGTAGGCGGCGACCGCCAGGGCGGTGGCCGCGGTCAGCGCCCACAGCAGCTGCCAGCCGGCGCCTGCCAGCAGCACCGCCACCCACACCGGCAGCAGGCTGAGCGGCAGCGTGATGGTGAGGGTGGCCGCCAGCGCCACCACCACGATGCGCCAGGCCGCCACCGGCCGCAGCCAGACGTAGACCAGCGTGCCCTCGGACGCCAGGTCGCCGAGCGAAGAGGTCGCGAACACCAGGGCCACGACCGGTGCGTACAGGCCGAGCGCGGCCACGTCGAGGAGCTGGAAGACGTCCTGCTCCCGGTGCGCGTAGTCGCTGGAGCGGATCGCGTAGGCGATCAGGTCGAGCAGAGCGCCTGCCGCCAGGAAGGCCGCCAGCCGGCCCCGCGTGACCGAGGTCCGGAGCAGGATCCGGTAGAGCGAGCTCATGAGGAGCGCCTCGCGACCAGGTAGCGGAACACGCTCTCCAGGTCGTCGTCCAGGGGCGCCACCTCCCAGAGGTGGACGCCCAGCTCGCGCACCAGCTGCACCAGCCGGCGCCGGAAGGGTCCCACCGTCCAGGTGTCAACCACGATCGCCCCCTCGCCCGCGGTCTGCACCGCGGAGACGGTGCCGGAGCCCATCAGCCCCGAGGCCAGGCGCAGGGGCTCGTCCGATTTGAGGCGGATCCGGTGCGGGCGATCGTCGAGGAGCTGGCGGATATCGTGAAAATCACCTTCGGCCGCCAGCTTGCCCTCGGCCAGCATGACGACGCGCGAGCTCAGCTCCTGGACCTCCTCCAGGACGTGGCTGGAGACGAGCACGCAGCGGCCCTCGGCGGCGAGGTCGGTGAAGAGCTGCGCCATGCGCGTGCGCTGGCGGGGGTCGAGCCCGTTGAGCGGCTCGTCGAGGATCAGGATCTGGGGGTTGTGGACCAGCGCCTGGGCCAGCTTGACCCGCTGCCGCATGCCCTTGGAGTAGGTGCTCAGCTGGCGGTGTGCATCCGGCTTCAGCTCCACCAGCTCCAGCGCCCGCCAGGCCGCGGCTGCAGGATCCGGCAGCCCCTGCAGAGCCCCGGCCATGGCCACGAAGTCGATGCCGCTGACCCCCGGCGGCATCTTCTCCTGTTGCGGCACCAGCCCCAGCGACTTGCGCACCTCGCGGTCGCGGCGCGGGTTGCGGCCGAGCACCCGGACCTGCCCCTGGGAGGGCGACGTCAAGCCGCACAGGATCCGGATCAGCGAGGACTTGCCGGCCCCGTTGGGCCCGAGCAGCGCCGTCAGGCCCGGCCCGATCGCGGTCGTGACCCCGCTCAGGGCGACCACGTCGCCGTACCACTTGGCGACCTCGCGGACCTCGATCAAGCGCGCGCTTCGGACCGGTAGCGCAAGGCCAGGACCGCAAGGCCGGCGAGCACCCAGCCCGCCAGGGCCGCGGCCACCTGCCAGTTCGCCAGGTTGGGATGGGTGGTGAAGCGCTGGTAGATGCGGTTGACCGCCTCCTGGGGCAGCTGGTTGGGCGCCAGCAGCGTGACCCAGTCCGGCGCCTTGAGCACCCCCTGCAGGATGCCGATCGCCGCCGCGCTGAGCACGAAGCCGAGGATGATGCCGGCCGAGGCGAAGGAGTTGCGGTCGGTCAGCGAGGAGACCGCGAGAGCCAGCGTGCCGAAGAAGATCGCCATCGTGAGCCCAGAGCCCAGGATCTCCGCCAGGGTGCGAAGGGCCGCGCCGAGGTCGGCCGCGCCGCGGCCCACGAAGGTGTAGCCCGCGAACAGGAACAGCACCGGCCCGACGGTCACGATCGCCATCACCAGCCAGGCCGCCAGCAGCCTGGCGGCCACGTAGGTCGCGGCGTTGAGGTTGGAGGTGATGTACATGCGCAGCGTTCCGTGGCGCCGGTCGGGGCAAATCAGCTCGGGCGCCGTGAGCGCGACGAACAGGTAGATCGCGGTCAGGATGAACCCGTAGAAGTCCGTATAGGTGGGCAGGCGCACGCCCGCGGGGACCACGGCCGCCACCACCACCACGATCAGGGCCGGGAGAAAGGCCCCGACCACCATCAGGCCGGGCACGATCTTGTAGCGGAGCGAGCGCTTCCAGCCCAGGATCCAGCCGAACGAATAGAGGACCAGCGACGCGAAGGCATAGAGGACGCCCAGCCGCGGGCCGATGTAATGCTGGAAGCGGCGGTCGGCGACCATCGCCTGCTGCGCGCTCACCGTTCCACCTCTTCGAGGTCGAACAGATCGCCCAGGCTGGGCTGGCCGCGCTCCATGCGCCGGAGCTCGAGGCCGAGCTCGGCGACGGCCTCGACCACCGCATCCTGGACGCCGTCGGCTCCCGGCGGGATGGTCAGCCGGAGGTCATCCTTGGCCGCGGTCGCCGCCACCCCCAGCGCAGCCAGCCGCTCGGCCAGCCTGCCGGCCCCCTTCACGACCTCGACGACCAGGGGTGTGCCGGTCCCGAGCAGGTCGGAGACCGCGCCGCTGCGAGCGACCCGGCCACCTTCCAGCATCACGACGTAGTCGCTGACCTGCTCGACCTCGCCCAGCAGGTGGGAGGAGATGAGGACCGTGAAGCCCAGGGTCGTCCCCACCCGGCGGACCAGCGCCAGCATGTCGTCGCGCTGGATGGGATCGAGGCCGTTGGTGGGCTCGTCGAGCAGCACCAGCTCGGGGTCGTGTACCAGCGCCTGGGCCAGCTTGACGCGCTGGCGCTGGCCGGTGGACATGGTGCCGATGGCCCGGAACCGCTCCTCGCCGAGGCCGACCTCGAAGAGGACGTCGCTGGCGCGGACCACCGCCGCCCGCCGCGGAATCCCGCGCATCTCGGCGAAGTGGCGCACCAGCTCGCTGGCCTTGACGTCGGGCGGGAATCGGTCATCTTCGGGGGCGTAGCCGATGCGCTGGCGGAGCCGGTAGCCGGCCTTCAGCGGATCCATTCCCAGCACCCGGAGAGCGCCTCCGTGCGGCTTCAGGACGCCGAGCAGGAGGTTGATCAGCGTCGTCTTGCCGGCGCCGTTGGCCCCCAGCAGGCCGGTGACCCCCTTCTGGAGCTGGAAGCTGACGTCGCTGAGCGCGAGCACGCTGCCGAAGCGGCGCTGGACGTGCAAGGCCGAGGCGATGGCGGGCATCGGGCGGAGACTACAGGTCGAGGGGCGGGTAGTAGGAGCTGGCGCCCAGCGCCCGGACTTCCTCCAGCCAGCCGGTCGCGTACACATCGTTTGGCGACTGGGTGCGGTCGACCAGGCTCCAGGCCTGGCGCTTCTGCGCCCAGTTCGCCGGCTGGAGGCGGTGCGCGATCTTGAAATGGGGTATGGCCAGGTCCGGCCGGCCGCCGCGCTGAAGGTGCTGGGCGAGCTCGAAGTGGGCGGCGGCCAGGCAGGCATCCGGAGACCGCTCACCCAATCGCCGCCCGACCTCCTCGGCAGTCAGTGCGAAGCGGCTCTGCGCGCCGCGGGCGACCCAGTCGCGGAGTGCGGCGGAGTAGCGCTCGCCATCCATCTTCAGCTTGCGAGCCTCGGCCATGACCTCGCGCAGGCGCGGCGTCGCCGTCTCGGGCGGCGGCTGGTCGAGGAAGGCGGGTCGAGCCGGGAAGGCGGGCTCCGGGGGACGCACCAGCGCGCCCGACTCGTCGATCCAGACACCCGTGGGAACGTTGACGATGCCGTAAAGATCGCCCAGCCGGTGGGCGGCGTCGAGCAGGCTGGGGTGCTCAGGCTGGGCGGCTTCGATCCAGCGTCGCGCCTCCTCCCAGCCCCGTATCTCGAGCGCCACCGTCACCAGCTCGAAGCCCTGTCCCTCGAGCTCGTCTCGCAGCTCCCGCCACACGGGCAGGTCGAACCGGCAGCCTCACCAGGGCGCCCAGGCCAGGACCAGCACCTTGCGGCCGAGCAGCGAGCTGAGCGTGAAATCTCCACCTCGCCAGTCCGGCAGGGTGAAGTCGGGAGCGCCGGCGGCGTCCAGGATCGGGCCGGCCGGCGGGCCGAGCGCCCAGAGACCGGCGGCCAGATCCTCGACCAGCGGCGCGCCCAGGCGGCCGGCCACCTGGCGGAGGTCGACGTCGGCGCTGGGCGGGAGCCCGAGCGGCACGCAGACCTCTCCGCGGCAGGCGCCTTCCGGCTTGAGCTCCCAGCCAGTAAGGCGCTCAAACTCCGCCGCCGAAACTCGCGGAGATGCGCTGACCACGCAGCAACGTTAGGACAGCGAGCACCGGATTGGCCGCGCGCCCGCGTCATCCCGTGCATAGCCGCACAAGCCGACCGCCCGGCGGGGGTGGGGTTGGCCCTGGGCGCCGGAGGCGTCCTCGGCGGCGCGTGGCTGGCGGGCGCCCTGGTTGCGCTGGCGCTGGAGACAGGCTGGGACCCGCGCCGCGCGTCGCACCTGCTCGGCACCTCGGCCGGCGCCGTGTTCGCCGCGCTGCTGGCGTCGGGGGTCCCGGTCAGCCGGCTCGCGCCCCCACTCTCCGGAGCCGATGACGAGTGGGTGCTGGCCGGCCTGGCCAGCGCGTCCTCATACCGGTGGCCGGCGCGCCTGCCGCGGCTGCTGCCGGGCTCGTGGGACCTGGTCCGGGCCGGCCTCCGGCCGCGGGGGCTGTGGCCGGCAGCCAAGCTGCTGGGCGGCTTCCTGCCCCGCGGCCAGATCTCGACCCATCCCATCCGCCACGCCGTGCGCGCGGCCGCGCCCAGGGGCTGGGCGTCGCATCCGAACTGCTGGGTGGTGGCTTGCGATTACCGGACCGGCCGGCGGGTGGCGTTCGGGCGCCCGGGCTCACCGGTCGCGAACCTCGCCGACGCCGTGGCCGCCTCCTGTTCGATCCCCGGCTTCTTCAGGCCGGCCTGGATCCGCGGCCGGCCGTACGTCGACGGCGGGCTCCATTCGCCCGCCAACCTCGACCTCCTGGGCGGCGAGGGCCTGGACCTGGTGATCTGCTTCAACCCTCTCTCCTCGCGATACACCGAGCCCGGGTTCGACCCCGTCCACAAGGCCGGCGAAGCGCTGAGCTGGCTGGCCGGCCACCAGGTCGACCACGAGGCTGAGGCGCTCCGGGCGACGGGCGTGCCGGTGGTGATGATCGAGCCGACCGCTTACGACCTGGTGGCGATGGGTCCCAACCGGATGGATGCCAGCCGCTGCCGGGCGGTGTTCCAGGTGGCGGTGCGCTCGGTGAGCCGCCAGCTGTGCGAGCCCGAGGTTCGCCGCCTGATCACCTCCGTCCTATCCTTTGGCCGTGATCTTCAAAAGCCCCCACCCGGACGTGGCGATCCCGGACTCGCCGCTGACGCCGCTGGTCTTCCGGCACGCGCAGCGGCTGGCCGACAAGGTCGCGATCGTGGACGCCGCCAGCGGCCGCTCGTACACCTACGGCCAGCTGTACGGCGCCGCGCGCAAGCTCGCCGCCGGCCTTCATGAGCGGGGCTTCGGCGAGGGCGACGTGCTGGCCATCATGTCGCCGAACCTGCCCGAGTACCCGGTCGCCTTTCACGGGGTAGCGCTGGCCGGCGGCGTCAACACCACGCTCAACCCGCTCTACACGGCGGACGAGATCGCCTTCCAGCTCCAGGACTCCAGGCCCAAGCTGCTGCTGACCATCCCGCCCCTGCTGGAAAAGGCGAAGGAGGCCGCGGAGAAGGCGGGCGTGAAGGAGGTCGCCGTCTTCGGCGAGGCCGAGGGCGCCACCCCCTTCCAGTCCCTGATGGGCGCCGGGGACCCGCCGGCGGTCGAGATCAACCCCGCCGAGGACCTGGTCGCGCTGCCTTACTCGAGCGGCACCACCGGCTTCTCGAAGGGCGTGATGCTGACCCATCGCAACCTGGTCGCCAACCTGGCGCAGACCGAGGTGGTCCAGGTCGTCGGCGAGGACGAGAAGATCATGGCCGTCCTCCCCTTCTTCCACATTTACGGGATGCACGTGATCATGAACCAGGGCCTCTTTCGGGGGACCACGATCGTGAGCATGCCCCGCTTCGAGCTGGAGCCCTTTCTGCAGGCCGTGCAGCAGTACCGGATCACGCGCCTCTTCCTGGCGCCGCCGATCGTGGTGGCGCTGGCCAAGCACCCGCTTGTCGACAGGTACGACCTCTCCTCGGTCGAGACCATCTTCTCGGGCGCCGCCCCCCTCGACGCCGAGACCGCGAAGGTCTGCGGCGACCGCATCAAGTGCCGCGTCAGCCAGGGCTACGGCCTCACCGAGACCAGCCCGGTCAGCCACTCGGTGTCCGACCGGGCGGCCGAGGTCGTCCCCGGCTCAGTGGGTCCGTCACTACCCAACACCGAGTGCAAGATCGTCGACGTCGCGACCGGCGAGGAGCTGGGCCGCAACCAGGACGGCGAGATCTGGATCCGCGGTCCCCAGGTCATGAAGGGCTACCTGAACAACGAGGCCGCCACCACCGCCTCCATCGACGCGGAGGGCTTCTTCCACACCGGCGACATCGGCCACATCGACGACCGCGACGAGTACTACATCGTCGATCGGCTCAAGGAGCTCATCAAGTACAAGGGCTTCCAGGTGCCGCCGGCCGAGCTGGAGGCGCTGCTGCTCTCCCATCCCAAGGTGGCCGACGCGGCGGTCATCGGCATCCCGGATGACGAGGCCGGTGAGATCCCCAAGGGCTTCGTGGTGCTCAAGGACCCGAGCGCGACGCCCGAGGAGCTGATGGCGTACGTGGCCGAGAAGGTGGCGCCCCACAAGAAGATCCGCCAGCTCGAGATCGTGGACGAGATCCCCAAGTCGGCCTCCGGCAAGATCCTGCGCCGCGTGCTCAAGGACAGGGAGAAAGCGGCGGCCAAGTCCTGACGAGGCGGCCTGAAGCACCGAGGGCGGCGCATTCTCCGGGGAGTGCGGGCATCCAGGCCCGGCTCATGGCGCGTACCCCGGGAAATGCGGCTTATCTGCGGGCCACGATGAAGAGGCGCCGGAAAGGGAACAGCGTGCGCCCGTCCGCGCGACGCGGATAGGCGGCCGCCACCAGCTCCGCATAGCGAGCCTCGAAGGGGTCGCGCTGCGCTTGCGGAAGGGCTTCCAGGAGAGGCACGAGGGCGCTGCCCTTGGTCCATTCCTTGACCGGATCCTCGCCCTCCAGCACCTGCAGGTATTCCGTCTCCCAGATGTCCAGGCCGGCCGCGCGCGGGGCCAGGAGGTCGTAGTAGAACGCGGGCTCGTGGACCGGGGGCGGGCGCAGCAGCGGCTCCAGCGCCTCCCTCCAGGGGCCATCGCGCGCGGCCTCGGCGATCAGCGTGTGTGAGGGAGCGGCGAAGTTGCGCGGCATCTGCACCGCCAGCGCGCCACCGGGCGCCAGCATCCCCAGCAGGGCCGGGAACAGCCGCTCATGGCCGCCCAGCCAGTGCAGCGCCGCGTTGGAGTAGATGACCCCGGCCGGCTCGGCGGCCTGCCAGCGGCTCAGGTCGGCCTCCTCCCACTCGATCTCGGGCTGGGCCGCGCGCGCACGCTCCAGCATCGGCGCCGAGTTCTCGACGCCCACCACGCCCGCCTCCGGCCAGCGCTCCTTGAGCAGGCGGGTCAGGTTGCCGGCGCCCGCGCCGAGGTCGTACACCCGCCGTGGGCGTTCGACGTCGATGCGGGCCAGCAGCTCCACCCCGGGTCGCAGCCGGTGGTCGGCGAATCTCAGGTATTGGACCGGGTCCCAGGGCACCCCGGGGACTAGCCGCCGCCGTGCACGACGACCTGTCCTTCGACCATGTCCACGAACTGGACCTCGAGATCGGAGAGCCGCTCGCCGACCCACTCCGCGCTGGCCTCGGCCCCGCGCTTGGCGCCAGCCTCGTCCAGAAAGGCGGTGAGCGAGATCAGCTGGTCGTCCGCGGGCCGGACCACGTGGTAGCTGACGAAGCCGGGCATCTTGTGCAGGCGGTCCAGCCAGTCGTCGTCGACCCGGCGGATGATCTCATCGGCCTGGCCGGGGGCAATCTTGTACTCGCGAATGGTCATGTGCATCCGCCAAGCATGCGCCGGCCGGGTGATTGAATAGGGCTGTGCAGCCGGGAGGTATGCCCAAGCCCAGCGAGCAGGCGAAGTCGGATTTCCAGGGCCTGGTGCCCGACGAGCCGGCCGTGGCGCTGCGGCCGATGTTCGGGAACCTGGCGGGCTTCGTGAACGGCAACATGTTCACCGGTCTGTTCGGTGAAGACCTCTTCGTTCGCGTCTCCGAAAGCGACCGCGAAGCGCTGCTGAAGGAAGGCGGCGCCGACTTCGCGCCCATGGCCGGCAGGCCGATGACGGGCTACGCGGTCCTGCCCGCCGGCTGGGCCGGCCGGCCCGACGCGACCCGCCGCTGGATCGGCCGCGCGCTCGAGCTCACGCGTGCCCTCCCGCCCAAGCAGCCGAAGGCCAAGACCGGCGCGAAGAAGGCGGCCAAGAGCCGGGGTTAGAGGTTCGGGTGCCGGTCAGAGCGTGACCTTGAAGTGGTACGCGGTGATGCGCATCCCCTGGTTGAAGTAGAGGCGATGGGCGTCGGCGCGGTCGGCGCCCGTGCCCGAGTCGAGGTGCAGCTCCCGGCAGCCCAGCCGCCAGGCCTCTGCCAGCAGCCACTCGAGGAGCGCCGAGGAATGGCCCTGGCGCCGGTAGCGCGCACGGGTCGAGAGGTCGTCGACGTACAGGACGTGGCCCCAGGCCAGGAAGTGCCCGGTACGGAAGCCGGCCGCCGCCACCGCGGCGGGCTCGCCTTCGACGAAGGCTGCCAGCAGCCGGTAGCCCTCCGGCCGCTGCAGCTCATTGACCTGGCGCACGAAGTCGGCCTCCGACACCTGGTCCGGCCGCAGCTCGAGCATCGCCTGGTAGGCGAGATGCGTCTCCTCGGGTCCCAGCTCGCGCAGGCTCACTCGATCCCTGCCTCCCAGCGGTTGAAGTCCAGCGTGACCACCGTCGCCTCCCCGCGCCGGTAGCGCCACACGCCGGGCGGCGACTCCAGCGTCGTGTAGGCGCCCCCGTGCAGGTCGGGGTTGGCGCGCCGCTCCTGGAGCAGGTCGCGGGTGAAGTTGAGGAACGAGCCTGAATGGGCTCGCTGCTCGGCCACCGAGCGCCAGTCGGAGCCGATCGGCAGCCAGGGCTCGACGTCCGGCTCGCTGAAGCCCGCACCCGGTCCCGGCGACCAGGGCAGTGGCGTCCGCTCCGGGTCGCGGCCCCGGCCCTGGCCGGGCATCCGGAGGTCGAGGGGGTCGCGCAGCCGGTCCGGGGGGACGGGCTGGTCCGCGAGCGCGATCTCGTCGCCCTGGTAGAGGAAAGGGGCGCCGCGCAGCGTCAGGAGCAGCGTCATGGCCACCCGCGCCTTGCGTTCGTCTCCATCGCACCAGCGGGTCACGAAGCGGGAGACGTCGTGGTTGCCGAGAGCCCAGCAAGGCTGCGCCGAAGCCGGCAGCGCCAGCTCGGACGACTCGACGACGGCGCGCAGCACGTCGACGTCGAACTCCGAGTGGGTGAGCAGGAAGTTGAAGTTGAGCTGCAGCTCATCGTCGTCGCCGTAGTACGCCGCCAGCCGGTTGACGTCGAAGAACCAGGTCTCCCCGACCAGCACCCGCTCGGGGTCGTAGTCGCGACAGACGCGGCGCCAGCTGCGGAAAACCTCGTGCACCTCAGGCCGGTCGGTCGTGTACAGAGGCTTCTGGCCGAGGCGAGCGGCGGCGGGGTGCATGTCGGGGGTGACCGGCGGATTGTTACGCAGGGCGCGGTCCTTGACGATCCGGTTGGCGCAGTCGATCCGGAAACCTGAGACGCCGCGGTCGAACCAGAACCGGAGTATGTCCTCGAACTCGCGGCGGACGTCAGGATTCCACCAGTTGAGGTCCGGCTGCGAGGGCAGGTACTGGTGCAGGTAGTGGCAGCCGCGCAGCGCGTCCCACTCCCAGGCCGAGCCACCGAAGACGCTGAGCCAATTGTTCGGGCGGTCGGTCCACACGTACCAGTCCTCGCGGGCCGGGTCCCGGAACCAGGGATGGCGGTCGGAGGTGTGGTTGGGGACCAGGTCGAGCAGGATCCGGAGCCCGCGAGCGGCCGCGTCCTGAACCAGCCGGTCCAGGTCCGCGAGGGTGCCCAGCTCCGGGTGCACGTCCCGGAAGTCGGAGACGTCGTAGCCGCAATCGTCGTCCGGCGAGACGGTGATCGGGGTCAGCCAGAGGGCGTCCACGCCCAGCCACTGCAGGTGGTCGAGGCGGCGGCGCACTCCCTCCAGGTCGCCGATGCCGTCGCCGTTGGAGTCCTGGAAGGAGCGTGGATAAACCTGGTAGAACACGGCGGACTCCCACCAGCGAGAGCTCATCGGGCGGCCAGGGCGCGGCGGGCCAGGTAGATGCCCACCAGCAGGGCGATGGCGCTCCCGCCGACCCAGTAGGCCCAGCGGTGACCGGCCAGGAACGCCTCCGCGCGGAGGCCGAAGACGGCGCCGACGCCGAGCCAAAAACCTGCCCACACCGCGGCCGAGATGGCCACGCAGACCGCAAACAGCCGGTAGGACACCTGGAGCACGCCGCAGGCGACTGTGATCGGGATCCGCAGACCGGGCACATGGCGGCCGAAGATGATGGCCAGCGCGCCGTAGCGGGCAAACCAGGCCTCGGCGCGGTCCAGGCGCTCCGGCGTGACATGGATGAGGCGTCCGATCCCGGAGTGGGCGAGGTCGCGGCCCACCCGCCGGGAGATCCAGTAGAGCGTGCTGGCGCCGGCCAGGACCACCAGCACGAAGCCCAGCCAGGCCGCCGCCAAGGGCAGCGCCGAGTGGGGCACGTGCGCGCCCGCGTACAGGATGAAGACGTCGCCCGGCGCCGGCAGCGGGATCCCCGCCTCCTCGATGTAGAGCAGCGGATAGGAGGTGAGGTAGCCGCGACCGGCGAGCTGGCCCAGTCCCCAGGAGGTCCCGTCTCCGGTCAGGTCCGGCAGGTCGGCCTCCAGGATCGCGACCGCCAGGACGCAGAGCGCCAGCGTGAACGCGAGCGCGAAGAGCGCGACCCGGGGCGTGAGCCTCAGCTGGCGGCTGCGCTTCCGGGTGCGGACGCTCACCGGATCATTCTGGATGTGCACGTGTCTTCACATGCTTCAGGAAATCCTGAGAAATTCCTGAACTGCAGGTGAGGACTTGGGAGCACCCCAGGCCGCATGCTGCAGTCATTCGCCATTGGGGGCCGGGCCGGCGGGCCCGGCCCTCAGACTTTTCTCAGATCAGGTAGTCGTAAAGGAGCTCCTCGCTGCTGAGGAGCCGGCAGTTCAGCTGCGAGTCGCGCATACGCTCCTGCAGCGGCGCCAGGTCGGCCTGGTCGCGCAGCTCGATTCCAACCAGCGCGGCCCCCCGCTCCTTGTTCGTCTTCTTCATGTACTCGAAGCGCACGATGTCGTCGGTCGGCCCCAGCGCCTGGTCGACGAACTTGCGCAGCTGCCCCGGCTTCTGCGCGAACTCGACGATGAAGTAGTGCTTGCGCCCCTGGTGCACCAGGCTGCGCTCCATGATCTCGGGGTAGCGCAGGATGTCGTTGTTGCCGCCGCTCAGGATGCAGACGACGGTGCGGCCGCGCAGGCGCCCGGCGATCGAGCCGAGCGCCGCCACCGAGAGCGCGCCGGCGGGCTCGGCGATGATGCCCTCGTTCTGGTAGAGCTCGATGATCGTCGTGCAGACCTGGCCTTCCGGCACCAGCACCACGTCCTCCAGGTGGCTGCGGCAGAGGTCGAAGGTCAGCTCGCCGACGCGCTTGACCGCGGCGCCGTCGACGAAGGTGTCGATGCTGTCGAGCGCGACCACCTCGCCGGCGCGGAGGGCCGCCGTCAGGGAGGGGGCTCCGGCCGGCTCGGCGCCGATCACGGCGACCCCGGCGGCCCGCGCCGAGAGGTAGGTCGCGATCCCGGAGATCAGGCCCCCGCCGCCCACCGCCGCCACCAGCACGTCCGGCGCCGCGCCCAGCTCTTCCATGACCTCGCGGGCGACCGTGCCCTGGCCCGCGATCGTCAGCGGATCGTCGAAGGGATGCACGAACACCGCGCCCTGCCGCCGGCAGTGCTCGACCGCGGCCTCGTCGGCGTCGTCGTAGGAGTCGCCGAGGAGGTGCACGTCGACCCACTCCTTGCCGAAGCGCTGCACGCGCTCGATCTTCTGGAGCGGCGTGACCGCCGGCATGAAGATGGTGGCCCGGATGCCGAGCGCGGCGCAGGCGAACGCGACCCCCTGGGCGTGGTTGCCGGCGCTGGCGCAGACCACGCCCCGGGCGGCCTCCTCGGGGCTGAGACGCGCGATCCGGTTGTAGGCGCCGCGGATCTTGAACGAGCGCACCTCCTGCAGGTCCTCCCGCTTCAGCAGCACACGGGCGTCCAGGAGCTCTGACAGCCGCTTGCTGACCTGCAGCGGCGTGCGCGACAGCACCGGGGCCAGCAGCTCGGCGGCGGCGTCGACCGCGGCGACCCAGTCCAGCACCTGCATAGGGCGGGTATTCTCCCGCATCGGGCAAGCGCGGGACCCCCGGCCGCTCAATGATGGCGGCTATGTCTCAAACCGATGCGCAACCGATGGGGACCCCGGACCTCAGCCATCACATCCGCCATGTGCCGCGCCTGGTCAGGACGCCCGAGATTCACATCCGGGTGTTCGGCGCGGGCCAGCTCGACCGGCTCAACGGCAGGATCGCGGTCAGGGCGACCTCGGTCCTCAGCAGCATGTGGTTCTTCTGGTTCTGCGTGCTGCTCGACATCGCCGAGCTGCCCGCCGTGATCCAGGCGGCGTCGCCGGTCGTGGTCGTCAGCTACATCTCCCAGACCGTGATCCAGCTCCTCGCCCTGCCCCTCTTGGGCACCGGGCAGCGGATCATCGCCGCGGCGCAGGACGCGCGGGCCGAGGCCGACCACGAGACGCTGACGGCCCTCCACGCGATCAACGTCTCCCAGCTGGAGATCCTCCTGCGCCTCGATCGCGCCGGTCTGCGCTGAGGCCGCCGCCCTGGCGGCCCTACACTGGCAGCCTGGGCGGAAGCGACCTTTCGCAAGGGGGAACCGGAATCACAGCCACTGCCAACGTTCTCGTCGTCGAGCTGGCGCAGCCCGAAACAGGCGCGCCCAACTACAACGGCGCGGATCGCCAGGAGCTCGAAGGGCGCCTCCTCGCGCACGGGCTCATCAGCGCCTCCTTGCGGCAGGGCGAGCTGATCGCCATGGTCGCGGCTTCCGAAGGCACGACCGCCGACCAGATCGTCGAGCTGATCGCGGGCGCGGCCAGCCGGCCGCCGGGCAGGGTGCGGCTAGCGAAGCCTTCCCGGTGAAAAGCGGCTGACGTCAAGCGGGGAACGCCCGTCGACGGCCAGCGCCGCCGCGACCTCGCCCACCGCCGGGGCGTGCTTGAAGCCGTGGCCTGAGAAGCCGCCCAGCAGCGTGACGCCGGGCAGCTCGGGCAGGCCGCCGATGATGAAGTCCCCGTCCGGGCTGTTGTCGTAAAGGCAGGCGGTGAAATCGCCGGCCTCGGCGCCGGCGCCCTCCAGGAGGTCGCCGAGCACGCCGCCTTCGACCATCGCCAGCTCCTCCGGGCGCGGCGCGGGGTCGACCGCGGGCGAGGTCACAGGGATGCCCGTGATCGGGAAACCGACCTTGATCCGGCGTCCATCCTGGGTTGGAAAGCCGAAGGCCAGGATGCGCTCGCGGTGGGCGTGCGAGCCCTCGATCGCGGTGCCGGCGCGCGCGCTGTTCTCGCGGATGAACATTGGGAAGCGGTCGGGCGCAAAGCGGGCCGGGTCGCGCACCGGCACCCACGCGAAGAAGTGGCGCTCGATCCCGATCGAGCTCGCCAGCCCCGGGACCAGCGAGCCCAGCCAGGTGCCCACCGCGACCACGGCATGGCGCGCGCGCAGGGTGCCGCCCGCGGTCTCCAGCTCAACTCCGGTGGCGCCGGCCGCCAGGCGCTTGACCTCGCAGCGGGTGCGCACGGCGGCGCCCAGGGCGGTGGCTAGCTGGAGCGCCGCCGCGATCGCCTGCTCGGGGCTGATGTAGCCCGCGTCGGGATCGAACAGCGCCCGGTCCGAGTCGGCGACCCGGTGCTGCGGGTAGCGCGCGCGCAGGGCGGCGGCGTCCAGCAGCTCGTGGTCGACCCCGGTGCGCAGCGCCGACTCGTGGCCGCCGCGGACCAGCTGCGAGCCGGCGGCCCCGATGATCAGGAGCCCCGTCCGCGTGAACAGCGGGCGCCCGGTCTCCCGCTCCAGCTCCGACCACAGCTCGAAGGCACGGTTGGCCAGCGGCACGTATTCGTCGCCTTCGAACTGGACGCGGCGCAGGATGCGCGAGTGTCCGTGCGAGGAGCCGAGGGCGTGGGGCGGGTCGAAGCGATCGAGGCCGACCACCGCCACGCCCCGCCTGGCCAGGCGCCAGAGCGCGCAGCTGCCCATGATCCCGAGGCCGACCACCGCGACCTCGAAGTCCTGCTCAGCCATCGGCGTCGACCGCGTAGTGCTCGGGCAGCCTGACCAGGCGATCGGGCTCGCCGAGGTAGCGCACCGACACCCCGTACTCGCGCTCCGCAGCCTCGATCGTCACGTACCCGTTCACGACGTCCCGGAGCACCGCCTCCGGCGTGCGCCGCCGGGGATCGCCGTAGCCGCCGCCGCCGGGCAGCACCAGGTTGACGCGGGCGCGATTCGGCAGCGGGACCAGGCGCTTGGCGGGCGGCCGCTCACCGGAATCGAGGTGGAACGAGCCGAGCGACCCCGGCGCGCCCCCCTCCAGCCCCGCGCCCGGGAAGCGCGTGCGCTCGATCAGCGTCGATACGCCCCAATGGCCGTCGCCCCGGTAGGAGACCTCGGCCGCCTGCGCGAGCCCGCCCCGCTGCCGCCCGGCGCCGCCCGAGTCCGGCACCAGCTCCTTGCGGTGCATGACCAGCGGCGCCCAGGTTTCGACGACCTCGGCCGGGACACCCGCCACGCCGGAGGGATAGCCGTTGGTCTGGAGGCCGTCCTTGCCCGCCCGAGCGCCGGCGCCGCCAGACTGGAAGAGCGAGAACGTGAACAGGCGGTGCGACCCCGGCCAGGTGCCGCGCCAGACCGTCAGCCAGAGCGCATCGGCGCCGCCCGCCATCAGACGGCCGGGCAGCGCCTGGACCAGGGCGGCATAGATCGTGGCGGGGATCATGTGCCCCAAGAGGTGGCGGGCTGCCACCGCCGCCGGCTCCCGGCAGTTGAAGATGCAGCCTTCGGGCGCGGTCACGCGCACCGGCCGGAATGAGCCTTCGTTGTGCGGCACCTCGGGGTTGACCGCGGCTTTGATGGCAAATGACGCGTACGCGTGTGTGTAGTTGAGGACCACGTTGAGCCCGTTGGCCATCTGCTCCGAGGAGCCTGTGAAGTCGATGGTCGCGTGGTCGCCTTCGATGGTCACCGCCACCACGATGTGCACGGGCTGGTCGTCGAAACCGTCGGCCCAGTTCTGGCTGCGATAGGTGCCGTCGGGCAGGGCCGCGATGGCGTCGCGCAGCGCGCGCTCCGAGCGCTCGATGATGGCGTCCGACAGGCCGTCCAGCTCGTCGAGCTCGAACTCGGCCAGGAAGCGGACCAGCTCCCGCGCCCCGACGTCGTTGCAGGCCGCCTGCGCGTAGAGGTCGCCGATGGTCTCGTCGGGCACGCGCACGTTGGCGCGGATCAGCCCCACCAGGTCGGCGTTGGGCTCCCCGGCCCGGAAGAGATGCATGATCGGGATCCGGATGCCCTCCTCGTACACCTCGGTCGCGGCCGCACCGTAGACGCGGCCGCCCACGTCCGGGGAGTGGCAGCAGGAGGCGAAGTAGGCGATCACGCGCCCGCCCAGGAAGACCGGGGTGAGCACCGTCATGTCGTTGATCTGGCCCGCCGTCATCCAGGGATCGTTGGTGATCAGGACGTCGCCCGGCAGCAGGCTGGTGGCCGGGATGGCGGCCAGGAAATGACGCACACCGGTGGCCATGGCGTTGATGTGGCCCGGCGTGCCGGTGAGCGACTGCGCGACCATCTGGCCGCGCGAGTCGAAGACGCCGCAGGCAAGGTCCTGAGACTCGCGGACCACGGTCGAAAAGGCGGTCCGCATGAGCGTGACCTGCTGCTCGTTGACGACTGACAGCAGGCGGTTCCAGAGCACCTCCAGGGTGAGCACGTTCACGGCAGCGTGCCCTCCTCCCCTCCGGGGAGGGGTAGGGGTGGGGTCGGCGTGACCTCGACCACGAGGTTCCAGCTCCCGTCCACCGAGCAGGCGGCGCCCGGCCCGACCACCAGCGTCGACTCCCGCTCCTCGACGATCGCGGGCCCGGTGAGCCGGGTCCCCGGGCCCATGCGATAGCGGTCGTAAACCGGGACCTCCGTCATGCCGCCCAGCTCTGGCATCCAGGCCTGACGCGAGCCCTTGCGCGCCTCCCCGGCCTCGCCCGCGACCCGCAACTCGAGGCTGGGACGGGGGCCCTCCGAGCGCACCCGCCAGGTGACCATCTCGAGTGGCACGCCGGCTGGGCCGAGCCGGTCGTAGAGCCGGCGGTACTCACGCTCAAAGGCGGCCCGCAGCGCAGCACCGTCCCCACCCCAACTCTCCCCGGAGGGGAGGGGGACTCTGATCTCGTGACCCTGCCCGACATAGCGCATATCCACCTCACGCCGATGGACCACAGCGCCGGCCAGCAGGGCCTCACCCTCAGCCTCCATCTCGGTGAAAAGCCGCTCAGCGCGCGCCCAGTCCAGGCCGTCCAGCGCCACCGGCCAGGAGCGCACGAAGTCGAAGGCCAGGGGGGCGGCCAGGAACCCGATCGTGCTCAGCACTCCCGCCCCGTAGGGTGCCAGCAGGCGCGGTGACCCCAGCGCGCGGGCGACCCGGTAGCCGTGGACCGGCCCCGCGCCGCCGAACGCGAACATGGGCAGCGCCCGCGGGTCCTGGCCCCGCTCCAGGACGTGCACGCGGGCGGCGCCGGCCATGCCCTCGTTCACCGCCTGGTGGATGCCCCAGGCGGCCTCCAGGACGGAGAGGCCGAGCGGCCGCGCCACCCGGTCCTCGATCGCCCGCTGCGCGGCGCCGGGGTCGAGCGCCATCCGGCCGCCCAGGAAGAATCCGGGGTCCAGGTAGCCCAGCACCAGGTCGGCGTCGGTCACGGTCGGCTCCCGGCCGCCCAGGCCATAGGCGGCGGGCCCCGGGTCGGCCCCCGCCGAGTCGGGGCCGACGCGGAGGAGGCCCAGCGAGTCGACGCGCGCGATCGAGCCGCCGCCGGCGCCGATCTCGATCATCTCGATGACCTGGGTCTTGATGGGCAGGCCGGACCCCTTCTTGAAGCGGTAGCGGCGGTCGACCTCGAACTCTCCCGCCAGCAGCGGCTCGCCGCCGGCGATCACCGCGAACTTGGCGGTGGTCCCCCCCAGGTCGAAGGAGAGCAGGTCTTCGACCCCGGCCGCCCGGCCGTGGTGGGCGGCGGCCAGCGCGCCGCCCGCGGGGCCGGACTCCAGCAGCCGGACCGGGAACCGGCTCGCCGTCTCCGGCGTGGCGACGCCGCCCCCGGACAGCATCAGCCGGAAGGAGCCGGCGAATCCCAGGTTGGCGAGGCGCGACTGCATCTCGGCCAGGTACCGCTCGGTCCGGCGCTGCACATAGACGTTGGCGACCGTGGTCGAGGTGCGCTCGTACTCCCGTATCTCCGGCACCACCTCGGAGGAGATCGAGACCCTGGTGGCCGGGGCGACGCGCAGCACGGCGTCGCGCGCCGCGCGCTCGGCGCCGGGGTTGGCGTAGCTATGCAGGAAGGAGATCGCCACCGCCTCCACGCCGGCCTCCGCCAGCTCGCGCGCCAGGCGCTCGACGAAGGCCACGTCCAGGTCGCGCGCCACGCTGCCGTCGGCCAGCGTGCGCTCGGGCACGTCGAAGCGCAGGTACCGGGGCACCAGCGGCTCGGGCAGCTCGAGCTCGATGTCGTAGAGCTCGAAGCGCGCTTCCTTGCCGATCTCGATGGCATCCCGGAAGCCGGCCGTCGCCAGCAGCGCGGTGCGGGCGCCCTTGCGCTCGATGATGGCGTTGGTCACCAGCGTGGTGCCGTGGATCACCTGCCCGGCCTGCGCGGCGCCGATGCCGGCGCGGCCCAGCGCGTCTGTGAGCGCGGCCTCCACCGCGCGCGAGGGATCAGCGGGCGTGGTCAGCGCCTTGGCGACCGTGAACTCGCCGCTCGCGTCATCGACCAGGATCAGGTCCGTGAAGGTGCCACCGATGTCGACGCCGACGCGAACGGCCAACTAGCGTTCGGGCAGGTTCGGGTACCTGGAGAGCGGGAAGATGTCGACCTGCGGCGAGCGCTGCTGCGCCAGCAGGCCGCCGTCGGCCACCAGCATGGTGCCGTTGACGTAAGCGGCGTCGTCGCTGGCCAGGAACACCGCCGGCCCGGCCAGGTCTTCCGGCTCTCCAACCCGGCGCAGCGGGATCGTCTCGCCGCGGCTGGCCTTGGTCTGCGCGTCCATGCCCTGGGTGTCGATGGAGCCGGGCACCAACCCGCACACGCGTACGCCGTAAGGGCCGAGGTCGAGCGCCATCGCCCGCACCATGGCCTCGATGCCGCCCTTGGTGGCGTCATAGGCGACGTTGCCCCGGTGCGCCTTGGTGGCGCCGCCCGAGGACATGCAGATGATCACTCCCGAGCCCTTGGCGGCCATCACCCGAGCGGCCCGCAGGCTGCAGTTGAAGACCCCGCCCAGGTTGACGTCGATGATCTTCCGCCACCAGGCGTCGTCCGCCTCCAGGAAGTGGCGCTCGGTGTTGACCAGGCCCGCGTTGTTGACCAGCACGTCGATCGTGCCGTGCCGATCCTCCACCGCGCCGAACAGGCGGTCGCAGTCGGCGGGCGCTGACACGTCGCACTGCACCGCGACGCCGTGGCCGCCCGCTTCGGCGATGGCCTGCGCGACCTGCCCGGCTGTCTCCTGGTTGACATCGGCGACCACGACCCGCGCACCCTCGCGCGCGTAGCGGAGGGCGATCGCGCGCCCGATGCCGGCGCCGCCGCCGGTGACGATCGCAACCTTCCCCGCCAGGTGTGCTTCAGACATCCCGACAGGGTATTCGCTGCGATTACTCGGGCGTGACGTAAGCGGCGGTCAGGCCGCCGTCGACGAGCAGCGTGGCGCCGTTGACGTAGCTGGACTCGTCGCTGGCCAGGAAGAGCGCCGCGCTGGCGATCTCGCCGGCCCGGGCCAGCCGGCCCATGGGCAGATGCACGCGGCGCCTCTCGTAAGCGCCCTTGCTCTCGGCGAAGAGGCGCATCAGCATCGGGGTCTCCACCGGGCCCGGGCAGAGCGCGTTCACGCGTATCCCCTGGCGCGCGAACTGGACCGCCAGCTCCCGGCTCATCGAGAGCACCGCGCCCTTCGACGCGGTGTAGGCGATCTGCGAGGTGGCCGCGCCCACCAGGGCCACGAAGGAGGCCACGTTGATCACTGAACCACCGCCGCGCTCCAGGAGGTGCGGGATCCCGTACTTGCAGCACAGGAAGACGCCGCGGGCGTTGACCGCCTGCACGCGGTCCCAGGCCTCGGGCTCGGTGACCAGGATGGAGTCGTCGTCGGGCGGCATGATGCCGGCGTTGTTGTAGAGCACGTCGATGCCGCCGCAGCGCGCCGCGGTCTCCGCGTAAAGCGCCCGCACGCTCTCCGGGTCGGTGACGTCCACGGGCTGGAAGAAGCAGTCGGGGCCGCACTCGGCCGCCGTCCGCTCGCCCGCCTCGCGCACCACGTCGGCGACGCAGACCCGCGCGCCCTCGCCCGCGAAGAGGAGCGCGGCCTCGCGCCCGATGCCGCCCGCGGCGCCGGTGATGACCGCGACCTTGCCGGCCAGCCGGCCCGCTGCGGAGCTTCCCACCCGGTCAGCTTCCCACACGATCCGCGCGCCGGGTTGACGGCGCCGGGTTGGGCCCTGGGGTCAACTCCACTGCCGGGATCAGAAGCGGGTGCGGGCGGCGAAGACCATGATCGGGACCCCGAGCACCAGCCCGACGCAGGTGAGGCAGAGCAGGACCGCGCTGACCCAGGACATCGCCAGTCCCCAGCCGGCGCGCCGCACCACTCCGATCAGCGCCAGCAGCAGCGGCACGGCCAGGAACACGCAGCCGATGGCGATCAGGACCTCGGTCGTCTGCGTGGACGGATCGTCCGGTGTGCCGGCCGCGGCGATCAGGAAGATCAGGATCGCGAAGACGACCAACGCCAGCGACGCGGCCAGCGAGATGATCAGCCAGGTCGGCGTGCCGGTGCGTGGCGCCGGCTGCTGCCAGGCGGGGCGCGGCTGCTGGTAGTAGGGCTGCTGCTGATAGGGCGCCGGCTGCGCCGGCGGCGTGTAGTAGGGCGCCGGTTGCGCGGGCGGCGTGGAGTAGGGCTGCGGCTGGAGAGGCGGCGTCGGCGGCGGCACCGGCGCGGCCAGCGGCGGCGGAGTGGGGGCCGGGCCTGGCGGAGGGGTGAGCGGCGCGGGCGGCCGTGTGGCCGGAGCCACCGGCTCGGCCATCTCCTCGCCGGCCGGCGACTCGTCGGCCGCGGCCAGCGCCCGCACCATCTGATGGCAGGTCTTGTAGCGGTCGCCGGGCTCCTTGGCCAGGCCCTTGAGCAGCACGGCGGCGACCCCGTCCGAAATGTCCGGGTTGATGGTGCGGGGCGGCGGCAGCGCGTTCTGCATCTGCGCCATCAGCACGGCCACCGGGGTGGCGGCGGTGAAGGGCACCCGCCCCGTCAGCGCCTCGTAGGCGATCACGGCCAGCGAGTACTGATCGGCGGCGGGCGTCAGCTCCTCGCCCGCGCACTGCTCGGGCGACATGTATTCCGGGGTGCCCACGATCATCCCGGACTGCGTGAGGCCTTGGGTCGAGGACATCATCATCTTGGCCAGCCCGAAGTCGCTGAGCACCGGCGTGCCGTCGTGCTGGAGGAGCACGTTGGAGGGCTTGATGTCGCGATGCAGCACGCCGCGGCGGTGCGCGTAGTCGAGGGCGCCGGCGATCGGGTTCAGGATCTCCACCGCGTACTCCAGCGGCAGCGGCTTGCCCATCTGCTCGGCCAGCGTGCCGCCGTCGACGAACTCGGTGACGATGTAGGTCAGGCCGTCCGTGTCGCCGTAATCGAAGATGGCCAGGATGTTGGGATGGCGGAGCTGGGCGACCGCCACCGCCTCCTGCTGGAAGCGCTCCCGAAAGCCGGGCTCGGTGGCGAAGAAGTCGGGCAGCACCTTGATCGCCACGTAGCGGGCGAGGGCCGCCTGGTGCGCCTTGTAGACGCTGGCCATGCCGCCCCGGCCGGCCTCCGCGACGATCCGGTAAGGGCCCAGGTTGGTGCCGGGCTCCAGCTTCACGGGCGCCGGGAGTCTAACTCACCCCTCGGCCGAGAGCCCGCCGGCTGCCGGAACCGACCGCGGCCGCGATCTCCAGGGCGGTGTGCATGCGGCAACGGTAGCCACGCGCGATCCTTCCCGACGCTTCCCAGGATCGCCTGCTTCAATGCCGAGTGGATGGCGCCGATCATCGAGGTGCGCGGGCTGGCCCACGGCTATCAGGGCCCGGGGGGCGAGATCCCGGTGCTGGCCGGCCTCGACCTGGAGGTCGAGCCAGGCGCCTTCGTAGCGCTGGTCGGCCGCTCCGGCGCCGGCAAGACCACACTGCTCGCGATCCTGGGTGGGCTGGAGCGCCCGCAGTCGGGAGTGGTGGTGGTGGGCGGTGTCGACATGGTGACCCTCAACGGGCGCCAGCTGGCCGCGCACCGCCGGCGGACCGTCGGCTTCGTGTTCCAGCACTTCGGGCTGATGGAGGCCCTCACGGCGCGGGAGAACGTCGAGCTGGCGCTGACCGTCGCCGGCGCGCCCGTGCGCGCGCGCCGCGCACGCGCCCTGGAGCTGCTGGAGCAGGTCGGCCTGGCGCCGCGCGCCGACCACCTGCCGGGCCGCCTCAGCGGCGGCGAGCAGCAGCGGGTGGGGATCGCGCGGGCGCTGGCCAACCGCCCGCCGGTCCTGCTCGCCGACGAGCCCACCGGCAACCTCGACCGGCGCAGCGGCGAACTGGTCCTGGAGCTCCTCGAGGCCGCCCGCCGGGACACCGGCTGCGCGGTGGTGCTGGTCACCCACGAGGAGCACGCGGCCGCTCGCGCCGACCGCGCCTGGCTTCTCGACAACGGCCGTCTGCGAGCGGCATGAGCTCCACCCCACAAAATCTGCGATTTTGCGGGGACCCCGGATGAGCTCCACCCCACAAAATCTGCGATTTTGCGGGGACCCCGGATGAGCTCCACCCCACAAAATCTGCGATTTTGCGGGGACCCCGGATGAGCTGGCTGGACGCGCTCGGCCTGGCCCTTACGAGCATCCGGCGCCGGCGCGCCCGGACCGCGCTCACCGCCCTCGGCGTGGCGCTCGGCAGTGCGCTGCTGGTCGCGCTCGGCAGCGTCGGCTCGGCGGCCGAAAGCCGAGCCGTCGAACACCTCGGCCAGGGCCTGCCGGTGGGCGCCATCAAGGTCGCGCCCGCGCGACCCGCCTTCCTGCAGCTGAACAGCGACGAGTTCGAGACCCGCGGCGCCCACGCCATCGACGCCGGCACCATCACCCGGGTCAAGGCATTGCCCGGCGTCAGCGGGGTGCTCCCCGTCCAGGCGGCGCCGGTGCTGGCGGTGCCCAGCACGGGCGGTTCCTATTCAGCGGTGATGCTGGGCACCGACCTGGGCGCCGGCGGGTTGCCGGTGACCGTGCTGGCGGGCCGGCTGCCTACGCCCAGCTCCGCGACCGAGGTCGCCGTCGCGCCCTCCTACGTGACTCGCGCCCACCCCGGCGGGAGCCCCGCGGACGCGCTCGGCGACCGGCTCGCGGTGGCCGAGCCCAAAGTGGTCGGCGCACCACCCGGGGCCCCGATGGTGCGCTGGTTCCAGGCCGTCGTGGTGGGCGTGATCAGCGAGCAGTTCGCGCAGGCCGACCTGCTGGTGCCGCTCGGCCAGACCCAGGCCGCACACGCCTGGCAGGGCGTCCAGCAGGACGGCAGCTACGACCCCGACTCCCCCTACCAGCAGCTGATCGTGGTGACCAGCGGGCTCGACCAGGTCCACCGCGTGCGGGCCGAGCTCTACGACCTGGGCTACGCCAGCGCCGCCCCCGAGCACGTGCTGGGCGCGGTGCTGCGCTACCTGCACGTGGTCGACATCGTGATCGCCGGCATTGGCGGGGTGGCGATCCTGATCTCCGCGCTCAACGTGGCCAACGCGCTGCTGGCGGCGGTGCGCGAGCGCCGCCGCGAGATCGGCGTGCTCAAGTCGATCGGCGCCGAGGACGGCGATGTCCTGCGCTGGTTCCTGCTGGAGGCGGGGCTGATCGGGTTGGTGGGGGGTGTGGCCGGTGCGGTGGCCGGCACCTTGATGGCGATTCTGATCGGCGTCAAGGTCGTCGACTACCTGACCAGCCAGGGGCTCGTCCTCGACCCCATCCAGCTCTCGGACGTGCCCTTCGGCGTGCTGTTCGCGGGCATCGCGGGCAGCGTGCTGGTGTCCCTGGTGGCCGGCGTGCTGCCGGCGCTGCGGGCGGCGCGGCTGCCCATGCGCGAGACGGTGGGCGGGCTGTGACCCGGGCCGGCGCGGCAGCGGCGGCGGTGCTGGCCCTGCTCGCGGGTTGCTCGGGCCAGGCGCCGCAGGCCACGCGCACCCCGGCGCCCGCGCCCATCGTGGAGGCTCGGATCTACGTTGCTATCGGCGCCAGTGAAACGCTCGGCGTTGGCGCGCAGGAGCCCGCGTCGCAGGCCTGGTCCACAGTCCTCTACCGGACGGCGCTGCCTCAGCCGGCCGTCTTCTACAACCTCGGCGAGGTGGGCGCGACGGTCGACCGGGCGCTCCAGGACGAGCTGCCGGCCGCGCTCGCGGAGCACCCGGACCTGGTCACCGTCTGGCTCAACACCAACGACCTCATCCATGGGGTGTCGCCGACGGCCTACCAGGCGGACCTCGACCGGCTGCTGTCGGCGCTGGCGGGGGCGGGGGTGGCGCGACTGCTGGTCGCCAACACCCCTGTCCTCTCGGACCTGCCCGCCTACCGGGCCTGCGCAGACCCGCATGCCGCTGGCCCCAGCTGCGCCTTCACGGCGGGCCCGGTCCCGGCCCCGGCCGAGCTCGATCGGCTGGTGGAGGCGTACAACTCGGCCATCGCCCAGGTGGTGGCGCGCAACCACGCCGTGCTGGTCGACCTTCACTGCCAGGGCGGCACCGCGACCCAGCACCCGGCCTGGGTGAGCGCCGACGGCTTCCACCCCACCGCCGAGGGCTACGCGCAGATCGCCCGGGCTTTCAGGGCGGCGCTGCTGGGGAGCGGATGCTATCGTCCGGATTAGGCACCGGCATTGGGCTTCAGGAGGCTTGACATGGCTGAAACCAAGACTGTCGCGGCGGGCGCGCCGAATTGGGTCGACATCTCGAGCAAGGATCCGGCAGGCACGCGCGACTACTACGGGAAGCTGTTCGGCTGGCAGACCGAGGTCATGGACGATCCCCAGTTCGGCGGGTACGGCATGGCCAGGGTCGGCGGAAAAGACGTAGCGGGAATCGGGCCCACGATGGATCCCCAGGCCCCTACGGCCTGGATGCTGTACATCGCGACCCAGGACGCCGACGCCACCGCCAAGCAGGTGGAGGCGGGCGGCGGGAAGGTCGTGGTCCAGCCCATGCAGGTCGGCGATTCCGGGCGGATGGCCGTGTTCCAGGACCCAGTGGGCGCGTACTTCGGGGTCTGGGAGCCCAACCTCATGCCCGGCGCCGGCGTCATGTACGAGCCCGGCAGCTTCGCCTGGGCCGAGCTCAACGCGCGCGGGATCGAGAAGGCGAAGCCCTTCTACAGCCATGTTTTCGGCTGGGGCGAGAAGGTCAGTCCAATGGGCGAGGGCATGGGGGAGTACACCGAGTTCCAACTTGGTGGCAAGAGCATCGCGGGCGGCATGGAGATGGTCGCCATGGTTCCGAAAGAGGTGCCCAGCCACTGGATGGTGTACTTCGGGGTCGACGACGTCGACCAGGCGTTCGCAAAGGCCACCGAGCTGGGCGGGCGCGAGATGCTGGCGCCGCAGGACTTCCCGGGGGGGCGCTTCGCGATACTGATGGATCCCCAGGGGGCGGCCTTCGGCATCCTGAAGATGCGGGGGTAGCCCGGCGGCGGGTGACCGGGAAACCGGTCACCCGCGGCAGCGTTCCGTCACGGCTGTAACCGCGGCCCGTAGTTGATGGATTGTGGACGCAGGATCCTCGGCCGCCAGGCCATCGTTCACCGTCGTCGAGGGCGACATCTACACCGACTGGGAGTCCGTCTACCGTGACAACGTGGTCGGGATCTACCAGCTCGTGTTCCGGCGGGTCGGCAACCCTCCCGACGCCGAGGACCTGGCCGCCGAGGTGCTGATGCACACCCTGCGCACCCTCCGCTTCCCCGCCCCCGTCCACGAGGTGCGGTCCTACCTGGTGAAGACCGCACGCACCGTGCTCGCCGACCACTGGCGCAAGCACTACGGCGCACCTCCCACGGTGCTGGACGCGGATCGCGCCGCTCGCGAGCCCGGTCTCGAGTACGCGCCCTCGGAGGCGGCGTCCGAGCGGGCGCTGCGCATCCTGGAGCTCCTGCCCGACCGCTTCCGGCGGGTCCTGGAGCTGCGCTTCCTGCGCGGCTACTCGGTGCGGGAGGTGGCCGCCGAGATGAACATCACGGCCGGCAACGCCAAGGTGCTGCAGCATCGCGCACTGCGCCGGGCGGCCGAGCTCGGGGAGGTGCCGCCCGCGTGAGAGGACGTCCCCAGGAACGCGTCGCCGCCTATGTCGACCGCATGCTCAGCCGGCGCCGCCCGCAACGCTTCAAGGCAACCGCGGAGGAGCTGGAGGCGATTGCCGCGGCGGCCGCCCTGGCCACCGCGCGGCCCGGCGCCGACCTCCCCCATCCGGGCTTCGTGGAGCAGCTGGGGCGCCGCCTGCGAGCCGAGCTGGACCCGCCCCGGACCGGTGCCGGCTGGCTGAGCCGGCGCACTCTTCTGCAGGCCGCCGGCGCGTCGGCGGCGGCGGCGGTGGTGGGAGCTGTCGCCGACCACGCCATCGTGGCCGAGCTGTCAGCCCGGGAGTCGACCGCCCTGGTGCCCACCCAGGGCAGCTGGCGGCCGGTGGCGGCCGTGGAGCAGCTGCCGGCGGGCGAGGTGATGCCGGTCGACACAGGGTCCATGAAGGTCCTGGTCGTCAACGAGGGCGGCCGCATCCACGCCCTCTCGGGGGCCTGCACGCACCTGGGCTGCACCCTCCAGCCCGAGGCCCAGACCGGCCGTATCACGTGCCCCTGCCACCGCACGGCGTTCTCGCTCGGCGGCCAGGTCGTCGAGCACCGGCTGGCGCAGTCGCCGGGCGCGCTGCCGGCGGTCGAAAGCCGCATCCGGGAAGGCCAGATCGAGGTCTTCGTGGTGTAACCGGCACTCTTCCCCGCCTGGCGGGGAAGTACCTCCCGGCGAAGCCGGGAGGGGATGGGGGGCGCGGTAGGCCCAGCGCCCCCTCCGGCCTGCTGCGCAGGTCCGGCACTCTTCCCCGCCTGGCGGGGAAGTACCTCCCGGCGAAGCCGGGAGGGGATGGGGGGCGCGATAGGCCCAGCGCCCCTCCGGCCTGCTGCGCAGGCCCGGCACTCTTCCCCGCCTGGCGGGGAAGTACCTCCCGGCGAAGCCGGGAGGGGATGGGGGGCGCGATAGGCCCAGCGCCCCCTCCGGCCTGCTGCGCAGGCCACCTCCCCGCCAAGCGGGGAGGAGTTTCCGGGACGTCAGGCGCGGCCGCGGGCCAGGTCGATCAGGCGCTCCAGGATGCGGCCGCCGTCCGCGCGAAGCCCGTTGTGCTCGTACCCGTTGGTGATCCAGGGGCGCAGGCCGCGGATCTGGGCGGCGGTCTCCTCTGAGAGCTCCCGCGGCACGTACATGTCGTTGGCGTAGATCGCCGCCGCCACCGGGACATGGTTGCGCGCCAGCTGCCCGGGGTCGTAGAGACGCGGCCATTCCCGCCGGGCCAGGATCTCGCTTGCCTCGCGCAGCGGGCGCAGGGCGCCGTGATCCTCGAAGAGCCAGGAGTTGACGTGCTCACCCAGGAACAGCTCCGGGTTCTCGAACTCGGGCGGCAGCAGCCGGTCGGCCGACCAGCCGGTCGCGCCCCCGTCGGCCCAGCAGGCCTCGTGGATGACCGCGTAGAGCGGATTGCGCGCGTAGGTGGTCGCCCGCTCCAGGTCGTGCAGGAAGGCGGGCGAGTCGTGCGGCAGCTCGAGGATGTAGTGGAGGTTCTCGGCGCCGTCGCTCATCCCCAGCTGGCCTCCCAGCTGGCGCAGCCGGCGCCCGCTGAGGCGGTCGCCGGCGGGCAGGCGGACGTCCTCGGACTGGAGCCGGCGGTGCAGGTCGCGGACCCGCAAACGATCGCCGGGGTAGCGCTCGTAGTAAGCGCGGTTGCGCTCCAGCACGCTGCGGTAGGTGGCGCGGTAGACATCGTCGATGCGCGGCCCCAGCGGCGGCAGCCCGCCCGTGATGAAGGCCTCGCGCAGCCCGTCCGGCGCCCAGGAGAGGTAGGTGGTCACGCACAGGCCGCCGAAGCTCTGGCCGAGCACGCTCCAGCGCTCGACTCCCAGCTCGCCCCTAATCCACTCGGCATCGCGCACGATGGCGTCGGCCCGGAAATGGGAGAGGTATTCCGCCTGCGCCTCGGGGCTCAGGCCGGGCAGGGCGCCGACCGGCGACGACCGGCCGGTGCCGCGCTGGTCGAGCATCAGCACCCGGTATTCCTGCAATGCGCGGGGAAGCCAGCCCGGGCTGGTGGGCAGCCCCTGCGGACGCGGCGCCTCGCCGCCGGGACCACCCTGGAAGAAGACCAGGAAGGGCCGGTCGCGACCGTCGGGGTGGGCGACCTCGCGCACGAAGACGGCGATACGCTCGGCGTCGGGCCGCCCGTGATCGAGTGGGACCGAGAACTCGTGCTCGGTCAGGACGAGACCCGGTGTCGCGATACTGGCCACGCTTCAGCTCCCCGGAGGGAGACGTTACCGTGGCCGCGACCCTCGGGTCAGCCGGTCAGGGCTGGAGGTCCGCTCTTGGCGAAGTGGTTGGCAGCGTCTGCCCGCGCGGCGGGGGCGCTGACCTGGACCCGCGCCGCCGCCGCCAGGGCGGCGCCCGGCTCGCGCGCGCAGGAGATGCTGCAGTACAGCCAGCCGGCTCGCAGCACGGGCCCGCCGGCTATCTCACCGGCACAGGAGGCGCAGAAGGCGGTCATGCCACGATCCTGCGCGCTACGGCAGGCCGCGTCTTCGTGAGCGGCACACGATTTGATCTGCAGTTCCCACAGCCGTCGCCGACAAGCGGCCGGCAGGTCGGGACCATACCGCTGCCACCGCGACGAGCAGCGCCAGGACGCCCAGCAGGGGCCCGGCTATGAGGAAGATGGCGACCACGTCCAGCGCGGTTTCGATCGGCACTCAGGACACCGCCTTGACGCCGGCGGCGCCCGGCGAGCCGTAACGCCGCATCACGCCTCGCACCCAATCCCGGGTCTGCCCGGTCTCGTGGGCGAGCCGGTTCAGCCCCCAGCCCTGGGCGCGACGGTGGGCGAAGTAGTCGGCGAAGCAGCCGAAACCGTGTCGCCTGGCGATGCTGCGCTCGAGCAGGAGGCGCTCCCGCACGTGCCGTCTGAGGTCGGGACCGGCCAGACGAACGACTGGGTCCTGGTCACGCTGGTCGTCGATTGGCCACGGCATCTTGCCCTAATAGAGATGCCCGAGAGCGGGCCTTGCGCCTACGTGCGGAGAGCACGGGCGGGGGCGGATGAACCTCGTGCCAGCCGAACGGGGAGGCCGGCGGCGCAAAGAAAAGCGCCGGCGCCCCAGCTGGGGCGCCGGCGCTCGGCTCAGCTGGTGAGGCTAAATGGCCTCGGGAGCGACGGCGGCCAGCAGCATGGGATGGTAGGCGTCGAGCGCGTTCTCGTACTCCACCATCAGCTCTTCAGCCGCGTCCATCGCATCCCGGAGCGAGCCGGCTTCGACCTCGAAGGCCAGCTCGTAGCGACCTTTGTGTCCAGCAACGGCGTGGAACCCGAGGTAGCCGGGAAGGCGCGAGATCGAACGCACGTCGGGGTCGGATGCTGAGATCGGTTTTGCAACTTCGAGTGGCACGTTGACGACATATGTCATGGCGTGACACTAGCACGAACTTTTGCGTTTGAAAATTGTGCGAATCACACGTTGCAATTCGTACATACGAGCTGAGCGCTCAGTTGGAGCTGGCGAAGAGCAGCATCACCTCCCTGGCTTCGTCGAAGGCCATCGGGGGCTCGAAAGCTCCCGAGCGGGTGAGCGGCAGCACCGGCGCCCGCTCGGCGGGGACCTGGGTCCAGGACCGGGAATCCCAGGTCCAGGTGAGCGTCCGGCAGGCGGTTCGATCACAGGCCGAGGCGTCCTGCTGGACCAGCATGACTGCGCTCCGCAGCGGATCGTAGGCGGCGGTCCCGGATGTGATCGCCGGCTGCTGGTGCGGCAGCCAGCGACTGCCGTCCCAGGTCCAGGTGAAGCGGCCGCCCAGGTAAACCAGCTGGCCTCGGGCGCGGTCGTACACGAGACCGGCGCCGGCGCCGGCCTCGGCGAAATCGATTCCCTTTCCGACCTCAGCCCAGCGCCCGCCGTCCCACGCCCAGGTGGCGCTGGAGAGCGCGAAGACCAGCAGGCCGCGGCCCTCGTCATACCCGACCGCAAAGGTCGCCGGCGCCGCGGCGGAATCCCGCCGGGGCACGTTCGGAGCGCCGGCCAGGGCCAGGTTCGACCATTCGGCCCCGTCCCAGCTCCAGGCCTGGCCGACGCCGTTGACGTACACGACGCGGCTCAGCCGGACGTCGTAGACCATGGCTCCCAGCCCGACCTCGGCGGGGGCCGATCTCGGGGAGCGGGCCTGCCAGCGCCGGCCGTCCCAGGTCCAGGTCTGGTTGACCTGTGCGAGACAACCGCCGGTAAAGCCCATGACCAGCTTGCCGCAGCCGTGGTCCCAGAGCACCAGCACGCCGCCGGCGCGGTCGTACGCCATGTCGGCGTGGTTGCTGTAGGGACCGGCGCCGGCCACCGGCAGCAGGCTGTAGCCGGCGCCGTCCCAGCTCCAGAGCGCGGGCGCCGCCGCGCTTCCGTTCCCATAGAGCGGAGTCGCCGGCTGGCCGCCGCGCATCGACACCCAGGTCGCGGCCGACATGCCCAGGGCGAGCGCGCTCATCGCCAGCAGCGCCACGATTCGGGCGCGGCGATCGAGCACCGACCAGCCGCCGGGCGCGGCGGATGGATACGCCTGGGTCGGCCACATGGCCGCACTTTAAAGCGCCGGTCGCGCGCGAGTCCGCGTGTCGTGCCAACAGTCCAGAGCGCCCGCAATTCGTGTCAAACAACCGACGCCAGGGCAGCCTTTTCCGGTCCCTAGCGCCGTAGGAGATGCTCCCCGGCCGACCCTAGTCTGGGCAGACCGAGGCCGCCCACGACCAGGCGGCCAACACCCTATCTGGGGAGGAGGAAATCCTTTTGAACCTGTCCGTGTTTCTCGATCTGACGCCCGCCCCGTCGTGGCTGGACCCAGGGCATACGGCCTGGCAGCTGGTGGCCGCGACCCTGGTCGGCCTGATGAGCGTGCCCGGCCTCGCGATCCTGTACTCGGGGCTGATGAAGCGCAAGTGGGCCCTGAACTCGGCCCTGATGGTCCTCTACGCGTTCGGCGCGACGCTGGTCGTGTGGTCTTTCTGGGCATTCAAGATGTCCTTCGGGACGCAGCTGACGGACGTGCTTCACTTCGTCGGCCAGCCGGGGACGATTCTCTCGCCGGGTGACCTGCAGGGCCAGGCGGTGATCCCCCTGCTCAAGGGCGCGATCCCCGACATCAAGTTCCCGCTCTCCGCACTGGCCTACTTCCAGTTCGTGTTCGCGGCCATCACCGTGATCCTGCTGGCCGGCTCCATCCTGGGCCGCACCAGCTTCAAGGCCTGGATGCTCTTCGTCCCGCTCTGGATCACGGTGGTCTACTCGGTCAACGCCTTCAGCATCTGGGGTGGCGGCTGGATCGGCGCCTTCCCCTCCTGGCTGAGCGGGATCGCCGGCGCGGGCGCGCTCGACTTCTCAGGCGGCTACGTGATCCACGTCGCGGCCGGCGTGTCAGGCCTGGTTGCGGCCTCGGTGATCGGCCCGCGCATCCTCACCGACCGCGAGAACAACCGGCCCAGCAACCTGATCGCGGTGATCACCGGCGCCGGGCTGCTCTGGCTGGGCTGGAACGGCTTCAACGGCGGTGACCCCTACTTCGCGGGCGCCGACGCCTCGGCAGCCATCCTGAACACCAACCTCGCCGCGGCCACCGCCATGATCGTCTGGATGTTCCTGGACGTCTTCATCGTCGGGAAGGTCACCGTGGGCGGCATGGTCAACGGCATGGTCGCGGGGCTCGTGGGCGTCACCCCCGCGGCCGGTTTCGTGGACGGCTACGGCGCCTTCGCGATTGGCGTGGCGGCCGGCGTGATTCCCTTCCTGACCTTCAACTACCTGGTCAAGCTGCCGCCCTTCAACCGCATCGACGACACCCTGGGCGTGGTGCACACCCACCTCGTCGCGGGCGCGGTGGGCGGCCTCATGGTGGGCCTGCTCGCCGACCCCAACGTGATCGTTTACCCCGGGACCGGGAAGACGGCCGCCTTCGCCGCGACCGGCCTGCTGTTCGGCAACCCGCAGCAGTTCCTGGCCCAGGTCATCGGACTCGTCTTCGTCCTGGTCTGGGACGGCGTCCTGACCTTCGTCCTGCTGAAGCTGATCTCACTGGTGGTTCCGCTTCGGCTCACCGACAAGCAGCTGGAACTGGGCGACGAGGCCGTCCACGGGGACGCCGCCTACGAGCTCATGCCGGTGCCGCCGGGCGCTCCCTCCCCGGCGCCGGCCCACGCGCAACCGACGCCGACCTTGGCCTGACAAGCGACCACCACGACGTATATCGGCCGGGGCCACCCGCCGGGGGTCCCGGTCACCTTTCTCTCAGGCGATATAGGGCCAGCGCGCCGCGCCCAGCTCGCGCGAGACGCCGCGCGCGGCCTCGGCCACCGCGGCCGAAAGCCCCTTGGCGGGGCCGCGCGGAAGAATCCGCTCCGTCTCACCCACGACCCCGATCGCGCCCACGGCATGGGCGGCGTGGTCGAAGATGGGTGCGGCCAGGCTCGACTCCCCGAGGATGGCCTCGTCCCGCTCGGTCGCGATGCCGGCCGCTCGGATCGTCTCCAGCTCGCGCCGCAGGGCCGCCGCGCTGGGAGTTCGCTTGGTCAGCTTGGGCAGCGATTCCGAGAGCAGGTCCTCGATCAGCTGGCGCGGCTGGAAGGCAAGGATCGCCTTTCCGAAAGAGGTCGCGCGGTGATGATGAAACCGAAAGCGAAGGAGATGCCGAGGAGGTCCGCCTCCCCCTTGCCGCGTTGTGTTCGACAATGTCGAACTTCTTTCGGCGAAACCTAGTCTCGGGCACGACGGTTTGTCAATGACCAATTTCGACCCCCCGCGCTGGGGAACGAGGCGGCGAGCTCCGAGCTCTCGGTTAGGGGGTGCCCTGGCGCCGCAGCGTGCTCAGCCTGAGCCGCACCTGCTGCTGCTTGTCGAGGACCCGGGCCAACAGCGCCGGCGGGCGGAGGTCATCGCCGCCGGCAAGCCCGAGCTCGTGGACGAGCTGCGTCAGGCGTCCCGGGAGTGCGGTCTCCTCGTCCAGGTTCATCCGCTCCAGGGCCTCCAGCAGGTCGTCGAGGTCCCTAAGCTGCAGAGCCAGCTGGGATCGGTTGATCAAGTGCCCTCGATCACGGGCCCTGCTACCAACGCCGTTCCACCTCGAACCTCTGGAGTCGAGACCTGATCTCCGCCAGCTCTCGCTTGGAGTCCTGGGACAGGCTCTTCAGCCGCATCATGAACTCGATCGACTCCAGGACGAAGGCGAGGTCGTCCTCGTCGTCGATCTCGGGGGGTGGCGGCGGCTCACTCACTAACAGCGGGGCGTGGTGCGGGCTGCTCGGCGTGCGGATTTCCGTTCAGCGCCGCCAGCTTGGCCTGCCAGAACGCGAGCCGCTTTTCGAACCGTGCGACCTGCAGCTCCAGGACGCGGACATCGGCTCGCTCCAGCTCGTCCTGCGCCTCCTGCGACTGGCGCTCCATCATGTCCTTCAGATTGGCGATCAGCTGATGCTTGGTCTCGCGTAGCTGGCTGTAGACGTCGATCCAGTGGGCGGCATCGGCGCTCAGCTGGCTGCCCGGCTCCTCGCCCGGGAGCAGTCGCGTCTGATCGGTGGCCATCTGCACGGCCTCTTCTTCCTGGTCCGGCACCCTACCGACTCCCTTTCCCTCAAATGCTTGCGGTCGCGGCCAAAGGCCACTGGAGCCGGCAGGATCCCTGAGAGATGAAACCAAGCGGAGGCAGCGGTGCGGCGTACATACCCAGAATCCGGCGCCTGGAACCACAGGGCACGGACTAGCGAGGCGGCCGGCCCACCCGCTGGTAGAGGTTGGCCTGGACCAGCCGGCCGTCGGCGAGCTCGACCGAGACCACCGTCCGCGGCCAGCTCTTGCCCTCGAACCAGTCGAGATGGGACCAGAGCTGGGGCAGCTCGGCGGAGTGGAAGACCTTCACCAGGTGGCGGGGCCCGTCAGGGCTGTACCAGAAGGCCGGATACCCCTCCTCCTCGCCGCGGTGGCCGTGGACCCAGCCATCCAGCCACTCGCCGGGAACCTCCGCCAGCAGCCGGTGATTGACCTCGCCGGGGCGCAGGGTGCCATACGCCGCCAGCAGGTGGTCGGTCTCCATCTCGGGCCCATGCATAGCAGATCGGCCTCCGCGGCACGCGCAAAATCAGCTGAGTGAGCCGCGGCCGGGTCATTGAGAACGCCGCCAGCGGAGAGCGGATCGCGGGGTGACCGCGGTACCTGGACGCTTTCGCCCGAATCCTGGATTCGGCCTGACCATCTCGGACGCCGGTTGGCGCTCGAGATGTCGACCATCATTCTCGATGTGACATCGACAGGAGGTGGCGCCGGCACCCCGCCGGGCGAGGTCTGGCTGCACCCCTCTCCGCGCCTGGCTTCGATGCGCCGCGCGGAAGTGGCCGCGGCCACCGCGCTTTCCGCCCTGCTGGTCCTGGTCTTCACCGTCTGGGCTGCGCTGGCGGGAGCCCGCAACCTGGTCCCGGGCCTGGTGCTGCTGGTCGGCGTGGCGGTGGCGGGGTTTCTAACCGACAGGTTTGCGCAGCGACGCGTCCGCGCCTGGGCGTACTGCGAACGCGACGAGGACCTGCTGGTCCAGCGCGGGGTGATGATCTCGCGGCTCTCGGTGGTGCCCTACGGGCGCATGCAGTTCATCGACGTGGTCGCCGGGCCGATCGAGCGTGCCTACGGCTTAGCCACCGTGCGGATGCACACCGCGGCCGCCGCCAGCGACGCTCGCATCCCGGGCCTGAGCCAGGACGAGGCCGCCCGGCTGCGGGACCGCCTGGCGGCGCTGGGCGAGGCCCGGGCCGCCGGCCTGTGAGCTCGGTCGCGGGCGAGCCCCAGGCGGCCGGCGCCCTCGACCCGGGGACGTGGCACCGGCTGCATCCCCTCTCGCCGGTGATCCGGGCCGGCCGGATCCTGATCGGCCTGACGGCCGTGCTCGCCGGAACTCTGGTCTCGGGCGGCCGGGCCGGCCGCGGTGGGATCGTCAGCCGCCTGGTCGTCCTCGGCGTCGTGATCGTGATCGCGGTCATCTCCTGGCTGGTTACGCGCTGGCGCATAGAGGGCGGCGACCTGAGGATCGAGACCGGACTTGTCCGCCGCCAGTCATTGCGCTTCCCGCTCACCCAGATCCAGGCCATCGACGTCGTTCGGCCGGTCCTGGCCCGAGTCCTCGGGCTCTCCGAGCTGCGCCTCCGCATGGGCGGCTCGGAAGGGGGCGCCGGCCGCCTCGCCTATCTGGCGGCGGGCGAGGCGGAGAGCGTGCGCGGGCAGCTGCTGGCACTTGCCCGAGGCGCGCCCCAGCTCCCCGGCCAGGACGCCGGCGCCGCCTCCGAGCGAGTGCTGGCCTCGCTGCCCCTGGGGCGCCTGATCGGCTCGATCGCGATCAGCGGAAGCGCTCTCTTCGTCCTGCTCCTGCTGCTGGTGCTGCTGGCCGCCGAGGTGGTGGCGCCGGCCGCGGTGGTGCCCGTCGTCAGCTCCAGCGGCGCGATCGCGATCGGCCTGCTCACCGTGCTGTGGCGCCGCCTCAACAGCGGCTACAAGCTGACCGTGGCCGAAACCCGGGACGGCCTCAGGCTCTGGTCGGGACTGCTCGACACCTCGGCCGAGACCATTCCCCAAGGCCGGATCCAGGCCGTGCAGATGGTCGAGCCCCTGCTCTGGCGACCCCTGGGCTGGGTCCGCGTCGAGGTCGACGTCGCCGGGCGTCACCGGCGGGAGGGCGAGAACCGGCAGGAGAGCCGCCAGCTGCGGGCGGTGCTGCCGGTCGGCACCCGCGAGGAGGCCGGCCGCCTGCTCCGCCACCTCCTGCCCGACGCTCCCTCCGAGCTCCGCCCGGCGCCGAGCCGAGCGCGGCTCAAGAGCCCGCTCCGCTACCACAACCTGTCCTGGGGGCGAAACCAGCGCTACGCGGTTACCACCACCGGCCGGCTGGCCCGCGTGACCGCCTGGATCCCGCTCGGCAAGGTACAGAGCCTGCGCCTGGTCCAGGGTCCACTGCAGCGCCGGCTGCGGTTGGCCACCATCCACCTCGACACCGCGGGGCGCAACCTGCACTCCGCGATCCGCGACCGCGATGCGGACGAGGCGCGCCAGGCGCTCCAGGAGTTGACGGGCCTGGCTCGGGCGGCCCGCCGCTGAAAGCGGCGCCGGTGCTCGGCGTATGTTGGTCGATGTCGACGAGCTCAACGCGCTCCTGAATCGCCACCAGTTCACCCGGCGCTACGGTTTCGAGGTCGTCAAGGCGGGCGACGGGGAGTGCGAGATCCTGGTGCCCTACGTGCCCGAACACGACCGGCCGGGCGGCATCGTCAGCGGGCAGGTCTACATGCACGCCGCCGATGTCGCCTTCTGGCTGGCGGTGAAAACCCGGCTGGGCATGGCCGAGGAGTACGTGACCAGCTCCATGACCACCGCCTTCCTGGGCAGCGCCCGCGGGCATCCGTTCCACTGCCGCGCGCGCGTCATCAAGGCGGGACGGCGGCTCATCTACGGCGAGGCGACCTGCAGCGCCGGCGAGCGCCCCCTCACGCACCACACGCTCACCTACGTGAGCGCGAACGCTTCGAGCTAGGCGTGGCGACCCCCTTCGGCGGCGTAAGCGCGGTGCCGCACCGGCCGGCGCTCAAACGCTTCGCGCAGTCAGCCGACGACGTGGCGCCGACCGCGAAAGCGGCGGCCGCCCACCCCAGGTTCAGGTTCCACGGCGGCCCGATCGTCACCTCGCCGGTCGTCCATGCCAGCTTCTGGGGCAGCGCCTGGGCAACGGACCAGGCTCACGTCCAGCGCGCCGCCCGGCTCGGCCAGTTTCTCCAGGACCTGCTGGCCAGCACCTATGTGAACATCCTGACCCAGTACGGCGTCGGCCATGGCCCAGCCCAGTCCGGGACATTCGCCGGGTCCGGCACCATCGCCACCTTGCCCGACCAGCTGACGGACGCGAGCATCCAGGGCATCCTTCAGTCGGCCATCGATTCCGGCGGACTGCCCGAGCCCGGGAAACCCGCCAACGACGTGGTGATGGTCTACCTGGCCGAGGGGATCGAGGTCCAGGGCCCGAACCCGGCCAGGATGTGCGAGCCGAGCGGAGACAACGCCTTCGGCTATCACCACTTCTTCGCGACCAGGGCCGGCAACCCGCTCTATTACTCGGTGATCCCGGCGCTGGACGACGCCTGCCTCAAGGCCTCCTGCCCGAGCGACCAGAGCTGCTCGCTGCACCTGGTTCTGACCCAGGAGCAGCGCCAGACCCAGGTTTCGAGCCACGAGTACTCCGAGATGGTGACGGACCCGGAGGGCTCGGGCTGGTTCGACGGCACGGCCGGGGCCGAGAACGGCGACATCTGCAACGGCGAGTCGGGAACCATCACGGTCGGCTCGCGGACCTGGACGGTGCAGCTGATGTACAGCAAGCACGACGACATCGCGACCCGGGGCCGCACGACCTGCATCGCGTCGGCGCCCCACCCGATCCCGCCCGTCAAGTAGGTTCGGCGGCTGACCGCAAGCCGACTCCGGCGCGACGCCGCCTTGAGGCGGTCCGGGACCCAGGACGAGGCCGGCTACCCCGAGGCTGCCAACAGATGCGAATTCTGGCCGAAGCCCTCGGCTACGCGGTCGCCGCCGGCTTCCTGCTGCTGGCCGTCAAGGCCGTGGAGGACCTGTGGGCGCGACCAGAACGGCGGCACGCCTACCTGGCCGCCGCGATCGTGGCGCTGGCCGTGCTCGCCCTCTCCAGCCAGCTCGAGATCGCCTACCCTCCCATCGCCAGCCTGGGCGGGGATTTCGCGGTGCTGAGCCTGATGGCGTCGGCCTACGCGTTCCTCCTTTTCCGGGGCACGTTCATCCCCCTGAGGCGCGCGACCAAGGTCGCGGCTGCGACAGCCGTGGCCGCGGCCGCTCTGGCTGGGACTCTCGTCCCCAACCTGTTCCCGACCGTGGCTCCCCTTCAGGAGGTGGCCACGGTGGTGCCGATCACGGTCTGGTTCATCTGCGCGGGCGACCCCATGGTCAGGTTCTGGCTCGCCTCCAGAGGACGGCCGGCCGTGCAGCAATCCAGGCTCCGGGCGCTCTCGGCCGGGTTCGGCGGCATCTTGCTGATCCTGCTGCTGAGCATCACCGGCGCGGCCGGAACCGGTTCCCCGTCGGCCCTCGTGCTGGTGATCGCGATGTGGGCGATCGCGCTCGGGGTGATGCCCCTCCTGTACGTGGCATTCTGGCCGCCGCGGTGGTTGCGAAGCTGGTGGCGGCAGGCGGAAGAGGCGTCATTTCGCGGAGCTCTCGAGGGCCTTCTGCTGGCGGCAACCCGAGAGCAGGCGGCGGCGGCGGTAGTCGAGTGGGGGATGCGCCTGGTCGGCGCCGGGTCCGGGGTGCTGGCGGCCGACGCGCGGCCACTGGCCTGGGCAGGCCTCAGCGCCGCGGACGCCGGCTTGCTGGCCGCCGAGCTGGACACGCAAACCGGGCCCGAGGCGAGCGCGCTCGTGCTCCGAGGCGAGCGGCTGTCCCTGACGCTGCTCCGGAAGACGGGCCAGGGCTCCACCGTGCTGGTGCTACTGCCGGGCGACTTCACCCCCATCTTCGGGGCGGACGAGGTGGACAGCCTGCGCCAGTTCGGCGTGGCCGCGACCGCGGCCCTGGAGCGCCTGCAGCTGATCTCCGAGCTGACGCGCGCCAACTCGGCGAAGAGCGAGTTCCTGTCGCGCATGAGCCACGAGCTGCGAACGCCGCTGAACTCGGTCCTGGGCTTTTCCCAGCTGCTCGGGATGGAGGTCACCGATCCCAAGCAGTCAAGGCGCATCGGCCACATCAACCAGGCCGGAAGGCACCTCCTGGCCCTCATCAACGACATCCTCGACCTCTCACGGATCGAGGCCGAGCAGCTGAGCATGAGCCTGGAGCCGGTCCTGGTGGCCTCCGCGGTGCAGCAGACGATCGAGCTCATCAGCCCGCTCGCCGACCAGCGCGGTCTGGTGGTCGAAGTCGACCAGGCGCCTGCTGAGCAGTTCGTGCTCGCCGACGCGGGCCGCCTCAGCCAGGTCCTCATCAACCTGCTCTCGAATGCGGTCAAGTACAACCGCGAATCCGGCCGGATCAGGGTCTTCTCGGAATCCCTGAACGCGGGCCGGGTGCGCATTCACGTAACCGACACCGGGATCGGCATCGAGCCCGACAACCACGATGTCGTCTTCCAGCCCTTCGAACGCATGAACGCCGGCAGGACCGCGATCGAGGGCACCGGCATCGGCCTCAGCCTTTCGAAGGCGCTGGCGGAGCTCATGAACGGCAGCCTCGGATTCACCAGCCAGCCCGACCAGGGCTCCGACTTCTGGATCGAGCTGCCCGTGGCCGAGCCTCTGCGGCTGGCGCCGCCGCTGGCCTCGGACCCGAACCTCGCCCGGGCGACGACCGCCTCCAAACAGGGCGCGCTGGTGCTGTACATCGAGGACAACCACGCCAACGGCGAGCTGGTGGCCGCGATCGTCGACGGGCTCGACGGCGTCCGGCTCCAGCTGGCGACCACCGGTGCGGCGGGCCTGAAGCTGGCTCGCAAGGAACGGCCGGACATCGTCTTCCTGGATCAGCACCTGCCCGACATCTCCGGCCTGGAGGTCCTCCGCCGGCTGCGGCGTGACCTGGCCACGCGCCAGACCCCGGTGGTGATGATCAGCGCGGACCCCGCCGCGGCGCTGGCCCACGGCCGGCTGGAGGACGTGCAGGCGTTCCTCACCAAGCCGCTGGACGTAACCAAGATCGTCAATGCGATCGATCAGGCGATGCGGCAGCCGGAGCCCGTGCTCTCCGCTTGACATGTGACCAATTGGTCACCTATAGTCCTGGGCATGGACGAGGTGTTCAAAGCTCTCGCTGATCCGACCCGGCGAAGCCTCCTCGACGAGCTCTTCCGCGCGGATGGGCAGACCCTGAGCGCGCTGCAGGCCCGCCTGCCCATGACGCGTTTCGGCGTCATGAAGCACCTGCGGCAGCTCGAGGAGGCGGGCCTGGTGGTGACCCGCCGCCGAGGCCGCGAGAAGCTCCATTTTCTGAACCCCGTCCCCATCCGGCTCGTCCACGACCGGTGGGTGAGCAAGTACGCGGAGCCCTGGGCCGCCACCCTGAGCGACCTGAAAGAAAAATTGGAGGAACAGATGGAGAAGGTTTTCGAGATCTACATCAAGACCACGCCGGAGCGTCTCTGGGAGGCGATCACCGACCCCGAGATGCGGAGCAAGTACAACTTCGGCGCCCGGATCGTGTCGGACTTCACCCCCGGCTCGCACTACGAGCAGAGCGCCCCGGGCGCTCCCGGGCCCCTGGGCGAAGGCGAGAACCTGGAGGTCATCCCGCCGCGCCGGCTGGTCCAGAGCATGCGGGCCCTTTGGGGCGAGGACGTCAAGGCCGAAGGCACCTCGAGGATCACCTGGGAGATCGAGCCGGTCGGCGACTCCTGCCACCTGGTCGTGACCCACGACCAGCTTCGGGAGGGCGCCAACGAGCAGCTCTACGGCGGCTGGCCGATGATCCTCTCCGGGCTGAAGACGCTGCTCGAGACGGGCGAGCTGCTGACCACGCCGGGCTCGCTGATGTACGCCAAGCCGGCCAATTCGTCAGGCCAGCGGTAAGGCGTCGCTCATTTCGCCAGCGCGCTGGGCGCTGCCGCGGCACCTGCCGCGCGCAGCTCCAGCCGGCTGGCTGCGCTCACCATCGCCCGCAGCGAGGCGGTGAGGATGTTGGGGTCCAGCCCCACCCCCCAGGCCACGGCCCCGCTCTCGTCCGCAGCCTCCACGTAGGCGGCGGCTGCGGCGTCGGAGCCGGCGCCGACCGCGTGCTCCGCGTAGTCGAGGATGCGCAGCCGGATGCCGCACTCGCGCGCGAGCGCGTCCGTGAAGGCGGCCAGGGGGCCGTTGCCGCGTCCGCTGATCGTCCGCTCGACGCCATCGATGCGAACGATCGCGCTGAGCTCGGTGGCGGCCGCCTGCCCGCTGTGCCGGTGGTCGACGGTCTGGTGCTCCACCAGCTCCAGCGAGGTCTCCGGGTTGAGGTAGGTCCACTGGAAGGCGAGCCAGATCTCCTCCGGGGTGATCTCCTTGCCGGAGGCGTCCGTGATCTGCTGGATCACCTGCATGAACTCGATCTGCAGCCGCCGCGGCAGGTCGAGATGGCGGTCGGTCTTCATGATGTAGGCCACGCCGCCCTTCCCGGACTGGCTGTTGACGCGGATGATCGCCTCATAGGTGCGGCCCACGTCGTGGGGGTCGATGGGTAGGTAGGGCACCGCCCAGGCCTCGTCCTGCGCGCGGTGCGCGGCGTCCATGCCCTTCTTGATGGCGTCCTGGTGCGAGCCCGAGAAAGCGGTGTAGACGAGCTCGCCGGCGTAGGGGTGGCGGGGGTGCACCGGCAGCTGGTTGCAGGACTCCACCACCCGCCGCATCTCGTCGATGTCGGAGAGGTCGAGCCGGGGATCCACGCCCTGGCTGAAGAGATTGAGCGCGAGCGTGATCAGGTCGACGTTGCCGGTGCGCTCGCCGTTGCCGAAGAGCGTGCCTTCGATGCGCTCGGCGCCGGCCATCATGGCCAGCTCGGCCGCCGCCACCGCCGACCCGCGGTCGTTGTGGGGGTGCACGCTGAGCACCCAGCTGTCGCGGCGATCGAGGTTGCGATGGCACCACTCGATCTGGTCCGCATAGATGTTGGGAGTGCTCATCTCGACCGTCGCCGGCAGGTTGAGGATCATCCGGCGCTCGGGAGTCGGCTGCCAGACCTCGATCACCGCCTCCGAGATCTCCTTGACGAAGTCCAGCTCGGTCCCGGTGAAGCTCTCGGGCGAGTACTCGAACGTGAGATCGACGTCCGGCAGGACCGCCGCCAGCTTCTTGACCAGCTGGGCCCCCTCGACGGCGATCCCCACGATCCCCGCCCGGTCGAGGCCGAAGACCACGCGGCGCTGCAGCGTGGAGGTCGAGTTGTACAGGTGGACGATCGCGCGCCGGGCGCCGGCCAGGCTCTCGAAGGTCCGCTCGATGAGCTCCCGGCGCGCCTGCGTCAGGACCTGGATGGTGACGTCCTCGGGGACCAGGTCCTCCTCGATGAGCAGGCGCACGAAGTCGAAGTCCGGCTGCGAGGCGGAGGGAAACCCGACCTCGATCTCCTTGAAGCCGGCGCTCACCAGCAGCTTGAAGAGGCGGCGCTTGCGGTGCACGTCCATGGGGTCGATGAGGGCCTGGTTGCCGTCGCGAAGGTCGACGCTGCACCAGGTCGGGGCGCGGTCGATGACGCGGCTCGGCCAGCGCCTGTCCGCCAGGTCCACCGGCGGATACGGCCGGTACTTCCGGATCGGCATCGACTTCATACGTCCTCCTGGGTCTGGGGAATGAAAAACCTCCTGGATCGCCGGGATCCAGGAGGTCTTGCGAGCACCCTGCGGGGGCGCTCGCCTAGATAAGGAGCAGGCTGGCTACGCGGGAAACCACGAGGCTCTGAATCTTGGCGGACCCAGCGGCAGCCGGCTAGTGCGGCTCACACCAAAGCCAGGGCGGGCCCTAGTGGCCGGGCGACAAACTCCCGCTGCGCAGCATCATCAGCGAGCAGGCCACCAGCCAGGCCAGCAGCGCGGCGAAGGACACGATGTTGGGAAGGCCGCCAGCGGCCAGGATCCCGGTGGGGGCGAAGAAGGAGATCCAGGCCGCCGCCTGCAGGGCCGCCGCTGCCAGGGCGGCCAGTCCCAGCCAGCGTGGCAGCACGCCCGCGCCCAGGATCGCCGCGCCGGCGGCCCCGAGGAACAGGAGCGTGGGAAAGGTCATGGCCTGGAACGTGAAGCTCTGGAGGTCGTTGAGCAGAGCCGCGCGCGTGGGGTCCGGGTTCGGACGGTAGGCGAGGGCCTGGAAGGCCGCCACCTCGACCAGCCCGCAGGCCGCGACGATTCCGGAAGCGCCGAAGGCGGTGACCGACGGGATGCTGCGGGCCCGCGCGTGAAAGGTCGCCCCGAAGATCACCAGGAGCGTCAGCCCGATGCCGTCGGCGACGCTCTCGGCCTCCAGGCCGATCCGGTGAGCCGCGTAGTAGGCGAGGATCTCGTTCACGGCGGCCCCCGCCACCGGGGGTGGCGGCGCCAGCAGCCCCGTCAATCCCAGGGCCAGTGCTGCCAGGAGGCCGGATGCCGGAAGCCACCGAGCGAGGGGCCTCACCGGGCCGGAGGGTTGACCCAGCGGCGCTCAGGCGGCCGGACCGGCGACCTCGTCCGCCTCTTCCCGGGTCTCAGCATGGGTTCGCCAAGCGCCCGCCTCCCGGTTCCAATGCGCGTGTTCCAGCTCGCTGTGAGGTGGCTGCGGCGGATCCGGAGCCAGCACCCTCTTCTTGAGCGTTGTGAGCGTCGTGAGCATTCATGCACCTCCTACCCGCTGGAACCGGCGGCCGTGCTTTTAGCTTCCCTGGTCGTGGGCCTGACGGCGGCGAGCATCACATCGCGCAACCTCGTTTGTTCCGCGACCGGCAGCCGGCTGAACGCGTCCGGGGGCTCGAACAGCCGCCGGATCAGCTCTTCGCGCACCGTCTTGCCTTCGGGCGTGACCACCAGCGTGTTCACGCGGCGGTCGGCGGGGTTGGCCTGGCGGACCACAAGGCCGCGCTCTTCGAGGCGATCGGTCGGGTCCACGACGGTGGACGGGTTGCAGCGGAGGCGCGCCGCCAGCTCCTTCTGTGAGATCGGGTGCTCGGGATCGAGCTGCACCAGCGCCCACGCCGAAACGGGTGAGACGCAGGCGGCGGCCGCCGCCGCGTTGAGGCGTTCCTCCCAGCCCCCGAACGACTCGATCACCAGGGCCCAGATCTCCTGCGCCCGGGACCGGTAGCGGAGACCGGGAACAAAGCTCTCGCTCACGGCGGCAGTCTACTGCCGCCTGACGCCTTGATTAGAGTGGAAATAAATGGAGTACCCAACCGATTGAGTGGTGGAGGAAGTCCACTCACGGAGGAGGTCTCGCGATGAGCAACTGGAAGTTCGACCCGTACCACACGCAGGTCGAGTTCTCGGCCAAGCACCTCGGCATGATGACCGTCCGCGGCCACTTCGCGGAGGTGACGGCGAGCGGCGAGATCGACGTCGAGCACCCGGAGCGCTCCCAGCTCGAGGCCACGATCAACGTCTCCAGCATTCGCACGCACAATGCGCAGCGTGACAAGGACCTCCTGTCGTCCAACTTCCTGGAGGTTGACAAGTACCCGACCCTCACTTTCAAGAGCACCCAGATCGAGGCCGCCGGTACCGATCGCTACACCATGACCGGGGACCTGACCATCAAGGGCACCACCAAGCCGGTGACCCTGAAGGTCGTCAAATACGGTGAGTTCACCGATCCCAACATGGGACACCGCATCGGCTACGCGGCCGAGGGCAAGATCAACCGCAAGGACTTCGGCATGGAGTTCGACATGATGCTGGACGGCAAATTCATCGTCAGCCACGAGATCCAGATCAACATCGAGGGCGAGCTCGTCGAGGAGAAGGAGGCCGAGGTTGGTGCCACAACTGGCGGCTGACCTCGACTTCAGGCGTGGGGCCCCCGAGGCCGCCATCGAGGAGCGGATCGACGGCGGGATCAGCGTGATCCTGGTCCGGGAGGCGGTCGGGGTTTGATTGACTTTGGGCCGGTCTTCCGTCGCGAAGCCAGCATCCAGGACCTCGCGGCGGATCTCAGGGCAGAGGACCTGCGCGGGCTCACCAACCAGATGTGCGACCTGCAGCTGGCCGCCCTCGAGGAGGCGACCGACGCGGACGTGGTGATGGTCCCCGACGATCCTGATGCGAAGGACACTTTCGCCAGCCGGCCGGAGGACGTGGGCCTGTCCTGGACGCTCGGCCATGTCGTCGTCCACACCACCGCCTCAGCGGAGGAATCGGCCGCGCTCGCACTCGTGCTGGCGCGCGGCCTGCCGGTGGAGGGTCGCTCGCGGTACGAGGTGCCCTGGGAGGAAGCGCGCACGGTGCAGTTCCTGCGCGGGCGAATCGAGGAAAGCCGCCGCATGCGCCTGGCGATGCTGGAGGCCTGGCCCGACGAGGCTCACCTCGACAATTTCTATGCCCCCTATGAAGGGCGGCCGCCGATGAACGCCCTTGGGCGGTTCCTCTCGGGCTTGGCACACGACCAGTCCCACCTGGAGCAGATGGACAAGATCATGGGGCAGGCCCTGGGGCGGCGGTCGGCGGCCTGAGGCTTCGTTCCCCGGCCAGCCGGGGACAATGAGCCGATGGAATTCGATCGCTTCTCGATCACGCTTCTGGTCAAGCGCGCTGACGCCCCGGACCTGGACGACGCTCAGGCCAACGCTTTGCAGGATGCGCACATGGCGCACCTCGCCGACCTGCACGAGGCGGGCCACCTGCTGGCTGCTGGACCTCTTCAGGACCCGGAGCTGCGCGGGCTTTCGATTCTCAACGTCCCGGTTGAGAAGGCCCGGGCGCTCAAGGAGGCAGATCCGGCGGTCAAGGCCGGTCTGTACTCGATCAAGGCCATCCCCTGGATCGTGCCCGGCGGGGCCGTCGCCTTCAGCCGAACCCGTTTCCCGCGCTCGATGGAGGAGGCAAGCCAGCCCTGACCGTCGCCGGCTAGGCGCCACCAGCCCAAGTGATTCGCTAGACTAATTAGTCTAGCGAACTATGCCGGTTGCCAGCGCCTCTCCCGATGTCGCGGTCCTCGCCGCCCGGCTCAGGATCGCGGTCGGCCGCCTGGCGAGGCGCATGCGGCGGGAAGGTGACAGTCATGGACTTCCCCTCTCTGCCCTCTCAGCCCTGGGGTCGATCGAACGCCTGGGCCCGCTCGGCCTGGGGGAGCTGGCTCAGATCGAGCGCCTCCAGCGTCCCACCATCACCGCCCTCGCGACCACGCTCGAGAAGCGGGCCCTGGTCGCCCGCGAGTGGGACAGGAACGATCGGCGCCGAGCCTATTTGTCCCTGACGCCTCGCGGGGCCCAGCTGCTGCGCCGGACTCGGGAGGGCAAGGCGGCCTTCCTCGCCCGGCGGCTGCGCGCCCTGAGTCCAGATGAGATCGACGTCCTCGACCAGGCCGCCGTCATCCTCGAGCGCCTCGCCGACGGAGCCTGATGGCGATCGCGGGAGCCATGCTGCGGCGCACGTTCGCGTCGCTCGCCGTCCGCAACTACCGCCTGTACTTCGCGGGCCAGGTCGTGTCGGTGACCGGCACCTGGATGCAGTCGACCGCTCAGATGTGGCTGGTCCTCCACCTCACCGGCAGCGCTCTCGCGCTCGGCTTGACCACGGCCCTCCAGTTCACGCCGATCCTCGTGCTTGGAATCTGGGGCGGAGTTCTGGCCGACCGCGTCGACAAGCGCCGACTCCTCTACGTGACCCAGAGCACGGCGGGCTTGCTGGCCGCCGGGCTGGCCGTCCTCACCTTCACCGGGCGGATCGAGCTGTGGATGGTGTACGGCTTCGCCTTCGGGCTCGGCCTGGTGACCGCGATCGACAATCCGGCGCGCCAGAGCTTCGTGATCGAGATGGTCGGCCCCGGCCAGGTGAGCAACGCCGTCAGCCTCAACAGCACCGTGTTCACCGGCGCGCGGGTCGTGGGCCCGGCTCTGTCCGGCCTCGTCATCGCCGTCTACGGCACCGCCTGGTGCTTCGCCTTCAACGCGGTCTCGTACATCGCCGTGATCATCGCGCTGGCCCTGATGCGCCCCGAAACGTTCCACAGGACCCGGCCGCTGGCGCGGGGACCCGGGCAGGTGATGGCCGGCCTCCGGCACGCGGCCGGCCGGCCCGAGCTCCGCACTCCATTGCTGGTCCTGCTCATGATCGGCACCTTTTCCTTCAATTTCTCCGTCCTGCTGCCGCTGATCGCTCGCAACACCTTCCACGGCGACGCCAGGACGTATGGCCTGCTGTTCTCAGTCATGGGCATCGGATCCTTGGCGGGAGCACTGGTGTCCGCCAGCCGCCAGCATCCGACGCAGCGGCTGATCGTGGGTTCGGCGGCCGCCTTCGGAGCCTTGCTCCTGGTCGCCGCCTCGGCACCCACTCTGCTCTTGGAGATGGCCGTCCTGATCCCACTGGGTGCCGCCATGATCACGTTCCAGGCCACCACCAACGCGTGGCTGCAAATGAATACGGACGGCGCTTTTCGCGGTCGGGTGATGGCTCTCTACATAGTCGCCTTCGTCGGGACCACTCCCATCGGCGGACCTTTGATAGGCCTCGTTGCGCAGCAGTTCGGGCCCCGGTTCGGACTGGGGGTGGGCGGCGCCGCTGCGCTCGTCGCGGGCGGCCTGGGAGCCCTTCTATTCAGGCACACCCGGCTGCGCAAGCCCAAGGAGGTGGCCCGGGTGTTCCCTGCGTCGGAGCTCGACTCACCGATCTGACCGCTGTGCTCGTCCACAGCAGTACCGATAGAAGGCCTCGCAACCTCCTAACCTGAGAGGTCGACGTGAACGAGAGCTGGAGCCTCGGCCGAATCGCCGGCATCCATGTGGGGCTGAACTGGAGCCTCCTGGTCGTTGCCGCTCTGATCGCATGGAGCCTCGCGACCGGCCTCCTGCCGTCGGCCGCGCCCGGCCAGTCCTCCGGGGCTTATTGGACCGCGGGCGTGGTGTCGGCCGTGGTGTTCCTGGCCTCCCTGCTTGCTCACGAGCTCGCCCACTCCGTCGTCGCCGTGCGCCGCGGCGTTCGCGTCGAGGGGATCACCCTCTGGCTGTTTGGCGGCGTATCCCGGTTCAGCACCGAAAGCAGCTCGCCTGGTGCGCAGGCTCTGATCACCTTCGTCGGCCCCCTGACCAGCCTGCTGTTGGGAGTTGTGTTCTTCGTCGCTTCGGCTGCCGCCGGCGGGGGCGCGCACCCGGGCCTCGTGGCCGCCACCCTGTCCTGGCTGGGATACATCAACATCGCGCTCGGGGTCTTCAACCTGGTCCCCGCCTTCCCGCTGGACGGCGGCCGGCTCCTGCAATCGCTGATCTGGCTGCGCAGCGGTGACCGCCTGCGGGCCACCCGCATCGCAGCCCGCATCGGCATGGTCTTCGCGTACCTTCTGATCGCCTATGGCCTCGCCAGCTTCCTGCTCGCGGGCAACCTGATCGGTGGGATCTGGTCGGTCTTCCTGGGCTGGTTCCTGCTGAGCGCCGCCCGCGCCGAAGAGACCGGCGGCCTGATCCGCCAGGCACTTTCCGGGATCAAGGTCGCCGAGGTGATGACGCCCAATCCAGTGCAGGCCCCAGACGACATCAGCGTCGAGAAAGCACTGCATGACTATGTTCTGGCCTCTCGTCACTCCACCTTTCCAACTCACGACGCGAGTGGCCGGCCGAGCGGACTCTTGACCATGGCGGCTCTCAAGAACGTGGCAGCGGACGCTCGTGCGACGACCTTGATCAAGGAGGTCATCTGTCCGCTCGACCGGGTTTCCACGGCCAGCGCGACCGATCCGGTCACCAACCTGCTTGGCCTCTCCGAGGGCTGCAGCGAAGGTCGGACCCTGGTCCTCGAGGGCGGGCGGGTGGTCGGGATCATCTCCCCGAGCGATATCAACCGACTTCTGCGGACTTCGGTGTCGGGTCGCACGCAAGCACGCAGTCGCCCTGCGTAACAGTCTCCGCCGCTGCTAGTGGCTCACGGCGGAAATTCGTGCACCATCCCGGCGAGATCGGCGGCCGAGCCGAAGGAAGGGGTGGCGCAACGAGGAGCCTATTTGAAATAGGTGACGAGGCGGCGCCGGGGCCCCTGACGCACGGATCGGTCGCCTAGCTCGTCGGGGGGTTACGAATTTACGCCGGGGGCCACTAGCTCGCCGCCTCGATGGTCGTAAACCGGCGAATGGCTTCCGTCGAAGGAATGAAGTAATAGGCGCCGGTGAGAGGCTTGGTGTAGCGCGTGAGCGCATCGCGCACGCCGTCGCCAACTCCCGCCATGCTGTCGAGCATGGAGCTCAGCGGAGCCTGATCAGGGCTGAAGCCAACGAACATCGTGCCGTGGTTGGTCACCGTCCCGTACGGCATGTTTCGGCGAAAGATGTTCCCAAAGATTTCCTGGTCGGTTCGAGCGACGTGCGAATCAGGCGCCTGTGGGTCCAATTCGATGCTCTCTGCCTTGGTCCGCCCGATGATCTTCTCCTGCGAGACCACCGTTAGCGACTCCCACGCGGCAGCGTCGTGGGACCACTGCTGGAGCAGGAGGATCGTCCCCCCAGCCCCAGGCGCGCCGTCGGGGATGAGCGCGACGCCGGGAGCCTCGAGGAGGCTGGGATTCTTGGTGCCGTCCTCGAAACCAGTGAGATCGCGAAACCGGCGATACGGCCAGCTGGATGTCTCCGTGCCAACCGAGGCCAGAGATGCGAGCGAATTGATCGCTTGTCGTGCCTCATCGAAGACCACATCGTAGGAGCTGCCCGACAGCCAGAGGACTGCGTCATGCTGTGTTGCCGGCATCACGTAGCCGTCAGCCCCGACCAGGTCATGGTTGAAGCCGGCCAGGTCGGCGGGCACACCCTCCGGCGCAAGGTCGCGCCAGAGTTCCGGCCGAAATCCGGAGACGAGGTTCACCCCGCCAATGGTGGTCCGCGGCTCACGCAAATCGGCCATTGCCGTCACCAAGGCGAGGCCGTCCTTTCCCGGCTGGAGATCGAACTCCAGGTATGCGTGGGAGGCCGTGCCAAGCGCAAAGATTCCGCTCTGGGGTGTGTTCACTATGTCCTTGCCACCGCAAGGCAGAGGGTAATCGCCGAGTCGGTCAGAGGAGCATACGCTTCCTGCTCCTGCGCTCCCTCCTGTTTCAAGCGCAGGGTTCGCCACATTCTGGCCGGCACAAGAGCCGCTGCCCCGGGTGAAGATTCTTCGCCTCCCAGGTCGTCCCGGGGTCAGGCAGCGTGTGAGCGAACGTCGCAAAGCGGCCGTGGGCGAATGACGGGCCGGCGGAAGTGTGATCGCACCGGTCGTGAATTTCCTCGGCCACCGCCACGGGAATCGCCCGATCGACGAAAGGCAGCTCAAGGCGATCGGCGCCATGCGCCAATAAGGACCACCGATACCCACGAGAAACGGCGGTCTCGGCTGCCGAAATACCCGATTGCCCGAGCGGGGATGACCTCCACCTACAAGTCACGATTTGGGGCTTCGCTCAGTTGCCCACCGCTGGGTCGCGCATGAACTCGCGGACCTCTTGAGCGCAGCGGCAGGCGGTGGCGATCTTCGCGGCCCACTCCTGGGCTGCCTCCCGAGAGGGCAAGTCGAGGACGGTGAACCCTCCGTTG